>Ga0209376_1000790_pt1 | contig 33813 bp, 34 predicted proteins | sample GraSoiAngelo_134_FD_185891 | JGI IMG/M metagenome (GOLD analysis project Ga0209376, IMG submission 185891) | Grasslands soil microbial communities from the Angelo Coastal Reserve, California, USA - 14_0929_05_30cm (SPAdes) (version 2) | ecosystem: Environmental > Terrestrial > Soil > Grasslands ...
TCAGGTGCTTCGGCAGCCGGATCATCGGGAAGGCGTCGGGCGCCGCCGGGTGCGGCACGGGCAGGCTCGGCGGCGCGTGGACGCCGATCATCTCCAAGTCGAGGACGCAGCGGCGGAGCTCCTTCATCGCCTCGCCGACGTCGGCGAGCGACAGGTAGCCGACCGGGAAAAGCCGCCCGGCATACGGCCGGCAGTCGTCGGCGATGTAGTCGTTGTAGGCGCGCATGCAGGCGACGGCGAGCTCGGGGTCGAGGATCGACTCGAAGCTGAGGGTCATCGACCCGTAGAGCACCTGCGCGTCCACCCCTTCGCGCTCCATGTGCTCGAGCCGGATGCGGTTGAAGACGCCGCCGATCGCGGTCTCCGGATGGATCGCCGCGAAGGCGCCCTTGCCGGGTCCGTCGGGCTGCGGGAAGACGCGCTCGAGCTCCGCGCCGGTGCGCGGATCGCGGTCGCGGACGACGAGCCGCGGCTGGCCGTAGCGGTCGGTGCGGGAGGCGAGGCGGTCGCGGTACGGTGCGTCCAGGTAGTCGAAGAACACGACGGGGTTCTCCATCTTGTGAGCGTCGGCGTCGATGACCAGCAGACCGTCGTACATGCGCATCCGCCTAGGCGATCCGGCCCCTCGCCGTCAATGGCTCGTTGACACTCCGCGCGACGCCTCGATACGCTCGCCTCGTGCACCGTCCGCTCATCTCGGCCGACTCCCACGTGATGGAGCCGCTCGACCTCTGGACGACGCATCTGCCGGCGCACCTTCGGGCGCACGGGCCGCGCATCGAGCCGCGCGACGGAGTGGGGTGCCTGATGGTCGAGGACACCGTCGTCCGTCGGTTCTCCTCGCTCGCCAAGGCGGGCGCGCAGGCGAAGACCTTCGCCCAAGGCGCGAGCGACCCCGAAGGCCGGCTCCGCGACCTCGACGCCGACGGCGTGTGGGGCGAGGTGATGTACCCGAACCTCGCCTTCTTCTGCTGCTTCCACATCCGGAGCCCCGAGCTCCAGATCGCCACCGCCCGGGTCTACAACGACTGGGCGGCGGACCTCTTCATCGGCGCCTCGGAGCGCTTCGCGCCGGCGGCCGTCATCCCCGTGCTCGACGTCGCCGCGTCGCTCGCCGAGCTCGAGCGGGTGGCCCGGCGCGGCTTCCGTGCGGCCCTGTTGCCCGCCCACATCGACACGCGGCCCTACAACGATGCCGCGTACGACCCGCTCTGGACCGCCGCCCAGGACCTCGGCATCCCGCTCACCTTCCACGCCGGCACCGGCCGCAGCCAGACGCCGGCGCACGGCCCGGGCGGCGCCGTCATCAACTACGTCGTCACGGTGGGCGGCCCGATGGAGACCGTCGCCTACCTCTGCGGCTCGGGCGTGCTCGCGCGCTTTCCCGGGCTGCGGGTCGTCATGGTCGAGTGCGGGAGCGGCTGGCTCGCCTGGGTGCTCCATGCCATGGATGACGCTTATCGCGAGCACCACATGTTCGTGCGGCCGAAGCTGGAGCTCCTGCCGAGCGAGTACTTCCGGCGCCAGGGCGCGGTCACCTTCCAGCACGACCCGGTCGGGCTCGCCAACATCCCGTTCACCGGCGACCGCTGCCTCCTCTGGGGCTCCGACTACCCGCACCCGGAAGGCACCTGGCCGAACTCGCAGGAGGTGCTCGCGCGGCAGTTCGCGGGCGTCGCGGCGGAGGCGATGGAGCGCATCGTCTGCCGGAACGCGGCGGAGCTCTACCGCTTCCGGCTGCCGACCTGCTGATGACGCCCGCCGACTTCGAGGCCGCCGGCCTCTACGATCCCGCCGCGCCCGAGGCGGCCGACCGCCTGGCATTGCTCCAGTGGCTTGCCGCGCAGGGCACCACCCTCGCGCAGATGGTGGAGGCCCAGCGGCACGGATCGCTCACGGGTCTCGCGGGCGACCTCACGCTGCGGGCGGGCGAGCGGCTCACGCTCGCCGAGGTGGCCGCGGCCGCCGGCATGTCGCCGGCGCGCATCGAGCGCATGCGTCTCGCTGCCGGCTTCCCGCCGGTCGATCCCGACGAAGCGTTCTTCAGCCGCGATGACGCCGAGACGTTCGCGAGCCTCGTGACGGGCGACGCGTTCGTCGGCGAGCCTGCGATGCTGCACTTCATCCGCGTTGTCGGCTCATCGCTCGCGCGGATCGCCGAGGCGGCGCTCGCCCTCTTCCTCGCCAACGTCGAGAGACCGATCGTCGAGCGTCATGCGGGCGAGCTGGCGCTCGCGCAGGCCAATCTTCGGGCCGCTCACGCGCTCGACATCATCCCGAACGGTGTGCGCTCGATGTTCCGCGCGCACATGGAAACCGCCATCCGCCGGTTCCGCGCCGCGCGCCCCCCCGAGCGGGTGACGCTCGACACGGTGCGGGTCACGATCGGCTTCGTCGACCTCGTCGGATATTCCCGCCTGACGCAGCAGCTCGACGTGCGCGCCCTCGGGACGCTCGTCGAGCGGTTCGAGGCGCTCGCGAGCGACATCGTCGCCGCCCGCGACGGGCGGGTCGTCAAGCTCATCGGCGACGCGGTCATGTTCGTCGCGGTCGACGCCGGAGCCGCCTGCGACATCGCGCTCACGCTGCTCGAGCGCTTCGCCGACGACCCGTCGGTCACGCCACGCGGCGGACTCGCCAGCGGCACCGTCCTCCTCCGCGGCGGCGACTACTACGGCCCGGCCGTCAATCTCGCGTCGCGCATCGCCGAGCTGGCGGTGCCGCGCGAGATCCTGGTGACCGCCGAGGTGGCAGAGCGAGCGGGAACGGACCGCTTCCACTTCGAGCCGGCGGGCCGGCGTGTTCTAAAAGGCTTCGACGCCCCGGTCGCCCTCCACGCGGCCGGGCGCCCATGACGATCAGCAGCCGATCTCGGCGATCGCGTGCAGCGCCTCGATCTGCTGCAGGCCGCAGATGACGGTCGTGACGCCCGCCTCGCGCCAGGCCGCCAGGCGGTCCCGGAGACGCTCCTTCGGGCCGACGAGCGACACCTCGTCGGCCAGGCGATCCGGCACGGCCGCGGTCGCCTCGGCCTTCTTGCCGTCGAGGTAGAGATCCTGGATCTTCCTGGCCTCCGCCTCGAAGCCGTAGCGGCAGGCGAGGTCGTTGTAGAAGTTCTTGCCGCGCGCGCCCATGCCGCCGACATAGAGCGCGAGCACCGGCTTCACGAACTGGAGACACGAGGCCACGTCGTCGCCCAGGATGACGATCGGTCCCGGCGCGACGTCGAAGTTGTGGAGACCCTTGCCGTTGCCCGCCTTCCGGAAGCCGGCGGCGAGCGCGTCGTGGTACACGTTGGTCCGATAGGGCGAGAAGAACATCGGCAGCCAGCCGTCCGCGATCTGCGCGGTCTGCTCGACGCTCTTTGGGCCGACCGCCGCGATGTAGATGGGGATCTGCCGGCCGTGGAGGATGCTCTTGAGCGGCTTGCCGAGCCCGGTCGCACCCGGGCCGCGATAGGGGATCTGGTAGTGCGGGCCCGTGTGCTCGAGCGGCTTCTCGCGCGCCCAGATGGCGCGCACGATCTCGACGTACTCGCGCGTCCGCCGCAGCGGGTTCCCGTACGCCACGCCGTGCCAGCCCTCGACCACCTGCGGGCCCGAGACGCCGAGACCGAGGAGCATGCGGCCGCCGGAGAGCTGGTCGAGCGTGGTCGCGGTCATCGCCGTCATCGCCGGGCTCCGGGCCGGCATCTGCATGATCCCGCTGCCGACGTGGATGCGGGTGGTCTGCGCCGCGATCCAGGCGAGCGGCGTGACGGCGTCCGACCCGTAGGCCTCCGCCGCCCACACCGAGTGGAAGCCGAGCCGATCGGCTTCCTGGATCAGCTCCATGTTGAGCGACATGCGCGCGCCCGAGTAGCCGACGTTGATCCCGAATCGCATGCGACGCCCTCCCGGCTCCTTGTAGGCGAAGCGCGAGCGCCGAGGCAACCGCTACCGCGCCCGGGGCCGCCACCCGGGATGCACGACGCACCAGCGGCTCGGGACGAGCAGCGTCTCGCGGTAGTCCGTGCGCCAGGCGCGCGCCGCCGCGGTCCAGTCGCGCGTCTCGGGCGCCGACCCGAAGTCGCCGAGGTGACGAGTGAGGGCGTCGAACGTCGGCACGCTCCAGAGGATGACCGCCTCGGTGTCGCGCATCGCCGTGCGGTAGGCACCGATGAGCCGGAGCCCGCGCCGCTCGGCCACCGGCAGCCAGCGGGTCGCGACGGCGTCGAGATACTCTTCCGCCGTGCCCGCCCGCAGGGTCGCGATCTCCTGCAGGCACGCCCGGCCGCGGACGCTCCGCTCGATCAGCTCGTCGCGCGTCGGGCAGTACGGCGCCGGCTCGAGGATGCGGTCGAAGCCGCCCGACCGCCAGCGCGCCATGCGCGTCCACCACGCGCGCAGGTCGGCGGGCTGCCCCTCTCCGGCGTACTGCTTCTCGAGGATGTCCGCCCACTGCTTCCAGCCGTCCATCTCCCACAGGTTCACGACGCGCGGCCAGTCGCCCGTCGACCCGGACTGCTGCCAGATGCCGACCAGCGCCCCGCCCTTCCGGCGTCGCGCCGCCCACGCGGCGGTGTGTCGCTTGTAGGGCTCCGAGCCCGTGCCGATGATGTCGATCGTCTCGTGGAGGTAGAGCTTCGGGTTGGCCACTACTCGCGCACGAGCAGGTGAATCACGCACACGCTGCCGCCGCCCATCATGTGGCAGAGGCCGACGCGCGCGTCCTCCACCTGTCGCCGCCCCGCCTCGCCACGCAGCTGGAGCGTCGTCTCCCAGATCTGCGCGAGCCCGGTCGGGCCGCCCGGATGGCCGCGGGCGATGAGCCCGCCGTCGGTCGACACGGGCACGCGGCCGCCGGGCGCGAAGTCGCCGCGTTCGATCGCGGCCTCCGCCTCGCCGGCGCCGCAGAGCCCGAGCAGCTCGTAGTACTCGAGCTCCTCGATCGCGAAGGCGTCGTGCACCTGCACGAGGTCGAGGTCCTCGGGGCCGATGCCGGCCTCCTCGTACACCGCGCGCGACGTGTCGGTCGTCATCCGGGCGGGACCGACCACGGGGCCCACGAAGAGATGACCCGGCGCGTAGCGCTCGGTCTGCAGCTCCGAGGCCGTCACGCGGACGACCGGGCGGCCGGGGCGGAGCCGCCGGGCGATCTCCGGCCGCCCGACGATCGCCGCCCCGGCGCCGTCGCCGATCGGGCAGGACATCATCGTCGTCAGCGGCCACGCGACCATCCGCGAGCCGAGCACCTTCTCGACCGTCACCGGGCGCTCGGGCTGGCGCTGGCTCATCGGGTTCAGCGCCCCGTTGTTCCAGTTCTTGGCGGCGATCGCGGCGAGGTGCTCGGGCTTCGTGCCGCGCTCGTGTATGCGCCGCGTCGCCCAGAGGGCGAAGAAGGCCGCGGGCAGGATCGCGTCCTCGAGCCAGGCGGGATGCGTCGTCTGGCTCGAGGACTGGATCATCGCCGTCATCTTGTCGAAGCCGAGCACCATGACGACGTCGTGACGGCCGCTCGCGACGGCGAGGCAGGCTTCGCGGAAGGCGGCCGAGCCGGTGGCGGACGCATTCTCGACGTGCTGGACGGGGATGCCGGTCAGCCCGAACTCCTTCATGGTCCGCGTCCCGCTCATGACCGGCGCGAAGATGTAGCCGACGTAGGCGGCCTGGACGTCGCGGAACGAGAGACCCGCGTCGCGGAGCGCCGCCAGCCCGGCCTCGCGCCCGAGGTCGGCGTTCGAGCGGTCCGGCCACATGCCGAAGCGGTGCATGCCGACGCCGAGGATCGCGACGTCCTTCACGATTGCACCACCGGCCGGAAGCGGATGATCACGACGTCCTGCCCGTCCTCCTCGCGCAGGGGCTCGAGCTCCGCCTCGACCGTCTGGCCGACGCGGTAGTCCTCCTGCCGCCCGGCGAGCGGGAGCTGGACGCGCGGTCCCTCGGGCAGGTCGACCTGGCCGACGCCGTAGCCGACGTGCTCGAGGCGCGTCGAGCCGAAGAGCGGGAAGTGCACGAAGGTGTAGCTGTAGACCGTCCCCCGCGGGCCGAGGAGCACGTCGGCGGTCCGCTCGCTCAGGCACTTCGCGCAGACGGCACGCCGGGGAAAGAAGTGCTCCCCGCAGTCCTCGCAGCGCGAGCCGAGAAGTCGCGGCGGCTCGGCCGGGTCCTCGGGCACCGTGAAGTAGCCCGCCTTGATGGGGACGCGCGGCCTCGCCGTGCCGGCCATTCGTCGCGCAGCGCTCGAGTTACTTGGGCACGGGGCAGGCGGAAGGCGCCGGCGTCGCCGGCTGGCCCACGAACTTGTCCTGCGTGTCGTTGCGCGCCGTCGACGGCGGGCTGCCGCTCACCCTGGCGGGCACGTCGGCGCACCAGGTCGCACCGCTGCCGAGCGTCAGGCGCACGGCCACCCGGCCCTGCGACGGCTCGTCGAGCGTGTAGGGCCAGTTCGCTTTCCCGCCCCGGATCGAGATCGAGTCGGCCTTGACCGTGATCCGCGAGACGGGGCCGTTCCGGTCCGTGCCGCGGAAGACGTAGCCGGTGACCGTACCCGCACCGAGCGCCGTCCAGCTGCCGCTCGGCAGCGCGATCACGTAGTCGTCGGTCGGACTGCCGGGGGCCGGGTCGGAGTTGTAGACGACGAGCGTGCCGCCGGCGGCGCCGCGAGGATCGCCGGAGCTGCCTCCCGGCGGGACGACGACGCGGTTGGCCGCCGCCTCGAACTTCGTGTCGGACCGGAAGGAGATCTTCCGGCGCATGAGACTGATCGGCGCCACGCTGTCGTCCCTGAGCGTGAACGAGCGCGTCGGGACGAGGACCGGCGGGAGCGTCGTGGTGCTCACCGTCGTCGAGGTCGTGGTGGTCGTGCTGGTGGTCGTGGTCGCGCCGGGGAAGCTCGCCGCGTTCGCCGGGTCGGTCCCCTGGTCGAGCTCGGTGCGGTCGAAGAAGCCGTCGAGGTCGCGGTCGACGCCGATGCGGGTGCCCGAGCCCGGCGGCACGCAGGTGTAGACCTGCTCCTGCCCCGCTGTCGCGGCGAGGTTCCGCAGCGCCGTCTTCGAGAGCACGGGGTCGGCGTTGCGGTCGGGCTGGAAGTTGTTGTTGCCGACGTAGACCGCACCGCGCGCCTCGCCGTTGACGTTCCCCTTGACGACGAGGTCGCAGTCCCCCGCGTCGTCGCGCGCGATCAGGAGATCGATGCGGCCGGTGACCGTCGCGTCGTTCACCGTCGCCGGCGTCACCGAGACCTGCTGGCCGACGATGGGCCGGAGCCCGGTGTCCATGGAAAGGACGAACGACTCGACGTTGCGGCGCTGCGTGTCGCTCTGGAAGTTGAAGACGGGCGCGTGCAGGAAGATGAAGACCGTCGAGATGCTGCCGTCGTGGAGGAACCCGAAGCCGCGCACCTGGTCGCCCTGGAAGCCGGTGCCCGCGACGCCCGGCGCGCCGTTCGGGAAGCCGAACATGCCGATCTTCTGGTAGACGTTCCGGAGGTGCGGGATCTTGAACTCCTGCGGCTCCCCTTCGAAGGACGAGAAGCCGTCCGTGCCGAAGAAGCCGCTCGGGATGTTGAGCGCGTGGCAGGTGTTGCACTTCTGCGTATCGACGGTCGTGTTGAGGTAGAAGTCCTGACCCGCCGACTGCGCGCTGGTGAGCGTGTTGTCGAGGGCGCGGATGGGGTTGGGCGGATAGCGCACCGTCAGGATGAAGTCGGTGTACGCCTGCAGGTCAGCCGCCGAGAGCTGGCTCGCCGCGCCCAGCAGCCCGACGAAGGCGGGGTTGAACTTCTTGAACGCGCCGTCCTCGTCGAGCGGCTGTCCGCCCGGGTCGTTGCCCGCGGTCCGATCGCCGCGCCAGTGCATCGGCCCGGCGTTCGCCATGCCGCGCAGGCTCTGCGTCGTCATCGGCCCCTTCATCGGGTGGAAGGTGTGGGTCGACGAGAGCTGGAGCCGGAAGGGGTTCGGGTTGTTCGTCACGCTCCCGAAGGGGTCCCCGAGGTCCCAGGCGAGACCGTCGAAGTCACCGAAGATGTGGCAGCTGGCACACGCCGCGTCGCCGTGCGCTGACTTGCGGGCGTCGTAGAGGAAGCGGCGCCCGTTCTTCGCGGCCGCGGGCGAGGGGTCGAAGCGGAGCGGGACGGTGCCGATCACCGCGCGCGACGGGCTGCTCGCGTTGCCGATGATCGAGATCGTGTGGTCGATCCGGTTCATGACGTAGAGCCGGTCGTTGGCGGCATCGAGCACGATCCCGCTCGGACCCTGCCCCACCGCCGTCTGCTGCTCCGTGATGACGCCGGCCTCGAGGTCGCTCGCGTTGAAGGCGCCGATCTTGCCGGAGCCGAAGCCGGCCACGAACACCGTGTTCCCGTCGGCAGAGAAGGCCATGTCCGTCGGGAAGGCGAGGCTGCGGTCGATCTCCGACTGCGGCCCCGGCACGACGGCATAGTTGATGTGCGGGTTCAGATGGTGCGGCGTCGCGGTGGTGCCGCTGATCACGGTGATGCAGCTCAGGGCGAGGCGGCCGCGCACGTCGGGCTCGAAGCGCACCTGGTTCACCGCGTCCGTGTTCGCGACGTACACCTTTCCGTTGGTGGGACGGACGGCCATGTTGAAGATGACCGTCCCGACGCCGCTGACGACGTTCGTCCCGCCGGCGGGCGCGAGCGGCGTCGAGTTGGCGTTGATCAGGAAGACGTCCTTGTCGGGAAGCGCGAACGGCACGAACGCGCTCCAGTCGCGGTTGATCTCGTCGACCCACTGGCTGCCGTTGAACTTGACGATGAGGCCGGTGCTCGGAGCGCCGGGCGTCGAGCCCGGCGGAGGCGGAGGCAGGCCATGCGGGTTGTTGTTCTGGTTGCTGACCACCGTCTCGGTGATCGTCGTGGTGCGGTTGCCCGAGTTGAACACCGCCGCGTAGACCGTCGCGCCGTCGGGGCTGACGGCGAGGGCGCGTGGCGTGTCCCCGAAGAGCGCGAGCGGCGAGCCTTGGATCGGCGTGCCGCCGAGCGCGGCCCCCAGGTTGTTCGCGTCGAAGGCCCAGACGTCGGCGCGGCCGATCCCCGGGGTGGTTAGCTGCGGGTCGCCGGGCCGGTTCTGCCCGCGATGGGCGCAGGTGATGAAGGCGCGGTTGCGGCCGGTCCCCGCGAAGACGACGTCGCGCGGCTCGTCGCCGACCAGCAGCGTGCGTGTGACACGCGAGAGCGTGACGTTGGTCGGGTCGACCTCGACGATGCTCACGCTGTCCGACAGGAGGTTCGTGACCCACGCCTCGGTCCGGCCGGCGCCGTTGGTGCGCGTGGCGACGGCCACGGGCTCGAGGCCGACTGCCACCTCGGTGGCGAGCGAGAGGCCGCCGGCGGTGATCGTGTAGATCTCCAGGCGGTTGTCGGGCGTGTTGACGGCGAACAACCGCTCAGCGGCGGGGGAGAGGGCGAGCGGCCGGACGTGGCCGCTCTCGAAGTTGAGGAACGACTGCCCGCGCGCGATCCCGGTGCCGCCGACCACGAAAAGCAGGGCAAGCCACGGGATGCGGGCAAACGATCTCCACATGGAAGCAGACCGTTATCAAGTCTCCCCCGTGCTCACAATAGAAAAAGTTTGACGCATGGGGGGCTGGCCATGACGCGGCCCGTCGCGCTAGGAACCGCTCCGCATGCTCCAGCCCGAGCGCGACCTGGGCGCCATCCAGGACGGCCTGGCGGCCTGGCTCCGGACCCGTATGCCGGAGACGCGGGACCTGACGATCTCCGAGCTCACGCGGCCGAAGGCCGGCTTCTCCAACGACACCCTGCTCTTCGAGGTGTCCTGTCTCGCCGGCGGCCAGCGATGCGTCGAACGCCTCGTCGCGCGCTTCGCGCCGGCCGAGTTCCGCGTCTTCCCCGAGTACGACCTGGCCGCGCAGGCAAAGGTCATGCAGTGTCTCGCCCCGACCGGCGTGCCGGTGCCGCGGGTCCGATGGCTCGAGGAAGATGCGCGCGTCCTGGGTCAGGCCTTCTACATCATGGACGCGATCGCGGGAGAGCTGCCCTCGGAGGTGCCCCCGTATCACAGCACGGGATTCTGCTTCGAGGCGACGCCCGCGCGGCGCGCACGCATCTGGTGGAGCGGCCTCGAGACCCTCGCCCGCATCCACAAGCTCGACTGGCGCGCGCTCGGCCTCGAGCTCCTCGGCGCTCCCGGGCCTGGGACCGATCCGATCGATCGCCAGCTCGCCTACTGGGCGCGCTACCTCGAATGGACCGTACGCGGCCGGGCGCCGCAGCCGATCCTCGCCCACGCGCTCGCCTGGCTCCGCGAGCACCGCTACGCGCCGCGCCACGTCGCCCTCTGCTGGGGCGACGCCCGCCTGCCGAACCTGATCTACCGCAACGACGAGGTCGTCGGCGTCCTCGACTGGGAGATGGCGTTCCTCGGCGACCCCGAGGCGGACCTCGGCTGGTGGCTCTTCATGCACTGGGCCACCGGCGAGGGATACGGCTTCCCGCCGCTCGAGGGGTTTCCGGGAAGAGAAGAGACGATCCGGCGCTACGAGGCGCTCACCGGCCGGCCGGTGGAGCATGCGTTCTACAACGAGGTGCTGGCCGCCCTCCGGTTCGGGGCGATCATGGCGCGCATCGCCGGCCGCATGGCCGACCTCGGCATTCCTGCCCCGATGCCGGACTTCGAGACGAACACCCAGTGCCACCAGCGTCTGGCAGCGCTCCTCGAGCTGCCGCCGCCGGGGAGGAGCTGACACGGATGGCGAGCACCGTTCACATGGCAGCGCCCGAGGACGACGCGCGGCACACGCCGGGCCCCGGCTCGCTGCCGCTCTGGAACGAGAGCCTCTGGTTTCCCTTCTACGATTCAGCGAGCGACGTCGGTGTCGTGCTCCGCGCCGGCATCCACGCGAACCGGGGCGAGGCGAACCTCTTCCTCTTCCTCACGCACCGCGGGACGGTCGTGCACAGCGTGATCGACCATCGCCTGCCGGTGCCGCCCGTCGAGCAGGGCCGTCTCGAGATGGCGGGCCTGCTGATCGAGTGGCTCGTCCCGCGCGAGAGCTTCCGCCTGCGCTACCGGCACGGCACGCATGGAATGGACGTCGTCTGGCAAGCGATCAGCCCGACCTATCTCTATCCGCACCCCCCAGGCGTGAGCTTCGATCAGTTTCCGGGCCACATCGAGCAGGGCGGCGCGGTCCGCGGCACGGTCACGCTGGCGGCCGTCCCCTACCCGATCGATTGCCTCGGCCACCGCGACCACAGCTGGGGCGGCGAGCGCGACTGGGCGAAGTTCCACCGCTGGAACTATCTGAGCGGCGAGCTCGGCCGCGACTTCTGGTTCAACGCCGTGCGCATCGACCTCGGGCCGGAGACGGACATCCGCGTGGGCTGCCTGTGGGACGGCCGCGAGCTGCTTGCCCTCGCCGGCATCGAGCTCGCCGTCGGGACCGCCGACGGCGGCGCGCGCCAGCTTGGCGTCGACGCGCGCCTGACCGACGAGCGCGGGCGCGAGCACCACGTCGTCGGCGAGGAGGTGCTGGTGAACTGCCCGGTCCAGTACGGGCGCACGTGGCTCAAGGACGGGATCACCCGGTACCGGTGCGGGGACCGCATGGGGTTTGGGATTCTCGAGCACGGCTACGTCGAGCGGGCCGGCCGGTCTTGAGACACACCGGCCCCACCGCTATCCCGTAGTGGGGTGGTCGTGGGGAAGGGATTTGCATCGCTGCAGTCTGCCGTGAGCCTGCTCGCCGGGCTCGCGTCGCTCTCGGGTGCGCTGTATTCCGCTGTGCAGTTCGCCAAGCCGGCTCCCCGCACGGGCGATATCCTGGCGATCGTCCGCGGATCGAAGTCCGACAAGGCGCCCCCCGGGACAACCGTCGAGATATTGACGCCGCAGGATGCGCTGGTCGCCACGCTCAAGCCGGGTGACGACGGGTCCGCCCGCGGCGTCCTCGAGGAAGGACCGTACCGCATGCGGGCGACGGCGCCGCGCTTCGAGGCGCAGACGCGGGACGTGCAGGTGCAGCGCGGTGCGACTGCCGAGGTACGACTCCAGCTCGTGCAGCAAGACGCCGATGAAGGGCCCTCGCGCGCGCGCCGGTCAGGCGATCGCGCGCGCCCGATCAGCCGGGCGGTGGGCGGGGCCCAGCGCTTCCTCCACCGGCTCGGTCTCTGATCCATCGCGCGCCGATTCGTCTGCGACTCGGACGGAATGCCGGACAGCGTCTGCAGCGTCGCCGCGCCGTGCCCGCCGTGCGTGTACGCGGCGCATCCCTGCCTTCTCCCCTGCAGTGCCGACCCAAGCTTCGTCATCGGCACCGCCGCCGTTGGCGCGCGGGCCGTCATTCGCCTGCCCGCCACCCGAACGACGCTGGTCGTGCGTTGCCAGCCCTCGAACGCGCCGGAATAGGCGGCGGTCAAAGCGCTCGAGCCCGGCGTGGCGATGATCCGGCACTTGACACCAGCCCTCGGCGGGTGTATATATGTCCCATGACGTTGACCGAACCGACCGACCGCTTCCCGGATGAGGCCACGGCCAAGACGCATCTCTTCAACCTGCGCTGGCCCGACGGCAAGGTCGCCTGCCCGCGGTGCGGGAAGGACGAAAAGATATACCGCCGCGCGCCGCGGAAGGACGAGGCGGTGTCGTACCGCTGGACGTGCAAGAGCTGCAACAAGAACGGGTACGGCTTCTCGCTGACGACCGGCACGATTTTCGAGGAGGCTAAGCTTCCGCTTCACAAGTTCTTCCAGATTCTCCTGCTCATGCTGACGTCGAAGAAGGGCATGAGCGCCCGCCAGGTGCAGCGCACCGTGTTCGGGGAGACGCGGAACCGCAAGGGCTGGATCGTCGGCAAGGGTAGCTATGAGAGCACGTGGTACGCCTGCCACCGCATTCGGGCCGCGATGAGGGATGAGCACTTTCTTCGTCTGACAGGGGCGGTCGAGATCGACGAGACCTACGTCGGCGGGAGCGACCGCAACCGGTACAAGAACAAGCGGCGCGGAACCGGGATGACCGAGGGCGCCAAGGTGCCGGTCATTGGCGCGATCGCGCGGAAGGGCAACGTGGTCTGCGAAGTGCTTGACCGCGTGACCGGCAACGTGATGGATGACTTCGTGATGCGGACGGTGGACGAGAAGGTCTCGCTGGTCGCCACCGACGAGCACAAGGGGTATGCGCGTCTGCGTCAGGCCGGCTATCCGCACGAGACGGTTACGCACAGCGCTGGCGAGTACGTGCGCGGCGAGATTCATACGGCGAACCTCGATGCCTTCTGGTCGCTCGTGAAGCGCGGCATCATGGGGAGCTTCCATCAGGTGTCGCGTGGCTACCTGCCGCTCTACCTCAACGAGTTCTCGTATCGGCACAACAACCGCGGCCGGTACACCCACGACGTGTTTGATCGCGTCTTGGAGTCATGTTGAAGACGCGGCCCGGGAAGGGGCGCGAGAAGCTACCACCGCGATCGCCGCCGCGGAGTCGCGTGAAACCGCCGTCACCGGAGCTACCCAAGGTCGAGTCCGCTGCGGACTTCGACCGGGTGCTCCGCGGCCTACTCAGCGTCCCCGTCAGTGCGAAACCCAAACGCGCGAAGCGGATGCGGAGGAAGTCCCGCTAGGCCGTGAGCAGCACCTTCGAGCTGAACTTACCTTCAGTATCGATGCGAATGATCCACGCGCCCGTATTGCGACGGACGAAACGCGTCATCCGCGGCAATGCCTTCACGAGAATCTCGGCCATCGCCTCAGCGCGCAAGTTGCCCTTGGTCAGGATGAAGACCGGCCGTCCGGCCGCTATGGCCGCGGCCTTCTCGCGGGGACGGTAGCGCAGGTCCCGGTCCTTCGTGATGGACGCTGACATTCCCGGTGCGGCCAGCCAGTGCTCATCCGGGGTGCTCTGGGCGAAAACGTCGTCGTGGATAACTACGCGCGCGCCGACGGCGGCAAGTGCCTGAGGGACGCGACGCCCGAGCGAGCGATCGACCAGAAAGACGACTTCGGCTTCGCCCGCAATGGTTCAGGCTGCCTCTTTATGGTGGTAGCGGACCGCTTCCTCGATTTGCTCCTGTGGGCAGCCGTAGTCTTCGGCGAGTTCGGGGATGGTCTCACCCGCTCCGAAGCGCGAACTGATGACTTCGGTTCGAATCGCGTCGCCAATGAACGGACGGCCGTATGCCACGCGCGGGTCAATCCGCACGATCTTGGGTTCGGTTGGCTGCGGCAGCCCCTCGTGGACTCTCGTGAACGGGTAGAGAGTCACGGCGATGTCGTGCTCAAAGTCGATCCTCTCAAGGTGTGCCTCGAAGACTTCGGGAATCACGAGTTGCCCCAGCGGCACTAGATCAACTAGAACGCCGCCGCGCTCTACAAGGATGCGCGCCCCGTAGAGACGCAAGTCTCGATGCGCGAGGGGCCGCTCGACCCCGAGTTCGTCCCCGAGAAGACTGACGATCTTCCGAATCCCCGGCAGGGTTAGATCCTTCTTGCGCCGCAGTCCCCGGAGCACATGCGCCTCCACGAGATTGCGGAACGACAGGTAGTCGCTTGTATCAAGAATGATCACCGGAGGGTGCGGCCCTTTGCCACGCACCCAGTACCGCAGCGTGCTGTCGGCAAGATGAAGGTACCGCGCCGCGTCAGCTATCGTGTAGGCGGCCTCGATGGCGGCGGTTTCGGCGGCCTCCCCCATCCCGCGTCTATGTCGCACCCCATCCAAGGCGCCGCAAGTCAGCGCCGCGGCGATCGCCGGCCTCTCGGGCCGTCTCTACCGCCCGGCCGGGTGCGGTGTCAAGTGCCGGATCATCGCCCCCGGCGTTGACAAACGAACGTTTGTTCGTATAAGCCGGCTCCGATGAGCACGCGCGCCGCGGCGGTCCCGGCTTCCGAACCGCCCTCGACACGCGATGCCATCCTCGACGCCGCCGAGCGCCGCTTCGCCGAGCGTGGCTTCGCCGGCGTGTCCATGCGAGAGATCGCAGCCGACGCGGGGCTCCGCAACCAGGCGAGCCTCTACCACCACTTCTCGGACAAACGCGCCCTGTACGAGGCGGCGCTCGCGCGCGGTGTCGCGCCGATCGTCGCGCTGATGGAGCAGAGCGGCGGCGGCTGGCTCGACCCGGCCGAGGTCGAGCGGAACGTCGACCGGCTGCTCGACTACCTGATCGAGCACCCCCACCTGCCCAGGCTCATCCAGCGTGCCGGGCTCGACGACAGCCGCTTCCTCCGGACCGCCGTCCGGACGCTCCTCCGTCCCGTGTACACCCACGGCCTCCGCCTGCTCCAGGGCGCCGGCGGCCCCTGGGAGCCGGCGGACCTGCCGCAGCTCGCCACCGGCCTCTACCATCTGATCTTCGGTTATTTCTCCGACGCAGCGCTGCTCGAGGTGATCGTCGAGGAGGATCCGCGGAGCCCCGCCGCGGTCGCTCGCCAGCGCCGCTTTTTGAAGGCCGCGGTCGCCCAGCTTCTCGGCGTGGCGCGCGGCCGTTGAGGAGGCGTGCATGAGGCTGTCGGAGATCGACCTCTCGAATCCCGACCAGTTCGCGGCAGGCCCGCCACACGAGGCCTTCAAGCTGCTCCGCCGCGAGGCCCCGCTCTTCTGGAATCGGAACGGCGGCGGCGAGGGGTTCTGGGCCCTGACCCGCTACCGCGACATCTGGAACGTGTCGCTCGACCCGCGCACCTTCTCGACCGCGCGGCGGGGGACGATCCTCCGGAACTGGACCGAGGAGGAGTTCGCGTCGAACCAGACCCTGATGATCAACATGGACCCGCCGCGCCACACCAAGTACCGCCGCCTCGTGAACCTCGGCTTCTCGCCCAAGATGACCAACCGCCTCGAGCCTCACATGCGCGAGATCACGCGCCGGATCGTCGACAACATCGCGGCGCGGGGGGCGTGCGACTTCGTGACCGACGTCGCCGCCGAGCTGCCGCTCCAGGTGATCGTCGAGATGATGGGGGTCCCGATCGAGGACCGCCACAAGGTCTTCGAGTGGAGCAACACGATGATCGGCTTCGACGACCCGGAGTATGGCGCGGGGTCGAACGCGGCGGGGAAGGTGGCCGCCGCCGAGCTCTACATGTACGCGAACCAGCTCGCCGGCGAGCGCCGCCTGCGCCCGTGCGACGACCTGGTGAGCGTGCTCCTCGACGCCGAGGTCGAGGGCGAGAAGCTCTCCGAGCTCGACTTCAACTCCTTCTTCCTCCTCCTCCTGGTGGCGGGCAACGAGACGACCCGCAACACGATCTCGGGCGGCATGCTGGCGCTCTTCGAGCACCCCGAGGAGTGGGCCCGGCTCCGGCACGACCCCGCGCTCCTGCCGACGGCGGTCGACGAGATGGTGCGCTGGGTCTCGCCGGTCATGTACTTCGTCCGCACCGCGATGCACGACACGGAGATCCACGGCCAGCCGATCCGCGAAGGCCAGCGCGTGACCCTCTGGTACGGCTCGGCCAACCGCGACGAGGAGGTCTTTTCCGATGCCGACCACTTCGACGTCGGCCGGCACCCGAACGAGCACCTCGGCTTCGGGATCGGGCCGCACTTCTGCCTCGGCGCCAACCTCGCGCGCCTGGAGATCCGCATCATGTTCGAGGAGCTGCTCCGCCGCCTGCCCGACATCGAGCTCGCGGGCCCGGTGACGCGGCTCCGCTCCAACTTCATCGGCGGCATCAAGCACATGCCGGTGAGGTTCACGCCGCGATAGGAGTTTCCGTGCGCACCCGCGTCTGCGACACCTTCGGCATCGAGTTCCCGATCTTCGCCTTCAGCCACTGCCGCGACGTGGTGGCGGCGGTGAGCAAGGCCGGCGGCCTCGGCGTCCTCGGCGCGCTCGCCTTCCCCTCCCCCGAGCAGCTCGAGGTGGAGCTCCGCTGGATCGACGAGCACGTGGGCGGGAAGTCCTATGGCGTCGACGTCGTGATGCCGGAGTCGTACGCCGGCGCCGAGCAGGGCGGGCTCGACAAGGCGGTCTTCGAGCAGATGATCCCGGAGCGCCACCGCCGCTTCGTCCAGGAGATCCTCGAGCGCTACAAGGTGCCGCCCCTCCCGGAGGGCGAGTCGGCCTACGAGTCGCTGCTCGCCTGGACGCACACCGGCGCGCGCTCGCAGGTGGAGGTCGCGCTCGGCCACCCGATCAAGCTGCTGGTGAACGCGCTCGGCACGCCGCCGCGCGACGTCGTCGACAAGGTCCATGCGCGGGGCGTGCTCGTCGCCGCGCTCATCGGCACGGCCGAGCACGCGCGCCGCCAGGTCGAGGCCGGCGTCGACATCGTCATCGCGTCGGGCAACGAAGCGGGCGGCCACACGGGCGAGATCGCCACGCTCGTCCTCGTGCCCGAGGTCGTCGACGCGGTCGCGCCGACCCCCGTGCTGGCCGCCGGCGGTATCGGCTGCGGGCGGCAGGTCGCCGCCACGCTCGCGCTCGGCGCCGACGGCGCCTGGACGGGCTCGATCTGGCTCGCGTCCACGGAGAGCGACCTCCATCCGGTCGCGCTCGAGAAGGTCCTGAAGGCGACGTCGCGCGACACGGTCCGCTCCCGCTCGCTCACCGGCAAGCCCGCGCGCCAGCTCCGCACGGCGTGGACCGACGCGTGGGATGGACCCGATTCGCCGGGGACCTTGCCGATGCCGCTCCAGTTCATGGCGACGGCCGAGGCCGTGAGCCGCATCCATCGCTACGCGCACGTCGGATCGTCGGGGGCGAAGGAGCTGGTCGGGACACCGGTCGGCGAGATCGTCGGCCGGATGAATTCCGTGCGTCCGGTGCGCGAGATCATGTACGACCTGGTGAACGAATGCGTCGACACGCTCGCCCGCATGGGGGCAATGGTAGAAACATGACGGAGCCGCTCGAGCAGCGCGTCGTCACCGAGTTCCCGTACAAGCACTCGACGGGCGAGGTGATCGGGCGCTTCCTCGCCGGGCTCAAGGAAGAGAAGCGGATCTGGGGCCAGCGCGTCGCGGGCCAGGGGGTCGTCGTCCCACCCCTCGGCTACTCCGAGGTCGACGGCTCGGCGGGCGGCGCGTGGGTGGAGGTGAAGCCCGTCGGCGTCGTCACGGCGGTGGCCAAGGTGCACCGGCCGATCGCGCATCTCCATCCGTGCTCCGAGCCGTTCGCCTTCGTGCTCGTCAAGCTCGACGGCGCCGACACGGCGCTCGCGCACATCGTGCGGGACGACCTCGCGAGGCTCCGCGTCGGGTCGCGCGTCGAGGCCGTGTGGGCGCCCGACGGCGAGCGGCACGGCTCGATCCGCGACATCGCGTGCTTCCGGGTGATCACGTGACGGACGGTCCGCCGAAGGAGCCCGTCAAGTACGTGGAGAAGCAGGTCCACCTGCCCTATCGCTACGTCGCCGGCGACTACAAGGCGCGCTACCTCGCCGCCCTCAAGGACAAGACGATCCTCGGCTCCAAGTGCTCCAAGACCGACAAGGTCTTCGTGCCGCCAATCGTCGCGTCGCCGGAGAGCTTGGCGCCGTGCGACGAGCTGGTGCCGGTCGCCGATCGCGGCGTCGTGACGACCTTCTGCGTCGTCAACATCCCGGTCATCGGCCGGTCGATCGAGCTGCCGTACGTCGCGGCGTCGGTCGCGCTCGACGGCGCCGACATCTCGATCTATGCGCTCATTCAAGAGTGCAAGCCTGAAGAGGTCCGCATGGGCATGCGCGTCGAGGCGGTGTGGAAACCCGACGGCGAGCGGCAGGGGGGCCACGAGGACATCCTCCACTTCCGGCCGACGGGCGAGCCCGACGCGCCGCTCGCCTCGTTCATGCACCGGCTGTGATGCCAGGGCTCCGCAACGTCGCCGTCGTCGGCTTCGCGCAGGCGCCCATCGTCGCCCGCGACGAGCACCGGATCGCGACCGAGATGCTGTACGCCCAGGTGCGCGCGGCGCTCGCCCAGTGCCGCGTCGAGCGCGAGGCGATCGACTACCAGGCGGCCGGCTCGGCCGACTACCTCGACGGCCGGCCGTTCGGCTTCGTCGCCGCGCTCGAGGTGATGGGCTCGTGGCCCGCAAAGCCGGACCTCCACCTCGAGATGGATGCGAGCTTCGCGGCCTACTACGCCTGGCTCCGCATCCAGACGGGCGACTCCGACACGGCGCTCGTCTGCGGCTACGGGAAGACCTCGGAGGGCGACCCCGAGCGGGTGCTCAACCTCCAGCTCGACCCCTACTACCAGGCGGCGATCGGCCTCGACCCCACCTCCACGGCAGCGCTCCAGGCGAGCGCGTGGATGGCGCGCACCGGAACGACCGACCGCGACCTCGCGGCGCTCGCGGCCCGGCGGCGGGCCGCAGGCGCGCGCAACCCGGACGCGCAGGTCCGTGCGCCGGCCAACGCCGAGGACCTCGCGAAGACCCCGTGGGCCGTCGAGCCGCTGCGGCAAGGCTACCTCCCACCCGTCGGCGAGAGCGCGGTCTGCCTCATCCTCGCCGCCGAGGGGAAGGCGGAGAAGATGTGTGACCGCCCCGCGTGGATCCACGGCGTCGACCAGCGCATCGAGCTGCAGACGCTCGGCGGCCGCGACCTCTCCGGGAGCGCCGGCGCCCGGCTCGCGACGGAGCGCGCGCTCGCCATGGCAGGGCTCGCGAAAGCGGCCGACGTGGACGTCGTCGAGCTGTGCGCGACGACACCCGTCGAGGAGCTCGTCCTCTGCGAGGCGATGGAGCTCGATCCCACGGGCACCCGGCCCGCGATCAACCCCTCGGGCGGCCCGCTCGCGGGAAACCCGCTCATGATGACGGGCCTCATCCGCCTCGGCGAGGCGTTCCGGCAGCTCGCCGGGCGCGCCGACGGCCATGCCGTCGCCGGCGCGCGCCGCGCCATCGCCCACGGCGCGCAGGGCCATTGCCTCCAGCAGAACGTCGTCTGGGTGCTTGGCGACCAGCGGAGGTGGACGTGAAACGGCAGGCGGCCGTCGTCGGCGTCGGGCAGACGCGGCATGCCTCCCGCCGCGCCGACGTGAGCATCCCGGGCCTGGTGCGCGAGGCGGTCGACCGTGCGCTCCTCGACGCGGGGCTCGAGCACCGCGACATCGACGCCGTCGTCGTGGGGAAGGCGCCCGACATGCTCGAAGGCGTCATGCAGCCCGAGCAGTTCCTCGCCGGCGCGCTCGGCGCGCACCTGAAGCCGCTCATCCGCGTCCACACCGCGGGCTCGGTCGGGGCGTCGACGGCGCTTGCCGCCATGACGCACGTCCGCTCGGGGCTCTTCGAGCGGGTCCTCGCCGTCGCCTTCGAGAAGCAGTCCGAGGGCAACGCCATGTGGGCGCTCTCGCCCAACCTGCCCTTCACGCAGCCCCTCGTCGCGGGAGCGGGCGGCTACTTCGCGCCTTACGTCCGCGCCTACATCGCGCGGACGAAATGTCCGCCGCACATCGGCCCCATGACCGCCGTCAACGCGCGCGAGAACGGCGGGCGCAACGAATACGCGCATCTCCGCGAGCCGATGACGATCGACGACGTGATGAACTCACCCGTCCTCTGGGACCCGATCCGCTACGGCGAGACCTGCCCGTCGTCCGACGGCGCCTGCGCGCTGGTGATCGCGTCGGAAGAGGCGGCGCGCAAGGGGCCGCGGAAGCCTGCGTGGATCAGGTCGGGCGCCTCCTATGCCGAGGCCATGTGGGTACCGGGCCGCGACCAGGTGAGCCCCAAGGCGGGGAAGATGTGCGCCAGGGCGGTGTACGAGGGCGCGGGCATCACGAACCCGTGGAAGGAGATCGACACCGCCGAGATCTACGTCCCCTTCGCTTGGTTCGAGGCGATGTGGCTCGAGAACCTGAGCTTCTGCGACGTCGGCGAGGGCTGGAAGATCATCGACCGCGGGGAGCAGAAGATGGGAGCACACCTGCCGATCAACCCCTCGGGCGGCGTCCTGTGCACGAACCCGATCGGCGCTTCGGGCATGCTGCGCCTCGGCGAGGCGGCCCTCCAGGTGATGGGCCGCGCCGGCGCGCACCAGGTGGACGGCGCGCGGACGGCGCTCGGCCACGCCTACGGCGGCGGCTCACAGTACTTCGCGATGTGGATCGTCAGTAATGAGCGCTGAGCCCGCGGTCCTCTACGAGAAGTCGGGCGCGATCGCCGTCGTCACCATGAACCGCCCCGCGGTGCGCAACGCGATCAACGCCGAGATGCTCTGCCGGCTCGCCGACGCCTGGCAGGACGTGAACGACGACCCCGCCGTGCGCGCGGCGATCTTCACCGGCGCCGGCGAGCAGGCATTCTGCGCCGGCGCCGACCTCGACCGGCTGGTCCGCATGATGCAGGGGCTCCGCCCGGCGGAGGACGAGTTCGACGAGCGGATCAAGAACGACGTGAGCCTCATCTACAAGGGGCTGATGCGCAACTACGAGGTGTCGAAGCCGATCATCGCCGCCGTCAAGGGCTACTGCGTCGCGGGCGGCATGGAGATGCTCCAGGCCACGGACATCCGGGTGGCGGCCGAGGACGCCCGCTTCGCGATTGCCGAGGTCAAGCACGGCCTCTTCCCGATGGGTGGCTCGACGGCGCGCCTGGCCCGCCAGATTCCCTTCGCCAATGCCATGGAGATCCTGCTGACGGGCGAGCAGTTCTCGGCCGCGGAGGCGCTGCGCATGGGCCTCGTCAACCGGGTGGTGCCGGCCGCGCGGGTGATGGCCGAGGCGCGCCGCTACGCCGAGGTCATCTGCCAGAACGGGCCGCTCGCCGTGCAGGCCGTCAAGCGCTCGGTGCTGGCGGGCCTCGGGCGGCCGACGACCGAGGCGCTCGAGAAGGAGCTCGAGTTCGGCATCCCGGCCTCGATGTCCGAGGATGCCCGCGAAGGGACGAAGGCCTTCAAGGAGAAGCGCAAGCCCGTCTTCAAAGGCCGCTGAGGAGGCCCGAGCCCTACTGATGCTCGTCAACCTGGCCGTCATCCAGGAGCTGATCGCTGGCCACGTTCCCGACCGCGAGGCGCTCGCATGGCGGGACCGCGTCTTCACGTACGCCGACCTGACGGCCCGCACCCGCCGGCTTGGCCGCGCCCTCCGGCGCCTCGGCCTCGGCTGCCGCCGCGAACGGGCCGCGCTCGAGCCCTGGGAGTCGGGCCACGACCACGTCGCCGTCTACTGCCACAACGGCAACGAGTGGATCGAGGCGATGTACGGAGCGTGGAAGGCGCGCGCCGCCTTCGTCAACGTCAACTACCGCTACGTCGCCGACGAGCTGCGCTACGTGCTCGAGACGAGCGCGGCGGGCGCGATCATCTACCATGCGACCTTCGCTCCGCTGCTGGCCGCCGTGCGAGGCGAGCTTCCGGCGCTGCGTCACCTCGTCCAGGTGCGCGACGACTCCGGGCACGCGCTCCTCCCCGGCGCCGTCGACTACGAGGAGTGGCTCGCGGCCGAGCGCCCCGACCCGATCGACCTCCCCTACTCGGCCGACGACCTCTACGTCCTCTTCACCGGCGGGACGACCGGCATGCCGAAGGGCGTCCTCTGGCGCCACGAGGACGTCTTCTTCAACGGGCTCGGCGGCCACGTCCCCGGGTTCGAGCGGCTCGACAGCGAGGAGAAGCTCCTCCGCCACGTCGACTCGGGGCTCGGCGGCCGCTTCCTCATCCTCCCGCCCTTCATGCACGGCGCCGGCCAGTGGGCCGCGTTCAACACCTTCCACCGCGGCGGCACGGTCATCCTCCCCGACGAGGTGCGACGCTTCGATCCGCACGCCGCGTGGCGGACGATCGAGCGCCAGCGCGTCGACCAGATGTCGCTCGTCGGCGACGCCTTCGCCCGGCCGCTCCTCGCCGCGTTGCGCGAGGGAGGCTACGACGCGTCGTCCGTGCGCGTGATCTCGAGCACGGCGGCCGTGCTCTCCCCGGGGGTCAAGCAGGAGCTCGCCGCGCTGCTGCCCGACGGTACCATGTTCATCGAGAGCATCGGGGCGACCGAGGCGGGGCTGCAGGCCATGAGCTGGGACGCGGCGTCGGGACCGGGCGGCCACTCGGCGTACCAGCTGCGCGAGAACTCGATCCTCCTCTCCGAGGACCGGCGCCGCTTTCTGGAGCCCGGCTCCGACGAGGTCGGCTGGCTCGCCACCCGCGGCCACCTGCCCCTCGGCTACCTCGGCGACCCCGAGCGCACCCGCCAGACCTTCCCCGTGATCGACGGGGTGCGCTACTGCATCGGCGGCGACCGCGCGCGCTGGGACGAGGACGGGCGGCTCCTTTTCCTCGGGCGCGACTCCGCCTGCATCAACACCGGCGGCGAGAAGGTGTACGCCGAGGAGGTGGAGCGCGTCGTCAAGGGACATCCGTCGGTGAACGACGCGCTGGTGGTCGGCGTGCGCGACACGCGCTGGGGGCAGCGGGTCACGGCCGTCGTCTCGCTCCGCGACCGGGGGGCGTCGCCCACGGTCGAGGAGCTGCGCGCGCACTGCGCGCCGCACCTCGCCGACTACAAGATCCCGCGCGCCGTCGTGGTGGCGGCGGAGATCGTCCGCAGCCCGAGCGGCAAGCCAGACTACGCCTGGGCCAAGGCGTTCGCGGAGGAATCGTCATGCCAGATGCCTACCCGGAGCTGAATGAGACGCAGCGGCTGATCCGCGACACGGCGCGGAAGATCGTCGAGCGCGAGCTCGCGCCGCACGTCGAGAAGCTCGAGCACGGCGAGGAGCCGCCCTATGCCTGCATCAAGAACCTGGCGCGTGGCCTCGGCATGGCCGGCGACGGCGAGTTCACCGAGGCGATGCGCGAGGCGTCGCCCGAGGACCACCTCGAGTTCTTCGTGCCGGCCGCGGTGGCGATCGAGATCTCGCGGGTGTGCGCCGGCGTGCTCGTCTCCTACGGCGTGAGCTACGGGCAGGTGGCGGGGACGATCCGCCGCCACGGCACCCCGGCGCAGCAGGAGCGGTGGGTGCCGGGGCTCATGAGCGGCGAGGTCGTCGGGGCGTGGGGCCTCACCGAGCCCGGCGCCGGCTCCGACGCCTTCGGCTCGATGGGGACGACGGCGCGTCCCGACGGCGACGCCTACGTGCTGAACGGGCAGAAGACATTCATCACGAACGCGCCGTACGCAGACGTCTTCGTGATCTACGCGAAGCTCGAGGAGAACGGCGCGCGGAGTATCCAGCCGTTCCTGATCGAGCGCGAGCGCCCGGGGCTCGACGTCTCGAAGCCCTTCCGCAAGATGGGCACGCACGCCTCGCCCACCGGCGCCGTCTACCTCGACCACGTCCGCATCCCACGCGAGAACCTCCTCGGCGGCGGGGTCCGCGAGCGCGACCACGTGAAGGGACGGCTCGCCGAGGAGCGCGCCGGCATGCCCACACTGTCCCTCGGTCTCGCTGACCGCGCCTTCGAGCTGGCGCTGCGGTACTCCAAGGAGCGCGAGCAGTTCGGCCAGCCGATCTGCAACTTCCAGCTGATCCAGCGCCGGCTCGCCCGCATGTACGGCCTCCTCTGCAACATGCGGAACTTCGTCTTCGCCGACTTCCTGGCCGGCCGGAAGGTGCGCATGAGCATGGCGGACATCTGCGCCGGGAAGCTCTACTGCTGCGAGGCCGCCACGCAGATCACGATGGAGGCGATCCACATCCTCGGCGGCAACGGCTACATGGAGGAGTACGAGGTGGAGCGCCTGGCGCGCGACGCGAAGCTCATGGAGCTCGGCGGCGGCACGACGGAGATCCAGGAGCTCACGATCGCGCGCCACCTGATCGCGTAGGTACCGAGATGCGCGAGCCCTTCGCCGCACGCCTGCACTTCGTGCCGCGTGCCCTCCGCGGCCCGCACGCCGCGCTCATCCGGACGCTGCGCGGCTACTTCTCGCGCGCGCCCGGCTGGGTGCTGCTCACGACACGCGGCCGGCGGACCGGCCTGCCGCGCGAGGTGCTGCTGCCCTGCGCCCGCACGGACGGCGAGATCATCGTGATCTCGACCTACGGCACCCGATCGGACTGGTTCCGGAACCTCCGCAAGGACCCGCGTGTCGAGGTGACCGTGCGCGGCCGCCGCGTGCCGGCGCGCGCCGAGATCGTCGACGACGTCTTCCACAAGCGGGCGATCGTCACGGCGAATCCCTTCTTCCCGGCCGCGCCGTTCCGACCGCTGAATGCCCTGGCGCGCACGGCGCTCCGTCGGCCGAGCGTCGCCTCCCTCCGGCGCTGGGTCACGCCCCGGCCGGTGGTCGTGATCCGGCTCGAGCGCGCAGGCGCGTGACACCGCTCGACCATCTCCGCCTCCTCGACCTCTCGCGGCAGCTCCCGGGTCCGTTCTGCTCGACGCTCCTCGCCGACCTCGGCGCCGACGTGCTCACGATCGCCGCACCGGGCGATCCGTTCGGCACCGGCATCCCTTTCCTCGCACGCAACAAGCGAAGCATGACGCTCAACCTGAAGAGCGACGCGGGCCGCGACATCTTCCTCCGCCTCGCAGCAGAAGCAGACGTCGTGCTCGAGGGCTTCCGCCCGGGCGTCATGGCGCGCCTCGGCATCGGCTGGGAGCGGCTCTCGGCGTTGAACCCGCGACTCGTCTACTGTGCGATCTCGGGCTACGGCCAGGACGGCCCCCACCGGGACCGCGTCGGCCACGACGTCAACTACCTGGCCGCCGCGGGCGTCCTCCACTACGTCGGCGAGGCGGGCGGGCCGCCGGTCATCCCGGGCGTGCAGATCGCCGACATCGGCGCGGGCTCCCTCATGGCGGCGGTCGGCATCCTGACGGCGCTCATCGCCCGTGAGCGCACCGGCCGCGGCCAGCTGGTCGACGTCGCCATGCTCGACGGCGCCGTCGCGTGGAACGTCTACCACACGCTGCTCTACCTGCTCTCGGGGCGCCCACCCGAGCGCGGGAAGACGCAGCTCACCGGACACTTTCCCTGCTATGCCGTCTACGAGACACGCGACGGGCGGCACGTCACGGTCGGCGCCTACGAGGAGCACTTCTGGGCGACCCTCTGCCGGCACTTCGGACGCGAGGATTTCATCCAGCAGCAATGGGACGAGGGCGCGAAGCGTGCGGAGATGTTCGCCTTCTTCCGCGCCGCGTTTCGCACGAAGACGCTCGCCGAATGGGTCGCAGAGCTTGGCGACGTCGACATCTGCTTCGCCCCGGTCGCGACGCTCGAGGAGGCGTTCGCCGACCCGCAGGTGCGCCACCGGGGGATGGTCGTCGAGCACGGTGGGACGCTCACGCTCGGCACGCCGATCAAGCTCTCCGAGACGCCGGCCTCGCTCAGAACAGCACCGCCCAGATTCGGTGAGCACACCGAGAGCGTACTGGCCACTCTCGGTTTCGGGGCCGAGGAGATCGCGAGATTCCGCCGCGACGGCGTCGTGTAGCAGTCAGTTCAGCCGGAACGCGGCTTGCGTGTCGGCAGCAGGTCGTCGGCACCGATCGTCGCCCCAGGGAGCGCTTCCGGCTCGAGCCGCCCTCCGCGCCGGACGACCCGCGTCTCGCCGTAGCAGCGCGCCCGACGGTCGAGGCGGCGGTAAACCTCGACGCAGTCGTCCCGCAGGTTGACGATCCAGTACTCGGGGACGCCCGCCCGCGCGTAGAGCGCCGCCTTCGTGATCCGGTCCTGGGCGAGAGAGCTGTCCGCGACCTCGACGACGAGCAACGCCTCCGTCGGATGCGCCTCCTGGTAGTCCTCGTTGCGTCCGGGAAGAACGGCCACGTCCGGCTCCGGCACGGAGTAGCGGCCAGCCACGAGCGGGAGCTGGACACTGATGACCCCGCTGTCTCCGAAGGCGCGGCGGAGCGCGTCCGATACCTTCCTGATCGCCGACGCGTGGCCGGGATTGTGCGGCGCCATCGCGACGACCACCCCCTCCAGCAGCTCCACCCGGTCGTCCGGGCGGAGCACACCCTTCTTCACCAGCTCGAAGTACTGGTCCTTCGTGTAACGGGCCTGGGCGGGGGCGCCGCGCGCCATTGATCCAACCTAGCAGGCCCCCGCAGGGGTGTGAACCGGTGGCAGCGGAGCATGTCGGGACACTATCACCGTGAAGGGAGGCGGCCCGAATCTGCCGCTTCCGCCGCTACCGCTCGCACTCCCGGCGCGGCTCCAGCTGCAGCAGACGAACGGGGACTGCTGGGAGGCGACGTACGCCACGGATGGTGTACTCCGGAACGACGCCACCGAATTCCAGGGGAAGGCCGCGGTTCCGTGACGCCGTCAAGCGGTCCTCCGGATAGTTGATCGGACGGTTGACTGGGCGAACGCGCGCTTGTTACACCGCGCTCGTCCATGGGCAGGCTCGCCGGCAAGGTGGCGATCGTGACGGGCGGCGCCTCGGGCATCGGCGCCGCGACGGTCCGCCGCTTCGCCGAGGAAGGGGCCCGTGTCGTCTGCGCGGACATCGCCGACGAGGCAGGCGAGCGACTGACCGCGGACGTTCGCGACGCGGGCGGCGAGGCCGCGTACTGCCACGCCGACGTCGGCACGCTTGCCGAGGTCGAGGCGCTGGTCGCCTTCGCCGTCGAGCGCTACGGCGGCCTCGACGTCATCCACAACAACGCCTACTGGACGGGCGGCGGCTACGTCGGCGAGCTGGATCCCGAGATCTGGGAACGGAGCCTCCGCGTCATGCTGACCGGCGTCTTCTACGGGATGCGAGCCGCCATCCCGCGCATGCTCGAGCGCGGCGGCGGCTCGATCATCAACACGTCGTCGGTGGAAGGGCTCTACGGCGGCATCCTCGGGAGCCCGTACAACACGGCCAAGGGCGGCATGATCAACCTGACCCGCTCGGTGGCGCTCGAATACGGCCGGAAGAACATCCGCGCCAACTGCATCTGCCCGGGCGCCGTCCTGACCCCCGCCCTCGAGCGGCTCGCCGTCTTCGGCGGCCGCTCGCTCGACGACGTTGCCGCGATGCACGCCCTCGGCCGCAACCTCCGCCCCGCCGAGATCGCCAACGTCGCCCTCTTCCTCGCCAGCGACGAGTCGTCGGCGATCACGGGCGCGGCGATCGTCGCCGACGGCGGGCTCACCAGCGGAATCAACGTCGGCGGATTTCCTCCGTACGGGGGCTGAGCATGCGGGTCATCGACTGCGACGCCCATGTGATCGAGGGCCGCGAGCTGATCGGCGAGCTCCTCGAGCGCTTTCCCGACAAGATCCGGTTCAGCACGCCCGGCGAGGACGGCGCGCTCATGATCGAGGGGCGGCCTTACCCGCAGTCGCGCGGTCCGGGCGCCGGGTGCCCGCCCGATCAGGGCCTCTGCATCGACCGCGGCGCCAACCCGTTCACGCCCGAGGGCGTGCTCGCCGACGCGGATCGCGAGGGGATCGAGACGATGGTGTTCTTCCCCAACGTCGCGCTCGCCCTGCCGAGCATCGAGGATGCGCGTTTCGCGGCCGAGTTCGCCCGCCTCTACAACCGCTGGCTCGCCGGCTACTGCCGGCCGCACGGGGGGCGGCTCCAGGGCGTCGCCGTCGTCCCGATCGAGGATGTCGCGACGTCGATCCAGATCATGCGCGAGGCGAAGGCGCTCGGCCTCGTCGCCACCATGGTCCCGGCCGCATTGAAGGCCCGGAACCTCGATCATCCCGACCTGGAGCCCCTCTACAACGCGGCCGAGGAGCTGGACATCGCCCTCTGCGTCCACGGTGCGCCCGGTATTCACCTCCCGAAGCTCGGCTCGGAGCGCTTCGACAACTACCTCCAGGTCCACTGCGTGAGCTTCCCCTTCGACATGATGGTGGCGACGACGGCGCTCGTGCTGGGCGGCGTCTTCGAGCGCCACCCGCGGCTGCGCGTCGGGCTGCTCGAGTCGGGTGTCGGCTGGGTGCCCTACTTCTTCGAGCGCCTGCACGAGCACGTCGAGAAGCGCGGCCGGCTCGCGCCCGCGTGCAAGCGCGACCCGCGCGAGTACGTGCGGCGCGGGCAGCTTTACGTGAGCTGCGAGCCGGAAGAGGTGGGTGTCGCGTTCGCCGCCGACACGCTCGGGCCACACTTCATCCTCTACGCCAGCGACTACCCGCACTGGGACAGCGACTTCCCGGAGTCGACCCGGGCGCTGCGGGAGCGGACGGACCTGACGGCAGCGGTGAAGGCGCGGGTGCTCGGCGAGAACGCGCGTGTGTTCTACGGGCTCGCGCCATGAAGCTCTCGCGCTGAACGTAGCCCTCGCCAGCGGCTTCTCGAGGATAGACGCGGGGGACGCCCGCTGCCGCCCCCCGGCCCCCACCGCAGTCGTACCTGCCGTCGCAGGGCCAACGTCGCCGAGATAGGGCCTGGGGGGACATGCGACCGAGGTCCGCCTGGGGTGAACCGGAGGGCGCCCCGCCCCGGCAATGAGAACCATCGTTCCTAGTGACGCGCGAAGGGGCTTTGGCTTGGTGTGGCGTGGAGGGTGATCGTTGCGGGCACGGCGGTTGCACGTCTCCCGGGTGGAGGTGTGCCATGCCAGAGTACCAGCAGCTGCGAGACAACCAATGGCTCACCAGCAGCGGCCGGACGGAGCTGGGGCGCTCGCTCTATGCCGACCTGCTCCAGGGGTTTCAGTTCAGCGTGTGTCAGACCCCGGAGGCCTTCGAGGCCGCTCTGGACGTGCGGCGGCGCGTCTACAAGGGAAGCTGCGGGTACGATGTCCCGGTGCCGGACGGCTATGACCATCGTTCATGGCTACTCCTCGCCGAGAATGCCGCCTCTGCCGAGCCTGTCGGCACGATGCGCGTCACGCCCCGTTCGGCCGGCCGCCTGGAGGCGGAGGAATACTTCTCGCTTCCGCCGCGCCTCCGCTCGCCGCGGACCGTCGAGATGAGCCGGTTCGCCATCGTTCCCGGGCGCCCCAAGGTCGATCGCCTCCCGACCGCCGTCTCGCTTGGGCTCTTCAAGCTCATGATGAGGTTCGTCACCGAGCGCCTCGGTGCAGCCCACGTCGTGATGTGCGCGCGCGAGGAACGGATCTGGACGTTCGAGTGGTTGCGCTTTCAACGGACCGGGATCGTGGCCCGCTACGCGATTTTGGGGAACGTGGAGCACGAGCTGCTCACCATGGACCTCGGAAACCGCCTCCACGATCGCGGGGACCTGGGGCTCGCCGAGTTCCTGTTCGACACCGAGCACCCCGAGATCAAGCTTCCGGCGATCCAGCCGGGCCTCGGACCGACCGTCGAGACCATGGGCCAGTCCTTTTTGCTTGCGATGAGCGCCTGAGGATCGGTCGTCCAGCGTCTGATAAGTACCGTCAACTTCGGCCGTTGTGGGGACTATGCTCCAATCAGATTGTCGACAGCCTGCGGAGCTATCGGGCGCAGACTGCCGAGGGCGGGATGTGCTCGTTCGTCATGACCCGTCGCCTCACGATTTCGGGTCGATCCCCGATGCGGCGCCCTGCTCGAGCCATCGCTTCAAGTCGGGCGTCAGCGTGCGTGCCGCCGCGGCCTCGTAGAGCGCCACGTCGTCGCTCGTCAATACGTCGCGCCAGCGATCGTTCGTCCCCTTGTAGAGGAACCGGTTGGCGCCGCCCTCGAAGATCATGTCCATCTCGGGTCCGAGCACCTCGGCGTCGCGTCTCATCGCCGCGAACGTCGCGGCCTCGGCGAGCATGGGCCACTTCTCCTCGGGGACCTCGATGTCGAGGAAACGCGCGATGCGCCGCATCTCGCCTTGCAGGTCCGCCTTCAGATCGTTGTAGTGAACGAATAGCAGGTTCGGCAGGTGCCGGAAGTCCCAATAGGTGCGCGCGTGGTGATGGTGCGACCAGTAGGGGAATCCGTCGCTCTCCCACGGATACGTCGCGCGCGTGATCCATAGACGCCAGAACTCGCGGATGTCTTCGGGAGGCTCGAGGAAGGGCTCCGCCGGCGGATTCTCCCCGGAGTTCAAGAGCTCGCGTGCGAATGGGGTGTAGGCCCTGATGTGGTTCCAGGTCGACATGAAGACATCCCGCGTATCCCGCCCGACGTAGATGTACTTCGTGCTCTCCCGATAGGGGAGGCCGTCGAGGGCGAGGTGGCTCTTGAGAAAGCGCCGGTGCCGGAGGCTCTCGACGACCTCCCGCATCTCGGCTCTCGGAATGATGAAGCGCGAGTCCGGCCAGGGCGACACCCAGTGCAGCGTTTTCGGAAGCTCGACCCTCTGGAAGACGAGGAGGCTCACGATGCGCTGGGTCCACGTCGTCCCCGCCTTGAGCGAGGTCGTGATCACGATGTCGTCGGGACGGGGAACGATGTCGTCCCAGCGTGTCGAGTCGAGATGATGACACCGGTATACGCGGGTGCGCTGCGGCAGGGTGGGCATACGGTCAATTACGCCGGGCGGGAGTGGCCTCGCAAGCGGACCCGACCAAGCGTGTTGTCCGTCCCGGCAGATCGACGTCACTCCCGCGAGGGCGCAGCGTGCGAGGTCAGTGGGTGGCGCCGGCGCCCCAGGAGGCGCCGGCGTCGGCGACCTTCTCCGGATCGGCCGACCAGAGTTCCGCGTCGCGCATGCTCGTCGCGCCGCCGCTCACCGGAGACTCGTGAATCGCGGCGCGAACGACAGCACGATCTCGGTGGCGATGAGCACGATCACGATCCACTCGAGCATCTCGATCCGGCGGGTGGCGGCCTGGTCGGACATCTTCTGGTAGATGCTGTCGAGCGTCTGGAGCTTCCGCAGGATGCTCGCGTCCCACTCGGCCAGGTGGAAGCGGCTGGAGGCCAGCCGATAGACGCGGGCGAGGTACTGGTCGCCGAGGAGCTTGAGGGCGTTGTTGACACCCTCGAAGAGGAGCGCGTTGTCCACCTGCAGCTGGCCCACCCGGCGCAGCTCGGCGCGCGAGGAGGCCGCCAGGCCGAAGCGCCAGGCGCGCCGGGAGAGGACGTCGTACGACTCGTCGAGCGCGTCGTCCAGCTGCTGGTCGAGGTAGCGCATCTCGAGCAGCTCGACGTTGGCGAACTCGAGCACGGCGCGCACGTCATCGGCGTCGCGGTCGGCGATCAGGGTGGCGTCCCAGTCGATGAGCGCGATGTCGTCGGGCCCGAAGGAGATGCGGTGCGCGACCGCGTCGTCCACCTCCTGGGACGAGAGCGCGGCGCGCTCGGAGCGCAGGATGCGAGCCACCTCGTGGGCGTACGTCGTGTAGAGTTGCACCGGCGTCCACGGCGTGGCGAACTCCGCCACCTCGAAGATCGTATAGGGCTCGACGAAGTCCGTGAGCCGGGGCCGCGTCACGGCGGAGGCGATCCTTCCGAGCAGCTCCTCCACCCGGCGGCGAGAATCCGCCAGCAGCTCCGCGTTGTCGTAGAGCGACTCGCTCAGTCTGACGAGGTCGCCGAGTGGGCCGGCGAGCGGGATCTGGTAGGTAACCGAGACCCCGCCGAAGTCGTAGAGCACGGTGTCGACGAACGGCAGGGTCCGATGGGCACCGATGGTGAGGGGCTCCGTTGCCTGTGTCGCGCGCAGCGGCGACGGGTGGTACTCGAAGTACTTGGGCGCGCGGTGCTTGTGCGGGATCGTGGCGCGCTGGGTCGTCGCCGTCACGAGCCGCTCGGCCTCGTCGAGGTCGATCGCGAGACCGGCGTCGTACGCAAACAGCGCGTAGCAGAACCCCTGGCTCACGACGGGCCCGGCCACCTGCGCCTCGACGACGGCCATCACGTCCCCAGCTCTGCCGTTCGTGAGCGCCGGCGTCAACGCCCACCGAGCGCGGTCCCGCCGCGACTGACGCAGCAGGTCAGGCGCATCTCACACCTTCCGTAATGGCCGCGCGCACTGGCGCGTATGTGGCTCCGGAGAGGGGTGTCGGCCCTGCGGGACCGGGGCCCGGGTGGGGGCGCTTGGCTCCTATAATCCGTGCGAGCCGGCGGCCGCCGGTATCCGGTTTCCTCAGACGGAGCGATGCGCGGCGGTCGCCCAGCTGCGCGCCCGGCTGACGAACGCTTGGACGTGGTCTGGCCAGTCGTGCAGCGTGGCCGGATCGAAATCGGCGCCGTTGGGCCATACGAGCGTATGGACCTCGGGATCGAGCCGGACCTGCCGAAAAAGTGCCGGATCGCGGAGCGGCCCGAAGAGTTCTCCCGCCAGCACGGGTTCGAAGTCGATCGTCTGCGCCGTGCCGTCATCGAACGCGACGCGCAGCACGTAGCGACCTACGATCTCGAAGCCACGAACGTGGTAGATGGGGTGGTTCACCCTTCCTCCTACTTCAGTGGCTCGATGGGCCGCGGGGGGCGGCCGGCTTGGAGGTGGTCCCAATCGGCCATCAGCTCCTCCTGGTGAAGCTCCGCCCATGCTTCGACGAGCCGCCGCTGGCGTCGAGGCAGCGTCCCGGCGATCAAATCGACCGGGTCGATGCCGAAGATGGCCACGTCGTCCTGATAGTACGCGTGGAAGTGAGGACGATGGTGAGGGCCGCCGATCTCGACGAACATGCGAATGATGATGCCGAAGAACCGCGACAGCTCCGGCATGTCAACCCCCACGGCCTCCGCGCGCGGTCCACCCGCCGGAGGGTACTGTCGGGGCCTGCGTGCACAAGCCCGCGCGGGAGCTCGGTAACACGATGTTACGGGTCGACGTTGCTGCGACGCACGCGGTCGTCGGGCACGCGCCGCGTTCTCCGCCCGGGGTCCGGGCGGCACGTCCCTGGCTGGAGCGGCAGCCGTGGCCGTCAACGCGTACCAGCCGCGCGGCGCGGAGGGCACGATCCTCCACGGGCTGGTCCGCGACCATCTCGAGACCTTCCTCCGCGACGCGGCCGAGCGCACCGAAGGCGCCGGCGCGCCGCGTTTCGTGGAGAAGGAGTTCCGGGAGTTCCTCACGTGTGGCGTGCTTGCGCGCGGCTTCGCGCGGGTGCGCTGCGGCGACTGCGCTTACGAACGACTCGTGCCGTTCTCCTGCAAGGGGCGCGGGTTCTGCCCCAGCTGCGGCGGTCGACGCATGAGCGAGC
>Ga0209376_1000792_pt1 | contig 33801 bp, 31 predicted proteins | sample GraSoiAngelo_134_FD_185891 | JGI IMG/M metagenome (GOLD analysis project Ga0209376, IMG submission 185891) | Grasslands soil microbial communities from the Angelo Coastal Reserve, California, USA - 14_0929_05_30cm (SPAdes) (version 2) | ecosystem: Environmental > Terrestrial > Soil > Grasslands ...
TCAGCGTATTCCCGGCCGTCGTTAGTTCCGGCGTCGGACACCGATACTCATAAGGCGGTGTTCCTCCCCACGGTTGTCCAGCCAAAGCCGCGGAATTGGCACACGCCGCGTTATGCACCAGCGCCGGTGTCCCCGAACCCGTAGAACTTGAAACGGTGAAGCTCACACCATTACTCGCCACTCCTCCAACCGTCACCACAACGTTGCCCGTCGTTGCTCCCGTCGGCACTGGCACAACGATGCTCGTCGCGCTCCAACTTGTTGGCGTCGCCGCAATACCGTTGAACTTCACCGTGCTCGTCCCTTGCGTCGCCCCAAAGTTCGCGCCCGTGATCGTCACCGATGTCCCCAGAACTCCAGATGTTGGATTGAGGCTTGTAATGCTGGCCGGAGAAGGATTTCCTCCACCGCCCGGACTCGAGCTTCCTGCTCCGCAGCCGACTGTAGTTATGGCTAACGCCAAAACGAGCATCCATCGCGCAAATTGCCTGGTGGTGGCCCTCAAGAGAATTCCTCTCACTGCCCAAGGATACTATGTCAGGGCTTAGTGGGAACAGTCGGCTGGTTTTCAATCCGGGGAGCGAGGAGAAGGATTTACTTCCTGAGTTGGCTTCGTCGTTTGTTTTTGGAGTCTCTTTGAAGGCAATCCTATCTCTCGAATCTCATAGAGAAGCGTTCGGTAACTTATCTTCAGATCCCTCGCAGCTCTTCTGCGATTCCAGTGATTTGTCCGCAAGGCCCTTAGAATCAATTCCCGGCTCATCGCTCGACCCGCCTGTCGCGCGATTCGTTTGAGCGGAATGCCACCATCAGACAGTTCGTATGGTTTCCCTGAGTATTGATGCTTCGCTACGACCAATTCCTGCAATAGCTCATCTTCTCCAAGTAGAACATGGCGCGAAATCCAGTTTTCCAATTCCCGGATGTTTCCGCGCCATTCATGGTTTTGCAACAGGCGGAGCTTACTCGCTTCAAGCGTCGAGGCTTCGCGTTGAAAGCGCTCGCTTAGTTGCCTCAGTAAGTAACTCACAATCGTTGGAATGTCCTCTCGACGCGCGGACAGGGGAGGCAGGACAATTTCGAAGACATTGATGCGGTAGTAGAGATCCTGGCGAAAGTGCCCCTCGCTGACCGCTTCATGTACTCGGCGAGTACTGGCGCAGATAATACGCGCCTCGAGTCTTCTCTCTTGCTGATCGCCCAAGCGAGTAAAAATTCCATCCTGAAGCAGTTGCAATAGCTTCGCTTGGAACGTGGGCGCTAGATCCGTGATCTGATCCAGGAAGAGAGTGCCGCCTTGAGCCATCTCAACAAGGCCAATTCGAGTCGTGTTAGCGCCGGTGAAAGCACCCGCCGTGTAACCAAACAATTCACTTTCGAGCAGGCCACCGGGAATCGCCGCAAAGTTGACTTTGATAAATGGCCCCGACCTCCAGGGCGACCGAAGGTGCACCCACCTGGCTAGAGTCTCTTTGCCGGTTCCGCCATCACCCTGAACAAGCATGGGGATGTTAGTGCTACACACCTTTTTAAGCTGTTGACGGATCGCCAGCATTCCAGGAGTGCAGCCAAAAACAATGTCGTCAGGCGGTACAACGAACTGAGCCCCCGCCGGACTCATCTCAGGTGAACCGTTCCTAGCCATTTCAGCGGCCCTTTAATCATCCTCAGGGCTTAATGACATTGCATACGAGTCTCCAAATGAACAGGGCCTCAGAATTACAAGAAACCGGAAGCCGAATCGAAAAAAAATATACTAAGGCTCTTTTTCCTCGTCACTTACGATAGCCCTGGCCACTCCTTGCGCGTCGAACACCCAGAGTACGCACTTCGTCTTCTCAACGTTTTGGAGGAGGGGGCATGTGAAGTTAGCTATGCTGCAAGGGAAATGAATTACCAGATTTGTCCAACCTGTCTCGTCAACAATTTATTGACAGCGTGCGCGATGAACAGTTTCTAAATGGTTGCTACTGTCAATTCAACAAGTAGCGAGGGCTTCGGTTCTCATCCATGAAGGCTTAAGGGCGTGTCGGGAAGCCTGCCCAGTGGCCGGCGCGGCAGAGTTCCTATCTAGACGGAAAAATAAACGATTCCAGCAAGTCTGCTCGTGCTTTTTCGTCCGACGCCACCACTCGTAATATGTCGCTGACAGAGAGCATGCCCAGAAATCTTTGTTGCTCATCCAGGACGATAAGATGAAAAATCGTGTTCTGCTCCATCAAACGTAGGCAGTCTTCCACAGTCATTTCCGGCGTTACCGTGACGAGTTCGCGCGTCATGATATCCGAAGCCTTCATCCAGGCAGGACACTTGTTTTCCGCGGCAACTTTATCGGAAACATCGCTGTGCGAGATGACACCAGTAAGTTTGCCGTCCGCGTTCATCACTCCGACCGACCGCACCTGCTTCTCACGCAGATACTGCGCGGCTTGATGCACGCTCGCGTCCTCGGTGATGGAAAAAACTTCTTTTCGAGAGCCAATGAGATCCGAAACCTTCATAGGACCCTCCGAAGCAGATTCTGGCCGGATAGTAGGCCTAACTTGGTCTTCATTGCAAGATGAATTCCAATTGTTCCAGGCAAGATAGGCTGGGGCAAAAAGAGGGATTAAGCTCGCGCCGCTTCCCCGCGGATAATATCGTATCGTTCGATAACCGCAGCAACTCCCATTCGCGCGCTGCCGTCTTCCATTCGCCGCTCCACTCGTATAACTCTGCCTAGGGCTCGCACAAAAACGTCGGAACCACGAGTTACCTCGGAAGGGAGCGTCAGCGTCATGTCCAGTTGTGAACCGGATTCCATTTTCTGATCTACCACAAAATACAGACCGCGCGTCGAGATGTCGCGGGTCTTGCCCCGTTGCGGAACCAGCGCCCGGTGCGCGGGCCCCCGGATGATAATTGGCAAGGATAAATCGTAACGTCGAGTTGTGCGTCGTTCCGTCATTTCCTCGTCCCCCTGCCACGCGAGGATAGCTTGCCTTACTCGCGTTCCTCTGAAAAGTTCATTGCCACAATTGCGCCGGGAAGGCTGGTGGTGTTAATCGCGGCGCGTTCCTACCGCTGAAGTGGCTTCCTCTACTGCTGATGGGGAAGCCGGTTTCCTCGCCCGCGGCGTATCTAGATTGAATTGCCGCATCTTGTACAGAAGCGCTTTGTAACTGATCCCTAGCATTTTTGCGGCGTCTTTCCGGCACCAGCGCGTCTTCTCCAGCGCGTCGGCGATCGCTTCCATCTCGGCCTCGTCTTTTAAGCCACGCACCAGAGCCTTTAGTCCCTGCTCCTTGGGTAGCGCAGGTTCCTCCCGGGGCGAAGTGCGTTGGCGCGTGGCGGACATTTCCACCAACTCGCGCAAGCTGCCTTCATCGTCTTCAAGAATGACGTACCTCTTTACGAAATTCTCCAGTTCCCGCAAGTTTCCGGGCCAGGGATAGTTCACTGCGGCATCCAGAAGATACTTGGAAGGTCCCGGCGGCGTCTTGCCGAATTTCTCGCTGTATTTCGTAAGGAAATGGCGGAACAGCAGCGGAATCTCGGCAGTCCGCTCGCGGAGCGGCGGCACATTGATAGACAAAACATTCAGCCGGTAATAAAGGTCTTCGCGGAAGCGTCCTGTCTTCATCGCCTCGTGAACATCCACGTTTGTCGCCGCCAGCACACGAACGTCGGTCTCCACCAGGTGCCTTCCGCCCAGCCGCGAATACTGGTGATCCTGCAACACATGCAGCAGTTTTGCCTGCAAATGCGTGCTCATTTCCGCGATTTCATCCAGGAAGATTGTGCCTTTGTTGGCCATTTCAAACTTTCCCGGCTTGCTGCGCACTGCTCCTGTGAATGCGCCCTGCTCAAACCCGAAAAGCTCCGATTCCAGCAATTCTCCAGGCAGGGCAGCGCAATTCACTTTTACAAACGGCTGGTTTCGCCGCTTCGAACGCAGGTGAATCATTCGTGAAACAACTTCTTTTCCCACGCCGCTTTCGCCACAGATGAAAACAGGCACGTCTACCGGCGCGATCTGCAGAATCTGCTGGCGGATTCGCACCATCTGCGGGCTGGCAGCCAGAAAGCTTAAATCCTCGGTCACTTGGTCGCAATAATCGCGCAGCGCTTGATTCTCCGTGGCCAGTTGTTTCTTTTGGCGCGACTTCAGCATCGCTGCGTCCAGTTCCGTTTTCTCAAACGGCTTGGTCAGATAATCGTGCGCTCCGATTCGGATGGCCTCGACAACCGTGCCTACTTCGTTCGAGCACGAAAGCATGATCACGTTGAGGCTGCGATCCACCTGCATCAACTCCTTCAACGTTTCGATGCCGTTCATTTCCGGCATCAATACATCCAGAATGATGAAGTCGGGCCGTTCTCCCTTGTTCACCCTCGCAAGCGCGTCTTTTCCGGAGCTGACGGCTTCCACATCGAATCCGTCAACTTCCAGAAGCGTCTGCAAATACTTTCGAATGCTCGGCTCGTCATCCACCACAAGAATTTTTTCTTTCACGGCCATTGACTTTTCCCTTTCAACCAACACACTTCGCGTCAGCCCTGATCCATCGGCAGTAAAAATGTAAATCTGCTCCCCCGAGACTCGCTCTCGACCCATATCTTCCCGCGATGCGCCTGGATAAGCCGTTTCGCGATAGCCAGCCCCAGACCCATTCCAGAAGTGTTCCTATCCACGCGAACAAAATCCTCAAAAATCTCTTGATGATGTTCCGCCGCGATGCCTGGTCCGGAATCCGTCACGCTTACTTCCACGCTGTTTGGCCGCGGCAACCGGAACCTGCGCCGCTCTTCCACAGGAGCCAGCGCGGCCACACGTCGTTCCCAGAAGTGCGGCGCCGCCCTCAGCGTTACGGTTCCCCCGCTCGGAGTATGCTTCAACGCGTTATCGAGTAGATTCGCCGCCGCCTGCTGCACCTTTTGGTAATCGAAACGAAATGTCGGAATTGACGGGTCAAAGCTCGCATCCAGCTTCACGCTCTTGCGTTGAAACGCTTCCACCCAGCGTTTGGAAAGCTCATCGAGACAATCTCTGAGATCATTCTCCCGAAGCTGCAGAACTAGTTTCCCGCTTTCTAGCGCCGAATAGTTCAAGAACATGGACACCAGACGCACCAAGCGTTCGCAACTGTCCTTTGACTCTTCCAGAATATCCCGCTGCTTGTCCGTCAGGCGCCCGAGAGAACCGGCTAGGAGGAGATCGTAATAACCTTTGATCACCGCTAGCGGCGTTTTTAATTCGTGAGCCGCAGACGCGAGAAACACCGTCTTCTGCCGGTTCACCTCCTGCAATTTCAGGTAGGCAGCCAGCAAATTCCGGTAAGTGATTTCGCGTTCCTGCAGAAGCTCTTGCACCGTGAGTTGCGTCGCAGGGTCCGCACCCGTCTGCGTCTCGGATTTGCTCTTAATTTCCACCACCAGCCAGTCTGGCCCCGGCATCCACTGCACCAGCACAGTGGATTTCACTCCTCCGATTTGGAAGTGGTGTTCTAACCTGTGTTCTCCCTTTTCCAGCTCCTCGAAGATTTTCCGGGCATCCGTCTTCAAGAGATCTTTAAACAGATTCAAACCCGGAGTTATCGCGTATCCATGAGATTCCACGAATTGCTCTGCCCGCGTATTGACCAGGAGCAAATTGCCGTTTCGCTCGGCTACGATCAGCGGTTTTTCTATGGTGTTGAACAGCCCGCGCACGAAGTCGAGGGGAATTAACGCCCGGCTACCCTCTTCCGCCATCGGCGGCACAGCAATTCGTCCGGCCATCAGTCCAGCTCACTCATCGTGAAAGTGGTAAAAATTTTCCCTAGTTTGCATCCTTACAGAGGGGCATCGAAGAGTCAATGGTAAAAGCGTTCCATTTGCACATTTGCGGAAAGGAAGTGGATTTCTCAAGCACCACGTACACGTCAACAAATTGTTAGCGTCCATGTCCGCCTACAATCGACTCATAATAAATAACTTGCCCCAACTCTTGATTCTCTCCTCTGGTATTCCAGATGCATGCACCCGTACTAGGGCGTTGGTACTAGGGTGCTGACATCACTTGAAGATCGACATGCTCAAGAAGAGGCAGTTCGCGGAATCCTCGTCGACCAGGCGCTCTCCGCGCATTCGTCTACAAGTGCCCGTATTCGTCAGAGGAACAGATGCCTCCGGCGCTGAATTCATCGAGCTCACGAAGACTCTCAATATCAGCGCTAATGGCGCCTGTATCGCCTCAGCCTACATTCTGAGGCCCAACCAAACAGTTCACTTAACGATCCCCGCTCCCTCTCCAGCGTCTTCGAGCCTGGTTCCCAGCGAGACTCCGCCGATTGTGGCAAAGGTCTTGCGCCAAGACTCGGCAGGCGAGATGCGCCTCTTTGGCTTGGAATTCCTTCGACCTCTTGAGTAATCCGGATAGCCCTTCCTTATGGGTCGTTTTGTTACATAACTCGTCCCATGCGCATCTAACACTTTTTGGTGCTATATACTCTGCTTGTGTAATAGGATACACCCCGCAATTTCGGAGGTTCGGTTCCCAAAATGGACAGGGCTAGGCCCAGTACGAATGGACTCTTGCTTGCTCCATTAGGATAGCGGAAGCTATAATCGCTTTCCCCAAACCCCGCGGGGATAGGCAGAGGTTAGGTCCATACCTGATATGCCCAGCCCCGGCGTCCCTGCGCCCCCGCGCTTGCCGATTGAGGATTCCTATTTCGAGCTCTTAGCAGATACGCTCGAGAGCCTCGACCTGCCTGCGCGCGGCCAGTTTCTTCAGCGATACTTCCGCGCCCTCGCTCACGTCGATCTGCGTGAATCCCAAAGTGTGCAGATTTGGGACGAAATGGTTTCTCGTCGCCGTGAGCTCACCGGTCTCCTCGGCCGTCAAGTTTCTCTGAAAACTGCCCTTACAGATGTACTCTCGTCCTCCGGTTTTCTTCGCGTTCCCATCCTCATCGAGTATGACGATCTTAAAAGGCTCGAACTCAATGCCGTAACCGATCCTTTGACGGGACTTTACAACCGCCGGCTCTTCGCTGAAACATTCGAAAAGGAACTCAATCGCGCGCGACGCTATAGCCAGCCTCTGGGTTTGGTTACTCTCGACCTGCATCGGTTCAAGGAAGTAAATGACAAGCACGGCCATCCGCGCGGCGATGACGTGTTGCGCGCCGCCGCGGCTACTTTGAAGAAGGCCCTGCGTACTTCGGACTCGGCTTTTCGCATCGGTGGCGATGAGTTCGCTTTATTGCTGCCGCAGACGGATTCCGCGCAGGCGCTTGCGTTGTGCCGTCGCGTCGAAACCGTATTTGCCGAGATGCTCCAACCGCTCCAACTTTCCGTCACTGTAGCTATGGATCACGGCGTCGCGATTTTCCCTCAGGATGCAGAACAGGCTGATCAGTTGATTCGCATCGCTGATGAGCGTCTCTATCGCCTGAAGCATGCGAACCACACCAAAACCACCAATGGCTCAATGTTGAACGGCGTTACGCCGCCGACTGCGTTACCGGCATCACCGGCTCCTGAACGCTCTGCTTCTGTCGCGCAGCCCATTTCGATCGAAACCGGACGCGCAAATGAAAAAGTAGAATCGAGCATTGCTGAAGCTACCGCTGCACCTTCCGCAACGCCCTCCGCGGAAATCGTCTCGCCTCCTGCGCGCGTCTTTGCCGTCCAGCGCAAGGCCGAGCGCGTCTCCATGACCGGCACCAATGCCTATGCTGTTCTCGGTGAACAAGGCGCCAAGCGCGCCCGCGTCCTCGACCTTGGATTTGGCGGCGTCGCGATGGAACTGGATTCCTCGGAAGATCTTCCTGAGAATCTTCTTGCAGTCTTGCACGTGCCTATTCTCCCGCCGGTCCGCGTCAATCTTAGGCCGGTCTGGAAACAACAGACCAATGAGGGCATTTTCCGCGTCGGATGCTCTTTCGTTTCCTGAACCTTGCTTAGATTCCTCGGGCTGCTTCTACTCGCACCAAAAAAAATCAAGATCTCATCAGCCTGATCCTCGTCCGCCTGCTACAATTCCGCCGAATCTCTTTGCTTGGAAAGGACTCGCGATGCTCGAACCAAAGGCCAGCCGCCCTCATTGGCCTGATGCTCTGCAAAATCCGCCGAAAGACTTGAGCGGACTAAAACCTTGGCACTGGGCCCTCGAGCGTCTCGAAAAATCGCACAACTATTGGATCGCCACCACGCGTCCTGATGGCCGTCCTCATCTCATGGTCGTTTGGGGCATCTGGTGGAGGGGCGCTTTTTGGTTTAGCACTGGCCCGCGCACGCGAAAAGCAAGAAACATCGCCGCCGACCCGCACGTTGTCATCGGCACCGAAAAGGCGGACGAAGCCGTCATCCTCGAAGGCACTGCCGAAGAAATCAAAGACCGCGCCGTTTGGAAGCAACTCGCACAAATCTATAACGCGAAATACGGCGGGGACGTCGAACCGATTCTGATGGCTTCCGACGGATGCATCTTTCGCGTCACCCCACAGATCGCTTTCGGCCAGGACGAGCACGCTGAAAACTTCGCGGACGCAGCCACCCGCTGGCAATTCTGAGCCGCGATGCTTCGTTTCATGGATTCGAGCTGGTTGTTGATAAGGCTAGAATTGTCATTCTGAGGGCATCCGACAAGGATGACAGTCTCCCTGCTCCCGTTCGCAAATCCGTGCCATTTTGTGGAATTTGACACTTCGCGTATGATAAAGAATTGCCTCGCGACCAAGCGACGCGGCTGTAGTCCCCGACCTTGTCGAGGTGCCGTGCAGACCGGACGCGACAGAATGGAGCTTCATGAAACCCGGTATTCATCCCGACTATCACCCCGTTACAGTGCACTGTGCTTGCGGCCACACCTTTCAGACTCGCTCGACCATCAAGGGCGACATGTTGCGCGTGGAAATCTGCTCGAGCTGCCATCCTTTTTTCACTGGCAAGCAGAAGCTGGTTGACACCGCCGGTCGCGTCGAGCGCTTCACTAAGAAATACGCCGACGCCGCTGCCAAATCCACCGCCGCAAAAAAGTAAAGCAAATTAGCGCAACCTTCTGTGGGACAGTCACTCCTGGCTGTCCTTCTTCTTTTTTCCAACCTTTAATCTTCGACTTTCAACTTCCTTGCACTCTCCGCCCGTGTACAATGAAGTTCCATCGTGGCTACCCAATCTCGCATGTTTGATGGCGCGCGCCCTGGCGAACTCGTCGAATCCGGCCCGCCACGCATCACTCTCCGCAACGCTTTCGCTCACCCTTTTGATTCCGCCATCGCTGCCGCGCGCACTTGCTACGCGCCGCGCCTCATCAGCCCCGAAGAAATCACCGACAAGCAGCGCCTCAACATCGGCGCCGCCACGTTCTACAGTGGCCATCACACCGTCTATCAGCACGCCCATTTCGAATTCGGCCTTGAAAACGTCAGCCGCCAATTCGTCTGGTCTTTTCTCCACGCGCATCCCTTTTACAATTCCGAGCAGCAAAGCCAGCGCTACGTTCGTCTGGACCGCGCGCAAGCTTATGTTCCGCCCACCTCGCTCTTCTTCGACGAGAAGTCCAAGGAATTCTACGAAGCCGCCATCGCCCGCGCCTGGAATTACTACCGCGAACTTTCTTCTCTTTTGATCGCCGACGCGCGCGCCATTCTCAATGACATCTGGCACATTGGTCCCATGTCCCACGCCAAGCGTCTCCAGAAAATCGAACGCTCCGCCGAAAAACGCGCTATCGAAATCGCCCGATATGTCTTGCCTGTCGCCGCTTTCACCACCATGGTCCACACCATCTCCGGTATCGTTCTCCATCGCCTCTGGCGCATGAGCGCCGCCTCGGACACGCCCAGCGAAGCCCGCGCCGTCATCGGCGCCATGGTCGCTCACATCAAGGAAATCGACGCCCAATTTTTTGATCGCTTCGGAACAGAACCGCTCGAAGAATTACCGGAATGGAAGAACACGCAGTTAAATGTGAACGCCGGTGAAGGTTTTGCCCGCGAATTCGACGCCAAACTCAAGGGCAAAACTTCCCGCCTCGTCGACTACTCCCCCAACGCCGTCCGCGTCATGGCCGAATCTTATCGCGCCGTCACCGGCCTAACCGAATCTCAGTGCAAAGATCTCGAAGCGATCGACCGCCTTCTGAATCCCGCCCGCAATCTCTATCGCCTCGAAACTCTAAACGTCGGCGTCCACGCCCCCATCATGCGCGCCCTCCAGCACGCCAATTACACTTTCGCCAAAAAAATCAGCCACACCGCCGACAGCCAGGACCAGCGCCATCGTATGGTCCCCGGCTCGCGCCCACTTCTCACTCTCGCCGATACTCGCGAACCCGACTACATCACGCCCATGCTCCTCAAAGCCAATCTCCGCGCCAAGGAAATCTACGACCGCGCCATGCACGACGCCTGGTCCGCAAAAAACCAGCTTCTTGATCGCGGCGTCTCTCCCGAAATCGCCCTCTATCTTCTTCCTAACGCCAAATCCATCCGCCTCTACGAATCCGGCTCGCTCCTCCATCTCATCCACAAATGGACCATGCGCACTTGCTTCAACGCCCAGGAAGAAATCTATCAAGCCTCCATGGACGAACTCGCCCAGCTCCGCGAAGTCCACCCCGAGCTCACCCGCTACATCGGTCCGCCCTGCCACATTCGCGCCAGCATCACCACGCCCATCTGCACCGAAGGCTCCCATTTCTGCGGCATCAAAGTCTGGCTCGACTTCCCCAATATCACCCGCCGTATCTGAAACGTCCTAGCGGTTCCAATCAGAATAGCGATATCGGGCCTGGTTTAACGTTTGATATTTCCATAATATCTAGGCCTTTTGATTTCTCCATTAGCCAGCATTTCTTCGGGTTATGGTAAGCTCCTGGCAAACTCGGAATGGTGAAACGATGACAGAAAGAAAACAAAGAGGTGAGCAACCTGGCCAGATTCTAAAAGTACAAGTTCCTGTGACGGCCTCTCTCCTGCTCTTGCTGGCAGTCACAGCGCTGACCCTCTTGTATGTATTCGAGCAGAATTGGAGACACGAAATTGAATTCTTTGGAATCTCTACTGGCGTAGCGGCTGGCCTTCTCAGCGCATTTTACGTGGGACAGGCCTTGAAGATCACGATAGAGCAGAGAGACAGAGCTTTGACGGATGACAAAATTGCAAGAGCCTTTTCGTTCGCACTAAGATGGAACGACCCCAATTTTGCCCAGTTGCGCGCTGATTGGCGCGCAGTACTGGATGAACTAGACGCAAAAACAGATGACGAAATATGTGATTTCATTAGAGGCGAACACAAAAATAAGACTGTTGTGGCAGACGTTCTAAACTTCTTTGAAGAGATGAGTTATGCCGCGAAGAGTGGGGTTGCAGATACCCTAACGCTGAGAAATATTTTTCGCAGCATTGGAGTACGTTACTACACGTCTCTATCCCCGTGGATTGATCGCTATCGGAAGGACAAACATCAACCGACGGCGTACGAACACTTTCAATGGCTTACGAACAATGGAAAACGCAATGACTGCGGGCTGCACTACGGATCGCCGATATCCTTGCCCCTCATTTTTCTCCTCCTAGAGCGACTTGCTTTTAGCTTACCGGAACTTCAAAGTCAACTCAAATCTGCGTGCCTTCGCTGGCCTACTATTAGACGCACGGCTGAAGCCAAAGTAACGGACATCTAAGTCGTTTAGATTCAATGTCTCTTGTGCTCGACGTGTCCGTTTCTTATTTCTTAGAGTACTTTATGGGTGAAAATGACCCAAATTCGTCCACAAAATTGTGTCACTGCTATCACAAGGATACGCATAGTTCGATTCAATATAAAGGCCGCTAAAAGGGCCCATGCTTTTTAAGTCAACGTGCGCCTTGCGGTCCCTTCGCGGCTTTCGTGCTAGGCCGCTTGGCTCACGTTCGCAGCTTCGATGGAAACAGTGACAGTCTCCGTGGGTTCTTTCTGTTGTTCGATGCGATCAGCGAGGAGGCGCAGTGCAAGCGCTTGAGCCGACGTCACGGCTTCTTTTTCCGTTGCACCGTAGGTCATTACACCAGGCACGTTCACGATCTCGGCAATCCAGCGCCCGTCGGCCTCAAGCTCCGTTTCCACCTTGTACACAATATGAGACATACTTCATATCCTATCACGCAGCCGATTCTGCAGCATCAAAGTCTGGCTCGACTTCCCCAACATCACCCGCCGCATCTGAAACGCCGCCACGGGTTTAGGCATCCTATTCCATAGCTGGAGGCCCATCATGTTTCGGAGTTTCGCTCGCCCCATCGCCTCAGTCCTCGCGGTGCTCATGCTCTCGACGCCTTCCTCCTTCGCTTTCGACACGCCTCTCTCCGACCAAGCCGTCCGCGAAGCCTATTTCCTGGGCCAGCGCCGTGACGAAACCATGGCCGCTTTCCTCAACAAGTATTCAAAGTATTTGGAGGCGCCGAAAACCGGCCCGCACATCACCTCTATCACCTTCTTCACTCCCTTCGCTCTTCTCGTCCAGCAATCGAGCCAGCACACCTCGGGTTATAGCGCCCAGCAAGCGGCTCTCGATCATCGCGATCAGCCCGAATTCGTAAGAATCATCGTGCAGATCCAGCTCACCGATTCCTATGGCGCTTACATCATTCGCCCCACGAGTTCCCGTTCGGGCTCGTCCGCCGGCTTCGTCCCCCGCCCTTATGACTTCTGGAAAGACTTCGACGTTCAGGTTTCCAGCAAAGACCAAAACCTTCGGCCGTTCTCTTCTTCCGGTCAACCTGACGTTCTTTGTTCCTATGAAGGTGGCTGCGAACTCACCGGCGCCACTCTCCAGTTCGATTTCAACGCCGAAGACTTTGCCTCCGGCTCCGCCGTCATTGACGTGATCCCCCCGGAGGGTGATCCCCTTTCGGTCGATTTCGATCTCGGCCACCTCCGCTGACCCTTTCTCGACTGCGCCCTTTCACTGCACCCATGCCGAAGACCTCATTGTGCTGTAGCCGGCCCCCGAATCAGCGTTATACTTCCCTCTAGGAAAGCCTTAATGCGTCACCTCAGTCGCTTCTTCAGTTGCCTGCTTACGGTTTTTTGTGTGTCTCTGCCTGCCTCTCCCTTAGACACTCCTCTTTCCGACGAAGCCGTCCGCGAAGCTTATTTCCTCGGCCAGCGCCACGACGCGTCCTTCCTGGGCAATTACATCAAATTTCTCCCGCGGCCCAAGACCGGCCCGCACATCTCCTCCGTTACTTTTCTCACTCCCTTCGCTCAGCTTGCCCAGATCTCCAGCAATTACGTCGGGAACTACAGTGCGCAGCAAGCCCTGCTGGATCAACGCGGCCAGCAGGAGTTCGTCAAGATCACTATCGAAATCTATCTGACCAATATCTTACGGCGCCATGATCCCTAATCCGCAGAGCCCGCGAACAGCCTCTTCGCCCCCTCTCATCCCGCGTCACTATGATTTCTGGAGAGACTTTCACGTCCAAGTGTCGGACGCTCACCAGGTTCTTTCGCCCTCCGACATCGGAGGCCGCCCGCTCTATCGTTGCGGCCGCTATGGCCCTTGCCGTCCGAGGGGCGCTGCCATCGATTTGGAGTTTCCCGTTGGCGCATTCGTCTCCGACTCTGTCACCGTCAAAGTCATTCCCCCCGAAGGCGACCCCGTCTCCGTCGACTTCGATCTCACCCACCTCCGTTAAATATCCTTCAGCCAGCTCCTCCGGCGGAATCACCGCCCAGCAGGGCAAAATTTCCAGCAAAGTTTTCGCGGGTCAGTTTGAATTTTCTTAATCGTGACAGTAGGGGTCAAAATTCAGACTGATCCATGCCAAGTTTTCCTTGACTTTTCTCTAATTCTGTGTATACTTAACCCTGTTGAGAACTACGTTTGGCCTGCGGGAGCGTGCTCCCGCTTTTCTTTTTTCAGTCAGCCATTTCGGCGTTTGCCAGTCCCCAACAACCAAAACGGCGTCCTTTAGAATCAACCACTTACGAATTGCAAATTTTGTAAAACCTTTGTTTTGATATTCATGCAAATTGATGGGGGGTGGGGGGTGCGAATGACCTCGGTTGACCTGGCGTTGCGCCCTCATTTCGACTTCAGGTCAGAACCAGTCTTTCGAGGGAGTCTTCGATTTTCGATTTTCGATTTTCGATTTTCGATTTTCGAAGTGTGACAGGCACTCTTGCCTGTCGCCTCGTTCACGACCGCCATGGCAGCGTCACGGCCAAAGTAGGACAGGCATTCCTGCCTATCCTCCCCTACGAGCGCCAGCGCAAGGTCACCGGCCCATCCATCGGATGCGCCATCGGCGCGCCCGTCCGCCGCGACGCGATCAAATTCGCTTTCAGTGCGAAATACCATTTCGCCGGCCGGTCCGCATCATCAATCAACATCAACCGCGGATTGTGCTTCAATCCTTCCGCCTGCTGGATCATCGTCTTCTGATCCTGCCGCAGAAAAATCTTGCCGAAGATCCGGAAAACCCAAACCGGCAGAAAAAACAAATTCCACGCCGCCACGAAATCGATCCGGCAAAGATCCCTCCGCACCGGCGTCACTGTCGCGCGGCTCGAGAACCACATCTTCCCGCTTTGATCGATCTCCGTGCGAATGTTCGGCAGCACAAAGTCGATCGTCGTCCTCACCGGCTCGCCGGTGATTTTCTTCAGCAATTGGTACGGCGCGCTGTTCGTGCTCGGTGAATGCGGGCTCATCCGAAACCCGTTCGGAATCGGCTCGAACTGCTTAGCTTTTTCGTGAATGCTTCCGCGCTTTCGCCAGAACCACGATTGGTGCACAAACGGTCCGTGCGCCGGGTCCATTAGTCCGATAATTCCGTGGTCAATGTGCGAAGGCAGCTCGCAGGAAAGATGCGTGATCTTGTATTTGTCGCTGAAAACGGTAAGCGCCGGCGCCGCCGGAATCTTCTCCGGCATTCGCGTCCCTGGTACGTTCATAAAAACCCAAACGTAGCCGTCCCGCTCTTCGCAAGGAAAATGTCCCGCAAAAATGCGCTCCACTTTCAACTTGTCCTGGCTCGAGAGCGATGGAACCTCCACGCACTGCCCGCTGCAAGCATCGAACCGCCATCCGTGGTAGCAGCACTCCACCACTTTCCTGTCGAGCCGCCCGTAAGAAAGCGGAATCCCGCGATGCGGGCAAGAATCCCGCATCGCAAACACTTTTCCTTCGGACGTTCTGCCCAACACCAGCGGCACTTCCAGGAGCATCGCCTTGATCAGCTTCTGCCCGCGAATCTCCTTGCTTCGTATCGCCGGATACCAGAAGTCCCACAGAAAACCGGCATCCGCCTGCGCCGCAGCTTCCTGCGCCGCCTCGGCATCCATTCGCATCATCGTTCGTACCGCTTCGCTCATCGTCGCCGCCGCATCGTAGTATACCGCCTTCGACTCCTACGAATGCTCAGGTGGAGCCGAAGTAAGACGCCGGATAAACCAGCCCAAGGAGAAGAGAAAGGCGCCCGTCAGAAAGATGGGAACGCGCGGCGGATTAATCCAAGTGTGGTCGATATCCTTGCCAACGTTCAGAAGAGGCCAGAGAAGGAGCGGGCCTGTGCCGAAATCCTGAACGATCTGGGCAGCTTGGTTCGGAATCGAAGGAAGGCTTTTGCGACTGGAAGTAGCGGAGAGATCGTCAAAGTCCGATTGAGTAAGGCCGAGTCCTTCGGATGATTTCCGCAGAAGGAAAATGCCCTTAAGGAGCAGCGTGAGGCTGCCGAGACCGAATACAAGAGGAGTAGTTCTGAATTTAATCTCGGGAGAAGAGAAGATCCAAAAACATAAAGCAGCCGCAGAAAGAGCCAAGTAGAGGATTGCGCGACGCGGATGGTATTCCAGGTCGCCGGCGAAGTTCTCCAGGAAAAATTCGCGCAGCGTCACGGCTCGCAATTTATCACAAAAGGGGCGCATACGTGTTGACGGAAGACTGGCCCATTCCGAATACTAATTTGCACGAATTTGACATCGGGGTTATTCTTAGTGCAGAGCAATTCGATGTACGCCGCGTTCTATTAGCTGACTCTCCCACCGCTCCGGTACCGGAGCGCCGCGATTCTTTCTATTTTCGATTTTCGATTTTCGTGTTTCGTTTTGAAGAGGATTTGCCATGGCTACATTGACCCTTACTGAAAAATTGGACCAACTAGGCGCCCGCTACGACGAGCTGACCCAGCAGCTTTCGACTTCCGAAGTGGCTTCCGATTCCGCGCGCTACCAGAAAGTTGCGAAGCAGCACGCCGAGCTCGAGGAAATCGTCGAGAAACACCGCGAGTATAAGCAAATTGAAAAAGATCTCGCCGGCGCGCACCAGATGTTGGTCGAAGCGGAAGACCCCGAGATGAAGCAGATGGCGCACGACGAAGAAAAGGAATTGACAGCGCGCAAGGAAGCCGTCGAGCGCGAGCTAAAACTACTGCTCCTTCCGAAAGACCCCCTCGACGAAAAGAGCGTTATCGTGGAAATCCGAGCCGGAACCGGCGGCGACGAAGCCGCTCTTTTTGCCGCGGAGCTTTTCCGCATGTATTCGCGCTACGCGGAAACGCAAGGCTGGAAAGTTGAAATTCTGGAAAGCTCTCCTTCTTCGCTCGGCGGGCTCAAGGAAGTCGTCGCCGCGATTCAGGGCAACAAGGTTTATTCAAAATTGAAATACGAAAGCGGCGTGCACCGCGTCCAGCGCGTTCCCGCCACGGAAACGCAAGGCCGCATCCACACTTCCGCAGCCACCGTCGCGGTTCTCCCCGAAGCCGACGAAATCGACATTAAGATCGAAGCCAAGGACTTGCGCATCGACACATTCTGCTCTTCCGGTCCCGGCGGCCAGTCCGTCAACACCACGTATTCCGCCGTCCGCATCACGCACATACCCAGCGGACTGGTCGTTTCCCAGCAGGACGAAAAATCGCAAATCAAGAATCGCGCCAAAGCCATGCGCGTTCTCCGCGCGCGTCTCTACGAGCAGGAACAGGAAAAGCGCCAGGCCGCTCTCTCCGCCGAGCGCCGCGGCCAGATCAAAACCGGCGACCGCTCGGAAAAAATCCGCACCTACAATTTCCCGCAGAACCGCGTCACCGATCACCGCATCAGCCTGACGCTCCACCAATTGACCGAAGTCATGGAAGGCAAGCTCGGCCCGCTCGTCGATGGACTCGTTTCACATTACGAATCCGAGCGCCTCCAGCAGGAACTCGCGACGGCCTAAGTAGGACAGACATTCCTGTCTGTCCTCTTTCTTTTTCTTCGCACCTCGGTAAGCGAAGGGGACAGGCAAGAATGCCTGTCCTACGGAAAACTTCTCCGAGAAACTCTGCGGCCTCTGCTCTGCGTTATATTTTCTTTGTTCTGTTTGTCAATCGACTACAGTGAAGAAATGACGGACGTCCGCTCAGCACTTAAGCAAGGACTCGCCCAACTGCGCGAAGCGCAGGTTCCTTCCTATACGCTCGCAGCGGAGCTTTTGCTTCTACACGTTCTCGGCCGCGATCGAACTTGGATTTATGCTCATCCGGAACAGGAAATCTCTGCGGCAGATGCAGCGCGCTATTTCGAGCTTATCGTGCGGAGGGCCTCAGGAGAGCCAACGCAGCACCTCACCGGCAAACAGGAATTCTGGGGTCTCGAGTTTGAAGTAACGCCCGACGTCCTGATTCCCCGCCCCGAGACCGAGCATGTCATCGAAGTCGCCCTCGACCGTCTCGCCGTAGGCGAACTCCGCGCCGGCCGCAAACAAACGTTAACCGGCGAGGGCTTGCAAATCGCCGACATTGGCACCGGCTCCGGCTGTATCGCTATCGCTCTCGCCAAGGAATTGCCACATGCCGTGATTTTCGCCACAGACATTTCCTGCGCCGCGCTCGCCGTCGCCCGCCGAAACGCTACGCGCCATTCCGTTTCCGATCGCGTCCATTTCCTCGAATGTAGCTTGATCGATAAAGTTCCCACTGTAGGGGCACGATATATCGTGCCCCTACGACCGGAAGGCTCGAACTCCGGACTTCACGGGTCACGGATCACGGAATACGAATCGCGTTTCTTCGATCTCATCGCCAGCAACCCGCCATACGTCGGCCGGCGTGAAGCAGCGACGCTGATGCGCGAAGTCCGCGATCACGAACCAGAAATCGCGCTCTACGGCGGCGAAGAAGGCTACGAACTTTACGCCGGTCTCATCACTCAATCCGCCGCGCATCTCAAGCCTGGCGGCATCCTCGTCCTCGAACTCGGCCACAACAGCTTGCCCGCTGTTCAGCCGCTCCTCGACGCAATAAACTGGACAAACGTCGGCGTAACCAACGATCTCGCAGGCATGCCCCGCGTCCTCACCGCCGAACGAATGTAATTGTCTCTGTAGCTCAGGCCTTCAGGCCTGAGGTTCTGGTGCGGCAGTGCGCCGAGTCTGTCATCCGAGGCTAGGACATTGTAGCGATGGAAATCCCAGCGTAGGCTATGGGGCATGCCGGACCTCGCGCGATTTCGAGCCAAGCATGGGCCCCTCGAGGAGCGGTCGGCGGAGGCGACAGCATCAATCCTTCACGTCGACATGGACGCGTTTTTCGTCTCCGTGGAATTGCTCGATCGCCCGGAGCTTCGTGGCAAGCCGGTAGTCGTCGGCGGGCGTCCGGACCAGCGCGGCGTAGTTTCCGCGGCGAGCTATGAAGCGCGGAAATACGGCATTCATTCGGCGATGCCGCTGCGCACCGCGGGACGGCTTTGTCCGCACGCGGTTTTCCTGGACGGCCATCACGAAAAATACGGCGAATGGAGCGACCGCGTCGCGACCATCCTCGCGAGATTTTCTCCCGTTGTCGAAATGGTTTCGATTGACGAAGCCTATCTCGATCTCGCCGGTACCGAACGATTGCACGGACCGCCGCTCGCCGCCGCGGACAACCTGCTGCGCCAAATTACGCGCGATACTTCGCTGCCCTGCTCCGGCGGACTCGCCACGACACGGCTCGTTGCCAAGGTCGCTTCTGATCAAGCCAAGCCGCGCGGCCTTGTGTGGGTTCCCGCGGGCAGCGAGCAGCGATTTCTTGCTACACTGCCGGTCAGAAAAATTCCCGGCATCGGCGAAGTCACGGAGCGCGCGCTGCGCGCCCTCGGCATTCAGACCGTCGAGCAAATCGCGGCCATGCCACAAGAAAAGCTCGAAAGCATTTTCGGCCAGTGGGGAACCGCGCTTTACAGGAAGTCGCGCGGCGGCGATTCCTACGAATTTGTCATTGACGCTGAGCCAAAATCGATCTCGCACAATCACACGTTTGGCGAAGACACCCACGACGTGGACGCTTTGTCCGCCATGCTCAGCCATCTCTCGCAGAAAGCCTGCAAACGATTGCGCGAAGCCGGTCTCGCCACGCGCACGCTCACGTTGACCATTCGCTACGCCGGCTTTGACACGCACACGCGCTCCAAGACTCTGGGAGAACCGACGCGGCTCGATTCCGATATTTTTGCCGTGTTTCAGGAACTTTTTCGAATCCATCGCGACGTGACGCGAAAAGTCCGCCTCCTTGGAGTCAGCCTCAGCGGGCTGACTCACGGTAATGCGCAACTCGATTTGCTGGACGCCGAACGCCGCGCCAAGCTGGAAAAACTCACCAGCGCCGCGGACCGTCTCCGCGACCGTTTTGGCTTCGGCAAAGTACAATTTGGCGGCTCGCTACGCCACGACGAATCCGGTCACGATCGCGACGATTCGTAACTTCCAGCGCGTAGCCGCCGAATGTCCTATACTTTATCTTCCGAGAAACCATCATCCATGAGCGCTTCCCCCACGCCCGGCGTCAGTTCTGCAACTCCCCGGCTCCACGGAATGGATCGCCTGCGCCACTTCTGGCAGCGCGTCAGCGAAGGCCGGCAGCTGGATGATCTCTGGTCGCAGTTCGCCGCCGACGCGCGCTCCAGCTACGGTTTCTATGACCGCGACGTCGACTGGGAAGAAATTCACAAGCTTTCGCCCTGGCGCCGGCCGCCTCACGTAGCGAGGCAATTTTTCTGGGCGCTGCTTCTGAAAATGTCTCCTGCCCGCCGCGTCCTTCTGCTCATGGCTTTCGTCATGCTGGCGCTGTCTGCCATCAATTCCCAGAAGAACTTCGAGGTGATTGCCGTTTTGCTCTTCGTCCTGCTGCTTTCGCTGGAATTGGCTGATAAGGTCACGATGAAGCGCGACCTGGAAATCGCGCGGGAGATTCAAACCTGGCTGGTGCCTTCGCAGCCGCCGGAAGTCGCCGGCGCCAACATCGCCTTTGCGACGCGTCCGCAGAATTCCGTAGCCGGCGATTATTACGACGCGTTCTATCCCGATCCGGAGGATCGCGAGAAGCTGATGGTGGTAATCGCCGATGTCGCGGGAAAAAGCGTTCCAGCGGCGCTACTCATGGCGACCCTGCAGGCAAGCCTGCGAACCATCGCCGGAGAAAACGCTCCGCTCGCGGATTTGGTGGCGCGGCTGAATCGCTATGCCTGCGCGCACAGCCTGAATGGCTTGCGCTTCACGACTGCGGTTCTTTCCGAATACAACACGGCTTCGCGCACTCTGACCTACGTCAACGCCGGGCACAACGCGCCGATTCTTCGCCGCGCAAATGGCGTAGTTGAAACGCTGGAAGTTGGTGGCGTACCGCTCGGCATCCGAAGCGCGGCCAATTACGAGACTGCGTCCCTGGAGCTCAAACCGGGCGACGCTTTGATTTTCTTCACCGATGGCGTGGTCGAAGCGTTCAACGAATCGGGAGAGGAGTTCGGAAACGAGCGCTGGCTCGGCGCGATCCGCAGTCTCCCCGATTGGGACGCCTCGCAGACCCTTCAATTCCTTATGAAGCGCGTCGATGAATTTGTTGGCGCCACGCGCCAGTCCGACGACATTACCTGCCTAGTCTTTCGCAGCCGGTAGTCCCAGCGGAACTCTCGAACACTCGGCTTTCCCTTCATGGCCCCGTCTGTCGCATAATCACAGCGTGACGCCACGCGAAATGGCCAACTCGATTTGCGACACGCTCCGCCGCAACGGCTACCAGGCGCTGCTTGTGGGTGGCTGCGTGCGCGATCTGCTGCTTGGCCGCGAGCCCGCCGACTACGACGTGACCACGGATGCAACGCCGGAAGAGGTAGTAAAGCTGTTTCCGGAAAGCGTTGCGGTCGGCGCGCAGTTCGGCGTAATCCTGATTCCGCGTGACGGACTGAAAGTCGAAGTGGCTACCTTCCGCTCGGACATAGGTTACAGCGACGGCCGTCACCCGGACAGCGTGGTTTATTCGAAGATGCCGCAAGAGGACGTGCAGCGCCGCGACTTTACCATCAACGGCCTTCTGATGCGCCACGACACCGGCGAAGTGCTCGACTACGTCGGCGGGCAGGGCGATCTCAAGACGCACGTGATTCGAGCTATCGGCGAGCCGGACCGCCGCTTCTCCGAAGACAAACTGCGAATGATGAGGGCTGTGCGCTTCGCCGCACGCTTTGGATTCGAAATCGAGACCGAGACTTTTCGTGCCATCCGCCGCCATGTGGCCGAAATCCCCCAGGTTTCTCCCGAGCGCCTCCGCGACGAACTTACAAAAATGCTCAGCGAGGGCGAAGCCCGGCAAGCGTTCGAACTGCTGGATGAAACCTGGCTCCTCCAACAGGTGCTTCCGGAAATTGGAGCGATGAAAGGCGTGGAGCAGCCGCCGCAATACCACCCCGAAGGCGACGTGTGGATTCACACGCGCATGATGCTCGAAGGTTTGCCCAAGGACGCGTCCCCGACGCTGGCGTGGGGTGTTCTTCTCCACGACGTCGGCAAGCCCCCGACGTTCCAATCTGCCGCAGAGACGGGGGACCGTATTCGCTTCAACCATCACGTGGAAGTGGGGGTGCGCATGGCCGAAACGATCTGCCGGCGATTGCGTTTCTCCAACGAAGACACCGAGCAGATCGTCGCCCTGGTGGGCAATCATATGAAGTTCGGAGCGGTCGAGGAAATGCGCGCCTCAACGCTCAAGAAATTTGTGCGGCTTCCGCGCTTTGAGGAACATCTGACGCTGCATCGGCTCGATTGTCTTTCCAGCCACCGCCACCTCGATTCCTATGAATTCGTCCGTCGGTTCCTGGAAGTGACCCCTCCGGAGCAGGTGCACCCGGAACGCCTCTTAACGGGAGACGACCTCCAGACTATGGGGTTTCAGCCTAGCCCTCTGTTTTCTCGGATTCTTCGGGCCCTGGAGGATGCCCAACTGGAGGGCCAGATTGCGACTCGCGAAGAGGCGGAGAAGTATGTTTTGAGCAGATTTGGCGCGAAGGAACGAAAGGCGTCAAGTAACTAGCCTTCAGGGTGACGAAGGGGGAAAACAGACTGGCTAAGCTTCTCTGAGCATTCTTACCGTAAGCTATTGAACATAATGAGTTTATATGCTGCTTGTAACGAGGGTGCAACTATTGGTAGAATGTGAGTGTTGAATACTAAGATTTTATGCTAGCAACTTTTATACTTTCGCGCACCCTTTCCGGCACGCCCGCATCTAAAATCGTATCGAGAGGCTCTACCCGAGCTTCGTCGGTAACTAGGGGAAATCATGGCTGAGAAAAAATATAACGTACCAAACGTTCTTCCCATTCTGCCGGTTCGTGACACCGTCCTGTTTCCGGGCGCTGTCCTGCCTTTGACCGTGGGACGGGAGAGTTCTTTGGCGTTAGTGAATAGCCTGCATGGCGACGAAAAGCTTTTGGGAGTGGTGGCGCAGCTGGACCCGCGAATCGAGGATCCTGCCGCCGCCGACCTGCACAAAGTCGGAACGCTGGCTAAGGTACACAAGACCGTAAAAATGCCGAACGGCAACGTGGTGATCTTTTTGGAAGGCTTGCAGCGCATTCAAGTGCTGGAACTGATCGGCTTGCGTCCATTTCTGCAAGCCCGCGTGCAGCCGGAGCCGGACATCATCGGCGAATCCGATACGGAACTGGAAGCTTTGCAGCGGAACGTGCAAGAGCTGTTCCGCGACGTGGTAAGCCACTCGCCGCAGCTTTCCGACGATCTGCAAACCGCGGCAATAAATATCGATCATCCGGGCCGTCTGACGGATTTCATCGCCGGGACCTTGCCGTCACTTTCAACGCTGTTGCGCCAGGAATTAATAGAAACCGCCAGCGTGCGCAAGAGGCTGGAAACGCTGATCCGCGAACTCTCGAAGGAACTCGAGGTTCTGGAGCTGCGCTCGAAAATCCACGAGCAAGTGCAGGAACAGGTGAGCCAAAACCAGCGCGAGTACTTGCTGCGTGAGCAGATGAAGGCGATTCAAAAGGAACTTGGCGAATCCGACGATACGATGCAGGAGATCGACGAACTCCGGAAAAAAGTGGAAGAAGCCGGCATGACCGCGGAAGCCAAGAAAGAGTGCGAACGCGAGCTCAAGCGGCTGTCGAAAATGACTCCTGCTTCCGCGGAGTACATGGTTTCGCGGACATATCTGGAATGGATGACTTCGCTGCCGTGGAGCAAGTCCTCGGGCAGCTCGGAAATCGACATCGTGAAGGCGCACGAGATTCTCGACGAGGACCACTACGATCTGCAGAAGGTGAAGGAGCGCATCCTCGATTACCTGGCGGTGAAGAAGCTTCAGCCGGGAATGAAGGGACCGATTCTTTGCTTCGTGGGCCCTCCGGGCGTGGGCAAGACGTCGCTTGGCAAGTCCATCGCGCGTTCTCTGGGGCGCAAGTTCGTGCGCATCGCTCTTGGCGGTATGCACGACGAGGCGGAAATCCGCGGCCACCGGCGCACGTACATCGGCGCGTTGCCGGGACAAATTATTCAAGGATTGAAGCGCGGGGAAACAAACGACCCGGTGATGATGCTGGACGAGGTCGACAAGCTCGGGCGCGATTTCCGCGGCGATCCGTCCTCGGCACTGATGGAAGTTCTCGACCCGGAGCAGAACAGCTCGTTCCGCGATCACTATCTGGACGTGCCATTCGATCTCTCGAAGGTGCTGTTCATCGCCACGGCGAACTGGATGGATCCCATCCCGGAGCCGTTGCGGGACCGCATGGAGATCATCGAATTGCCCGGGTACACAGGCGAAGAGAAGCTGCACATCGCGCATAAGTACCTGATCCCCAAGCAGGCCAAGGAACACGGCCTGACAGTGGGCGAACAGATCGAGTTCACGAACGAAGGCTTGCAGGAGATCATCCACAGCTTCACGCGAGAAGCCGGTGTGCGCAACCTGGAGCGCGAGATCGCCACGATCACACGCAAACAGGCGCGGCGCATGGCCGAAGGCAAGATGGAGAAGATGGTCGTCACACCGGAAGTGGTCCGCGAATTCCTGGGCGTGCCGAAATTCCGCACGGAAAAGGAAGTCGAGGAGCGCGTCAAGAGGCCCGGCGTTGCCGTCGGACTGGTCTGGACGCCGGTGGGAGGCGACATCATCTTCATCGAAGCGACGCGCATGCGTGGCGGCAAGCAATTCACCATGACCGGACATCTGGGCGAGGTCATGCAGGAATCGATGACCGCAGCACTGACCTGGACGCGCGCGAACGGCGAACGCTACGGCATCGATCCGGACTTCTTCCGCAAGCAGGACATTCACATCCACGTGCCTTCGGGCGCGGTTCCGAAGGATGGACCGTCCGCCGGAGCAGCCATGGTGACTGCGCTGGTGAGCTTGCTGAGCGGGCGTCCGGTGAAGGACCGGCTGGCAATGACCGGCGAAATGACACTCTCAGGTGTGGTTCTGCCCATCGGCGGCGTAAAGGAAAAGGTGCTCGGCGCAAAGCGGGCCGGAATCAAGGAAGTTCTGCTGCCTGCGGACAATGAGCCAAATGTCGTGGCGGATCTCACGCCAGAGATTCTCGGCGACATCAAAATTACGTACGTGCATACGCTGGACGAAGTTCTCGAACATGCGCTGCAGAAAGAGGCGGTGACCCCGCCGATCGTTCCGCAGCCGGAGCCAAAGCAGAAGCGCCTTGGCCCCGAGGGACCGCGGGCCATTCACTGAGAAACATTTAGCCTCGACTAGGAGCGCGACATGTCGTGCCCCACAAAGAAAGCATGTCATAGGCCCCCGATCGAATCGGGGGCCTTTTCATTTTCGGCGACACTAGCGGCCTGGAAACAAAGTCCTGCTAACATGTGTCTGAAAGATGCCTCACGAAAAATCAATTGCAACGGATGCCCCGGCGGACCTTGCCAAGCGCATTACGGAAGCGCTGCTCCGAGAGCGCGTCGTGCCGCGGTTTGTGGATTCTTACGTCGTTGAAAACGGCCGTCATGCGCTGCAGGTTCACGCTTCGCTTTATCGCGATCTTCTGACGCTATTGCAGCGGGAGGCGCTGCTGGCGCTGACGGTGCGGGCCCTGGCCATCGTTTGCGACGAGCCGCACGCCGCGGGAAAATCCAAGCCATGTCCCATGTTGCGGCGGGACGCCACGGCGTTTCGCAGAAAGTATCTGGCGTCGCTCGCACGGCAGCAGGGTTGGAGTGCAGGCGACGCGCTGGATTTTCAGCGGGACCTGCAGATCTACCAGGAATTGCTGGCGCGCGCGGCAGCGAAACGGCGCACGCGAAAGCCCTTTGAAGCCGCGGACCATCCCTTCGTCGACCGTTGCGCCTTTCTGCTGGATTCGTCGTTCATGGAAAACGCACGGCTGGCGGCAAGCCGCACCTTGGCGGGGATCGAGGAGCTGGCGGCACAACTCACTGCTTTGCCCGATGCGGAGACGAAGACAAAGGCTTCCGACACAAGTTGAGCGAAGAATTCTTTGGGATGGTTCTAGTTATCGAGCCACGTCGCTGAGAAAAGCGCGTCGCGGAATTGCCTCGCCACCAGCATGCAGGAACAGCTAGGAAATGCGTTCTACCTGGACGGCTGTTCCATAGGCGAGAACTTCGGTTACGCCTTGCATTACTTCGGTGGCGTCATAGCGCATGCCCACAACAGCATTCGCTCCGTGCTGGCCGGCGTGCTGCAACAGAAGTTCGAAGGAATCTTCGCGCGTCTTCTCGCAGAGGTTCGTTAGTATGGTGATGTTTCCGCCGACGATAGTTTGAAGCGCGGCGCCTAGGTTCCCGATCAGGCTGCGCGAGCGCACGACAATTCCCCGCACAATCCCTAAATTCCTGACGATCCGGTAGCCTGGCAGTTCGAGCGCTGAAGTGACCATACTCGCATCCACTAGTGGCATTTTGTTCTCCTTGGTAATGGGCGTTTACCGGTGCGATTCTAACCGTTCAAAGGGCGCACTGCGAGCAATGTTCGTCTGCTATCCTCAGACAACGTGGAAACATTATTCTATTTTCTGGTGTTCCTGCAGATTCTCCTTGGCGTGTACCTCATCTGGCACGCTTGGCAGTGGCTCGGTTACGTGCGGCGGCGTCTGCACTCGGATCCGGGATTCTACACGCCACGCGTAGCCGTGCTTTGCCCCTGCAAAGGCATGGAGCCGGGCCTGGAGCGCAACCTGCTGTCGCTCACGGAATTCGAGCGTCAAAACTACGAAATCTTTTTCATTCTGGCTTCAGCTTCGGATCCGGCGCGCAGCATTGTCGAGCGGGTAGCCAAAAATTCTAGGGTGAAAGCCAATGTAATCATCGCGGGAAACCCGGCTAACTCCGGCGAAAAAGTGAACAATCTGCGCGTGGCGGTGGAACAACTGCCGCCAGAATTTGAAGTCCTCGTCTTCACCGATTCCGATGGCTGTCCAGGGAGACGCTGGCTGCACCATCTCGTGTCGCCGCTGGGGGATGTGAGAATCGGAGCGACAACCACCATGCGCTGGCTGCTTCCGAATCGCAGCAATCTGCCTACTGCACTGCTCGCCGCGTGGAATGCGCCGCTGGCCACCATGCTCACCGAGAAGAGCAAAAACTTCTGCTGGGGCGGCGGCACGGCCATCCGCCGGAGCACTTTCGAACAGTCGGGTGTCATGGACGTGTGGAGGAATTCCGTTAGCGATGATTATTCCTTGACCCGAGCGCTGGAGCGCACGAACCGCCCGATCGTTTTCATTCCGGAGTGTTTGACGCTCTCTTACGCCGAGACCGATTTGCAAGGACTGCTCGAATTCACAAACCGACAAGTATTGATCACGCGTGTGTACGCGGGAAATATTTGGAGGACCGCGGCAGCGACGCATCTTCTCTACTGCATGACGTTCTTATTCGGCGTCATTCTGTTCCTTAGCGTTACTTTCGAACAGCGGCCTGCATTCCATATCGCTGCTTTGACTTTTCTTCCGCTTGTCCTTTCTTCGATCCGCAGCGCCATCCGCCTCGTCGGTGTAACGGAAGCTCTCCCGGCTGCCCGCTCGCAAATCATGGGGCAAGCCTGGATTTATGTCCTGTTAACACTTCTTGTTCCATTTCTGTACATCGTGAATTTTGTGAACTCTCTCGTCACGCGCAAGATTCGGTGGCGCGGTGTAACCTACGAATTGATTGGTCCGGAACAAACGCGAATCATCCAGTATTGAGCCTGTCGATAGAATGAGGTGCTGGCGGAGATCTATTTTCCCTCTTGGAGAATTCCTCATTAGGGAGGGAAAAATTTCGTCTAGCGTGCAATTCCTACCGTCAAATGGGCTTAAAAATGCCTAATGTCGCGCATAAGTCCCCAAAATTGAATAGGTTGCATATTCTTCCATTCGGAAGAATATTTGCATACAACGAAGGTTCGGTATAATTTGACGCGGGCGAAAATTTCGGGGAGCCCTGCCCACGCCTGGTCATTTTCGATACGTAGACAAGAGTCGCGAAGCCTTTCAGTTCTCTCTTTTGGCTTCTTGGCTGACTTGTCTACCCATCTGGGGAGTCACGCCCCGCCGAGGGGCGAAGAAAAATAAAACTTAATAGGCTTCGGTTCCGTCACTGAGGCTGCATTCTGAGGGGGTGCACGTGAAGGTGATCCGCAGAAGTGAACACCTGCAACAATTGGCAAGTTCTCGCCCGCATTTTCCCCGCGATGTCTATTTTTTCTATGAAAAAGGCACCGGAGTCGCCCACTTTCATGTCGAAGCCGGACCAGACGGCCGGTTTCCGGTGGACCAAGCCGCCGGTCTGCTGGCAATGCACTGCATGGTAAGGGGTCAGTCCACGGACGATTACGTTGTCATGGTCCAGGCCGAAGACGAGATCCTGGAAGGCCTCAAAGAGAAAGCAAACAAGCTCCTGGAAGCAGGGAAATCGGTCTGCAGTCAGGTGAAGATGACGCGGCGGGAGGAAGAAGTTCTCTCCGGCCTAATGAAGAGTCTCGCCAACAAGGAAATCGCCGCCAACCTGAATCTCTCCGAGCGCACCGTGAAATTCCACGTCTCCTCGCTGCTCGCGAAGTTCCGTGTGCGCGGCCGCATGGAGTTGGTTCGGGAAGCTTCGCGGCAAACCGCCGGCGCTATGTCGATGGGGATGCCGACGGCGACGCGAGAGGCGCGCGCTCTGGCGCCGAGGAATTATCCCTCGACCCGGCAACCGGTATCCGTTGTTCCACTAACCAAGCGGCAATTGATGGCATAATCATAATTCGGATTCCATTCCAATTTTTCAAGGCATATAAAAAAGCCCCCGATTTGATCGGGGGCTTTTTATTTCTCGAAGGCTGGTAGGTGAAGAACTATTTTTTCGCGGCATCGAAGAGTTCGGCGGCTTTGTCCCAATTGACGACGTTCCACCAGGCCTTGATGTAATCCCCGCGCAGGTTTTGATACTTCAAGTAGTAGGCGTGTTCCCAGACGTCCAGACCTAGAACAACCTTGCCGCCGCCCGAAAGCAGATAAGGAGTGTCCTGATTTGGCGTAGAGTCGATGGCAAGTTTCCCGTCGCGGACGACCAGCCAGGCCCATCCGGAACCAAAGCGGCCCAAGCCGGCAGCGGCAAACTTCTCCTGAAATCCGGCAAAGGAACCAAACGCCGAATTGATCGCGGCCGCAAGATTCCCCTTGGGATCTCCGCCACCGCCCTTTTTCATGAGCGTCCAGAAGAGCGTGTGGTTCCAATGGCCGCCGCCGTTGTTGCGGACGGCGTTGCGAATATTCTCCGGGACGGAATCGAGGCCTTTGAGCAGATCGTCGATGGACTTCGCCTGCAAACTGGCCTGACCCTCCAGGGCCTTGTTAAGGTTGGTCACGTAAGCGCCGTGATGTTTGTCATGATGGATCTCCATCGTCTTGGCGTCGATGTAGGGCTCAAGTGCGTCAAACGAGTACGGCAACGGGGGCACAGTAAATGCCACGGGTTTATCCTCCAGAGTAAGATTTGAATCCGAGTTGGTAGCGTTGCCGGCGCGCAAAAAGCCAGGTGCAGCACTTCCTGCCCCAAGCAATCCAGCGCCGACGATACCCGTATCCAACAAAAAATTACGGCGATTCATGGGAACCTCAGCAATGCGGAGGGCGAATCGACCTGCGGGTGGAATTATACCGCTACCTGTCGCTCTCGCAACTTTTCCCTTGCGCTCTTATTGGATGCGCGAAAGCGCCCAACGGGCAGATTCCGCGAGAACCTGATCCTCGGAAACCGCCAGCCGCTCTACCAGGGATCGAATGCGGCCGTGATCCGTCATACCCGGCCGCAGACCGGAATTCCCAAGCGCCATGCACGCGTTGCGCATCAGGCCGCGCCATTTAGCGCGTTTGACGGCGCTTCCGCGAAACAATTCGCGAAAGTCAACTTCGCTCAGCCCGAGGAGCCACTCCAGTCTCGGAAGGTAGAGCGATTCCTCTTGCGGCGGCAGAGACGTGCCGCGATTTTCTTCGCGCGCGGGAAAAACTCTCGGCTGGAACTGCGGAGTGCTAACAATCGGTGCGCGCCGGTTCCACGGACAAACATCCTGGCAGATATCACAGCCGAAAACGTGATTTCCCATCGGCTCGCGGAACTCTTCAGGGATCGATCCCCTCAGCTCGATGGTCAGGTAGGAAATGCACTTTCGCGCGTCCATGACGTAGGGTTCGACGAAGGCCTGCGTGGGGCAAGCGTCCAGGCAACGCCGGCAGCTTCCGCACAAATCCGGCGGAGGCAGCTCGTTCTCCCCGAGCGTCGGTTCGAGATCGAGAGTGGTGAGTATGACACCGAGAAAAAAGAACGAGCCCAGCATTTGATTGAGCAGCAGCGTGTTTTTCCCAAGCCATCCCAAACCGGCATATTTAGCGAGCACGCGCTCCTGAATCGGTCCCGTATCGACGTAAGCGCGCGCCTCGAATGGCTCCGTAAAGCGTTCGCGCAAGGATTCCACCAGCGCGTCCAGTCTCTCGCGCAGTACATCGTGGTAGTCGTCGCCCCAGGCATAACGGGAAATCCACCCGGTCGGCTTGCTGTATTCGATTGGCAAGGCAGGATCGCTGGAGAGAGGCCGCTCCGTGTTGTAGTTGAGCAAGCATACGATGACACTCCGGATTCCCGGCATGGCAGTTTGCGGGTCGGAGCGCCGAGGATCCTCGAGGTACTTCATCTCGCCGGCGTAGCCTCGGGCAAGCCAGTCGGGCATTTGCTCGAGTTCGGGAAATTTTTCCGCGCGCACTAGGCCACAGAGGTCGAACCCTAGAATCTTCGCCTGGTCGACAATCCAAAGCGTATCGGCGAGGAGCATCATCGAGATGATTGTGCCGTAGTCCCGCGAATCCGGCGAGCCTTACGAAATTCCGACATGGTGCTGGGGAAGATTGATCAGATGGAATCAGACGAATCAGGTGAAACTTCGCAGCGCGGCGCTCTCGTCAGTAAAAACATCAAATACCGTGTAGAGTTTGGTGATCTGAAGAAGATCTTTGACTTTCTTGGTCAGGTGCAGCAACTTCAAGTCCCCGCTCTGATTCTTCACCGCCGTAAACCCGCTGACCAATTCGCCGATTCCCGAACTGTCGATGTAGTCCACGTCCGCGAGATTCAGAAGAATCCTTCTCCTTTGATCCTCCAGCAACCCGCGGATGGTCTTTCGCAACAAAGCGCTGCCATCTCCCAGCGTGATCTTGCCGCTTAGATCCACAACGGTGACTTGCCCGGCATCGCGGTGCGTCGCATGTAGTGACATCTGTTCCCTTACGCTTCCCGTTTGCGCGTGGCGTTTTGCCCGCTCTGGCCATTCGGCGAAGCACTCCCCGGGGCAGGCAGCTTCTTGGACATCACGATTTCCGCGCCACCTGTTTTGCCGGGAACCACATCGAACTCGTCCATAAAAGCGCGCATCAGGAAAATTCCGCGGCCGGAGGTGCTAAGCAGATTCTCTTCCGCGAGGGGGTCCGGCACATCCGCGAGTTTAAAACCGATTCCTTCGTCCAACACGTGAATAATCATCTTTTCTGCGGTAAGGTCCACGGCAAGGTGGATCTTCTTTTCCGGGCGTTCCTCGTTCCCATAGTGAAAGGCGTTGATCACGCCTTCGCGCACGCTCATCCCAATGCGGTAGCAGTCGTCCTCGCCAAATCCCGCCGCTTCCGCCACGCGCAGGCACATCTCCTCGGCCAGATTGACGCTCTCGACTTGCGTCTCCAGCGTCATTTCAAGGTGCTTGGTGGTGAGCGCCATCTTTTGCGTTGCGGCTGCCCCGGGAGCCCCTAATGTCAGCGCTTTATGGGTAACATAGCCAAGGAAACAGAGTCAATGGAGCGAGCCGGCCATCCTTCCATTTATATTAGATGCTGCGTGTGGCAACGAGGCAACCGCAGCCGGATGGACGCCAGCAGTCAAGCCCAGTAAGAACGATCGAGCGTCCTGTACTGTATGGCCTCGCTGAGATGACGCGGCTCGATGTCTGATCCACCGTCGAGGTCTGCAATCGTGCGCGCTACTTTCAGGATGCGATCGTGAGCCCGCGCGGAAAGCCCGAGCCGCGTGATGGCGTTTTCCAGCAGCTTTTCGCCTTCGGCCGAAATCGCGCAATGCTTGCGAATCATCTTCGGCATCATCTGCGCGTTCGCGTAAGTCTTTTTTTCGCTCTTGAACCTTTCAAGCTGCCTGTCTCGCGCGGCGATCACGCGTTGCCGGACGGAGGCGGAATCCTCCGCGGAGGATGGCGCGCGCAGTTCCTTGTATTTCACGGCAGGAACTTCAATATGAATGTCGATGCGATCCAGCAGCGGACCTGAGATTTTCGAAACGTAGCGCTGAATCATGGGGGGCGTACAGTGGCACTCCCGAGTCGGATCGCCAAAATAGCCGCACGGGCACGGATTCATCGCCGCCGCCAGCATGAAGCGCGACGGAAACGTCACCGAAACAGCGGCGCGCGAAATAGTCACCGCCCCGTCTTCGAGCGGCTGCCGCATCACTTCCAGAACATTTCGTTGAAATTCGGGAAGCTCATCCAAAAAGAGCACGCCGTTGTGCCCCAGCGACACTTCCCCCGGACGCGGCACGGCGCCTCCGCCAATCAATCCCGCATCGCTGATGGTGTGGTGCGGGGAACGATAGGGCCGCGTGCCGACCAGGCCACGGCTGTCTTCCAGCACGCCTGCGACGCTGTGAATGCGCGTCGTCTCGATGGCTTCTTCGAGCGACATCGGCGGCAGGATCGTCGGGATGCGCTTCGCCAGCATGGTTTTCCCAGCGCCGGGCGGCCCGATAAATAAAATGTTGTGCCCGCCGGCGCAGGCCACTTCCAGCGCGCGCTTGGCGGCCTGCTGTCCGTGTACATCGCGCAAGTCCACCGAGTACTGCGCGGCTTCTGAAAGCATCTGCTGCGCATCCACTTTTACGGGAGCGAAGGATTCCGGCGAGTTCACCAAGTCCACGGCTTGCGGGAGTGATTTCAGCGCATACACGTCCACGCCTTCGACCACCGCCGCTTCCTTCGCATTCGCTTCCGGAACCGCAAGCGCCTTCAACCCAAACTCCCGCGCCGCGAGCGCCGCCGAAAGCGCCCCGCGCACCGAGCGCACGCCGCCGTCCAGCGAAAGCTCGCCCAAAAACATCATTTTGTCCAGTTGCTTGCCGAAAAACTGTCCCTGGCAGCCCACCAGTCCCAGCGCCATTGGCAGATCGAATCCCGACCCTTCCTTGCGCACGTCCGCGGGAGCCAAATTAATCGTCACCCCTTGTCCGTGAGGAAATTCGAATCCGCAGTTTCTCAGCGCGCTTTTGATCCGTTCGCGGCTCTCCTTGACCGCGTTGTCCGGCAGTCCCACGACGTTGAAGTCCTGCATGCGCGCGGATCCCACGTCCACCTCGACTTCCACGAGGTAGGCGTCGATCCCATACACCGAAGCGCTCTGCGTCTTGAAGAGCATGGTGTAGACTTGGCCCCAGCTCGGTCGGGGGGCAGTAGAAGAGCGGCAATCTCCGCGCGCAGCATAAATCAATCCGGCAAGATACACCAGCGATACTCTTGTGCCCGAGATGGTGATTCCTACTGTCATGACACCCGAGGCCATTTCTGTCGCCGCGGAATGCGAGACAGAAAACGCAAGGTCAGGGGGCGTATAATGGTGCTCAGGAGAACAGTCGATGCCGAAGATGGAAGAGTGTTTGATCCACGTTGACCTGGCCAACGCGCTCAGAGAGGTTGTAGATAAAATGAGCTTGAGACCGCCAGAAGGATTTATCGGACTTAGTTGTCCCGCGTGTCACAAGCCGGTGAAACCGATGAAGGCTGGAACGACTGGCGCGGCTGCGCATTTCGAGCATCTGGCTAGAAATCCACAGTGCTCCTTGAGCGATTGATGGTAAGCCGGATGCCGCAGCCTTCGGTGCCCGACTCTTAAGCGGCTGACGCCCCCGTTTCGGTTAATTCCTCTGTTGTTAGCAAATCGAGATGTCCGCTTTTGTTAGCACGTGGTGTGTCCGCTTGCCTTTGGTTTTTCCTCCCCCTGAATCGAGAAGGGAAGACTGTTGTTGGAGCTGTGGGAAAGTGGGAATCCCGC
>Ga0209376_1000797_pt1 | contig 33711 bp, 29 predicted proteins | sample GraSoiAngelo_134_FD_185891 | JGI IMG/M metagenome (GOLD analysis project Ga0209376, IMG submission 185891) | Grasslands soil microbial communities from the Angelo Coastal Reserve, California, USA - 14_0929_05_30cm (SPAdes) (version 2) | ecosystem: Environmental > Terrestrial > Soil > Grasslands ...
CGACCGCGCCATCGCTGCACTGCAGAAAGTGCTCTCAATACCGGGTGGCACGCCCCTTACTCCTGCGCTGCTCCGGCTCGATCCCATGTTCGATCCGCTGCGCAATGATCCGCGCTTCCAGAAACTCTGCGAAGAGAAACTAAAGTGAACTTCTTCGGGGAGCTAAGGCGACGCAACGTTTACAAAGTCGCGGTTGCCTACGCGATCGTCGGCTGGCTTTTAATCCAAATTGCCACGCAGGTTTTCCCGTTTCTGGAGATTCCAAATTGGGTGGTGCGCTTGGTCATCGCGCTGGTCGCGATCGGATTCCCAATCGCACTCATTATCGCCTGGGCCTTCGAGCTCACTCCGGAAGGAATCAAGCGCACCGAAGATGTCCATCTCCCAAGCGGAAGCAGTTCGAAAAATCGCACCTGGATCTATGTCGCCGTGATTGGAGCCGCCATCTCTGTAGGATTGTTTTTCATCGGGCGCTATACCGCCCCGCGAACGTCGGCGGCGGAACGCGAACGTCCTCCCGCGGTCGCGGGACCTCTGCCGCAGAAATCGATCGCAGTGCTGCCATTGCTTAACGAAAGCGGCGATCCAAAGGACGAATATTTTTCGGACGGATTGTCGGAAGAACTGATCGCTGCGCTAGCGCAGATCAGAGAACTGAAAGTGATCGGTCGCAGTTCCTCGTTTCGTTTTAAAGAGCGAAAGGAGGAGCCCAAGACAATCGGCGAGAAGCTAGGCGTCGCTACTCTCCTCGAGGGCACGGTCCGTAAACAGGGCGATCGCGTGCGAATCGTCGCTGAATTGATTAACGCCGCGGACGGCATCGAACTCTGGACGCGAACATTCGACCGCGAGCTAAAGGATATTTTCGCAGTCCAACAGGAAATCGCGGCCGCAGTGGCTTCATCATTAAAGGCTACACTGCTTGGAGCGGATCAACGGTCAGCCGCAAATCCAAAAACTGCAGAAGCCCACAATGCCTATCTCCAGGGCCATTATTATTTCCAGCGGCGCAATCTCGAGGATTATCGCAAAGCAGTTGGTCACTATGACGAAGCGATCCGTCTCGATCCGGAATACGCCCTCGCTTATGCAGAGCGTTCCGAAGCATGGACTCTAATTGGGGACCTCACCGGCGAAGGTAAGACGGCGTGGCCGAAAGCGCGCACTGATGCGGAGAAAGCGGTCGCGATTGCTCCCGCGCTGGCCGAGGCACATGCCGCACTCGGTTGGGTTCGCTTTTTTACAGAATGGAGATTTGCCGAAGGTTTGAGCGAACTAAAGCGCGCCAAAGAACTTGCTCCCGCTAATCCGACCGCGAACGATCTCCTGGCGCGGGTGATTGTTTATCTTGGGCGACTCGATGAGGCTGAGAAGCAGGGTCGACAGGCAGTGGAGTTGGATCCGCTTGCGAGCGCGCCGCAGAACAATCTCGCCCGCATTCTTTGGTATCAGGGCAAACTTGACGAAGCCGATGCAGCTGCGCGCAAGACAGCAGAGTTGCAGCCAAATTCCGCTTCAAGCCGTCGATGGCAGGTTTTAGTTGCAATTCAACGCGGGGATAAGGAAACCGCGTTGCGCGAAGCGCAATTAGAGCCCGACGAGAGCTACCGCCGTTTCGAACTTGCGGTTGCGCAATTTGCGCGCGGAGATCGAACGGCCGCGGATGCAGCTTTGGCCGACCTCATCGCAAATGACCGGGGACTCGACTATCAGATCGCCCAGGTTTACGCCGTGCGGGGCGAAAAAGAAAAAGCTTTCGAGTGGTTGCAAATCGCGATGGATAATCACGACACTGGTATGCTCGGTCTCTTAGTCGATCCACTGTTGAGCAGCTTGCGCGACGATCCGCGCTACAAAAATCTCCTCGCAAAGATGGCTTTCCCTGCAACGTCATGAACAGGCGCGAGAGGGAGCCGCACGGGTAGGCGGGTCCGAGCCCGCACAGCAGCTAGGGGTAGCTGGCATGAGTGCGGCGGGAGCACGAATGACCAAGAGTTAGGATGCAAACTTCGATGATTTCAGATATTTCTCGGCGTTCGAAACGAAGCCCCACCCTGATCCCATGAACCGCAACTTCTTGGCCGAGTTGAAACGGCGCAACGTTTACAAGGTCGCGGTCGCGTATGCGGTTGTCGGTTGGCTCTCGGTTCAGATCGCAACTCAGGTCTTCCCGTTCCTGGAAATTCCGAACTGGATCGTGCGTCTGGTGATTGCGCTCGTTGTGATCGGATTTCCGATTGCCCTGGTAATTGCCTGGGCTTTTGAGTCAACTCCGCAAGGCATCAAGCGAACAGAAATCGCTCAACCTTCGCTGGCGACGAGCGGAGAGAATCACCGCGCCTGGATTTACATTGCCATTATCGGCGCCGTCCTATCCATGGGGTTGTTCTTCCTGGGGCGCTACACCGCTGCAAACAAGGCCTCCGCGTCTAACGACCTCGCCAATAAATCGATCGCCGTTTTGCCGTTCGAAAGTTTGAGCGAAGACAAGAGCAACGCTTATTTCGCCGACGGGATTCAGGATGAAATCCTGGCGCGATTATCGAAGATCGCCGATCTCAAGGTGATTTCGCGCACCTCGACCCAAAAATACAAAAGCGCTCCCAACGATTTGCGGGAAATAGCCCAACGGCTCGGAGTCGCGAACATTCTCGAAGGCAGTGTCCAGAAAGCGAACGATCAAGTGCGCGTCACGGTGCAGCTTATCAACGCGCTGAATGATTCACATCTTTGGGCGGAAACATACGACCGAAAGTTGATCGACGTCTTTGCCGCCGAGAGTGACATCGCTCAAAAGATTACCGTAGCACTGGAGGCTAAGCTTACTGGTCGTGAGAAAGAAGACATTCAGTTTGCGGGCACGAAAAATCCGCAAGCTTATGACGCACTGCTTCGTGCCCTGGCTCTTCGAAACAGCTCTAGTCGGGTTGATTTGGAAAAGCAGATCGAATTTTCCCGACACGCGGTCGAACTTGATCCCAATTACGCGGACGCGTGGGCGAATCTTGCGCTGACGGAGATCTATAAGAGCCAAACCCCATGGAGGAGCGAAGAGCAAAAGAACGCGCGCGAACCGCTGCTGAAACCGCTCTTCGGTTGGCTCCCAATTCGGCGAATGCCCATAAAGCGATGGGTTTGTTTTACCGCTATTGCCTTAAGGATGATCGTGCGGCCCTGGCAGAACTGGAGACAGCACGCGAGCGAGCTCCAAACGATGGCGGCGTTCTTGAGGCCGTCGGGCTTCTAGAGCGAGCGCAAGGCAGGATTCAGGATGCACTGGCTACGCTAAAGAAGGCGGCGGATCTTGATCCCCTCAACGCCGAGATCTGGATTGTATTGAGCTTAACATACGCCGGCTTGCGACAATTCGACGAAGCGCACTTGATGGTGGATCGCGCCCTGGCGATCACGCCTGACGATATCGATACGCTGGCCGGAAAAGCGAGCTTCTACCAAGCGCAAGGCGATCTCAACGCAGCCTGGCGATTGCTTAGTCCACACCCCTTCCCACAAACCGAGTGGGCCGGTCTCATCTACTACCAGCAGTATTACTTGCAGCGGGACTACGACAAGTTAATCGCGGAACTTGGGGTCTACGATCTCGCGGACAAGAACCTTCCGCCGATAATCGTGCTATGGGTTCAGGCCACCCTTGGGAATCTCTATCTGCTCAAAGGGCAGGCAGAGCTGGCGGCTCCGTATGTCGAGAAAGTACGACGCGCGATAAAAGAACTTCAAGCACAGAATATCGTTCTGCCGGAAATTTATCGCATATTGATTGAGTTTGCTGCCCGATTGAGGGATCGCGACCAAGTCGAGGACGAAATCGCGTTTATTCTCGCCTACACCCGAGATAATCACTGGATCCTTCCCAATTCAGAATACGATGCTGCGCGTGGATACGCAGTGCTCGGCGATCTGGAGAAAGCATTGCCGCTGCTGCAAGATTCGCTCGCAAAGCCGAACGGTACAACTGCAGCCACCTTGCGTTTGGACTCGGCATGGGACGGAGTGCGTAACGATTCGCGTTTCCAGAAATTGGCGAATGCCAAGCCATGAACCTGGTGAACCTCTTCACCGAGCTGAAACGGCGCAACGTTTACAAAGTGGCGGTCGCGTATGCAGTCGTGGGCTGGCTTGTTGTCCAAATTAGTTCGACCGTGTTGCCCACGTTTCATGCACCGGAATGGGTGGTGCAAACACTTGTCGTGCTGGTGGCACTTGGCTTTCCAATCGCGCTTATCATCGCCTGGGCATTCGAACTAACACCGGAAGGAATTAAACGCACGGAACCAGGGGAGGAGTTGCAGAGTAAGCCTTCCCGTAGCCGCACGTGGATTTATGTCGTAGCTATCGCCGGGATACTTTCGATTGGCTTGTTTTTCCTCGGACGCTTCACCGCGCCGACGAAACAGACCGCCTCCAGCGAGATTTCGAAATCGATCGCAGTGCTGCCATTCGAAAGCTTGAGTGAGGATAAGAGCAACGCCTATTTCGCCGACGGTATTCAGGATGAAATCCTGACAAAGCTCGCTGGCATCGGCGACCTGAAGGTGATCTCGCGTTCTTCCACCGCCAGATACAAGAGCAAACCGGAAGATGTGAAGACAGTGGCCCACGAACTCGGTGTGGCCACTGTGCTTGAAGGCAGCGTGCAAAAGGCTGGAGATAAAGTGCGGGTAAACGTCCAGCTGCTCGACGCGCTCAGAGATACGCATCTCTGGGCCAAGACTTACGATCGTGATTTAAAGGATGTTTTCACTGTTGAAAGCGAGGTCGCGCAGGAGATTGCCGATACATTGCGGGCCAAGCTCTCTCCGAGCCAGTCTGATGCTCTCGCCACAGCTCCCACGCGTGACACGGAAGCCTATGATCTGTTCCTAAAGGGTGAATACGAAGAACACCAGGCTGAAAGTATACTGAACGCCGAACCGTTTGATCGCGCCCAAACCTTTTACCGGCAAGCCTTGGCGCGAGATCAGAACTTCGCGCTCGCTTATGCCAAACTCGCCCACAGCGAGTTATATCGCCATTGGTTTATTAGTAATCTGACCTCGGCGGAGCTGGCGAGGGTAAAGCCGAATATTGAGCGGGCGTTAAAGATCGCTCCGGAATCGCCCGAAGCACATCAGGCGCTGGCGCTGTTTTATTACTGGGGTTATCGCGACTACGAGGCGGGGTTGAAAGAGCTCGACCACGTTATCGAACTCCAGCCGAATAGCGCCAACGGTCGTCAGTACCGCGCTGCGATCTACCGCCGCCGCGGCGAATGGCAACGCTGCCTTGCCGAATTCGAGCACGCGGCGGAAGTCGATCCGCGCGATTCTCAGATTCCTACCGAGATTGGCAACACCTGTTTTGCACTTCGCCGCTGGAACGATGCTGAACATGCGTTTACCCGCGGTCTGGCTCTCGATCCACATAATGCGATCGCTGCTCAAAATCTCGCCGCGACCTACATCAACAGTAGCGGCGATATTGGGCGCGCCAGACGAGCCTTCGAAGGTGTCCCGGCAGAAAGCAGATTAAACATCGCCAGCGCTTGGGGGAGCGTTGCCGTAATGATCGACCAGCGGGTATACCTCGACGTATTCGAAAGACATTTCGCGGCTGCTTTCAAAGCCTGGGACATCACGCCGAGCAACATTGCCGAAGCGCGTTTGCGTCGGCTTGCCGCGCGCGCCGGGATCCAGGTGCTTGCTGGCCAGGGCGCGGCCGCAAACTCGGAGTGCGAGCAAACGCGCACTCTCCTTGAAGCCCGATTAGCCGAGCGGCCGGAAGACCGAGTATCGATGACAGAATTGGCTTGGGCTTATGCTTGCCTCGGACGTAACGCGGATGCCGTCCGCCTTGCGCGGCAAGCCGCCGATTCGTTGCCGATCGAAAAGGATGCGCTTTCCGGTGCGTTTTTTCTTGCAGGGCTAGCCGAAATCGAGGCGCGTACCGGCCGGGCCGAAGAAGCGGTAAAATTACTCCGCCAAATGATCACAGCTCCGGCCGGTCAATTCATATCCGTTGCGCGTCTCAAGATCGACCCGGTTTGGGATCCAATCCGGAGTGATCCAGATTTTCAAAAACTCCTTTCCGAACCTGAGCCGGCAACGGTTTACAAATAGCTTTCGGTGAACTTCCAAAACTTCTTCGCTGAACTAAAGCGCCGCAACGTTTACAAAGTCGCGGTCGCTTATGCAGTCGTGGCCTGGCTATTGATTCAGGCGGCCTCGATTCTCTTTCCGACGTTCGAAGCACCGGCGTGGATCATGAAGGTTTTTGTCGCAGTCATTGTCCTGGGTTTTCCGATAGCGTTGATTTTTTCCTGGGCGTTTGAGATCACGCCGGAAGGAATCAAACTCGAATCCGAGATCGAGCCGACCAAATCGATCGCCCGGCGCACGGGGCGAAAAATTGTCGCCTTGACCATCGCACTTGCTGTCGTCGCGGCCGGTTTGTTCGTGTATCAACTCGTGCGCACAAGATCGACAATCACGCCTCGACAGAGCGAGGCGGCTACAGTGCCTCCGAACAAATCGATCGCGGTGCTGCCGTTTGCGAATCTTAGCGGGAATCCTGACAACGCCTATTTCGCAGCCGGAATTCAGGACGAAATCATCACGCGGCTGGCGAAAATTGCAGAGCTCAAGGTGATCTCGTGCACGTCGACGCAGCGTTTCAAAAGTGCACCTGATGATTTGCCGGCCATCGCAAAGCAGCTTGGGGTTGTAAACATCCTGGAGGGAAGTGTGCAGCGCTCCCCTGATCAAGTGCGCGTTAATGTGCAGTTGATCAAAGCCGCGACAGACGACCATCTTTGGGCGGACACTTTCGACCGGAGACTGACCGACGTTTTTGCGATCGAGAGCGAGATTGCGAAAACAATTGCCGATACGCTAAAGGCGAAGCTCACCGGCTCCGAGCGGAACGCAATCGCGGCGCAGCCGACCCAGAACACCCAAGCGCATCAGCTTTATCTAAAGGGCCGCTATCTTTGGAATAGACGCACCGGCGAGAATCTTAAGAAAGCGCTCGCCTTCTTCGAGCAAGCGGCGGAGAAGGACCCGAGCTACGCGCTGGCTTACGCGGGCATGGCCGACAGTTGCACTTTAATTCCCCTCTACGCGGCAGGGACGCCGCAAGAGTATCTTCCGCGCGCAAGAGCCGCTGCACAAAAGGCGCTGGAGCTCGACGACATGCTCGCCGAAGCGCACACCTCGCTAGGTTACGTCCTCTTTTACTATTTCGAGCTCGCCGCATCGATGAAAGAGTTTGAGCGCGCGATTGAGTTGAATCCGAATTACCCGACCGCTCACCAGTGGTATGCCAGCGGTCCTCTTTTGGCGGCCGGGCAGTTCGATCACGCAATCGCGGAAGCGAAACGAGCCGTCGAGCTCGATCCGGTCTCGCCGATCATTCATGCCGAACTCGGCACGGTTTACATGGTGGCGAGGCGATACGATGACGCGATCGAGGAATTGCGCAACACGGTCGAAATGTATCCGGAATTTTATTGGGCTCACCGGTTTCTGGGATTGGCGCTGGAATTGAAAGGCGCCACGAGCGACGCCATCGCAGAGTATAAAAAAGCATTAGAGTTAAGCGACGACCCGCTTGTGTTCGCGTTTGTCGCCCATGCCGAGGCGAAGACCGGACGACAGAATGAAGCGCGCGAGATATTGGCCCGGCTCACTGAAGCAGCTAAGACGCGCTATGTTCCGGCTTACGCTTTTGCCGTGATTCATCTCGCCCTAGGAGAAAAAGATCAGGCGCTGGACTGGCTGGAAAAAGCTGCTCGCGATCATGGCGGTCGTAATATCAATCTCATTAAAGTCGAGCCGTATCTTGATCCCTTGCGCGGCGACCCGCGCTTCGAAACGCTTGTTTCCAGAATCTTGTCTGGCTCTGTAAAGTAATCTCGTAAGTTCGAGCGAGCGCCGATGAACCCTAAGAATTTCTTTGCCGAACTAAAGCGCCGCAACGTTTACAAGGTGGCGGTCGCTTATGCCCTCGTGGCCTGGCTCCTGATTCAGGCGGCCTCGATTCTCTTCCCGACCTTTGATGCGCCGCCATGGGTGATGAAGGTGTTTGTCGCGGTGCTCGTCCTCGGTTTTCCGATCGCCCTGGTTTTTTCGTGGGCGTTTGAAATTACGCCGGAGGGGATCAAACGCGAGGAAGATGTCCCGCCTAACGAGTCGATCACGCATCACACCGGACGGAAGATTGTTGGTATTACGATCGTCGTTGCGGTCATTGCCGCTGGTCTGTTCGTGTACCAACTCGTCCGCTCCAAAAACACAGGCACGCCTCGACAGAGCGAGGCGACTACAGCTTCGATTTCGCAAAAGTCGGTTGCCGTGCTGGCGTTCGCCAATCTTAGCGATGACAAGGGCAGCGAATATTTCTCGGACGGAATCAGTGAGGAGTTGCTAACCGTTTTACAAAAAATTCCCGGACTTCATGTTGCTGCGCGGACCTCGGCGTTTTCGTTCAAGGGTAAGAACGCGACCGCGCAGGAGATCGGGCAGAAACTGGGCGTCGCGCATTTGGTCGAGGGGAGCATGCGCAAAGCCGGCGACATGGTACGCATCGCGGCCCGACTCACTCAGGCTAACACGGGTGAAGAGCAATGGTCGGAAAATTACACGCGCAATTTGAAGGATGTCTTCGCCGTCCAAAGCGAGATTGCCCAAACTATCGTGGAACAGTTGCGCGGTCAGCTGACGGATGGCGCCGCCAATCCGACAACCAAGGCGGAGATTCAGGCCGAAGTGCGCGCGGCAGTGAAAGGTGGAACGAAAAACGTCGAGGCGCATGAATCCTATTTGCAGGGCCGTTTTTTTGCCAATCGCCACTCAGAAAAGGAGGCCGATCAAGCGCGGGTCGCGTACCAACGCGCGGTGGAGCTGGATCCCAAATTCGCGCTGGCGTGGGCGGGGCTGGCCCAGACTCACGTCTGGGATTGCAACTATGCCACCGAGGGGGGCCAGAAAGGCTTCAACGCTCATCTGGCCGCCGCGCGCGAGGCGGTGGAGCGAGCCCTCGCCCTCGAACCAGACCTGCCGGAGGCGCTGTTCGCGCGGGCGACGATCGAAACAAATTTCGATTATAATTGGAAAAGTGCGGCCGAAACGCTGCGCAAGGCTCTCACACTCGCCCCACAAGATCCGGCGCTGCTAATGCAGGCGGGAAATCTTGCCGCCGCTCGCGGCGAAAAGACACAGTCTCTCGAATTTGACCGTCGGGCGGTCGCGTTGGACCCGGTAAATGCCCAGGCTCGGGCGTTTCTCGCGAGCAATCTGTCGAACTCAGGGAAGCAGGAGGAAGCGCGCACGGAATACGCGCGGATGATTGAGTTGAATCCGTCGGCACCGAATTCCCATGCCGGTGTAGGCTTGTCTTATCTTTTGGAGGGTAAATTTGAAGAAGCGGCGACAGCTGCGCAAAAGGATGCGGCCGATTGGGCACGGCTGCTCATCATGAGTTGCGCTCGTTGGGCGCAAAAGCGAATTCCCGAATCTGATGCTGCGCTTGCAGAGCTAATCGCAACAGCGGGCGAAACCGGGGCGTATCAGATTGCCGAGGTTTACGGGTATCGGAATGACAAGGATCACGCGTTTGAATGGTTGGAACGCGCACGCCGGCAACGCGACGCCGGTCTGCCTATTTTGCGCGCAGATACGCTGCTCCCGAATCTTCACGACGACCCGAGGTGGGATGCATTTTTGCGCAAGATGGGCCTGGCCGACGACCAACTGAAATGAGCGCTCCGGACGGCGAGGCCAACGCATGAGTTTCTTCTCTGAGTGGGGAGCGCACGCGCCCCGGAAAACGGTGAAGATCGATAATCTCTTCGCTGAGCTGAATGTCCGCCTCGATCAATGAGCGCCGGTAGTGAACAACGCAAACTCGCAGCCATCATGTTTACCGACATGGTGGGCTACAGCGCGCTGTCGCAACGCGACGACAAGCTGGCGTTGGAATTGTTGGAGGAACATCGCGAGTTGCTCCGCGAAATCTTTCCTCGCTTTAACGGGACCGAGATTAAAACGATCGGCGACGCATTCTTGGTCGAGTTCAATAGCGCGTTGGAAGCGGCCCAGTGCGCCATCGAAATCCAGCGCACTCTGGCCAAGCGCAACCACGACGTCACGGCCGACCGAAGGATTGAACTCAAGATCGGCATTCACATCGGCGACGTGGTCCATCGTGAAGGAGATGTCTATGGCGACGGCGTGAACATCGCTTCGCGCATCGAACCGCTGGCTGGTGCTGGCGGCGTTTGCGTCTCGATGGATGTGGAGCGCCAGATTCGCAACGCCTTGGAGGCGCGCTTCGAAAAACTGGCGCCAACCGAATTGAAGAACATTTCGGTGCCGATGGATTTGTTTCGCATTGTTCTGCCTTGGGAACAGCGGACATCAGATATCAGAGATCAGAGATCAGAAGTCAGAAAGAGCAGCGTTGCCTTACCGGCCTCGAAGCTGTTGTGGGTCGCCGTTCTCGTTTTGGTGGCTCTCGGCATCGGTTGGTGGTGGACGACGCAACCGCGCAGGAGTCCGACTTCGCCCGCCCCGCCAAGCACAGGGCATTCCGTCGACCAGAAATCGATCGCGGTGTTGCCGTTCGTGAACATGAGCGCGGACAAGAACGACGAGTACTTGAGCGACGGCATGACCGAAGAACTGATCAATGTGCTGTCGAAGATGCCGGGATTGCGCGTGCCCGGACGAACGTCCTGTTTTGCGTTCAAGGGCAAGAACGAAGAGGACATCTTTCATAAAGTCGGCGATCAGCTGCACGTGGGCACGGTCTTGGAAGGAAGCGTGCGCAAAGCCGGCGAGAAACTGCGCGTCACCGCACAGCTCATCAATGTGAGCGACGGTTATCATCTGTGGTCGAAGGATTATGACGGTGACGTAAAGGACATTCTCAACTTTCAGAGCAACGTGGCCGAGCAAGTCGTGCAGGCTTTGCGAGTTCAGCTTGGCACCGAAGCGGCGCGCGCATTATCAAAAAAGCCGACCGAAAATCCGGAGGCTCATCGGCTCTATTTGTTAGGTCGCTATGAATTTGGCAAATACAGCGAAGCCGGCTGGACCAGCTCGATCCGCTATTACGAGCAGGCGCTGAAGCTCGATCCCAACTATGCTTTGGCCTATTGCGGCCTTGCCGACACCTACGCCTACATGGGAGGCGTGATGATGCCGAGCAAAGAAGCGGTACTTAAAGAGAAGGAGTTCGCGCAAAAAGCGATTCAGCTCGACCCGGAACTGCCGGAAGCGCACCTTTCCCTTGCTTGCGCTTTTGGCGGTGCTTTCGATTGGCGGAATGCCCAGATTGAATTCGATCGCGCCATCGAACTAAATCCTAATTTGGCATGGGCATATGAAATATATGCATGGTTCGTGGGCGGGCTTGGTCGATTAGACGAGGCGATCGCGAAAGACAAGAAAGCGATCGAACTCGATCCGCTGAATTCGTTCTTTCAATCTTCCCTGGCCTACTACCTGTATCACGCACGTCGATATGACGATGCAATTGTCCAAATCAGAAAGACGCTGGAGCTCGATCCAACTTCGACGCTCGCCCGTCATTTGTTAGGCTGCTGCCTCCTGTGGAAAGGCGACACGGCGGGCGCAATCGCGGAATTTCAACGCAGTAAGATTGTGGTTACCGGTGCGTGGTATCAAGGACTCCTCGGCTACGCATATGCGATTTCTGGAGATCGACCGAAAGCCGAACAGATCTTGGGCGAACTCGAAGAGCTGGCAAAACACCAATACGTCAATTCGTCAGCGTTCGCGGCGATTTACCTCGGACTCGGCGAAAAAGAGAAAGCTTTGGATTGGCTAGACGTAGCTTATGAGAACCAGGAAAGCGCCTGTTGGTTGCTAAAGGTCGATCCGATTTACGATAGTTTACGTAAGGAGCCGCGCTTTCAGGCGCTGGTCAAGAAAGTTTTTGGGTCGAATCTATGAAGATCGACAATTTCTTCGCCGAGCTGAAGCGGCGGAAGGTGTTCAAGGTCGGCGCGGCTTATCTGATCGTGGCGTGGCTCGCCGTGCAGGCGGCGTCGATCGGCTTTCCCGCGTTCGATGCGCCGCCGTGGGCGCTGCGCATTTTTATTCTGATCGCCCTGCTCGGTTTTCCGATCGCGGTAGTGATGGCGTGGGTGTTTGATATTACACGCGAAGGCGTGAAGCTCGATTCCCAAGCTTCGGGCAGCAAGGGTCTCTTCGCTGCCGCCGCGTTGCTCATCGTGCTGGCATTGGGTTGGTATTTCTACGGTCAGCCATCGTTCCGAAAAGGCGATGTGACCACACCGGCGGTCGCTGATCGTAATTCGATCGCCGTTCTGCCGTTCACCAATATCAGCGGCAAGGCGGATGAGGATTATTTTTCGGATGGCATGACCGAGGAGCTTTTGAATGTGCTGGCGAAGGTGCCGCAACTCAAAGTCGTGGCGCGCACTTCCGTGTTTCAGTTCAAAGCAAAAGGCGGCGACATCCGCGAGATCGGCCGCAAGCTCGGCGTCACGAATATCGTTGAGGGCAGCGTACGCCGCGACGGCCCGGACGTGCGGATCACGGCGCAACTAGTGCGTGTCGCGGATGGCTTTCACATTTGGTCCGAAACCTACGATCGCAAACTGGAGCGAGTGTTCGCGCTCCAGGACGAAATCGCGCAACGCATCGGCGCTGCGCTCAAGCTTTCGTTAGGCATCTCCGCGCCAATCGGGGCGCGCGCACCGATCGATCCCGAAGCCTACGAGGAGTATCTCAAGGGCCGCGCGCTGCTTCGTCAACGCCATGACCTGCCCGCCGCGATCGCGCATTTCAAGAAAGCAGTGACGAAGGCGCCGGTGTTTGCGGCGGGCTGGTCGTCGCTTTCGCTCACCTATGAGGTGAGCTTTTGGTACACCGAGCATATGACGGCGGCTTTTCAGGTCGAGTTGCTGGCCGGGGAGGCGGCAGCGGCGGAGCGCGCCGCCGCGCTCGAGCCCGACGCAGCCGCCACTGAACACGCGCTCGGCAACGTTGCCCGCGCACAGTTCAAGTACGCTCTCGCCGAACGGCATTATCTGCGCTCGATGCAAATCGACCCCAGCTACCCGGATGTGCGCGAGGATTACTCGGAGCTGCTCTACGAAGTCGGTCGCGTGGAGGATTCGGCGCGCGCGGCGCGCCAGTTGGTGACGCTCGATCCCTACTTCAGCGTCGGCTGGGCCCGCGTGGTCAATGCTGCGACCGCGCTCGACCGGCGTTCCGAGGTCGAGGAGGCAGTGCAACAGCTGCGCGGCATCGCCCCGGTCCTCTTCATGGGCAAGTTCGGGTTGCTCGACTACGCGCTCGCCCACGGACGCGCCGATGAGGCGAGGGCCGCGCTCGCGGAGATCGAGACACGCTGGCCAAAGGACGCCGAGTTCGCGCGGCAGCTATTGCCGTGGGCGTTGGGGGAGCCGGGGATCGACGCGCGCAATCTACCTGCGGTGATCGCGGCCGCGCCAGAGGGCGAAGCCACCTATTACCTCATCGCGCGACAAGACATCGACGGCTACAACGCGGACATCCAGACTCGCGGCGCGATACTCCAGGCCTACTACTTCGCCAATCTCTACAGCAGCAGACCGGCGGGTCATGCGATGCTGCGCGATCCGCGCGTCAAGGCAATGCTGGTGCGCTACGGCTTTCCGGCGTATTGGCGCGAGAAAGGCTGGCCAGCTGGATGCCAGCCGCTCGGCGAGACGGATTTCGAATGCGGCACCGATGCAGCATCGGTGCATTGAGATGTCACTCTTCGCCGAATTCAGGCGCCGCGATGTTTTCCAGCTTGTTGGAGATTCCAAACTGGGTCCTTAGACTGCTAATTGTCGTCGTTATGATTGGATTCCAGATACCAGAAAACATGGCTGGATATCGCCTAACAAATCAGGCCTTATGATGAGAGGATTTCTTGCCCCCCATTGGACGCCAAAGTGATTAAAGCTTGTCGATGAGCGCCGATAACGAACAACGAAGGTTGGCCGCGATTATGTTCACCGACATGGTGGGCTACAGCGCGATGGCCCAGCGCGACGATCAACTTGCCCTCGCGTTGCTCGAAGAACATCGCCAACTGTTGCGGGAAATTTTTCCACGCTTTCACGGCACCGAGATCAAGACCATCGGTGACGCGTTCCTCGTCGAGTTCGGCAGCGCGCTGGAAGCGGCGCAATGTGCCATCGAAATCCAGCGCACGCTGGCCAAGCGTAACCATGACGTCACATCCGACCGTCGCATTGAAGTCAAGATCGGCATTCACATCGGTGACGTGGTCCATCGCGAGGGCGATGTCTATGGCGACGGCGTAAACATCGCTTCGCGCATCGAAGCACTGGCCGGGGCGGGAGGGATTTGCGTTTCCATGGACGTGGAGCGGCAGATTCGCAACGCGCTTGAAGCAAGATTTGAAAAATTTGGCTCGGCGGAGTTGAAGAACATCAAACTGCCGATGGAATTATTCCGGATCGTGTTGCCGTGGGAGACGGGAACAAAAGCCGAAGTTGGCGCAAGCCGGAACTTTTCGAAAAAGTCGTCATTTCCCGTAACCGCCGCAGCCGTCGTGCTTGTTAGTTTGCTTTTTGCATGGTGGTTCATGCACCGCTCGAGTCAGAACAGCCAGCCGGCAGCGACCGTGCGGGCCAATGCGTTGCCGGCATCTCCGCCAACTGCACCTGATCAGAAGTCGGTCGCCGTGCTGGCGTTCGTTAACCTCAGCGATGACAAGGGCAGCGAGTATTTTTCCGACGGCATCAGTGAGGAATTACTGACCGTGCTGCAAAAAATTCCTGGGCTGCACGTGGCGGCACGGACATCGGCATTTTCTTTCAAAGGCAAGAATGCGACGGCCCAGGAGATCGGGGAGAAACTTGGCGTGGCGCATCTGGTCGAGGGAAGCGTGCGCAAGTCCGGCAACAGCGTGCGGATCGCGGCCCGGCTCACCCGCGCCAACACGGGCGAGGAGCTCTGGTCGGAAAACTTTACTCGTGATTTGAAGGACGTGTTTGCCGTGCAAACCGAACTCGCTCAGACCATCGTGGCACAGTTGCGCGGTCAGCTCACGGATGGCGCCGCAGATCCGGCGGCGAAGGCGGCGATTCAAGCGCAGGTGCAGGCGGCGGAAAAAGGCGGGACGAAAAATGTGGAGGCCCACCAATATTATCTGCAGGGCCGGTTTTATACCAATCGCCACTCGGAGAAGAGCGCGGGCGAAGCCCTGGCCGCTTATCAACGCGCGGTGGAGCTGGACCCCGCCTTCGCGCTCGCGTGGGCGGGTCTCGCCCAGACGCACGTGTGGTACTGTGAGTTTTCGAGCGAATCGGGACGGAAGGGTTTCGACGCTCATCTGGCCAGCGCGCGGGAGGCGGCGGCGCGAGCCCTCGCCCTTGAGCCTAACCTGCCGGAAGCGTTGCTCGCCCGCTCGGAGATCGAGCTCAATTTCGATTTTGACTGGAAAGGGGCGGCCGAAACATTGAGAAAGGCGCTGGCCCTGGCTCCCGCAGATCCGGCGCTCCGGATCGCCGCGGGCAACCTTGAGGTAGCTCGCGGGGACATGACTCGGGCCATCGAACTCTATCGCCAGGCCGTCGCGTTGGACCCCGTTAACCCGCGAGCCCGGTCGTTTCTGGCGTTCAACCTGGCGGTGGCGGGGCAGTTCGCCGAAGCGCGGGCGGAATTTCCGCGGGTCGTGGAGCTGAATCCGGCGGCGCCCTGGGCCCATGCCGGTCTCGGCCTCTCCTTTCTTATCGAGGGCAAGTTTGAAGAGGCGGCGGTCGCTGCGCAAGACGATGCGGGCGAGTGGGCCCAGCTTCTCATCGTGGCATGCGCCCGCTGGGGCGAGAAACGAATCCCGGAATCAGATGCCGCGCTTGCTCAGTTAACCGAGAGCTTCGCCGACGTGGCGGCTTACCAGATCGCCGAGGTCCACGCGTATCGCGGGGACAAAGATCGGGCCTTCGAGTGGCTCGAACGCGCGCGCCGACAGCGCGACGGGGGCCTTGCCGGCATGCGGAGGGATCCGCTTCTCGCGAACCTCCACAGCGACCCGCGCTGGAACACATTCTTGCGGACGATGGGTCTGGCCGACGACCAATTGAAATGAGCGCTCGTGAGGGTAACGCCAACGCATGAGTTTCTTCGCCGAGCTCAAGCGGCGTAGCGTCTACAAGGTCGCGGTTGTCTATGCGAAGCCTGAACCCTCTTCCAACTTCGGCGTTCGGCGTTGGACGTTGGCCTCCGGCTTCGTAGAGCCTACGGCTCGGAGAGATGTTCGGCGTTCGGTGTTTGCCTTACTAAAAGCTACTACCTCAGTTTCCGTACATAATCGTACTGCATTCAGAGATGCCTCTGAATTCCCGAAACTCGCCACGGCGAGTCCGTCCTTTGGCGAACAGGGTAAAATCGAAGCTAGAATCTGACAGCTCGTTTTCCGTTGTAACGATTCAACGGTTTAACGAATCAACGGAGCGGAGCGCAGCGCAGCCCTACTCCTTATCGTAAATAGCCTTGGATTTGAACTTCTTCCCGTCCGCATCCGTACCATTAACCGTGACGGTCCGTGTTTTACCATCCGCCGAGACCGTGCTCTCGCCATTGGTGAACACTTTTCCGCCTTTCATCGTCGTAATCCCGTAGGTGTGGTCGTTCACAACTTTGTAGGCCGCCGCGTCCCAAGCAAGGTTCCCCTTCACCTTATAGGTTTTGCCGTCAGCCTTGCCCATCCAGACGCCGTGCCTCGGTTTCCCATCCTTATCTACACCGTCCACCGTTACCTCCATTTTGTCCTTCATCTCGGTGTAAACGACCGTGTTGTTCTTCCCCATTCCGGGTGCCAGCTTCGACTTCGCTTCATTGAGCTTCCACGTACCCATATGCGGATCAGCCGCAAAGCAGGCGCCTGCCGCCATAAACGACAGGGCCAAAGCCATTACTGCAATTCGAGTTTTGATCATGCTGCGATTCCGCCGGAAATGCCCGTGGGCGTCAATACCAATTCGCGCGCCAGCGGCGTGCGCCCGTTAAATAGTTAAAAAGGTTAAATTGTTAAAATCGGTCCCTGCTAATACTCATGCTCGGCCAGAAGACTCTGAAACCTGAACCCTCTTCTGCCTTCGACGTTCAACGTTCGGTGTTTGCTTTGATTCCGAATCCTCCGCCGCTTCCGACGTTCTGTGTTGGCCCCTGGCTTAGAGCTACAGTTCTGAGAGATGTTCCATGGGACGTCTGGTCAACATTCTATCCTCTTAGCGGCTTTGCGCCTTCGCGTGAAAAACTCTTTTTGGCAGTGCCTAACAGCGGTCTCACGCTAAGACGCCAAGCCGCTAAGGTTTGGGACGCAAATGGTTGTCTTACTTGAATACTTATTCGCACGCGGACGAACCCGCCCCGCTTCCCCATCCGAGAAATCCGTGTAATCCGCGGTCAAAAACAAAAAACATTGACGCGAGATTCAATTCCCGGCTCGATGATCCCATGAAAATAAAAACGCTGGTACTCACTCTTATACTTGGCCTTGTCGCAGCGGCCATCTGCCTGGCTGGCGACACAAAAGCTGAACAAGCTCTTCGTGACGCTGATGCCGCCTGGTCGAAAGCTGCGGAAAGCAAAGACCTCGACAAAACTCTCTCCTACTATTCCGCCGACGCCACGGTCCTCCCTCCGAACGCATCGGCGGCAACCACAAAGGAAGCAATTAAGACTATATGGCAGGATATGCTCGCCAGCCCCGGCCTCGTCATAAGTTGGAAAGCGACCAAAGTAGAAGTGGCGAAATCGGGCGACCTTGGCTTCGTCAGTGGCACCTATGAACTGACCATGAACGACGCCAGCGGTAAGCCGGTAACCGACAAGGGCAAATACGTCGAGGTTTGGGAAAAGAAGGCCGATGGAAAGTGGAAATGCGGAACCGACACCTGGAACTCTGACCTACCAGCGGCTGGCAGTTCGCCTGCACCCGGAGCCGAGGAGAGAAAGTAACCTCTGGTACTTTAGACCACGGAGCACAGACCACCGACGACGGCTATTATCAATTGGAGGGCGGAGCTCTTGCGACGCCGTCCCAGGGCTCGTAGAACTCGCCCTCCATTGCAACGCGCTGGACATTGAGACTAGGAATGCAACTGAATGATCGTCGCGTGAGCAAGGCTAACACTTCAATCCATAATTACACTAGGCGGAAAAATTTAATATAATCCTCGTTAGGCAAAGACTCTGTTTTCCAACCTATCACCTCTCACTTCCGTTGTCTGTTCTCTGTTCTCTGTTCTCTGACCTCTCTTTCTCTCATGCACCACTACACACTCTGGCACGCCTTGATCGGAGGAATTATGATCGGTCTCGCCAGTCTGGCCGCGACCGTGCTGAGCGGAAAAATTCCAGGCATTTCCGGTGTGTTCGGGCGCCTTCTCGTGCCGGCAACATCGGGCAAAACATGGCGCGCGGTATTTCTCTTCGGCTTGATTGGCGGCGCCGCGCTGAGTTTTGCGCTCTGGCAAAGCGCCGCACTTTTTCGACCAATGCGCCCGCTCGTTGTCATGGCGATTGCCGGTTTGCTCGTCGGATTTGGCACCCGTCTCGGCGGAGGCTGCACCAGCGGTCATGGAGTTTGCGGGGTCGGGATGGGCGCGAAGGATTCGATCGCGGCGACGCTCATCTTCATGGTGGCAGCGATGGTCACCGTCTACATCTATAATGGAGTGCTCTTATGAAGGCCGGGAAATTGGTTCTCTTTCTCGTGGCCGGCGGCCTTTTCGGGACGGGGCTAGCCGTCTCAGGAATGACTGACCCGGCACGGGTGATTGGATTTCTTGATATCTTCGGGGCTTGGGATCCGGCGCTGCTTTTTGTCATGGCCGGTGCTGTTGGCGTCTATGGAATGGGAATGCTGATATTGCGACGTTTCGACGGTGTAAAACTGCCTTCAGCTGCGGCGTCGCCGATTGACCGTCAGCTTGTAATCGGGGCCACGATTTTCGGCATCGGCTGGGGTCTGGGCGGGTTTTGTCCTGGACCTGCGCTCGCCAACCTGGGCGCTCTCCGAATCGAAGCACTGCTCTTCGTCCCCACGATGGCGATCGGCATGTTCCTGGCTCAAAGATTTTTCGGGGCCGACCGATAGTTATTCAGAGGTCAGAGGTCACAGATCAGAAAGCTAGGAGCAACCAGCTAGGCTAGGAGCTAATGAGCAGGGAGCTCAGATTACAGATTACAGATTACGACCTCGAGGCTGCCTAAGACGATTAAAATCTAGTAAAACGCGTAATGGCACTCAAGCGTGGTTAATAGGGCGATTCTACAAGCGCTCGTTTTCCGAGGCTAAGTCGGGAAGATTTGAATCCGGTCGTTTGACGTGTCTGTCTCTTTGCGCCTTTGCGCCTTAGCACCTTAGCGTGAAACTGTTTCCGAGTCCAGGATCTCGCGCAAAGAGACCCTTCTCCCAAAGTACGTGTTTAGCCCCAAAGGCGCGCTGTCAAAACAGATTTGAATTCGGTCGTTTGACATGTCTGTCTCTTTGCGTCTTCGCGCCTTCGCGTGAAGCTGTTTCTGAGCCCAAGATCTCGCGCAAAGACGCTAAGTCGCGAAGATTTGAGAATGAAACGCTAGTAAAACGCCTGGCGCAAATCAGCTCTTTCCATTCTTGAGGTGAGGCTCCAGGAATTTGCGTATTGCCGGCGCTGCCATGGCGCCGACCTGTCGTGTTACTTCCAGGCCGTCTTTAAATAATGCCATTGTCGGAATCGCGTTGATGCGAAAACGGCGTGCCAGATTTTGCGCGTCCTCGGTGTTGACTTTTGCAACTAGCCATTTCCCCGCGCCTTCGCGCGCGACCTTGTTGAGTTCCGGCGCGACCATCTTGCACGGACCGCACCATGGCGCCCAAAAATCCACCAACACGGGAAGAGCAGATCGTGTGGTTAAGGCATCGAAAGCGAGGTCGCTTGCCACATCGATCGGCTCGCCCGGCGTGGTTAATTCAGTGCCGCATTTTCCGCAGCGTCCGGTTCCGCCCAGTTTGTCGTATTTGAGACGATTACGCTGGCCACAATTCGGGCAGGTCACCAATACGCCGTGATCATCGAGTTGTGTCGAGTTCATCTAAAGTTTTATCATCGCAACCTACGTCCGTTAGTTGCCGCTTGCTACGGGAAAAGATTCGGCAGAGATGGGCGGTGCAGAGGTCAGAGGCCGGCGTTCGGCCTTCGGTATTCAGCGTTAGAACAACAACGACCTCCGAAAGGGACGTTGCGTGTCGAGTAGTGGGAGAAAGCGGACGAGCAGCTTTCCCCTGTTGCCTCGTTAGAAACTCGGATATCATATCAAAGGGAATTTCATGCCGCAAGAGCCCGTCTCAGATCTGAAATTCGAGATCGGGCACGTTCTCTTTATTGACATCGTTGGCTACTCCAAACTGCTCATCCACGAGCAAAGCGAGCAGTTGCAGGAGTTGAAGAACATCGTGCGCGGGACGGACCAATTCCGGCGCGCGCAAGCAGAAGGCAAGCTGCTGAGTTTGCCTACCGGCGATGGTGGGGCGCTTGTTTTCCGAAACAGCCCCGAAGAGCCAGTCGCATGTGCCCTAGAGATCAGTAAAGCGTTAAAAAATCATCCTGATCTTCGGGTGCGAATGGGAATCCATAGTGGTCCGGTTAATGAAATCGCCGATTTAAACGAACAAGCCAATGTCGCGGGTGCCGGTATCAACATTGCCCAGCGAGTGATGGATTGCGCGGACGCGGGACACATTCTCCTCTCGAGACATGTAGCCGAGGATCTCGAACATTATTCCCGCTGGCGTCCCCTGCTGCATGAGTTGGGCGAATGCGAAGTAAAGCACGGCGCAAAAATTTCGATTATTAATCTCTACACGGAAGAACTGGGTAATCCTGAGCCTCCGCAAAAGTTCAAAGGGGCAAACCAAACAGAGACACGGCCCGATCGGCGTGCAACGCCGATCACGCGCACTGCGGTCAGTGTCGGATACAAACGGGCGATGGCTGTAGCTTTGGGCGCGATCGCCGTATTGGGCGCTCTGTGGTATCTAGTGCTGCGACCAGGATCGGCAATTAGAGAAACGGCCAAACCGATAACAAACGTCAACTTCACACAGCTGACGGATTTGCCTGGTCCAGAATACTTCCCCAGTCTTTCACCAGATGGCAAATCGCTGATTTATGTCAGTCGCGCCTCCGGTAATTGGGACATCTACCTGCAACGCGTGGGTGGAAGAAATCCCACGAATCTGACGAAAGGTTCTACGGCTGATGATACCCAACCGGCTTTTTCCCCCGATGGGGAGCGAATCGTTTTTCGCTCCGAGCGAGAAGGCGGAGGCATTTATTTGATGGGAGCTACCGGCGAGTCTGCCAGACGATTGTCGGATTTCGGCTACAACCCAGTCTGGTCGCCTGACGGAGAAAGAGTTTTGGTGGCTACCGAAAGCGTCATACAGCCTTCAACGCGGCCAACCAAGAGCCAGCTCTGGACTATTAAGGTCTCAGACGGCGATCGACGCCTGGTCACTGAAGGTGATGCGCTGCAACCCAGCTGGTCCCCGCACGGAGACCGGATTGCTTATTGGGGCCGGCCACAGGGCGGCCAAGGCGACATTTGGACAATTTCAGCTGACGGACGCAATGCGGTTCGAGTGACAAGCGAACCTTCCATGGATTGGAATCCGGTCTGGTCGCCCGATGGGAGGTATCTCTACTTTTGCAGCGACCGGACCGGGAATATGAATATCTGGCGAGTCCCGATTGCGGAAAAGACCGGAAAACTTTTAGGTACGCCTGAAGCGGTTACGAGTGGCGCAGGAGCTTCCACTGAACACATCAGCCTTGCGCAAGACGGGCGACGGATCGCCTATGTCGCACACGAGGAGATTAAGAATCTCAGGAAAGTTACGTTTGATCCATCCACGGAAAAGATTGCCGGTGAGCCAGTTCCGATTACGCGAGGTTCCTTGCAATGCTTTTTTCCCGATCCATCGCCTGACGGCGATTGGCTGGCATATTACTCGTTAGGAAAGCAGGAGGATATTTTCATAATCCATGCAGATGGGACAGACATGCGGCAGTTGACCGACGATGTCTTTAAAGACCGGGAGCCTCGTTGGTCGCCGGACGGCAAGCGGATTGCTTTCACATCAGACCGCAGCGGAGGTTCCGAGATTTGGGCCATCAATCGCGATGGCAGCGGCCTTCAACAACTCACGCAAATGGCGGGTGCGCATCACCCGGTCTGGTCTCCGGATGGAACTCAAATGGTCTACTCCATTCACACACCCAAAAACGCCGCTTATATCTTTCCAGTCGGGCAAGCCTGGACCGAACAAAGCCCGGTGGCCCTAGCGACGCTCAGCGATACCAGCCAAACTTTTGAGACTTGGTCGTGGTCTCCTGACGGGAAACGACTGGCCGGGCTACGCCATTTCGCAGACGGCTCCCACGCAGGCATCGGCGTTTATGATCTGGAATCCAAGAAGTACGACTGGCTTACGAATTTCGGAGAATGGCCCCTATGGTTCGAAGACGGTCGCCGAATACTTTTTGCTGACCACGGAAAGATTTTCGTAGTAGACAGCGAGTCCAGAAAATATCACGAGGTCTTCCCTGTTGCTGACGGGGACATAGGCAGCCCGGGACTCTCACGTGATGATCGACTCATCTACTTCACCTTCGTAGCCGCGGAAGCCGACATTTGGCTGCTTGAGTGGCAATAAGGGGATGAAGCGAAGCCTACCGGCGACCCCGGACTACCTTCTGTAAATTGGTAATCACGTGGTCGCCAGGGTTAACGGGAAAAGATTCGGCCGCAAACATCGAACGCCGAACACTGAACATCGAATTCCAAACCGAGCCTTCTGCATTCGGCGTTGGGTGTTCGGCGTTCGATGTTCGATCTTTGCTGCTCAAGAAATCTCGATCATGATCATGAGCACGAGCACGAGCATGAGCACGATAAGGAGCAGCTATGACCCTCGCGTGAGGCGCGTATGAGAGCTGTTCGACTGGTGCAACTCGGGAAGCCGCTGGAAGATGTCGAGGTTCCACTTCCAGAGATCGGTCCGTCCGAGGTCCTGGTCCGAGTCGCAGCCTGCGGGATTTGCCACTCCGATGCGCACTATCGCGCTGGCATTTCACCAATAGATCCTTTGCCAGTGACTCTCGGGCACGAAGTAGCCGGGCGTGTGGAAACTGTGGGGCGAGAGGTCCACCACATTTCACTGAAATCCCGCGTGTACGTGCACTATCTGGTCAGCTGCGGCTGCTGCGATTTTTGCCGTCGCGGTCACGAACAATTCTGCAGCAAAGGGCAAATGATTGGAAAGAATCGCGACGGAGGCTATGCCGAGTTCATCAAGGTCCCTGGCCGAAATGTTTTTGTCCTTCCTGACGAGATTCCATTCGAGCTGGGAGCAATCATGATGTGCTCTTCGGCCACTGCGCTTCATGCTTTGAACAAGGCGCGCCTCAAATCCGATGAGTCAGTCGCTATTTTCGGCTTTGGCGGATTGGGATTTTCAGCTCTTCAGCTGGCCAGTGCCTTCGGCTGTCGTGAGGTATACGTCGTCGATATCAATCGGGCCAAACTTGCCTCAGTCGCGGCGTTTGGCGGCATTGCGATTGATGCCACCGCGGGAGATCCCGTCGAGCAAATTCGCGAGGCAACTGACGGAAAAGGAGTGGATGTTTCGATCGAATTGGTTGGTTCTGCCATAACCATGGGGCAAGCTGTTCGATGCCTGGGCGTTTTTGGCCGCGCTGCGCTGGTCGGTTTAACTGCGGAAACAATGTCGGTTCTTCCATATCCTGAGGTCATCAAGAAGGAAGTCGAGATTATCGGAGTTTCCGATCACCTCGTGACCGAGCTGCCATTGTTGATTCAATTCGCGTGCAACGGGAAACTCGTGTTTCCAAAGGGCACGCTGCGCTCAGTCGATCTTGACGCTGGGCAGATTAACGCGGCATTGGATGAGGTTGAGAAATCCAGCGATCACATCAGAACAGTGATTGTTCCAAGGCCAACAACCTGATTTACAGGAGAAGCAGAGGGATTCACGATTCAAATGTGAACTTCACGCCCCGATTTTTTCGTTTCGGAGCCGTTTGCGCCCTCCTTACCGCGCTAACGACCCTTGTCGTGCACGTGATGCCGAACCTCTGGAGCGATGCCATGTCGTTTGAACAACAAGTCGAGCTACGGCTGAATTCTTTATACTTCATAAACCGCTGGGTAGTACTCCTTCACTGCGCGCTCGTCGTCGTGTCGATGTTCGCCCTCGGATTACCGACGATGCGGCGGGCACCCGTGGCGGTAATTTTCGGCTTCCTTGCGTTCGCTTGCTTTGGTTTCACCGAGATGCTCCGCACCGCGATCTCAATTTTCGCTATCAACAGAAACTGGCGCGCCGCTTATGCCAGTGCCGTTGATTCGGCAACACGCGAGCGCTTCCGCGGATTCATCGAGTCTTATAGCGGCATAAACGACGCGCTTTTCTTCATTTTTTATACCGCATTCACCCTCGGGCTAATCTGCTACGGAATCGCGTTCCTGCGCACGAATGCCAGCATGTCGCAACTTGGAATCCTATTTACGGTGTGGGCTCTGCTTAACCTGCCGGGCTGGATCGACGCCGTCATTGGCACTGAATTGCTGGGCCGCTATTTCGAATGGGTGGGGCCAGTATTTCAACCGATCGCGCGAGCATGGATCGGGGTCTGGCTGTGGAGGAATGCCGGGTGGGCGGCTGCTTCCATGGCGCAAGCGCCACGGTTGACGCAGCGATAATTCGCGAAACCATCGTTCACCGCTTTGCCGGCCACCACATGTTGGGGGTGGCTCTGTCAGCCGCAGAACGACTAAGTCGCCCGAGGATCTCCGAGACCAGCAGGGCGCTGACGAAGTTTTTTTCGCCGCGCCCAGTCTGCTCTGATTTAGTAATTACTACTTGAGCTCTCTACGTTGATCTTGTCCACCACGGTGCGATTTCCCTCCTGCACCAGGTGCAGCTGGACCTTGCTATTTTTCTTGACGTCAGCGTCCGCCATCACTTTGCCATCGGGCCCGAGCACTTGGATCATCCTCTGACTAATAACGAAGCGGACCGGCTTTCCCGTACCAGGGTCGAGCGTGATCGCCGATCCGGGGGTATAATCGGTCACGGTCCCCGAACTGTTGGCGGCTGAACTGGTAGTCGTCGTCGAGGTTGTCGCCGGGCTTGAAGTCGCCGGTGACGAGGTGGTGCTGGTTTGCGCTTGAGCGTAGGCGACGATCAGGATCGTGCTGCAAATGAGAGCCAATAATTGTTTCATAATATTTCCTTTCACTTTGGTTTCGTTTTGCCTGCCGTCTCCAGTAATCGCCCGATTTGCCGATGGTTCATACCACGTAACAGGCAAAAAATGGACCAACAGGTACTTACCTATCGGCCCTCAAGCGAGGCTTAGCTTGGTAACTAAAGATACCAAAACGAATTGGTGGGAATCGTTTTCTGAACAGCCGTGCTGCTGAGATTTTCTAAGTCTTAGGCCGTCGTTTCAAGGCCCGATTTTCGACGTAGAATTTGCGGCGCTAACATTTGCAACAAAAGCATTTATCTCCTTACGTGAATTATGACTAAACACGGGCACACGCTCACCGCTCCGAGCGACTCCATTGCTGGCGAAGAAAACCCGAATCTCGTCCCCGAGGTTCATTCCATCAAAGGCAGCGTCGCTGAAGCACTTGTCATCAAGAATGGAAATTTGTTTTTCCTGAGTGAACCCGATGGCACCGTTCCGTTGGCTCCGGGACACGGATTCGGCCTCTACTACCACGATTGCCGTTTTCTTAACGGCTACGAGCTCAAGATGAGCGGCAGAAAGCCGGAAGTGCTGGTCCGCAATGCCGATGCTGGATATATGGCCACGCTCGGACTGTCTAATCCAGACTTGAATGCCGATGGAAAGTCGCTCCTGAAGCACTCGGTCGAGGTCCGTTGGGAGCGGGTCGCTTCGGCTGAAGATTTGGCGCTCGTCGACACCCTCCTGCTGCAAAACCTGACAAGCGATTCGATCAGCTTTTCTCTTGAATTTCAATTCCAAGCCGCCTTCGAGGACATCTTTGCCATCCGCGGCCTTTTCCAAGGTAAACACGGAACGCGGCATCCGCCGGTTTGGGAAAACGGCGCGTTATCCTTCCGTTATGATGGCGCGGATGAGATCGAGCGAGAAATCGCGATCGATTTTTCTCCGCTCCCCGACGGAATGCTCCGGAATATTGCCACCTATCAGGTCGAACTTGCGCCGAGAGGCTCTCAGAAAGTGCGTGTTTCCCTGAACGTTTCCACTTCCGAGCCGCGGAAGCGAGCTGCGCGCCGTCCGACTGGAATCAAATTGGAAGAGAGCCGGGAGCGAATTGGTGGCCGGCCGGAGCAAGAAACAAAGGTTCAAACCAACAGTCTTCTCTTGAGTCGTGTCATGGACCGTTCTTTGAGCGATCTGAGAATGTTGCGCTGTACTTTGGATGGCGGCGCCAGCTATTTCGCTGCCGGAGTGCCATGGTTCGTCGCTTTGTTCGGCCGCGACAGCATCATGACTGCATTACAGACGCTGGCTTACGACCCAGGCATTGCCGAGCACACGATCCGTTTGCTGGCCAAATATCAGGGCAAAGAACTGAACCCGTGGCGAGAGGAAGAGCCCGGCAAGATTCTGCACGAATTGCGCGTAGGCGAGATGGCGCATCTGGGCGAGATACCTCACACACCTTATTACGGGACGGTTGACGCCACACCGCTGTGGCTGGTGCTCGTGGGAAGACACGCCACTTGGAGCGGTGAGACACGGTTGTTTGATGAACTGCGCCCGCAGATCGAAGCTGCTCTTAATTGGATTGAACAATACGGGAACACAAACGGCGATGGCTATGTAAAGTATGCCTGTAAAATCGAGAAGGGACTTGCGAATCAGGGCTGGAAGGATTCAGGCGACGGAATCGTAAATGCCGACGGCTCATTGGCCCAGCCCCCAATCGCACTCGTCGAAGTGCAAGGCTACGTCTACCAGGCGAAAATCGAGATGGCGGCGCTTTTTCGTCGCGTAGGCGAGGAGCAGCGGGCATCCACTCTGGAGGAGCAAGCCGAACGCTTGCGCGAGCATTTCGATCGCGATTTCTGGGTCGAGGACGGCTACTACGCGCTCGCACTACAACAACATAATCGTCAGGCCGCGGTCCTCTCCTCCAACGCCGGGCATGCGCTCTGGTCTGGAATCGCTCAGCCGGAACGCGCCGGCAAGATCGCCGAATGCTTGCTCTCTGACGAAATGTTCAATGGCTGGGGAGTGCGCACTCTGACCAGTGCTGCTCTTCGCTATAATCCGCTTGGATATCATCTAGGAACGGTCTGGCCGCATGATAATTCTCTCATTGCAGCCGGTTTTAAGCGCTACGGCCTTGATCACGAGGCGCTCCGGATCATGAGCGGTCTCATCGAAGCTGCCGTTCACTTTCAATCCTATCGCTTACCGGAACTCTTTGGCGGTTTCGCCCAACAAGATTACGGCATTCCTGTCTCCTACCCCGTAGCATGCCAGCCGCAGGCTTGGTCCGCTGGCGCGTTTCCTTATCTCCTTACTACCGTGCTCGGACTGGAAGGAGATGGATTTGAATCAAAATTACGAGTCGTGCGACCAATGTTGCCCGAGAACGTCAATCAAGTAGAAGTCCACGGCCTGCGCGTGGGCCAGGGCTCAGTTGATCTATTATTTACACGCTCAGGAGACCAGGTCGCTGCGAAAGTTCAGCAGTTGAAGGGAAAAATGGAGGTCATCGTGCAGTCATGAAAATCGCTCAGGTAGCTCCGCTCTCGGAAAGCGTACCGCCACACCGTTACGGCGGAACGGAGCGCGTTGTCTCTTATTTGACGGAACAACTCGTGCGGCAGGGAGAACAGGTTACACTTTTTGCCAGCGGCGACTCCAAGACAGCCGCGCGTCTGGTTCCAGTCTGTCCACGATCGCTGCGATTGGGCAAGGCCGTGGACTCGCTTGCCCATCATATCGTCATGCTGGAAGAGGTCTTTCAGCGGCTCGACCAATTCGACATTGTTCATTTCCATATCGACTATCTTCACTTCCCGCTCTCGCGTCGCGCTTCGTTTCCGCAAGTGACCACCTTGCACGGCCGGCTCGACCTGCCCGATCTGCCGCCGGTTTACAACCAGTTTACCGATATGCCCGTTGTCTCCATTTCGCATTCGCAGCGGCGTCCACTGCCGCAAGCTCATTGGGTGGGCACGGTTTACCATGGGCTACCCGCCAATTCTTTCGACTTCCAGGAAAAGCCGGAGGACTATCTGCTTTTTCTCGGGCGGATTTCGCCGGAAAAACGAGTGGACCGGGCGATTGAGATCGCCAGGCGAACCGGCCGCAAGCTCAAGATCGCGGCTAAGATCGACCGCGTCGATCGCTATTACTTTAACAAACACATCAAGCATCTGTTGAACGAACCTTTCATCGAGTTCATCGGTGAAGTTGGTCATGCGGAAAAAAACAAACTGCTTGGCGGCGCCTCCGCTTTGCTCTTTCCGATCGATTGGCCGGAGCCGTTCGGGTTAGTAATGATTGAAGCGCTTGCCTGCGGTACGCCGGTAATCGGTTTTCCGCGCGGTTCGGTCCCCGAAATTATTGCTGAAGGAGAGACAGGTTTTATCGTCGAGGATATCGATCGCGCGGTGGAAGCGGTGGCGAAGATTGAGCAAATCAGTCGTGCGCGCTGCCGCCGCGAATTCGAGGTGAGGTTCACCGATCGTCATATGGCCCAGGATTACGTCCGGATTTATCAGCAATTGCTCAGCCGGTCATCGGCTCAAGCCGCAGCCTAGAGTAGCTTCCTGCGATTGCCCCCAAGCCCGATCGCATTGAACGGCGCTTGGCTACTGCCCACGGTGGTCTCGTAGCGTTAACCCGTGTGGCCATGGCTTACGCCTAGCTGGGCTGAAAACAATCAGGCGATCGAACGATTAGTCTATTTTGCCAAGACGCCAGGGGGTTCCGATTACGGCCAGCTCAAGTTCAACCCTGCCTGGGCCGGGCTGCGCGGCGATGCGCGGTTTGTGAAAATTGTCGATGGGCTTCAGCCGAATTCGGCCCGCCGCCAATCAGCCGATTCGCTTCTAGATTGTGCGAACGCTGGATCGTTCATTTGAGTACGTGTGCACCAAGCCTAACGAGATAAAGCTCGCTCGCCGCAGATTCGTTGCGCTCAGTTGCATGAAAATAGCTGATCGAACGTTATGCCTCCCGTTAGATATTGGGAGATTATCGCTGATAAGCTCAGCGCCGCAGGCTGGTCGTGGGGCTATTGCAGCGCCGTCACACCTGCCGGTTGGCGCTGGATCGTGGACGCACATCGTGCCGGCCGCCGTTACATCATCCACTCCGACGAACTGCTCGACGCCTTCTTAGAGTTAGAAGCGAACCTGCTCTGAGGCGCTCTACAAGCGACCGATCAAATATAGAATCAACACAATGATAAGGACCGTTCCGAGGACGCCGTGCGAGCGATAGCCATATCCATACCCGCCCGTCGGGAACGCTCCCACTAACAAAAGAATGACCACAATAAGAATGATTAGGCCCATGTGACGATTTCTACCTTTACCTGCGCACTCGGGCAAGCCCAATCCTCGCTCCGTTTTCCCCGTTAGCCAATATTGTGCGGGGAAGCTGCCCCCTCACGGGAACCGCCTTCCAGTATCTCCCTTGTGCTGAGCCTACTGCGCTGTAACTACGTCCACCGGGCCAGCGGAAAGCGAACTTAAATTACAATAACGACAGTAAAAAGAAGGAAATATGAAAAGGATTATACTATGCATCGCACTAGGATTGGCGGCGCCGTTGGCGTGGGCGCAAGTGTCGCAAACTACGACCACCACCACCACCACTGAGAGCAACGGAACCATTACCGAGTACACGCCTGGCAGCAGCATTGTGCTCAAAGAAACAGCCGGTCCGCGGCATTACCGTTTTGGGAAAAGGGTCGTTTACGTGACCAAAAGCGGCAGAGAACTTGACGAGGACACTGTGCGCACCCGCGTGAGGGTTGGTGTGCCTGTGCATGTGCACTACATCGGTGAGGGCGACGACATGATGGTCGACCGAGTGGTGCTAGACGAAGATTAAAGGGGTAATTTCGTCCACTTAAACGCGCCTCTCCGTTTTCGTGGGAGGCGGAATGGGAGGCGCGTTTTCTATTTCGTTCGGTTGCACGGAAATAGCTAACCGAACGGTATGCCCGCCGTTAGATATTGGGAGATTATCGCTGACAAGCTCAGCGCCGCAGGCTGGTCGTGGGGTTATTGCAGCGCTGTCACTGCAAACGGGTGGCGCTGGATTGTCGACGCACACCGTGCCGGTCGCCGTTACATCATCCACTCCGACGAGTTGCTCAGCGCTTTTCTGGAATTGGAAGCGACGCTGCTGTAACTGTGCGCGCCGCTCGCAACGCATTACCTGACGCTGCTCGTTGACCGATTGCGATTCGTTACGCAGAATCGACTAGATGGCAAACCGCCTCTATTCGGCGATAATCTTGGCTGGCTGCGGAACACGAAAGAATTCAAGATGCCAGCGTCGATCTCGTTTATCTCGACCCGCCCTTTAATTCGAATGCCGATTATAAGGTTCTCTTTCGCGAAAGCAGCGGCAATGGGGCGAGTTAGCCAATGACTCTCAAAGAGAAACGAGCGAGAAACGCTGAGCATATGCGTCGCTGGCAGGCTCGAAACCCGGAGAGAGCAAAGGCGATTGCGGACGCTTGCAAGCAACGGAACCGACTGCAGATCGCTGCGTGGATGAACATCTATCGGCAAAAAAGCAAGGCGAAGCTGTACGAACAAAAGAAAGCTTACGTCGCCGCTCCGGATGGCTACTGGTTCGAATGAGCTAGCTCCGCCGCCTACACTGGAGCCAACCCGCTGGCCGGTGTGATAAGTTGCTTTGATTTTATGAAACAGCTCCCGGTGTTTGCCACGCTCGCCGCCGCCGGCGGTGGCGCAGCTCCGTCTCGTTAGACCTCAGTCCTCCTTGTATCTGGATGATCAATAACCGATAATAAAACCACCATGAACAATCCGATAGCGAAAGCGATCCTGAGCACGTCACTCATGCTTGGGTCTATCGGTGGACTGCAAGCGGGCTCATCTGCTGCAACGAGCGGCGTTGTCACCGTCGACGCGAAACCGGAACCGATCGCAATCAATCCAAAGAACACTGCCGTTATCGTGGTGGATATGGAGAACGATTTCGTCTCCAAAGGAGGCATGTTCAATCGCGCCGGCGCCGACATTTCAGGCGCGCAGAAGGCGATCGCACCCACCGCCAAAGTGCTGGCGGCGGCTCGCGCGACGGGCATGAAAATCATTTATCTCAGAATGGCGTATCAGCCGGACTTGTCGGACCTCGGCGCGCCGGACTCGGTGAACCGGACGCGCCATCTGAAATTCGGGGTCGGCCAGACAATTCGCGCACCGGACGGGAGAGAGAGTCGCATTCTGATCCGGGATAACTGGGGGACTGATATTGTAAACGAGCTCAAGCCGCAATCGGGCGATATCACTATCTACAAGACGCGATTCAGCGGCTTCTATCAGACGGACCTCGATACCACGCTCAAGAAACTCGGCCTAAAATACCTTATCATGGCTGGTGTCACCACGAGCATCTGCGTGGACTCCACGGTCCGCGATGCCATGTTCAGAGATTATCTTTGCGTCCTGCTGAAGGATTGTATGAGCGAACCGATTGGGTCCGACCTACCGAGGACTAACCATGAAGCGTCCCTTCTGACCGCTGAAGTTTTGCTCGGATGGGTTTCGGATTCCGACCGATTTCTGAAGGCCATGCAAGGTCAGCCGATCAGCTCATCAAGCCGTAGCTTGGAACATTAATAACTGTAGCGGTGGTCTACGACCGCCGATCTCCCCGCTCCCTGTCCGCCACTGGACGGACTCGCCGTGGCGAGCTCCCTGCTCCTTGCTCACTGCTGTCCTCCGACTCTTCGATTGGACGCCTGCTCGCGAAAGCTTTCGGAGTTGGATGTTCGACGTTTCACCTTCACTTACGCTACGGCGCGACAAGTGAGCCTCTGCCGATGGACGGCCCCGAAGACTTTCGGGGTTGGGCGTTTGCTGCCAGAGGAATCTCGATCACGAGAATGAGCACGAGCCGCCGGACGGTTGCCATGACGGCAACAGTAATCTCCGATCTCTGCCCTCTGATGTCTGACTTCTGTTCTTTGTCTTCTACTTCGCTTCTTTCGGCGCTCCACCCTCGACTAGTTTTTGGAAGCGCGGATCATTCCGGAGCGGATCGAACATCGGATCGACCCGGAGCAGCGGAGGAGTAACTAGCCCAGACTGGTCCGCTATTGCCCGGTATCGACAGGAGTTTCTGTAAAGCGGCGATGGCGCGGTCGGGCTCCCCCATGCGCGCTGCCCCAAGCCCTCCTATAATGTCGACTTTTTAGTGAGGGTAAATAAACCCTGTCATTGCTTCGGTATTAGGCGGCATCGTAAGTGACCCGTTCCCGTTAAGGTTCGCATAAGCACCGGTGCCACTTACAATCTCCCATCTTCCCTTGGGTGGGGAAGTGGCAAATTGGCATTGCTGATCAATAATGATCGTTCCATTTGATGCTGTCAACGTAACCACGCAATGAGCTCTCACACCATTAAAGGGATTAAGGTCAACGTGCATGAAAGAAGCCCCTGAAATTGTAAGGGCCCCGCTTGTGGTAAAGGTTCCCGATACATTGGGAAATGTCGAGAAATCAAATACAGCAGTGATGGTAACCGGCACCGGTGTTGGCGGGGAAGCCCACGTGGAGGGCACCGAGCCCATCGTGAAGAAGGCAATCATACCCAGCGCGATTGCCGCAGAAAACAATTTATTGTGTCGCATAATTAGTATCCTCTCTTTTTTAATGGTGAATTGATGAATCGGGATCCATAGGATTCCTTTCGTCAACCGAAGGGGGAAGTCATTTCAGCGACTGACCCGCTGTAACCCCACGCCAGAACGGCTTGGCCGATTCGGATTGGCCCCGATCTTTGCGAAGTCAGCTTACGAATGTCAAGAAAATTTGGCGTCCAATGCCTGACAAACCTTTAAGTGGTTTTAGTCAAAATCGGTTGGGACACGTCCGCTCTCAATAACAGTCGTTTTTGAAACATCTGTTTTCAATCCCGAATGATTGGATGGTGACGGCGCGCGCAGATTTAAATAATTGTTTTCATGAACACATTTTCTAAGCCGATTCATGAAAACTCACCACCAGTCAAACCGGGTCCAGAAATCGGAACGACGATTTTTTGAATACAGGCGCGAACCAAAACGCGCAGAAGCAACGACGTCTCCGCAATCTAATTCTCGTTAGGCGTCATGCGGCTTGGATTGTCCACCGTGGATTCAGGCGGTCGGGAAACTGGGTCTACTTCAGCTCAGCGAGAAAGTTTCAGTCGTTTACTTGGAGTTTTGCGAAGGAGGTTGCTCGACTAGTTTTTGGAAGCGCGGATCATTCCGAAGCGGATCGAACATTGGATCGAGCCGGAGCAGCGCCGGAGTGAGCGGCATAATTGTACTCAATGAGCCGGCGTACGGTATCGAAAGTAGTTTCTGTAAAGCGGCGATGGCGCGGTCGG
>Ga0209376_1000800_pt1 | contig 33639 bp, 36 predicted proteins | sample GraSoiAngelo_134_FD_185891 | JGI IMG/M metagenome (GOLD analysis project Ga0209376, IMG submission 185891) | Grasslands soil microbial communities from the Angelo Coastal Reserve, California, USA - 14_0929_05_30cm (SPAdes) (version 2) | ecosystem: Environmental > Terrestrial > Soil > Grasslands ...
TCGCCTTCACGCGCCACGACCGGATTGACTTCTAAATACTGCGCATCTTCGCCATCGAAGCAGGCGAAGAGCTTCCCGGCAAAGTCGGCAACCTGCTTCGCCAGTGTCCCTGAGAATCCCGCCTCTTTCGCCAGCTTCTCCAGCGCGTCTGGGGAAGGAGTCGTCCCGACCTCGAGGCTCAACCGTTTCACCCGCTCCCAGTTTGATTCCACCTCGATGCCGCCGCAGTTCGCGACCAGGACATCGGCCCCCTCGCGAGTGGACTTCACGGCCGCATAATACTCATCCTTGTGCGGAACCATCTCCGACACGATCACCTGAGAGACCGTGATGCTGCCGACTTGGCGGCCCAGCATTTCACGGACCGCGGCTTTCGCCCCGGCCAGATCCAACCCCACTTTCACGAGCCCAAGTTTGAAGCGAGAGCCCAGTGCTTCGTGTGCCTTGGCGACCAGCTTCCCTCTTTGAATCCAGTCATTGGCCTGCGCGAGCTGATCAAACTGCTCCGCCGACGACACGACCACATAGCTCGGCACCGAGATGCCCCACTTCCTCATCAGACCCATCCCGGGCCCTTCAAGAACTTTCGCCATGGAGTGGCTTCTCCTCTACATGTCCTGCGAGTGCAGTTCGCCGAGACTGTTGGAAGCGCTGGATTTTAGAGAGAATATTGCCTCATGGCAATCAACCAAAACGCTCATTTTTTCGGGACAAAGGCCCCACCCGCGACTGGTCTCGGCTGGAGCTAGCCCTGCTCTGTCGCTGAAGGGAGGTTAACTATAAGGAAGCAGGACCTTGGGTGTCAAGAGACTGAAATGGCAGGTTATTTCCGCCGCTGGCAGGTCGGGCAATAGAACGAACTGCGCTCTCCAATGAGACGGCGAATTCTCTTGCCGCACTTGGCCAGGCACGGCTCGCCAGCCCTGTCATAGACCAGATGTCGCCTTTGATACCGGCCTTCAGTGCCATCCGGCGCCAGAAAATCCCGGACGCTCGAGCCGCCATTACGAATGGCGTCCAGCAGGACCTCCTGCATCGCGTCATAGAGCCGCCTGATTGTTTGGGTCTTCAACCGGCTGGCCATTCGATAGGGATGAAGTCGGGCGCGATACAAGATTTCATTCGCATAGATATTGCCGATCCCGGCAACGACCTGCTGATGCATGAGCAAGGCTTTGAGGCGGCCGCGGCGCCCCATCACCAACTGTCGAAACTGTTCCCACGGGACGGTCAGCGGGTCACATCCGAATCGCTTGTGGCAAAACCGCTCCAACCCGGTGAGGTCGAATAGGTAGATCCGCCCAAATCGCCGAGGGTTCCAGTATCGCAACTCGGGCTCCAAGCCGCCTTCGAGTGACAGGATGAGGTGGGTGTGTTTCTGGTAGCTTGCGTGGGGTGATCGAAACAGCAACAGCCCCGTCATGCCTAGTTCAGCCAGGAAGTAGCGGGTTTCATGATTCCGTGAGAACCCCAACACCACGCTTTTCCCCCGGCGCTGGATCGTGATGATGTTCGTCCCTCGGTACCAGTCCAGTGTCTCGATGCCCTGCCGGACAATATCTGGACGACCAACCCAGCAATCCTTCAGGACCGCGCCAAGCACGCGGTCGCGAAGCTGGCTCACCACGACTTCCGCTTCAGGCAGTTCCGGCATGGATTCTCCTTCGTTGTTGGCATCCCGTCGTTCGCGCCTGTTGCGTCATCGCGCCTGCGCGCTGAAGCGCTTCGGCGCGCAAGCGCGTCGTTGCGTGCAGCGTTTCTTGCGCGAAAGACGCTACGGCTCGACTAAGCTCGTCGAAGTCAGACGCTATTGACGCTCTCCGCAGGAGGGGTTAATGACGCTATCGACCCCCCTCACGCTTCGCGACCCTTGGGAGCCTCCAGCCTGGCAATCAATTGCCGAAATGTCCGGGCTATGACCTCTTCAAACGCTCGCATGGAGGGATACTGCTTCAAGATCGTCACCTGGTTGCGTGGCGAGGGATGCGGGAATGGTATCACTTCAGTCTGCCCCATGCACCTCGACGCTGATGAGCGATCCCCTGCCTGCCCAGTGAGGCAAGAGGATTCAACCGGTTCCGTTGCCTGTTTGATTGCACGCGTCACAGACTCCGCCGCCGCCTTCCCAAACGTCACGATCGCCGACGGCCGGAGAACTTGGAGCTCCCGCAGCAGATAGCTCGAGCAGGCTTCGACCTCGACCCGACGCGGAGAACGATTCGATGATGGGTTGGCCGATGCCGCCGGATGACACTTGACGATATCGGTCATGTAGAAAAGATCTTCAAGATCCCGGTACCGAGGATGCCCGACCGCCCACAGCGCACGCCGGATCAACATGCCGGCCTGGCCGGTGAAGCGTCGCCGCTTCCGCCAACTGACATAACCCGGTGCCTCTCCAACCAGCAGATAGCCGGTGGAGGCATGGCCATACACCTCCGGCCCGAACTTGCGCCAGGGTTTCAGTGAAGGGCAGACCGTGCAAGAGGCGATGTCGCTCTGCAGAGCTAGCAGAGTCGGAAGGACAACGAGGTTGGAGTCAGCGCGTGGCCGGATTCCGCGTTGCCTTGTGGTCTTTGGGTTGCTCTTGGCCCTTGTGATCACGCGCCAGTCTCGCCTGCTGGACTTCCTTGATCGTCCGCTCAAGGTTGGGCAGTGGCGTCGCGCCAGGACGTCGCGCCTTCACGAGAGCCACCGCCTCGACATAACTCAAGCCCTTGACGCAACAGAGGTACGCGATGACCACCGAGACGGAGCGCCCCATCCCAGCCCGACAGCAGACAATCAGCCTCCTTGAGCCGATGTGCCGCTCCAGCCATGCCACGGCTCGTTCCATGTCGCGTGGAGCAGCTTCGGCGAACTCCTTGAGCGGCACGCGCGCGTAGGCAATTTCAGACGGAGGATGGATCTCATACTCAGCCGCGACCAAAAGCAGACCGCCTATGGCTGACGGCAGCCTTTTCGCAGCGTCGATGTTCCCAACCAACAGAGAGTCTGTAATGACGTGCATAAGGCTCCATTATACCGAATGTCTGGAGGCCGTCAAACCCGCATAGAGTTCGTTGAACCACCGGAAGACCTCGCTAGCCGCCGTCGAGCTGACCGCTGATTCCAGATGAGACCTTCGGCATCCAGGGCAGTTGCAGGAACGCACCCGGATCGCTATACTGGCGCGTCTGGCAACGGGCGCGGAAGGAACTTCTCGGAATGGCGGCGATCTCCGTCGAGCAGGTCGAGTCAAGACTCAGCGGGGTCCGCTGCGCGATTTGTAAAACCAACGGGTTCATGATCGATCGCCGGACCATGCAGCCCGATGGAGAATGGAAAGGCGCCTGTCTCAAGTGTCGGTACACCTTTCCAGTCCACACTGACATGGAGTTTTACCAGCGAACCCAGCCCGATATACCGTATCGGTTGAAGGAGATCACCTGCCCCCTCTGTCAGCGCCGGGGGGTGGATCTCGACTTCCGCATCCTCATGTCAGTAAGGGAGGCGCACTATTTTGTGACCTGCAAGGCCTGCGGTCATCAATTCCCAGAAAGATCCACGCTTGAAACATTCGAATAGCCTTAATCTGGATAAATTGATGTATACTGATGGGTATGAGCGCTCCTAAGCCCCCCCAGAAGCCCAAGGCTCCAAAAGAGAAGCCCGGCGACCAAGACACTAAAGCCCGTAAAGAGATCCCCCTCGTCTCGGTGCCCCACGACCGGGACATGATCGCGGATGAAATGGCAGAACTCTTCGAAGAGGACAAGGTTACCCACAAGCATGGCTCCTCCGAGCCCGAAGCCGACTGACGGCTGCCCCAAAAGGTCCCCAACTTCGTTCTCGGTCGTCCGTCTCCCTGCGACATACCCAAAAACGTATGCCTCAGTCGCCGAACTCCCTGCGGCCTCGTTGGATGACCTTTTTGATCAGCCTCTGGAGCTAGAAATGGTTCCTGCCACCTTTCCCTTATTCGAATTGTTCGAGGAAGATAAGGTCACGCACCAGCACGGCAACTCGGAACCTGAAGCACATTAACCCTGTCCTGGGAAACCGTTTTTTCTTCTCTCGAACTACTGTTTGATTTTATCCAAGTAATTGGACTTCAAGGAAGACTGTCCGTAACCCGCAAGTATCGCGACACAACGCCTTGCCTCAGTCGAAGCTTCCAGGTCAACATCTGAGCCCGTGCCCGATGAAGCAAGAAGCCCCCCCGATCGCACCCTTCCACCGGGTTCAACGTTTATCGATATAAAGTGTTCATAGATCAAGGCGCCAGACTTGAGGTCGTAAAGCCGGAATGTGGTCCTTCCCATCACCGTACCTCCAAGCTGCTTGAGAGAGAACAGGGCCGGGACAAGAAGTACGGTTGAGTTTGGGAGCATGTCATGTAATGCGGTAAAGCCTTCAGGATGGATGGCCTCTTGCAAGGTTGGTGCTGGAGCATCCGATGCCAGCTGGTATTCGATAGATGAAAGCGCTTGCACAAGAGTTGTCCTGTTTGTGTCGGACATGAACCGCTTGCGAATAGTTGACGGGGATTCAACAACATACTTCGAAGATATCTCCTCGAATAGCTTTTCGAATATTGAGTCACTAATGAGCGGGCTGCTTTGAGGAACGACGGGAAGGACGGCAATAGTTTGTGCCTGTTCAGCTTTGAATGAATACAAGCTATTAGTATAGATCGAACTTCCGCAACTGGAGAGAAGTGTGGCAATGAATATAACCGCCAGGAATCCACATCGGTTGTTCACTGGGGATCCCTCCTATCGATTTCGCTGTTGCCTAACTACAAAATGTACAGATCAAACATACCTCGCCAGAGAGATTTAGTGAGGAAATCCTATGCGCTTTTTCAGCACGGACCAAGATTGTTGTGCGCGTACCAGTCCGAGCGGGGACAGGCCTACCAGCGGTCTGTCCCCGCCCACACTCCCCCTCCTTAGAGCGGCGGGGCGGTCTGCCTTCGACTGCACGCGTCCAACAAGGGCCGGTTTTGTCCCCGTCCTCGTTTCTATCAATCGTGGGGCTGTTGGGAGATTCCTATTGCGGCAGTCGAGCGAGCACATTCTGATCGTGCGCGCTCCGGGAGCAGGGGAATCTCCCAACAGCCCCGCTACTTCTTCTGAGGCTGCGCGATGCGCGAGCACAGCGAGTCAGCCAGGGAGCCCTTCTGCTCCGCTACCTGTATCCGGTCGCATCGGCTGGTTTACCGGCGTCGTAGACCTCGCGCATGTAGCGCCACGCATCGGGCTGTGAACCGTCAAGATCGGTGAAGCCGTATACTTTTGCGAGCTGGCCGCTCGACAACGACTGGCCGCTCCAGCGCGCGATCTTGGGGTCTCCTGCAAGGTGCGCGACCGCACGGCCTACGTAGCGCGGCGTTTCGCTGATGACGAAGTGCGGTTGCTTCGCAGTGGCATCACGCCAATTGGCTTCGCTGATGCCGTAGATATCCAGCATCATCTCGGAACGCAGCCAGCCGGGAGTCAGGGCAACGGCGGTGCACTGATGGGGCCGCAGTTCCTCCGCCTGCGCCCAGGCCATGCGAATGACCGAGGTCTTGGCGAGATCATAGAACAGGCACAACCGGTAGTTGGCATGGTTATATTCGGCAGTGCCGTCCGTCATCTCGACGACCAGTCCGCCCGGATGCTTGATCAAGAGGGGCAGTGCGAAGTGGCTGGTGATGATATGCGTGTCGATGGCCAGCCGCAGTAGGCGCAGCCCCTTTTCTAGGGAGTGCTTCCACACGGGCACATTCCACTCAGCCAAAGGGTCCGCCCCCCATACATCGTTGACCAGGACATCCAGGCGACTGTGCTCGCGCTCGATACGCCCCACCAGCGCTTGCACTTGAGCCGGGTCCAAATGATCGACCTGCACGGCGATGCCCTGGCCGCCAGCGTGCTGCACCAGCTCGGCCGTCTCTTCAATCGTTTCGGGACGGTTATACTCGGAACGTTGCGTGCGCGTGGTGCGACCCGTGAGGTACACCGTGGCTCCAGCCGCGCCCAGTTCGATAGCGATGCCGCGGCCCGCGCCGCGCGTTGCTCCTGCGACTAACGCCACTTTGCCCTTAAGGACTTGGCTCATCATCCAACTCTCTCTTGCTCGTTTCCGCCTAGGATTGATGCCCAGGGCGGATTTAAGGGGACAGGCCCTCTTTGGTTGCGGCAAATCCTATGCACTTTTTCAACGCAGAGCAAGACACTTCTACGCGCTTCTATCCGAGAAACGGGACCGGTCTATGAGCGACCGGTCCCGTTTCCACTCTTTTTTTTATGGCCGGGTGGAACGGATGCGCGCTGAGGTCTGCGACATAGCGGGAACCTTCGTATCGAGAGCAGCAAACGGTGCCGCACCACGTTCTGCTATTCCGAGAAGTGGTGCGGCCAACAGTAAAGTATCAACCGCACATCGAACGGCAGCGCATTATGCAGCAACCGAACGCGCGCGCCGTTCGTCACCCGGCCTCGACTCAGACCGACCGAAGCACCTCCACGTTCGCCGAAGCAGGAATTCGTCCGATCGTGGACTCCAGTCCCTTCCGGTCCTTCCTCACGATCTCATCAAGCTTGACGATCGCCCCACGGTGCCACCCATCCACCGCCGCATTGGTCTCGGATCGATTCCGGTCCAGCCGTCCGACCTCTGGTCTGCCGGTCTCATTACACAACCAGGCCCGTTTCTCCCCTTTCATTATCCGCAGTTCACTGACCACCCGATACACGGTCGGTTCCCGCTGCACGATCGTCCGGCCGTCTTTCCGCAGCAGCAGGTAGGAAAACTTCAACGCGTCTTTCATGAACCCCACCTCCTGATCAATCGCGGCCACCAGCGGGGACGGAGTCCAGGGACGCTCCTCATGACACCAGTCCTCTTCCTTGACCAGCGCCGGGCAGGACCGTTCATGCAAGCAAGGGCTATAGACTGTGCAGGCCCGTTCCTCCAGCAGAGCATCTCTCAGTCGGTGCAGGTCTCTCGACGCGTCACGCATCGCCGGTTCCAGGATCATCAGGGCGCCGCTCTGATGCAGGAGATCAAGGAGACCGTGGACCAACTTGGCGCGCCGCTCGACTGGATCGCGCGACGTACAAAAGAGCTCACCCAACGTATTCGCGAGGACGATCAGCTCATACCGCTCCCGCCCGCCCGTCGCGAGATCGTTCACACGCTCGCTCCGCTCAAGGTCGGTCTGCAAGGGAAGCAAGCGGGCTTTCGGCGCGACCGTCATCAGAGGGTAACTGTTCCACAATCGTTCCGCATCAATGAGAGCCTGCCTCGTTCGGTCCACTGCGACTACCTCGATCGGCCTCTGAAGGCCCGAAGGTTGATGACGCATCCAGTCCAAGACCGCTAGCGCCGCAGTGCCCGGACCACTGCCGATATCCAGAACGCGCACCGGTGAAGTCGGCACCGGGTCCGAGGCCGGCAATTCGTCCAGCAGTGCCTGAACTTTCCCCAGATTCACGGGCAAGAAATAGGCCACATAGCCGCGCCTGAGGGCATCGTCGGCCATATACTCGGCGTCTAACGCGCCGCGATCTCGCGTGAACAGGTGAGAGAGGATCGCCACGCTGCGGCACAGCCGAGCGAACTCATCTGGACCTGTCACCTCAACGAAGCCTGAAATGACTTGGAGAAGCGAAGGAGAGAGCGCCCTGACGCCAGGCATGGTCTGTTGACCCTCAGAAAGATCGTGGTGTATGCTCGCGCGTATGACACCCTTGTTGGCACGAGGCGAGAGGCACGGGGCTATGGGGTGGAGGCACCGGACTCCCGGACGCTCGGGGGAAGCCTATCGCCGATAGCCCATCGCCTATTGCCAGGAGTTTAGAAATGACTGATACGATCATGCAAGCCTATCGCGACGTTGAGCGCGCCATGGAGCAGTACAACAAAGTCCTGGAAGAGCAGGTCGCGGTCCTCCGGTCCTCCGAATCGGCAGACGCGACCAAGTTGGAACGCATGACCCATGGGGCAAAAGCCATGCGTGACAGTAGCATGATTTACCTCTCCTATGCCAAGTTCATCGCCTACGGAATGCCGGACAGCGAGGAGATGATCCAGGAGGACCTACAAACCTGAACGAGCGATCAGTGATCAGCTTTCAGCTATGGGCTTTCTGGCTGAAGGCTGAGAGCTGACGGCTGAATGCTCTCCTCATGAAAAACAAAGAGCCCGTCCGGTGATCCGGACGGGCTCTCGTGTTTCAGTTCCCTCTCGTTCGGCTCAGATGTTCTGCATGAAATGTGCGACCGCCGCCTGGTCCACGTCGGTGCCCATCATCGCCGACATCGGGACATTGCCGGACTTCTTCCCGGTCAGTCCGCCAGTTACCTCATCGACAATCATCTCGACCGGCATGGACATGCCGCCATACACGTGCGGGCCGGCCACGATCTTGGCCTTGGAGTACCCGTAGATCGCCGCGGCCACGTCCTTGGCTAACCAGGCCACATAGTTGAACTCGGGAACGACAATCAGCTTGGCTTTCGCGCAGAGCTGCCGCAATTCGGGAATCGGGAAGGGCCGCAGCGAGCGGATCTTGATCAGGCCAACTTGAATCCCTTTGTCCTTGCACAGCCGGATCGCCTCACGGGACTGGGCCGCTGCGCTGCCGGAAGCGACCAGGATGGCATCGGCTCCCTCGACATTCTCCGCGGTCAACAGACCGCCCATGTACTGGTTGATGTATTTGCGCGAGCGCTCGACCGCCGCCCAGACCTCCTGCTGCCAGACCGCGTGGATGTTGTAGGCCATGAAGTTGGACTTCTGCACGGGCGCGTCGCGCGACAGCCGAGCCGGCGGATTCTCCGCATCCAACACCGGCACCGCGCCCCGCCAGGCCTCCCGGGGCGGCAGCTTGATCCCCTTCTCCTGCATATGCACGTAGCCGCGGGCGTGGGTGACGAAGAAGCCGTCGCAGGCCACTCCCACCGGCAGCGTGACATCGTTCTGTTCGCTGATGATGAACCCCTTCATGATGAAATCGAACAGGTCCTGTTGGTTCTCGGCGTGAAAGACGATCATGCCACAGTTCAGCAGGTACGAGATCTCGATATTGTCGGGCTGGATCGCCAGGGGCGCGTTGACGACCCGACAGGTGAACATGGCCAACGCTGGCAGCCGATGGCCCGGCCACGACGCGATCGGCTCGAGCCCGCGCAAGGTGCCCGGTCCCGCGGTGGCCGTGAAGCAGCGCACGCCCGCGCGGGAGGCGCCGGCGATGGCCGACATCACGCCGTACTCTTCTTCCCCTCGGTAGTACTCCTTGACATAGCCTTCCCCGTAGAGCACCCCGATGAGCTGCATGGTCTCGCTCTGTGGAGTGATCGGATAGGCAATCGACAGATCCACATTTGAGCGACGCACCGCCTCCTTGGCCGATTCGCTTCCGGTGATAAACTCCTTCGTCCGAGGCGCTTCGAAGAACATATACTCGGGCGTGACGATCCGCTGCTTCTTAGCCTCCGCGTGGGGGTCTTTCTTGAGGTCTGTCTTCGGAGCCGCCACGCTGGTGATCGGATCACCCTGTGGATTGGTCTTCTGCTCGGGCTCCATGCTGGTGATCGGATCGCCTTGGGGATTGGTTTTGACTTCGGCTTCCAGGGATTTGCTCATCGTTCCACCTCTTCTTGGGCAGGCTATTGGCGAGAGGTCATGGGCAATCGGGTCAGAGGGAATCCGCTTTGCCTATCGCCCATCGTCTAAAGTCCATTGCCTAAATTTACGCTTCCCTCTTCATCTGTTCCGGTTTGTGTCCGAAAGCTGCAGCGCTGGAGACAGCCCCCGCTGATGGCATGAAGGCCAATGGGTTCGCATGAGTCTTCCCGCCGTGCACCTTGGACTGGAGTCCAGTGAAGCGCACGTTCTCCCCGTTGCCTGGCAGCTTGATGCCCAACTGTTCGCGTACCCGCTTAAACACCTTCGCGACACGCTCGAGCTTCGCTTTGTCCGAGTCCCGGATGGTGAGCATCGCATCTTCGTGGCCCTGTTCAGCGCAAATGGCCATAGTGCAGCAGTTTGTGCCAGCCCGGATCATTTTCAGCGTCAAGTTGGCATAATGACAATGGACACCGACGAAGATGCAGGCCTCGATTTTGTTTCCCCAGATGGTGAGATTGGGATGGTTTGGGTTGATCACTTCTTCCGGATCGACCCTCGGGTACTTGGGGCGGTAGTCCGGCATGGGGATGATCAGTACATCGGGAATCTGGGCGGCGATCTCCAGCACGGCCTTGGCTTTCTCGACGGCGTGATCATTCCAGGCCCAGAGCACCAACGGCCCCGGGAAGATCGTCGCGTTGGGGCTGGTCAGCATCTTTCTGGCCATCTCCTCGATGACCTCTTCTTCATTGGGCTCCAGGATTCCATACATGAGCCCCTGACCGGGGTCCGGGAGCATCACCCCCAACTGTGCAGCCGAAGGGGGTAGGAACCCGGCTGGCCCGGGGACGATAATCCGTTCTTTATGCTGCGTGGTCTCCACTCGTTCTCCCTCTTCTATCCGATTCTACCCGACGACAGGGCTTGTCAAGAGGGCGGTCGTGGACTTTTCGCCGTAGATTACATTGTCGGTGAGCGCCGCATTGGGAAGCTGGTCGATCATCACCATCTTGATCGCATGGTGCTTGGCCATGTTGTCGCAGACCCAGACGCACTGCGCGCAGCCCTTACACCGGTCGACCGCGACATAGGCGGATCCGTACTTGAGCCCTTTCTCTTTCCCCGCCTCGTTGTTATACAGGATGGTGTTGGCCTCGGGGCAGAACTGAGTGCAGAGCTTACAGCTCGTGGCCGCGCAAATCTCAACGTTGATATCAGCTACAAGATACATTGACGCCTCTTTCTGAGCTAGACTTTCGCCGCGGCAACTGCGGCGGCTTCCGCCTTCTCCGCCTTCCTTGCGGCCTTGCTCACTTCATCCCAGCCGTTCTTTTCCGCGTATTCCCACCCGGCTTTAATCAATCAACTCCTGCTTCTTCTTGAACTTCCGTTCCACGACGCTGTCCAGAGCTGCCGTACCGCCCGAGACCACGAAGCCCTTCCCGAGAAACCGGTCCTTCACCGCCTGAGCCAAGGCATCAAGCGTGGTCAGGCCGGTGATACATCCGATCGCGCCCATCAGCGCCATGTTGGTGGCCAGGTCCATCCCGGCGACTTCCAGTGAGAGCTTGGTGGCCGGCAGATAATAGAGCTTCGCACGGCGCTCTTCCAGCTCGCGCGCCTGATCCTTGTGCAACTTCATGGGGCCATCGTTGTTGATCAGCGCCACTCCATCTTCTTTCAACCCGAAATAGAACGGCATCGTATAGGACTTGCCGTGGGTGATGACCTGCGGGTGAAAGATGATGATGATGTGCGGGAACGTGATTTCCCCGATCTCGTAGATCGGCTCATCAGAGACCCGCACATAGCTTTCGACCGGCGCCATGCGCTTCTCGGATCCATAGAAGGGGACGATCGTGCTCTCCCCGCCCGCGTTGATGACGGCTGTGCTGAGGATGTGCGAGCCCGTGACGACCCCTTGTCCTCCGACGCCGGCCATCCGGATGTTAAAGCGTTTTGCCATCGCCGCTCCTCCTCACGTCTTTCGTCGTTGTGACGCTCTTGACGAGCCCGCGTTATGCCTGGGTCACTGCGGCAGCGGGTTTCGGGAGAAACTCCTTATAGCCGTACCGATCAGCGAGGAACTGCTTGGCCTCGTCGGTGAAGTATTCGGAGAACTTATACCTATCGTCTTCGACGGTCTTCGCGTCTTCCATCACCTTGTCCGTGGGGATGGCATATTCGATATTGCAGGAGGTATAGGCCTGGATATAGGTGGGACCGACTTCGCGGGCAATTAGCACCGCTTTCTTGATCACGCTTTCCACGCGACGCGGGTTATTCGGCACCACGGTGGCGACATAGGCGCAGCCAGCTATCTTGGCCATTCCAAGCATGTCCATCTTCTCAAACTTCTTACCTAGAGGAGCCATCTTGAGCACCGCTCCCTGGTTGGTCATGCCGCTTTCCTGACCGCCGGTATTGCCATAGACTTCGTTGTCCAACATGATCGTGGTGAACTTCTCCTTCCGGAACCAGGAGTGCAGGGTACCCGAAAATCCAATATCGGCCATCCCGCCGTCACCGACCATTACCACCACATCTTTGGGCTGATCGCCGAACCGGAGCCGCAATCCACGCGATAATCCGCTCGCGACGCCGTTCTGGTCGCCATAGTTGCCATAGACGAAGGGAATCGCCGCCTGCGAGATCGCCAGACGACCGCAGCCAGCGGTCCCCACCGTGATCGTGTCTTCGGGATTCGGGAAGGAAATGATTGCGAGCCGGATGAACAACGTCATCGCGCAGCCCGCGCACATGGGGTGCTCCTCAAGGATTTCCTTGAAGCTGCCCATCTGCGAGACCGTGACCTTCTTGCCGAAGGGACCGTGCTCAACCATGTCCCGATATTCCTTGGGCATAAACCGCTCAAAACCCGGTGAAAATTTCACGTAATCGAGACTCATCTGGTCGCCTCCTTCAAAAATGTGCGCTGGCGATGCTTCCGCCAACGGCAAACGTAGCACTCTGGTTTACTTCAAGATGGCTAGGAGCTTCGGTCGTGACGAAGGCCTACGCGGATGCCAGGACTCCAACAGAAAACCCCTGCTTTTTCCCTCGCTTTGAGAGGTCGAGTCTAGCAAAGCCCCACGAAGTATGTCAATGAGAATATTCGGACATCCGCACTTCTGCGCGAGCATGGTGAATTGTATAACGTCCTGAATATCAACGCAACTTCACAGAAGACCCACGGTGCCCGAAAGAAGGCCTAGCATCGCCTCCGATGGTAGGCCATTGGCCCTACTCAAGAAAGCACGTCTCACTGTGGCGCCTCACCTCAGGCCTCCAGCCATGGGCTCAGCTTGACGTGAGAATCGGTGCTTCCCTATAATAACAAAAACTTACGCAAATTCTCACTCGTCCAGAACTAGGCACCACGATCTGAAAGGCCAGTCGGTATGGCTCGTACCTTCAGCATCAAGCCGATCACGGTTGACACTCTTGACAGGATCAAACGCATGGCGGCAGAGGTGGCCCGCCGCGCTCCGAAAAGCCTTCGACACTGTCGCTACGCTGACCTGCGTCTCGAAATCACGGAAGTCAAATCCGCTACAGCGGAAAATGGTGCAGGCAAGACGACCCAAGATGATTTCGTCTTTGGCTTTTGCATCCGCGTGTTTGCAGGCGATCCGCTGATCGCCCCCGGATATTTTGGCCACCGACTGGGCAGCGCCGATCTCCCCCGCCTGCACATCCTGCTGCGAAGCGGTCTTCGGCATGCCTATGATCGCGCGATCGCGAACGCGCACCGGAAAGAACAGATCCGAAAGCGGTTCGCGGAGCTCGGTACCAGCCTGACCAGCTTGGTGCTGGCCCCGATCGAGGTCCGTCAGGATACGGTCAAGGCGGAATATGCCATCGATCCCCGTTCAGTGCCGCTCTCCGAGGTCGCTCGCTACACAGCCGAAGTCTCGCGTGTCGTCAAAGGATTGGGCACAAAGATCCGGTTCAACGCCATCTCCACCTCCACCTCGCTGAGCCGCGAACTGTTGACAAGCTCCGAAGGGGCGGTCATTGACCAGTCCTTCGCCACCACGTTGGGGTTTTGCACGGTCGTGGCCGAGACTGAGACCGCGGAACAGTCCCTCTTCGATTACATCGGCCACCAGCGTGGGTGGGAAGTGGTGACAGAAGGAACACGAAGCGAGCTGATCCGCCACCTCGACCTGTTGACCTTTGCAACGAGCTTAGGTCGGGACTGCCTCAAGCTGGTGGATGCCCCACCCCTCAGAGCCACCGATAAAGAAGTTGTCGTCGTCACCGATCCTCATTACAACACGCTCAAGGCACATGAAATCATCGGTCACCCTACCGAGCTGGACCGGGTGCTCAAAATGGAGACGGCCTACGCGGGCCGGAGCTGGCTCTTCCGCAATCTGAACCATACCCAGGTAGGCCGACAGATCGCCTCTCCGCTCGTCACCGCCTACTCCGATCCAAATCTGCCCGGTTTGGGCCATTACGTCTATGACCATGAGGGCACCCCGGCGCGCAAGGTGGTGCATATTGAGAAGGGGATCTTCACCGGCTTCATGAATAGCCGGCAGACCGCCGCAATTGTGAAGTCAGAGCCCAACGGCTCCTACAGGGCGACGGAGGCATCCCTGGTCCCGCTCATTCGGATGTCCAATACAGTCTTTGCGGCCGGTCCCCACGACCCCGAACAGATCATCGCCGAGGTGGACCGGGGCTATTACCTAGTGGGACACCGCACACCGTCCATTGCCGAGTCACGTGAGAACTTCAGCATCTCGGCCCAGAAGGTGTACGAGATCCGGAACGGCCAGATCGGTCAACTCTACCGAGGCGGGGGAATGACGGCCGACACCAAGGACTATCTGATGAAGGTGGATGCGGTCGGACGTGACTTCCGGCTCAACCCGATCCCCAATTGCGGAAAGGGCCAGCCCATGCAGACTAAGCGGCTCGGGAACGGCGCTCCGACCATGCGCAGCCGCGCCCGTCTGACCGGGGTATGATTCCTCTTGCCACCCTCAAGACGACGGTCCAGCGTGCGCTCCAGAAGATCTCTCGCTTCAAGGATGTGCAGGAAGCAGAGGTCTTCGCCTCCAGCACCGGCCACCTCACCTGTCGACTGAACTTCACGTCGGAGATTCCCTGCAACGGCGTCGAGGAGCCAAAATCCTTCGAATCGTACGGGATAGGGATCAGGGCTGTCTTCACGGGAACCGACGACGAGGGTCCTCGTGTCGGCTTCGGAAGCGAGGCCCGGGATTTCTCGCCAGCCGCCGTTCACCGCGCGCTGGAGAAAGCCAGGCAAAATGCGGTCCCGGACCCAGAATTTGTGTCCCTGCCGGCTCCTCTACCGACCTCTCAAACAGGTCGCGGAGCACATCGTCTGACCCGCTACCACGATCCGGCCATTATGGACCTGAAGAGTGCAACACTCGTCGAGGCCGGCTGGAAAGTCATCAACGAGGCTCTCAGGACCTTCACATCCTCCCCGCAACTCGCTGCGCTCGCAGGGTCGAAGGACAACCTGGCCTCGCTGGGCCTCATTGTGGGCGGCGATGTCAGCCTTATCCAGCAACGAATCGCCATCACCTCAACCAGAATGCCGAAGGTGCAGACCGATGAGTCCACGCTGGTGACCTCGCTCGTTACAGCCATGGTGGAACAGCAGAACGCCAAAGGGAGCGGGTATTCAGCTACCACCCATCTCGCCAAGTTCAAGGGAGAGGCCGGGAGTGAAGCGGCGCGAAACGCCATCGAGGTCTCCGAGGGACGACGCATCCCGAGCGGAACCTATGCCGTGATTTTGGGGCCACAACCGGTCAATGATCTGATGGTCAATCTCATCCTGCCCAGCCTCAGCGCCGATACATTCTATGCTTGCCGATCAGCCTTTCTCGGTGAGATCAGCCGCCCGATTGCCTCGAAGCTGCTCACGGTCTACGACCATGGAGCGGCCCGGGGTATGGCCGGGAGCAAGAGAATCACCTGCGAAGGGCTTCCGACCGGCCGGATCAATTTGATCAAAGAGGGGGTTCTCACAGGCTTGCTCTCAAACCACTACGAGACGCAGCGACTTCTGCGCGACCCGCAGGCGCGGGAGAAACTCGGCCTGAGCCTTCAGGACCATGCAGAGGTCCTCGTGCCGCGAAATGGGTTCCGCGTCTCCGGCAAGGGAGGGAGGCAGTTTGACGTCACTCCGTCAATCGCCGCCACCAATGTGTTTATCGAAGGGTCTGTTCCCCACACAACCGATAGCCTGTTACGACTGGTGGGGAACGGAGTCTATATCGGTAGGATCTGGTACACCTACGCCATGAACGGCCTCAGAGCCGGGGATTTCACTTGTACTGTGGTCGGAGATTCCTACCGCATCGAGGACGGCCGGATCGGAACGCCGATCCGGGGCAACACCCTCCGCATCACTGGCAACATCCGTCAGGTGCTCCAGAACATCCTCGGCATCACCAAGGAAGCCAGGCCCGTCGTGGGATGGGGAGCCGATGAGGTCGTGTACGCCCCCGAGGTCGCGGTCCGGGAGCTTCACCTCACTGAGATTGCCCAATTCATGGAATCGGTGTAGACTGAGCCCTGATTACCCATGAGTTATCTACTGCGACAGCCGATCCTCTCGCCCGGCAGGGCCGTTCTCGCTCGGTCTCCTCGACGTATTGTTCACCCGTTGCATTCGTGGGAGCAACGGGTCCCCGATACGCCTGCGTCGCCCTCGCTTGCGAGCGACCACGGCGGGCATCGGTCTCAACTGTCTCGTCACGACACCCATAGGTAATCCGGGCTGGCCTATGCCGCTTCGCGTGATCATCCCAGGTGAGGAAGATGGTTCCCACCACACTGGCGGGGTGCACAACCGCCCCCCGATCCCTGACGGCTCTGCCAAGGCGGAATGCCCCAAGTTCATGAGCCATGGACCCTGCGGCGGCGTGCGGAAGGGTGGCTACTGCGAAGTCTATCCCGAGATGATGTGTCCCTGGGTGACGCTGTACTTCGAGTTGGAGAAAATCGGCCAAGTGGAGTGGATGACGCGGGTGTGAGTCGGGAAAGTGTGATGTGGCGAAGTAGGATCTGGTGAAGTGATGAGCCGAAAACTACTTCCCTAAATCACCACATCACGAAATCGCACTTTAGGAGCGATGAGAAGCAAGGAGAAAACAAACAAGTTAGGCTACTCGGAGCGGCACGCCCAAAGCGGTGTGGACGCGAAGCTGCCTGAGATCGAGACCTGGCCCAACCAGTACAAGGGCTACAAGATCGCGATCGAGATCCCGGAGTACACTGCCATCTGCCCGAAGACCGGCCTCCCGGATTTCGGAACCATTCGGCTCTGCTACATGCCGGACAAAGCCTGCCTGGAGCTGAAGTCGCTTAAACTCTATATCCATTCCTACCGCAACCTGGGCATCTTCTACGAGAACGCCGTCAACCGCATCCTGCAGGATGTCGTGACAGCCTGCCGACCTGTGTGGGCCAGCGTCACCGGCGAATTCACCGCCCGAGGGGGTCTTCGTAGCACGATCGAAGCCAAATATCCCTGAGCACCCGACCGCGTTCTAACCACTCCATCCTCTTCCTTCATCTTGCTTCCCTAAAACCAACGCGATATTCTGACTGAGTCTGACGGTGGTGAGTGATGAGTTCTGCGTTCTAATCGGGGGTCTCACACTCAGCACTCAGAACCCATCACTCATCACTTTTCAAATGCCCATTTACGCCATCGGCGATGTTCAGGGCTGTTTCGTAGCCCTCAAGAACCTGTTGGATCAGATTCCTTACGATCCGGTCCAGGATCGGCTCTGGTTCGTCGGCGACCTGGTGAATCGAGGACCGGATTCGCTCAAGGTGCTTCGATTCATCAAAGACCTTGGTCCGGCAGCGGTCTCAGTCCTAGGCAACCATGACCTCCACCTGCTCGCGGTCGCGGCCGATTGCGCCCCTGGGCGGACCAAGGACACATTTCAGGATGTCCTGACCGCGCCCGATCGTGAGGAGGTCCTCTGTTGGCTGCGTCACCAGCGGCTCGCCTATTACGAAAACGGATTGTTGCTAGTCCATGCGGGTCTCTTACCCCAATGGACCGTTCAGCAAGCAGTGGAATTGGCGGGAGAAGTGGAACAGGTCTTGCGCTCGGATGACTACCAGGAATTTCTTTGCGCCCATTACAAGAATGATGATGCCCAATGGTCTGATAACGTGACCGGCATGACCCGCCTCAGCGCAATCACGAATGCGCTGACGAGACTACGAGTCTGCTCGGTACATGGTGAAATGGTGTTGTCTTATACAGGACCGTTGGAGGCCGTGCCGAAGGGTTTTCTCCCCTGGTTCCAGGTTCCCACGCGCAAGAGCAGCGGAGTCATGATCATCTGCGGTCACTGGGCAGCCCTGGGCCTGCACATGGAGGACAAGGTGACCGCTCTGGACGCCGGCTGCGTCTATGGCCGGCAGTTGGTCGCGGTTCGCCTTGAAGACCGACAGATCTTTCAGGTCTCGTGCGGGGAACGGGCGTGAACGAGCCGCGACCACCTGATCCAAACTGGCCGCGCTACGCACCCCGCCCTTTCCCACCCTATCGCTTCGTTCCAGGCAAGACCCCGCACCCGAGACGAGCGCCTCGAGGACATTCCTACGGACAGCCTGAACCCAAGCCACCTGCGTTTCCGCCGGAGGAGTGGGAGAAGTCAGAGGACTATCTGTATGGGATCGATCTGTACAACTTCGCCTACTGGTGGGAATGCCACGAAGTCTTCGAAGGCCTCTGGCACGCTGTCGGGCACCAGACCCAGCAAGGACATTTCTTTCAGGCCCTGATCCAACTTGCCGCCGCCAATCTCAAACGCTTCCTCGGCAATGCCACCGCCGCCGACAAGCTCGCCCGCAGCGGCCTCACCCGCCTCCAGTCAATTCCTCCAATCTACATGGGTGTTGAGGTTCTAGCTCTCTCCAAAGATGTTAGAGAGTATATTGACGGTTCACGCACGTATCCGCCCTTGATAAGATTCCAACACCATAACTTGGTCACCTGACTGATTGGGTAACGTAAGACTAGCACCGTAGCCATTCACTGTTCGTTAGTCTTCTGGAACAATTAGTTCACACTAGGTGCGGCAGAGCCCAGAGCGAACGGGGGAGAGGGAGCGGAGGATAGATGGGCTCTCGAGTCGGCTGCTCAAAAAGGCCTCCAGCAAGGCCGCAGCGAGCGTGGACCCTGCGCTTTCACCCATTGCATGGTCTCGTGCAATGGGTGGTGAGAACACCGCTGGAGGGCTCTTTCAGCAGCCTACTAGTGGTAACTCTCGGAGTCAGTCGGGAACTTGCCCTGCTCGACTTCTTCTTTATAACGCCGGAGCGCTTGGAGCGCGTCAGCCTTGAGGTGGGCGTAGGGCTTCACAAACTTTGGCACGAAGTCATCGAAGAGGCCGAGGAGGTCATAGAGCACGAGCACCTGTCCGTCGCAGTGAGGGCCGGCCCCGATGCCGATGGTGGGAATCGTCAGTGACTCAGTGATCTCTTTCGCGAGCTTGGCCGGGATCGCCTCCAACACGATCGCAAAGGAACCGGCTGCCTCCAACGACTTGGCGTCCGCTATCAGCATGTCCGCCTTATCACGTTCCTTCCCCTGCACCTTGTACCCACCATAGCGATGCACAGACTGCGGCGTCATACCCAGGTGCCCCATTACGGGAATCCCGAATCGCGTCATCGCTTCCACCCGGTCAACGACCGCCTCGCCACCTTCCAGTTTCACCGCCGTCGCCCCGACTTGAAGGAGTCGGCCTGCGTTCCGGACCGCTTCCTCGATGCTGACTTGATACGACAGGAACGGCATATCAGCGATCACCAGCGCCCGCTTCGCAGCTCCTGCGACCAACTTCGTGTGGTAGAGCATGTCCTCCATCGTGACCGACAGTGTATCTTTCTTCCCTTGAACCACGACGCCGAGCGAGTCCCCCACCAAGATTGCCTCGATCCCGGCTTCTTCCACGATCTGCGTGAAGAGGGCGTCGTACGCAGTCACGAGGATGAGCTTCTTCCGCTCACGCTTGTGCCGTTGGAACTCCGGAATCGTCATTGTCTTCACTTCCTCTCCATGTGGCAACTGGGATGCTTCTAACTGCGGGCGTCCGACTGTTGTGAAGCCTATCTCGTGAAGCGCATCTCGCAACGCGTGCCGCGTCATCGTGTGCTGCGTCTATCGCGATAGACGCAACGACGCAAGAGACGCGCGACGAGGTACGAGCGACGAATAACGCTCGTTGCGTGCGCGCTCTGCGAGCACGGAAGGGAGACCGAGCCGCCACGCTCGTCCCCTTCCTATCCCAACTCCGCCTTGGTGAGAATCTCCGACAGTCGATCCACGGCTCTGATCGCCATGATATGCACCCCGTCGCAATGGGGCCGCACCGCCTTGATCGAACGGACGGCGATCTCCACCCCGGCATCCAGCGCATGTTTGTCCCCGGCAGCCCGAAGCTCTGCGATCATCTCGTCCGGCACCGAGATGCCGGGAATGTTGGCGTTCATGAACTCGGCCATCTTGGCGGAGCGTAGCAACAGAATGCCGGCCAGCACATTCACCTTGAACTTGCGCACCGCCTGCATGAAGACTCCGAATCGTTCCGGGTGGTAGATGGCCTGCGTTTGAAAGAACTGAGCCCCGGCATTCACCTTGGCTTCGAACTTTACCAGCATCGGCCCAAGCGGATCAGCCTCAGGGGTCACGGCGGCAGCGATGAGAAAGTCGGTCGAGCCGTCCAGCTTGTTGCCGGCTAGATCCCTGCCGTTGTTGAGCCCCTGCACGAGCTGCATGATTTGAACCGAGTCTAAATCATACACCGGTTTCGCATCTTTGTGATCCCCGACGGTTGGATAGTCACCGGTCAGACAGAGGATATTTCTGATGTTCAGCAGGTGCGCCCCCAGCAGATCCGATTGGATCGCCAGCCGGTTCCGGTCCCGGCAGGTGATCTGCATCACCGGATCATGGCCCATCTCATAGAGGAGCCGGCAGATCGACAGCGAGCTCGCCCGCATGACGGCGGCGGTGTTGTCGGTCACGTTGACGCCGTGAACGCGTCCGACCAAGCTTTTGGCGTTGTCGAGCAAAGCCGACGCATTCGTACCCTTGGGTGGGTTGTATTCGACCGTGACGGCGAAGCCGTCCCGGTCGAGGAACTCTTTCAGGCGCCGCGGACTGTTGCCCATACCACCTCTTACAGAATGGTTGATGGTCGATGGCTAATGGTCAATGAGCCATGAAAAGCTGACAAGGGTCGAGTCCCGGGCTCTCTCTCGCTCGGATGTCAGCTGGTCCCTCGTGAACCCGCTCCAGCCGCCGCGTCTTCCATCAACCATGAACCATCAGCCATAAACCATTGTCCTACGCGAGGGCCGCGAAGCGTTTCGCAGATTCCAGCGTGTTGTCCAGGAGCATGGCAATTGTCATGGGTCCGACGCCGCCTGGCACGGGAGAAATCCAGCCAGCTCGCTCACTGACTGGTCCAAAATCCACGTCCCCCACGAACGTACCATCGGCCAGCCGGTTCACGCCCACATCCACCACCACCGCGCCTTCACGCACCATGTCAGCCGTCACGAACTTGGCTTTCCCGATCGCCACGACCAGGATCTCTGCCTCGCGGCAGACCCCCGGCAGGTCTCGTGTCTTGGAATGACAGACCGTGATGGTCGCGTGACGGTGCATCAGCAGCAGGGCGGCAGGTTTGCCTACGATGTTGCTCCGGCCCACCACCACCGCCCGCTTGCCTTCAATGGTGACGCCGGTGGACTCGATCATCTTGATGACTCCCTTTGGGGTGCAGGGAGTAAACATCGCCATGCCCTCCACCAGCCGCCCCATATTGTAAGGATGAAACCCGTCGGCATCCTTGTGCGGATCCACCGCATCCAAGATGACCTTGCTGTCAATCTGCATGGGCAGCGGAAGCTGGACCAGGATTCCGTGAACTTTGGGATCGGCATTCACCTTCTCGATGAGGGCCAGCAATTCCGCCTGAGTTGTGGTCGCCGGTAGCTTGTGTTCGTCCACATAGATGCCAGCCGCGTCGCAGGCCTTCTGTTTGTTTTTCACATAGAGTTTTGAGGCCGGATCGTCGCCGACCAGAATCGCGGCCAGGCCTGGCCTGATCCCGGACCGGGCCTGCAGGTCAGCCACGTCCTTGGCGATGCGATCCCGGATTGTCTGCGCCAAGGCTTTGCCGTCAATCAATCGTGCCGCCACACGAGCCTCCCTGAACAAGCGTTCGGCAATTAGCAGTCACCTTTCAGAAAATTCTTACAGGACGCTGAAAGCTGAAGGCTGACAGCTTCCGCAGAATCCTTGCACAATAGCAGGGCGTGGAAATCCAAGTCAATGTCTGGAAGCCTGCCGGGGCATGCCTTCTGGCTGCTCGCTTCCTTGACAGGCTTTCCGAACGTCCGTTAGCATGCAGGAACCCTGACAACCAGCATATCACCGTTTTCACGAAGCTTCTGTCTGCAGAGGCAGAGGAAGGCACTGATCCCCGTGTTTCCTCAGATTCCGCTGAACAGGTCTTTCCGAAGACAGGCGCTGCTGGGCCTCTCCGGATGCCTGCTCTTGATGGTAGCTCCCACCGTGACAACTGCTCTCCAGATCACGGGCCTCCAGACCCCCCAGAGCTTTTTGGCCGATCCCTCGGGCGAGCAGTACTTCATCTCGAACATCAACGGAGACCCCGAGCACAGGGACAACAACGGGTTCATCACGAAGCTGGACCAGGATGGGAAATTGGTCAAGCTGCAATTTATCAAGGGCGGAGAGGGCCAGACTGTTCTCCACGCACCCAAGGGCATGGCGATCATCGGGCAGGTCCTGTATGTGGCTGATCTGGACATGGTCCGGGGCTTCGATAAAAGCTCAGGCCAGCCCGTCGTCACCGTCTCGTTCGTGAACCACGCTAAGGCAGAGAAAGGGCAGAACACAGCCTTGGCGGACCTGGCGCATGACGGTCATGGCCTGCTCTACGCGTCAGACACCAACGCCAATATGGTCTATCGGATCGACACAACCAAGGAGCATGCGGTCTCAGTGCTGGCGCACGACGCCACATTGGCCGGGCCTCGAGGCCTGGCAGTGCATCCCAAGACCGGCCACGTGATCGTGGTCAGTTGGACCAAGGGCAAGATCTTTGATGTCAGCGTCGAAGGCACCATCACCGAACTCGTCTCGAACTCGTTCTTCTCATCTCGATTCAGTAATCTGGATGGCGTGGACTTCGACCAGTGGGGCAATATGTATGTTTCGGATTTCACAACTGGAAAGATCTGGCGAATGAGGCCAGACCGTCATTTCGACGTCATTGCCGAATTCCTTCCTACGCCCGCTGACATCGCCGTGGATCGCACGAAACACCTGATCCTGGTCCCGTACATGTACGGGAACGCAGCGGAGATGAACGGGCTTGAATCGCCGGTGAAGTCCCAGGACAAGAAACGCACTCTTGCAGACTACGGCTTCGGCGCTCCCAAGCCAAGCAAGGAAGGCCAACCACGCTGATGAGCAAATGCGTCTATTGTCATCAACGGAAAGGGAAACGGGCGTGTCCGGCCTTGGGCGGCCTGATCTGCAGTCAGTGTTGCGGCGAGCATCGTGTGGTGCGGATCGCGTGCCCTTCCGACTGCATCTACCTTGACTCCAACAACGAATACCAGCAGAAGCGGGCTGGAGGACGGTTTGCGCAGGCGCGTCGGGACTTCTACAAAGAGCTGTTTGAGCTGGGAGGCGAGAAGGCAGCCGGGCTCTTCAATCTGGTCGAAATCGTCACCTTCAGCTATTTTCAGAACCGGAGGGACGGGCAGGATGGAGAAGTCGTTGCGGCGATCCAGTCACTCAGGCGAACCCTCAGTCCCTTGCACATTCCGGCTGCTCCTCAACAGGTCTTTGCCGAGCACCTGAAGAAGGAGTATGAAGCCTTCGCCAAGCAGCAGCCACAACAAGCCCTGGACCAACAGACCGCCACCGACGTGCTGGATCGGGTGCTCAAGTTCGTGACCGAGTTTTCAGGCTCGGGCTTGCAGTCAACACGCTTCCTGACCGGTCTGATCGGCTACATCCGCACCCATCACCCGGAGATTGCCGAGCACCTTGCGAAGCAGCAGGAAGGCGGCCGGATTGTCTTACCGGGCCAGTTCACACCAGGCGAAGTTGAACCAGCGGGCCACGTCCATACAGACCCTCACCACACCCACCGTCACTAAGCCGGTGATGAATGCGGAATGCTGAGTGATGAATGGAAGATTGCTCTGGCGAATTCTTCCTATCACTCAGCAATCATCGCTCATCATTCATCACTCTACTCCACAATGGTGACCGTCATGTCCACCCGCTCTGTCGGGTTGTCCTTCGCGTCTCGCGGCAGATTCACGATCTTGTCGGCCACCCCGATTCCCTTCACTACTTCTCCAAACGCGGTGTATTTGCTGTCCAGGAATCGCGAATCTTCCACCACGATGAAGAACTGAGAGCCCGCGCTATCTGGGTCCTGCGCTCGGGCCATGGAGACAATGCCTCGCTTGTGCGGGGTCTCGTTGAACTCAGCCTTGACGTTGTAGCCGGGGCCACCCTGGCCGTAGGTTTCCTTCTTGGCCGGGTCCTTGGTGTTGGGATCTCCTCCCTGGATCATGAAGCCCGGAATGACACGATGAAAGATGGTCCCGTTATAAAAGCCCTCTTTGGACAGTCTGCTGAAATTCTCGACATGCTTGGGGGCCACGTCAGGGAAAAACTTGATCTCCATCTCGCCGAACTTGGTTTTGATGATTGCGCGAGGCCCTTGTTTGTTCTCCGCATCTCCGGGCGGCGCCTTGTCTGCGCCCAGCGGAACGCCCACCCAGTTCCAAAGAAGGACGACCGCCACGACCAGCGTCGCAGCAACAACGAATCTTTGCACTCTTTCCAGCATCACTCGCCTCCCCTCCCATGAACATCACAGTTCCTACGTCCCATGCCTTGACCGGACCAGCGCCTGTTTCGCCGCCATCTGTTCCGCCTCTTTTTTGGTTCGCCCGATTCCCACCCCGACCACATCTCCTTGGAGCATCAACTGGACTTCAAACGTCTTCTGGTGATCCGGACCTGACTCACGGACGGTGCAGTACTGGGGTAACGTCTCCGACCGTTTCTGGCACCATTCCTGAAACTGGGTCTTGTAATCCTGAACACCAGCCGGCCCTTCCGCTCCTTGCAACTCCTGCAACTCCTGTGAAAGCACACGAAGAGTGAATGCCCGGGCCGCCTCCAATCCCCCATCCAGATAGACTGCAGCGATGAGGGCTTCCAACGCGTTCGCCAGCAACGAGGTCTTCTCCCGGCCTTGTGTCAGTTCTTCGCCTCGCCCCAGCCGCAGCAGGTTCCCCAGATCCAACCTCCGCGCGGCCTTGGCCAGTGACGCCTCACTCACGAGTTGGGCCTTGTGCTTGGAGAGCGTCCCTTCCGTGGAATCAGGGGACGAGGCGGCCAGGTGTTCGCTGATGATAAGGGAGAGCACCGCATCGCCGAGGAATTCCAGCCGCTCATTGTCCTTACGACCTTTGTCCCTGGCCTCGTTCACATGGGATTTGTGGGTCAGCGCTTCCTCGAGGAGCCGAGGTTGCCGAAACGAGTAGCCGAGAAGAGTTCCTGCCTCATGATCGTTGCAGGAATGCGCCATGGTGTTCATCTCTCTCCTGGCGTGAGACACTGGCTCAGGTATCCAGCCGTTTGAACAGGAGGCAGGCGTTCACACCGCCGAATCCGAAGGAGTTGGAGAGGGCTACCCTGACGGTCGCTTCACGGGACCGTCCCGGAACATAGTCGAGATCGCATGCAGGATCCGGGTGTTCGAGGTTGATCGTCGGCGGGACGACGCCACGGTGCATCGCCAGGACGCTGAAGACTGCTTCGACCCCTCCGGCTGCGCCGAGCAGATGTCCCGTCATTGATTTCGTCGAACTGATCGGGATCCGATAGGCCCGGTCACCAAACACCTTCTTGATCGCTTGGGTCTCGATGGCATCCGCCATGGTGGAGGTGGCATGGGCGTTGATGTATCCGATCTCGTCTTTGGACACTCCTGCGTCTTTGATCGCCAGTTCCATGCAGCGCACGGCTCCCTCGCCATCGTCTGGGGGCGCCGTGATGTGGTACGCGTCGCTGTTCATCGCATAGCCAACCAACTCGCAATAAATTCTCGCTCCACGCCGACGGGCGGTTTCCAGCTCTTCCAGCACCAGGACGCCAGCTCCTTCCCCGAGCACAAAGCCGTCTCGATCCCGGTCAAAAGGACGACTCGCACGCGCAGGATCATCATTCCGGCGGGACAAGGCCCTCGCGGCCGCAAACCCAGCTACACACAACGGCGTCAGCGCGGCTTCCGTCCCTCCGGCCAGCATGGCTTCTGCCTCGCCCCGCTGGATGATTCGAAAGGCGTCTCCGATGCAATTGTTGCCGGTCGCGCAGGCCGTGACGGCGCAGGAATTAGGACCCTTGGCTCCTAGCCTGATCGCCACCTGCCCTGAGGCCAGATTGATGATCACCATGGGGATGAAGAAAGGGGAGACCCGGTCTGGTCCCTTCTGCAGAAGGATGTTGTGATAGTGCTCGATGCCCGGAAGGCCTCCGATGCCGGCTCCGATATAGACTCCGACCCGGTCCGCATTCTCCTTCGTGACCTTCAGCCCCGCATCATCCACCGCCATTTGGCTGGCACCCACGGCAAAGTGGATAAAGGTATCCATCTTTTTGATGTCTTTTTTTTCGATAACGCAGGCGGGATCGAAATCCGTGACCTCTCCCGCGATCTGGCAGGCGTGCCCAGAAGGATCGAATCGCGTGATCCGGACGATGCCGGACTTCCCGTCGCAGAGCGCTTTCCAGGCCTTGTCCACTCCCGTCCCGAGCGGGGTGATCAGCCCCAAGCCGGTCACCACCACCCGTCGTGTCACGCGCTCGCTCATCATGATGGTCTGATCGCTTTGCTAAACTTTCTCCTTGATGTATTCCATGGCACGCCCGACCGTGAGGATCTTTTCGGCGTCCTCATCCGGAATCTCGATCTCAAATTCCTCCTCGAATGCCATGACCAGCTCGACGGTATCGAGAGAGTCCGCACCCAAGTCCTCGACGAAGGAGGCTTCAGGCACGACCTCATCCTCGTCCACTCCCAATTGCTCGGCGATAATTTTCTTGATCCTATCCTCGACCGCCATTGGTTTGCCCACCTCCTTCCCCATCACCGACCTCCTTTCTCCGATACGCGCTGAACCATTTGATCCTCCGCACTGCCCTTCACTTCGTGCCCGTCATACCATCAACATCCCGCCGTTGACGTGCAATACCTGCCCGGTGATATAGCCGGCCTCTTCCGAGACCAGGAAGCGGACCGCCTCGGCCACATCTGACGGCTGGCCTAACCGGCCCAGCGGGATCTGCTTCTTCAGCGTCTCCTTCACCTCCGGCGGAAGGCCGTGGGTCATCGCCGTGTCGATGAAGCCTGGCGCGACGGCATTGACCGTGATCATCCGGCTCGCATATTCCCTGGCGACGGTCTTGGTAAACCCGATGACCGCTGCCTTGGAGGCAGCATAGTTGGCCTGCCCCGCGTTTCCGATGGCGCCTACAATAGACGCGATGTTCACGATTCGTCCAGAGCGTTGTTTCGACATCGCCTGAAGGACAGCCTTCGTACAATGAAACGTGCCGTTCAAATTGACCTGAAGCACCAGATTCCAGTCTTCTTCCTTCATCCGGACGAGCAGCCCATCACGAGTCACCCCGGCGTTGTTCACCAGGATGTCAATCTTGCCCCAGTCCTTGAGCACTTGGTCGGTCATGCTCTTGACGTCATCCCAGTCCGCCACGTTCACCTTGACGTTCAGCGCCCGCCGACCCAGCTTGCTGACCGCCTCAACCGTATCTTGGGACCGTCCAGGGTCCAGGTCCGCCACGACGATGTCCGCGCCGTGTCGAGCCAGTGTCTCGGCAATCGCCCGCCCGATTCCCTGGGCTGCACCGGTGACAATCGCGACTTTGCCTGCCAACGCCATCCTACCTCCGTCACTCGTTATTCGTCATTCGTCAATCGAAATGCACAAAGTTCTCGCAATGCTCCACGACTGACGAGTGACGATTAACGATTCACGCTTAACGTCTTCAAGGTCGTCTCCAGTGATTTCGGATCCTGCACGTTCAGCGTCACCGCCTCTGGAACGATCCGCTTCGCCAAGCCTGTCAACACAGTACCGGGCCCCACTTCGATGAAGGTCCTGACGCCTATCTCCCACATCACCCTGACTGAATCTTCCCACAGCACCGGTGAGGGAAGCTGTCGAATGAGCGACTCCCGGACCTCGGCCAACCGTCGCAAGGGCTTGGCATCCACATTGTTGACGAGCGGCATTTCTAAATCCGCCAACGCCGTTGCAGCCACGTCGGCGGCCAACCGGTCCGCAGCCTTCTGCATGAGCGGCGTATGCACGGGCACGCTGACCGGGAGAGGAATGGCCTTTCGGCAGCCCTTTGTCTTGGCCAGCTCGATGGCCCGCTCGACCGCAGCTTTCTCTCCGGCGATCACCACCTGGCCCGGGCAGTTCAAGTTCGCCAGAGTTACCATGCCAATTTCCGACGCCTCTTGGCAAACTTCCCGGACCGCCTCTCCGCTCAGACCGAGAATCGCCGCGACCAGTCCGATCCCGGGCGAGACTGCCTCGGCCATGTACTGTGCCCGTTTCTGGACCAACGACACGGCAGCGCCGAACGCCACTCCGCCGGCAGCCACCAGCGCCGAATACTCACCGAGACTGTGGCCGGCCACAGCAAGGGGCCGGAGACCAAGCGGTTCCAGAAGGCGGAAAGCCGCAATGCTGACTGTGAGCAAGGCGGGCTGCGTGTATTCGGTCAGGTTCAGGCGTTCGGCCGGTCCATCGAAGCACAATGCAGCGACATCATATCCGAGGATCGTCCCTGCCTCTTTGTACACCTTCCGGACAAGCGGGTGAGCCTCATACAATGCCCGCCCCATCCCGACCGACTGAGAGCCCTGGCCGGGAAACACCAACCCTATTCCGGAAGCCATAGCGGGTTATGATATGAGGGAAACTTTTTCCATTGTCAACGGGAAAAAGTTTGCGCGGAGCAGCCTCTACGCGCAGGCTGAGCCCCCATAGCCCCGCGCCTATTGCCCTTTGTTCAATCCACGATGAATTCGCCGCCATCTACACAGATGACATTGCCGGTAATCCACTGGGCCTTGGACTGGCTCAGGAGCCCGATCGCCTCGGCCACATCCTTCGGCGTGGTCAGTCGGCCGGACGGATTTTTTCGCTGGGCCAACGTCAGCATTTCGTCCGATCCCGGGATTTTCCTCAGGGCCGGCGTGTCGGTCACCCCCGCCATAATGGCATTGGCCGTGATGCCCAGCGGCGCGAGCTCGAGCGTCAGCTGGCGAATATGCGACTCCAGTGCCGCCTTTGCCGCCGACACGGCACCGTAGGTGGACCAGACGCGGGCGCCACCGGCGCTGGTCATGGCGAAGATACGACCACCGCGGCCCATCAACTGGCGAGCGACCAGGTCCTGAACCCAATAGACGAGACTGTTTGCCATGACGTCCAGCGTCATGTCTAAATGCGACTTGGCGATCGCGTCAGCCGGCGCTTTCGAAATGAAGGGCTTGAGGGTCCCGAACGCCAACGAATGGAGCAGCACACGCACCATACTCGGTCGTCCAGCGGCTTGGAGTCTGGCCTGGATGCCATTCAGAATTTCCTGACGATTTTCGGTGTCGGCCGCGTTGGCATTAAAGAACACCGCCTCCCGACCGGCGGCCCGAATTTGTCCCGTGATTCGCTCAACATTCGGCAACGTGCCCTTCCGGTCCAGATGCACCCCGAAGACATGCATGCCCAATCTGGCCAGTTCCAGCGCTGTGGCCTCCCCGAAGCCGCTTGACGCGCCGAGGATGAGCGCCCAGTCTCCCTCCAATGGTCGTAGCTCGTTTGCCATCATGCTCCTCTCATCTCACGCGTTCAGACTTCCTCGTGAGGAGAAACCCCTTACGCCTAACCCCTCACGCCTCACCGCTTCTCACCAGCGAATCAACGTCGACGCCCAGGTCAGGCCGCTCCCGAATGCCGCGATCATCACCAGACTTCCGTCCTTCACCTGCGCCGTTCTGACCGCCTCGTCCAGCGCCAGCGGGATCGAAGCAGCGGAGGTGTTCCCGTACCGGTCCATATTAAGGAAGACCTTCTCCATCGGCAACCCAAGTCGGTCAGCGACCGCCTTGATGATTCGGACGTTGGCTTGGTGCGGCACGTACAGATCAAGATCCTCCACGGCGAAATGGTTGGCGGACAGCGCCTCCCGAGCCGACTCCTCGAGTGTTTTGACAGCGACCTTGAAGGTCTCATTGCCCTTCATCTTGAGATACTGAAGGCCGTCGGCCAACATCTTGTCCGAGGGGGGAATCCGGGACCCACCGCCCGGAACACAGATCAAGTCCCACAGATTCCCATCCGAATGCAAATGCGATGAAAGAATCCCTTGCTCGCCCTCGGCTGGTCCCAGCACGACCGCGCCCGCGCCATCCCCGAACAGGATGCAAGTACTTCTGTCCGTCCAATCCATGATCGCCGACATAACTTCGGCGCCCACGACCAGGACGTGCCGGAGTCCGGTCTTGACGTACGCATCTCCTATCGCCAGTGCATAGACGAACCCGCAACAGGCAGCCGAGATGTCGCAGGCGGCTGCCCGCACCGCGCCGAGCCGGTGTTGAATGAGGCAGGCCGTGGACGGCAACGGAGAATCGCCGGTGCAGGTTGCCACCAGAATCAAGTCAAGATCGGCCGCGGTCAGGCCCGCCGCCTCCAGGGCGCGTTCGGCCGCTTTGATTCCCAGATCGGAGCAGGCCTCGCCAGGAGCGGAAATGCGGCGCTCGCGGATGCCGGTTCGTTCGACAATCCAGGAATCGGACGTGGCGATCATTCGTTCGAGGTCAGTATTCGTGAGTACACGCTCAGGAACATAGGACCCGGTTCCCAAAATTCGGGCTCTCATGCCGATGGCTCTCCCTTGCCACCCTGTTGGTGCTGCGCCAGGCTCTCCTCGATATCCCGTTGGATGAGCTCGACCAGGCGGCCCTCCGCCAGCCCCTTGGCGCGCCCAATGGCGTTCTTGATCGCTTTGACGGACGAGTGTCCATGGCAGATCATACTGATCCCGTTCACGCCCAGCAGGGGAGCGCCGCCGAACTCCGCGTAGTCCATCCGGCGACGGATGCGTCTCAGCGGACTGGCCAGGAAGAAATAGGTGAGCCGCCCGAGACGAGAACTTGCGATCTCCTTCAGCAGAAGCTTTTTGATGGTCTCGGCCACCCCCTCCGCGATCTTCAGCGCGACGTTTCCGATGAATCCGTCGCAGACGATCACGTCCGCCCCTCCGTTGAAGACGTCTCGACCCTCTACGTTCCCGACGAAATTCAGCGAGCTGGCTTTAAGGAGCTTCAGGGCTTCCTTGGTGAGCTCGTTGCCCTTCGTGTCTTCTTCCCCGATACTGAGCAGGCCGATCCGGGGGCTCGGCTTTCCGAACAAGTACTTGCCGTACTCATTGCCCATGAGGGCGAACTGCTCAATGTGCTGGGCTGTGCAATCCACGTTGGCGCCGGCATCGAGGAGCACCGCAGTTCCGGTCAGCGTCGGCAGCGTGGCCGCAATGGCCGGCCGTTCCACTCCTTTAATGACGCCGAGAATGAAGAAGGCCGCCACCATGCTGGCACCGGTATTGCCGGCGCTGACCACTGCGCTGGCCTCACCGGTTTTGACCAACTCGGTGGCCACCCAGACAGACGAGTCCCGCTTCTTACGAGCAACCGAGGCGGGAGACTCATGCATGCCGACCGTTTGGGTCGCATGTCGGATGGTCAGGCGCGGATCGGAGCATCCGAGGCGAAGCAACTGGTCCCTGATCTGGGATTCATCTCCGACCAGGACCACGTCAATATCCAGTTCTTGGGCCGCTTGCACGGCTCCTTCGACGGCCGGGGCCGGTCCGTAATCCCCACCCATCGCATCAACCGCGATCTTCATCGGATCTTGCGTTGGCCTTCAGGCCGTGAGCGTACGCTCATCGTGAACAGCGCTCCGCTCCCAGCTAACGGCTCCTCGCTGCTAGCCGTTAGGCTTCTTCGATTGCGATCACCGCTGTCCCTTTGTAGGTGCCGCAATTCAGGCAGGTGTAATGCGGAAGTTTCGGTTCATGACACTGCGGACAGACCGAAAAACTCGGGGGCGTGATTTTCTTGTGCGTCCGCCTCTTGTCCCGGCGGGCTCTGGAAAGTTTGTGTTTCGGATTCGGCATCGTCGTTCCTCACGTGCTCTACAGCATTCCGGATTCACGCCTTGGAGGCGCCGCTCGAGTGGTCCCCACGCCCGCGCATGATCGAGAACGGTGTGGACCGGCATTCCTCCGAACAACGACAGGGTCCTTCGTTACGATCCTGCCCGCAGTCCGGGCACAGCCCCAGACATGCCTCATCGCAGAGCGGCTGCATGGGGGTAGCCAGGATGACGTGCTCCCGTAGCATCGTCGCGAGATCCACCTCGTCTCCGACGTACAGGTACACATCCTGCTTCAACTGCTCCTCTGGCTCTTGCGGCTCATGTCGCAACTCCCCAGGAAATAGCTTGGCGCGTCTCATCGCCGGCACCTCTTGACGCAAATACTCAACGGCAAACGGCAACCTGACAGAATCCTCGTAGTCCTTCAGACATCGGACGCATTGCCGAAGAAAGATTCCGGCCAGGACGCCGGTCGCCGTGACGCCTGTACCAATGCGGTCGATGTCCGCCGCAAGCCAGAACCCATCGCGGACTTTGGCATCGGTCGGGCTCAACGTCAGTTCCTCCGCCTCGACCTGACAGGCTAGGCTGAGCCCTTCCTCTGGGATGTCGTTGACGTGCAGGCTGAGCAAGGCCATAGGGGCCTCCGCGCCGACACAGAATATCTGTCGTGTATACACGGTGCCCTGCGAGAAGTCAAACCGATCGTTGCGGTCCTTAATCAGCACTCGCCTCACCGTTCCTCGGCGTAGGTTAGCATGGCAATCGTTCTGGCTCGCTTGATGGCGATGGTCAACTCCCGCTGATGCCGCATGCAGTTTCCGGAAATCCTGCGTGGAATAATGCGGCCGCGTTCCGTGAGAAAGGTCCTTAACAGACCAACATCCTTGAAGTCGATCGACGTTTTCTCTTGGCAAAACCGGCAGTGCCGACGTCGCTGGAATAATCGTCCTCGCTCCACGCTCCTCCTCCCCGACTGTTAGGAATGTTCCTCAGGCTCATAACCCGTCTCATCCTGCTGACTCGGTTCTGCGCCCGCCTCCGGTCTCTTGGGCAGAAACGTGACGGTCTGGGCCACCACCTCATGCTTACTTCGTTTTTGCCCGTCCTCCGCCTCCCACCGACGCTGTTGGAGCCGTCCATCCACGATCACGCCATTGCCCTTGCTGAGATACTGACCGCAATGCTCCGCCTGTTTGCCGAACACCACGATGTCGATGTAGCACACCTCTTCCTTCAGATCATCGCCCTGCTTGAACCGGCGGTTGACCGCCATTCCAAAGCTGGCTACAGGGGTGCCGTTGGGTGTGTACCGCAGCTCGGGATTTTTGGTCAGGTTCCCGATCAGAATGACCTTATTGAACCCTGCCACGCTCGGGCTCCTTTGGCTCGCCCTCCGGTTTCTGGGGAGCTTCTTGATCGAGCCGCACCGTCATGAACTTTATGACCGAGTCCTCCAGCCTGTACGAGCGCTCCAATTCGCTGATGACGCCTCCCTCTGACCTGAAATAGAGGTAGACGAAGGTGCCCTTCCGCTCCCGCTTGACCTCATAGGCCAATTTCTTCCGACCCCAGTTCTCGGTCTTGAGGATCGCGGCGCCGGACTTCTCGACGACGCCCTTCATTTTCTCGATGATCTTGGTGGTGTCTTCGTCGGAGAGGGACGGACGAACGATGATGATAGACTCG
>Ga0209376_1000801_pt1 | contig 33620 bp, 26 predicted proteins | sample GraSoiAngelo_134_FD_185891 | JGI IMG/M metagenome (GOLD analysis project Ga0209376, IMG submission 185891) | Grasslands soil microbial communities from the Angelo Coastal Reserve, California, USA - 14_0929_05_30cm (SPAdes) (version 2) | ecosystem: Environmental > Terrestrial > Soil > Grasslands ...
CTCGGCCTTGCGGTAGTGGCGATCGTCGCGTGTCTAGGCGTTACGCCTCCCGCGGGAGATCAGAATCGGACAGAACAAAACTGTTCCGCCGATTCCTCCACTGCCGAGACTCAGCCTGTCTCCTCGCCCGGTGTCGCCAACTCGGAAAATCGTCTTGCAAGCAGACTTAAAGCCGCGGAAGGAAGCGAATGGATCCAGACAAGTCACACGGGGTGCCCCTCGCGATTCGAGCAGAGGAACCCCGCGCGATGCGAACTTCCTCGCGTGGGTGCTCCTTGCCGCCTCGCGCGGCCACCTGTCTCGGGGCTGGTTCGACATCGCCCTGAATGCGGCAGAAAGTCGGTGTCTTGAGTTCCTGAAACACCTGGCGACGACGCAGCCGCCATCCTGGTGGCACTACTCGCGCTTTCTCGTTGCGGCGATCAACGCCCAGCCCGTTGCAGCCTTGTCCGCATTTCGCGCCGGAGAGGCTTATCCGCTTTCGCAAGCCGCGATGAGTGAGGTAGCCGAAGCCCTCGCGTTGGCACCGGCAGAGCAAGCGGCAATCTGGCGGCGTGGCAGCTACATCTTTCTCTGCGCGATGGGTGGCCACGACGATTGCTGGACGGTGGAGAACGTCGCAGTGCTGCGGGCGTATCGCGGGCGCGGTCTGATAAACGCGCTGCTGTCGCGAGCGCTCGAGGACGGCGCCGCGCAAGGACTCGAACAAGCTCAGGTGACGTTCGCCATCGGTAACGAGGCGGCCGAACGCGCCTATGCGAAGGCCGGCTTTTCCTTCGGCGGCGAGCGGCGCCATCCTGAGTTCGAAGCGGTTGCCGGGGCGCCGGGCCTGCGTCGGCTCGTGCGGCAGTTGTAACCTCGGGACGCTCGCAGCCAAGCGTGCTAGATCAGCGATTAGCGGTTATCTTGCATCCAAAGCTTAAGATGCCCAGCGGCCGGAGCGTCTATCCCTTAGTATCAGTGCTATGACGGCACTACGACCAGGTGATCAGGCGTAGTTCGTGCGCTTGCATCAGATGCGGATGATTTGGCACAACACGCACACTAAATCCGTAGGTGCCGCTTTCCGTCGCGGGGACTGATCCTTGGTAAATATAATTGCCGCTCCCATCTGCCTGGCTGCTTTGATTCAAAACAGTCGCGGCTGGATTGCGGACGTCGCCGTTATCTGCCTCGCCGTGGTAGGCTTCCACGCGCACATGGTTTGGATCGACTGCGCCGAGATGGACTCGCGCGGTGATTTCTAGTGATTCGCCGACCAAAATGTTTTGTCGATCCTTGTTGGCCACTTGCACGTCTGAAATATGTACTTGCGGCCAATCCTTCCGGATTTGTGTCTTCCACTGACTCAGTTGGGTGGCCGCGCCGCAACCATTGCGAGAAAAATCCTCGTACGATTTCGCGGCGGGGATATAAAGGCGCTCGGTATAATCCTTCACCATCCGCTGCGTGTTGAAGACCGGCGTGACGCTTCGGATTGATTCGCGCATCAATTGTAGCCAGGCGAGGGGAAGTTTGCCGTCGGGCTTCGCATAATAAAGCGGAATGATCTGGTTCTCGAGCAATTGATAAAGGCTGCTCGCGTCTCCTTCGTTTTGGAATTCGACCGTGCCGTTGCTGATCTCCGCGCCAATCGCCCAGCCGTTGTTGCCGTTGTAACCTTCGCGCCACCAGCCATCGAGTACGCTAAGGTTAATCCCGCCGTTGGGCGCCGATTTCATTCCGCTCGTCCCGCTTGCTTCCAGCGGACGAAGCGGATGATTCAGCCAAAGATCGACACCCTGCACAAGACGGCGCGCGATGTAGCTGTCGTAGTCTTCCAGAAAAACGATGCGATTTTCGAAACCGACTTCGCGGCTGAACTTGTAAACCTCCTGGATAAGCGCCTTGCCGGCTTCGTCACGTGGATGCGCTTTGCCTGCGAAGATGAACTGCACAGGCCGCGTGGTGTCGTTGAGCAATCGCTTCAACCGTTCCTTGTCGCTGAACAAGAGCGTGCCGCGTTTGTAAGTCGCGAAACGGCGTGCAAAGCCGATAGTCAGAATTTCCGGATCGAGAATGCGATTGACTTTGCGAATGGCCTCCGGCGATTCGCCCACGCGCTCGCGGCGTCGTCGCACCCGTTCGCGTACAAACTCAATGAGACGCAGTTTAAGTTTTTGATGCGTCTCCCAGAGTTGTGTATCCGGAATATCGATGACGCCGCGCCAAAACTCGGGCTCAGCCAGATGTTCCTCCCATGCGCCGAGATGCTTTTGATAAAGCGCCGAAAATTCCGGCGCCATCCAGGTCTTGGTGTGGACACCGTTCGTGATGCTGGTGATCGGGACTTCCTGCACTGGGACACCGGCCCAGACGTCTTTCCAAAGCGATCGAGTTACCTCGCCGTGTAATTTGCTTACGCCGTTGGCGTGCCGACTCAGCCGCAACGCGAGGATGGTCATGCTGAATGGGTCGCTCGGATCAACGCGCGTTTGGCCGAATGAGAACAATTCGTCGAAGGGAATGTTCAGTTCTTTGGCGAATGCGCCAAAATATTTTCGCATCATTTCGCGCGGGAATGAATCGTTGCCAGCGGGAACTGGCGTGTGCGTAGTGAAAATATTTGCCGCCGCCACGACCTGGAGAGCGGAGTAAAAATCGAGTTTCTTCTGGATGACGTTAAGACGAATGCGTTCGAGCGCGAGGAACGCTGAGTGGCCTTCGTTCATGTGAAATACATCAGGTTGGATGCCGAGGGCGCTGAGCGCTTTCACACCGCCGATCCCGAGCATGATTTCCTGGCGCATCCGCATTTCCAGGTCGCCGCCGTAAAGCTCAGCGGTGATTAATCGATCCTCAGCGCTGTTTTCCGGAGTGTCTGTATCGAGAAGGTAGACGCTGACTCGGCCCACACGCAGCTCCCAAAGCTTGGCAAAAACGTCGCGATCCAGAATCGGGACCGAGACTAGCGAGCTCATGTCGCCGCGGCGTACTTCACGGATAGGCAGGTGATGAAAATTTTGATTGAGATTGATCGCTTCCTGAATGCCCTCCTTGTCGATCTGTTGCCTGAAGTAACCATGGCGATAGAGCAGCCCGATCGCCACGAAGTTTAGATCGAGGTCGCTCGCCGATTTGCAATGGTCGCTCGCCAGAATGCCGAGACCGCCGGAATAATTTGGAATTGACTCGTGAAAACCAAATTCGGCGGAAAAATAGGCGATCGGGTTTTTGATCGTGCTCCCGGCGCCGGTCTTTCCGTAAGTGTCTTTGCGACCCAAGTATTTCTCGAACGCCTCGAAGACCTGCTTCAGCTCGCGGAGAAAAGTTTTGTCCTGTGAAAGTTCCTCCAGCCGCGATTGCCGCGAGAGCTGGAGCATGCGTACCGGATTGTGATTGGTCCGGTTCCAAAGCTCCGGATCGAGGTGCCGGAAGAGGCGGCGCGCGGACGGCTCCCATGTCCACCAAAGATTGAAACTCATCTCGCGCAGCGGCTCGAGCGTCGCCGGCAAGGTCGGAGTCACATTGTAAGTTTGAAAAGTCGGCATGCGAACGCAGCGGGGAAACCGAGCGGCAGTTAATCAAGAAAACTCGATCCGGCAAGTCTGCCTTGAATGAAGGAATGTGGCTCCCTCAGCTGAATAATCGGCAATTGCCAGTTGCGGCGTTCACCGAAGGCGTCCTGCTCTTCCGGAAGGTCGGGCCTTATCAAGTTATCCTGTCAGTCCTTCCTGGGTCGCCGATCCCGGCTACAGATAGAGTTCGCGGGGCGAGGATAAACCCGAGAACGAACCCGGCGATTAATCCGCAAAGATGCGCGGCCATGCTGACCTGCGGCGTCGATAGATCGAATGCTGTTTGTATCGCGACGATCATCAAGATATTTGCCAATCGTTGTTTTGCATGCGGCGCGTGACGATGTTGCACCAAGAACCCGGCCCACGCACCGACGATGCCCATTATGCATCCCGATGCGCCGACGAGCTGAGCCACTTGAATCAGACCAATCATTGTCAAGAGCACTACGCCTGCGCTCGAGACAAGCCCCGAAATCAAATAACACAAAGCGAATCGCATTGCGCCGATTGATCGCTCCAGCGGCGGGCCAAGAACATAGAGTGCAAAAAGATTGAAAAGCAGATGGGCGAAACCTGCATGCACGAAGAGCGCGGTGAAAAGACGCCAGTACTGGCCCTGCACCACAACAGCATAAGGCTCCAGTGCGCCGATCCGATGAAAGACTTCCGGGTCGTTCCAATTGCCGAATGAAATTTCGAAAAGGAACGCGGCCGCATTAAACAGAATCAAGATCAAAACGGCGGGCGCACGCCGGAAATAGGGAAGTCGGTCCTGCTGTGTGATTTCGCGCTCGATCGGAACAGAACCGAAAACCGCTCGGTGGTTCTGACGAGATTCCAAATGGCGAAATAATCGAACCTGCTCGCGCGACTCAGCGGTCGGGTGCAAAATTTGAAGAGCCGCGGCAAGTCTTTTGGCCGATCTATAATTTCCCTGAGCAGCGAGCTCGGTCATTTTGCGCAATCCAATTGCCGGGAGAAACAAGAGAGCGAACCAAGCCCCGCCTCCGATGTATCCGGCCGCCGGGCGGAATAGAATCCAGGCGACACCGGTAATTGCGAGAACGACAAGCGCGGCGATACGCCAGCCATGACACGTTCCACCGGGACGCCATGTCCGCGCCAGCACAAGCAGCGGTGAAACGACCGCGAGAAAAAGAAAAATGTGGTTCAGGTCCACAGCTTTGTTTGAGGCTGGGTATTTCTTGCAGGATTTATCTGCTCGCGTTTTGAATTAAACATTCGAAGTTGGGCGCTGCTCCCGAAGACTTTCGGAGTTGAACGTTCGGCGTTCAAAGTACAAATCGAAAAAGCTATGCGTATCACGGTTACCTACTATCTCGATGTCATCTCGTCGTGGTGTTTCTTCGCCGAGCCGGCGTGGGCGGAATTAAAAAAGCGCTACGAGGGCAAAGTCGACTTTCGGTGGAAGATCGCGCTGCTCGATAAAACCGGGCTGCCGACTTCGCAGGAGGAGGAAGAATGGTTTTACCGGCGCAGCGGGACAATCATGCGTTCGCCTTTCATGTTAAGCAGCGAGTGGTTCGAGCCCGGCCGTCCGGAATATCTCGCGCCAAATTGTGTGGCTGAAGCTGCCAGAGATCTTGGGATCACGGACGATCGGGTGCGTCTCGCGCTTGCCTACGCTGGTTTGCGCGAAGGACAACATTTCGGCGACTGGAAGATCGCCGCTGAAATCGGAGCGAAGGCGGCCAATCTCGGTGCCAAGGAGTTGCTCGAACGTGCGCGTTCAACCGTGGTTGAAACGCGTGTCCGGGCAGCCACCGCCGATTTTCATTTGTTGCAAGTGACGCAGCGGCCCACGCTCGTGTTTGACAGCGAAATTGGGGACCGCGCGGTTTTTTCCGGATTCGTCAGGCTGGAACCGTTTGTCGCGACCATTGACTCGATGCTCGATGACGCTGCCGCTTACGCCGCGCACAAAGCCCATTTCGGCGAACCACCACGGTGAACACGATTGAGATTGCGTCCGCCCAGCTAGATTATGGAACTATGAATCCCGGACGGGATCAGGCCAACAGCAGATATCCCCGATCACTACGACTCCGTCTCCCCGTTGCACATTGTTCGCCTCGGACGCTCGGCGCCGCTGGATTGTTAGAAAATCGACACCTGATTGTCACCAGATTCGGCTTGCCAGCGTAAAAATGTCGTCTACAACTTCCTCTCGGCTCGCGGTTATTAATGCGAGCAGGTCGTCGTGGTTATCGCAGCTGCGGCGGTGCCAGAGTGTTCCGGTCGATCTACGCAAGTGGAAGCTGGAAATTGCGATAAAGAAAAACACGGCGTTGCGGCGCACTCCCGTTTCGCCGGCCAGGAGCTTGATTTAATCTGCAACAACAATTTCGTGTAAACGGTCGGATTCGCGCCCGCGAAGTCCGGGTCATTTTAGGGTCCACTGGCGAACAGCTCGGTGTCATGAAATTGTCGGATGCTTTGCGCAAAGCGCAGAGCTTTGGTCTTGATCTTGTCGAGATTGCGCCAACGGCAAACCCGCCAGTTTGCAAAATCGTCGGGCTCGGGAAATTCCGATACGACATTTCCAAACACGAGCGGGAGAAGAAACCTGCCGGTGCGAAGCTGAAAGAAATTAAGTTTCGCGTTAATATCGACGATCATGATTATCTGACGAAAATTCGTCACGGCGAAGAATTCCTCGATCGAGGAAACAAAGTGCGAGTGCAGTTGCAATTCCGTGGCCGCGAAATGGCGCACCAGGAATTTGGCATGCAGCTGATGGAGAAGGTGCGCGAAGATCTCTCCGGCATGTCGCAAGTTGAAATGGAACCGAAGATCACCGGCCGCAACATCACGATGACGTTGACACCACTGCCCGCGAACCGCCGGAAAAGACGATTTGCCCCGGCGCCAAAAACAGATGACACAGGCGAACCGGCGATGTCGCCAAACAGCAGTAATTCGTAACCGCCGACTCGGTGTGACTGCGAATCAGGGCCGGCCTTTTGCTTGTGGTGAAGTCTTTGGCGAAGCCGCTGGTGGCGGAGACAACGGTGCATTCGCAGATTGCAGTGCTTCCAGTCGCGACTTGCGACTGAGCGCTTCCTGGTTCTTGGGATCGAGCTTTAGAGCTTTCTCGGTATCCGCCATCGAACTTTTAATGTCTTTTTTTGTTTCGTAGATGTAGCTGCGATAGAGGTAATATTTAACCTCGTTCGACTTGAGCTTGATCGCCTCGGAATAGTCGGCCAGCGCTTTATCGTAGTCATTTGTCTTCATCTCCACATAGGCCCGACGCTCATAGATATTTGCATCGTCTGATTTTAGCTTCAGCGCTTCACTAAAGTCGGCAATCGCTTCCGGGAATTGTTTCTGAGTCGTATATTCCATTCCGCGGTGTTGAAGGGCGGCGACGAGATTTGGCGCTTGTTTGCGGTCAAGCTGCGCCGCCTTGCGAAATGCTTCGACCGCTTTGTCCCAGTCTTTGTTTTCAGTCGCTTCAAATCCTTCCTTCGAATACTTGGCTGCTTCCTTCGTGTCTTTGCTGGCTTGCGCCTGAACAAATTGCGAGGCGCAAAGCGCCAGAGCCATAATCAGAGTGAGAGCAGAATATTTTTTCATGATTCTTTTGTTAGACGTTGGTCTTTCTGGAGAATTCGAAACTCAGACGATGAATAGCTGGCTGCAAGTGCAACTCTTTAGGTCTGTTCCGGAGAAGGCACTTGCTCCATGTCGATCTTTGGCTCAGGTTCGGGTGCGGCGGAATCAGTTGGTCCCGGCTCATCCACTCGCGTGATCCGAAGAGCACGACCGGTCGTTTCATCAATCTCGATCAACGCTCCGCGCAGCCGCACTTCGCCCGCAGCGACAGGAAACGATGCGGGAAGATTGGAAATAAACCGGTTCATGATAGGTTCGATGGCCCGTCCGAGAATCGAATTGATGGGACCGCACATTCCCGCGTCGCACATAAACGCAGTGCCGCCTGGGAAGATTTGCTCGTCGGCTGTCTGAACATGGGTGTGAGTGCCGATTACAGCGGAGACTTTTCCGTCGAGAAATCGGCCGAGTGCGATCTTCTCACTCGTGGTCTCGCCGTGCGCATCCACAATAATGTTTGTGGTCTCTTCATGTATCTTCGTTACTGCTGCTTCAGCGGCGCGAAATGGGTTCTCCAGAATCGGTTGCATAAACGTGCGCGCTTGGACATTGATGACGCCAATTTTCCCCTTGGGTGTCTCCAGCACGATCGAACCGCTGCCTGGTGCGCCCTCGGGATAATTCAGGGGGCGAAGCAAGCGCGGCTCCAGGTCGAGGAATTGAACAATCTCTTTTTGATCCCAAATGTGATCACCGGTGGTCACAACCGACACGCCTGCGCGTAACAACTCAATTGTAATTTTGCCGGTTATCCCTCGACCGCCGGCTGCGTTCTCGCCGTTGACGATGATGAAATCCAGCGCGTGCTTTTCCTTCAACTCCGGCAATCGCGCGATCACGGCGTTGCGTCCAGGGGTGCCAACGATATCGCCCAGAAAAAGAACCGTTAGCATTCTGCGACCATCGTATTAAAGGAAGCGAAATCCAAACGCGGATGTTGGGTAAAATGACGAAGCTCGAATGACGAATGACGAAATCCGGGGGGACCGCGTAATTAGTTACACCGTTACACTGTTACATCGGATTTACGATTTAACGATTCAACGATTTAACGATTCAACGTGGCGGAGCCATTCGTGTTTCGTCATTCTTTCGCCATTCGTCCTGATCTTTCCCGCGGCCAGTCACGCCGCCGAAAATCTTGGAATTCTCGGTGCGCATCCCAAATGGGGGGTTTTGGAAAATTACCAGGCAACAATTACCCACGATGATTTCATCCGGCTAATTCGGGACGTTTATTGCACCCACGGGTTAGCTCCGGATTTGATCGAAATAAACGAGAAGACCGCGCGGATTTTGATGAATCGGGATGCGCAAAGGTTTTTCAGCTTGCGATTTGCAGAGAAGGACGCCTCGCGTAATCCCGTGCCGCGGCTTTGGCGACCTGCGAAATCTCTGCCGCCCACGAAACCTGAAAAACAGCTCTCGGGTTTGCGGATTGCGCTCGACCCCGGGCATCTTGGCGGGAAATGGGCAAAGATGGAGGAGCGCTGGTTCCAGGTCGGAAACAGCGCGCCGGTGGAGGAAGGCGATCTGACTTTGCGCGTAGCACGGCTGCTAGCGCCGCGACTGCGACAATTGGGTGCGAAAGTTTTCTTTATCCGCAACAGCGACGAACCGGTTACGCCGAAGCGTCCGGACGATTTTATACTGGTTGCCACAAAAATTCTGATTAGAAACGGCGTGCCACAGCCACGGTTGGATGTTCTTGATCCAAATGATCCGGAAAAAGAACAAACGATTCGCTGGCAGAGCGAAATCTTGTTCTATCGCTACAGCGAGATACGTCGCCGGGCAGTGCTCGTGAACACCAGATTACATCCTGATCTCGTGCTTTGTTTGCATTTCAATGCCGAAGGCTGGGGCGACTCGAACAACCCGACGTTGATCGACACCAATCATCTTCACCTGCTTGTGAACGGTGCATATTTGCAGGAAGAGCTCGAGTTGGACGATGAGCGCTTCGAGATGATTCGGCGACTTTTGAGCCGCGCTTACGACGAAGAATTGCCGCTCGCTGATGCGATCGCTGGAACCATGGCGAGCGAAATGCAATTGCCGCCATATCAGTATCCAACCACGCAGAACGCGACGAAGGCCGGAACGACTGGGTACGTTTATGCGCGCAATTTGCTCGCCACACGGCTTTATCGTTGTCCGGTGGTTTATTGCGAGCCGTACGTCATGAACAGCCACGATGTTTTCGCTCGTATCCAGGCCGGGGATTACGATGGGATGCGCAACGTCAACGGCACAGAGCGCAAAAGCATTTTCCGTGAATATTCCGACAGCGTCTTGGATGGGTTGATCCAGTATTATCGCGCCGCGCGAAACAAGGACGATTGACCGGGTGGTTCGTTTTGTAGGGCGTTTCTGCGAAACGCCATGGCGTCTGGTACAGACGCCCTACAATTCATCAACCGCTTCGCGGATGTCGTCGAGCGTCACGTCGTTGGTGATGTGCGCGGTGCCGATGCGTGGCGTAACAATAAACCGAATGTGTCCGCTCTCGATTTTTTTGTCGTACGGAAGGGCAGCGAAAATCTTTTCGCGCGGAAAATTCGGCGGCAATTGGGTCGGTAAATCGAACCTCCGTAAAAGATCGACAATTGCATCCCGCTGATTGGGCGGTAGTCCGGCCTTCTTAATTGAGATGGCGCATGCCGCAACAATTCCGAGACTTACCGCTTCACCATGAAGAAATTTCCGGTAATTTCCGGCGCGCTCAATTGCGTGACCGACGGTGTGCCCGAAATTGAGAATAGCTCGCTCGCCAGTACGATCGCGCTCGTCGCGCGCGACGATTGCCGATTTAATCTTGATGTTGCGCTTGATGAGTAGCGCAAGTTTGGAACTTGCACTCTCATTGGCGCGCAACTTGGGCTGTTGCGCAAGTATTTCGAACATTTCGCGATCGGCGATAATGCCGTGCTTGATGATCTCCGCGAAGCCTTGATTGAACTCGCGCCCAGGCAGCGTCTTCAGAACATCGACATCATCGATCACGAGTGATGGATGATGCACTGCGCCGATTAGGTTTTTCCCGTCAGCCGCGTTGACCCCGGTTTTTCCGCCAATCGAGCTGTCCACCATGGCGAGCAGCGTGGTGGGAATCTGGACGTGCGGAATGCCACGATGATAAATCGCCGCGACAAATCCGGAAATGTCGCCAATCATCCCCCCGCCCAGGCCAATAACAAACGACTGTCGGTCGAGCCCCGCAGTGATCATTCGGTCGCAGATCGCGCCAGCTTGCTCAAGCGTCTTAGATTTTTCGCCCGCTGGGATTGTGATCACCATTGACCTAAATTCGGCTGACGTTAGGCTTTGTTTTAAGACGTCAGCATATTCCGGAGCGATATTTGTATCCGAAACAATGACGCATTGGCCGAAGAGCCCGAGTGCCCGACACCTTTTCCCGGTCTGCGGCAACAACTGCTTACCGATTAGGATGCGCCCGGTACCGGTACGCACAGAGATCATGCGAACGCGTTTGTTACTTCGTTGGATTCCAGTGTTTCTGACCGAGCGGATCTGACATGGTGTCTTTGAAGGAGCCTAGCTCCGGGCTGGCGCTGGGACCGAATGTCATGGTTTCGGCATGTAAGTCGCAGAATAGCGCATTAATTTGCGTGCCATTGCGTTGCGGACCGATTGTCATCCCCGCGCCTCCTCCGACAGCTAGATTGGGTACATTTGTGGCAATGCCCGTCCATGAACTAGCTAGTGCAGGATTTCCTGAGTACCTGGGCGCCATCAGTATCGTCGACGCCGGAGAGACCACCTGTGCCGTGTTGCCATTTATCAAGTCGTACATGTTTTGGTTAATACCGTAACTGACCGGCGCAGTGTCCGTTTCAGAAGCGGCTCGCGTGTCAAAAGGCGACTGGAAAACTCTTCTGGTCGCGATGTATTTCGGGTAAATGACCGGGTTTGCGTTCGTGCCAGTGCCAGGCGCAGCATTTATTACCGGAAGAATGTCATCCTTGTCGTTAAGGTATGTTTGCATCGCAAGTCCGATCTGGCGCAGATTGCTCATGTCCTTTGTCGCTTTCGCGCGCTCGATAACGCCGGAGGAAACAGAGACCACAAGCGCGCCGAGAATGATGATGATTGCCGTTACGACGAGCAATTCGATCAGCGTGAAGGCGCGGAAACAATTCTTGGCCATCCGTCTTTTCAATTGAGCGTCACGATATTGGTTCCTGCCAGAGAATGAAAGCGAAAAAGCCTACATACATCGGAAGGGACGAAGAGGGGGAACTGCGAATCTTTCATAGCAATGGTTGCCTTTGAGTTTCATCCTCACGGCGCAAGATTGCTTGACAATACGTTGGTCATTTTGTGTACGTAGTCCATGCCCGACCCAACTGATCCGAGCCAACCACCGCCACCAAGTCCCGAACCCGAGCCCAGCGGAGCATCCACATCGACCGGTTTACCGTCGAACGTGGCTGCCGCCATCGCCTGCATTCCACTGATCGGCGGCATCATTTTTTATATTCTCGAAAAGCGCGACAGCTTCGTCCGTTTTTACGCAATGCAGTCGATCATCTTTGGCTGCGCGTGGTTTCTCTTTAACATTGTCTCGGCGGTCGTGCATGCCGTGTTTGGCGCAATTCCGGGTATCGGTGGTATCCTCGTATTTTTCTGGGCAGTCATCGCGGCGCTCGTGCATCTGGCGTTTCTGGTGATCATGATCATTACTATCGTAAAAGCGTTCACGGGCGTCCGCTGGGATATCCCGTACATCGGGCCGATTGCGCGCAAACAAGTGGAAGGTTCCGCACCGTAAAAATGTGGGAGGGACCTTGGTGTCCCGATCATCGCGGCACTAAGGCCGCTCTCACATTGTCTGTCCCGAGCAATTTCACGACAACCTCGGTTAAAATCAGCTCATGGTCGAGCTGCGTGGTGACGAGCTGAAGATTTGCCTCGAGACACGCCTGCATAGCTTCAATCAATTGTTTGGTCTCGAACTGATGCGCATGCTGCGCTGCGATCCCCAACGCGTAGGCATTGATCGAACCATCTTTCTTGCGAGGTAAGTGATCTGTCGCCCCAGCGGGCAAGCGGTTGATTGCAGAGATAAATTGGAATGGCGAGTGCGGGCAGGCGAGGCGATGACGTTCCATCAAGTCGTTGGCGAGTAGCAAATTTCGGAGCGTTGGAACGATCGCGACGAGTAAAATACCGATGGCACTTTCGCCTTGATCCAATAACCGTCGCACAAGTCTAAGCGCGAGTTCCAGGTCGCGTGTCGCCAGCGCATTGCTTAACTCGAAAATGACACCCGCCCTGGAAAGCGGCACCAGGTCCCGGACAAGATCGACGGTAACTCGTGGCACAGGCGCCTTCTGTGGCACGGCCATCTTGGCTGTGGGACTGGCGGGCATCGTGCCTGCCGGTTCGGAGTCAGCAGGCGAGACGCTCGCTTGCCCCACAGGCTGGAAGCCCGTGCTACGGCCGCCCACGAGAAAGATGTCGATTTTCTCCAGTTCGTTCTCGATCTGGCGTGTATCACCGCCAGTTAGCAGCACGAAAAGATCAAGCGCTTCGTCATCGAATTGCAGTTTTCGTTTTTTCGCGCGGCTTCGAACGATCTCGCTGGCTTCCTCCTCCCAGCCGCTCCGGCTGGAATCGATCCGATCGAAAATTTGCAACTCCGCCCGTTTGACCAGCAACCGATAAAACGAGCGACGCTTGTCCACTTCGGTGGCGCTGATCAGAAAGGTCACGTCAGAGCCGAGGCCGTTTTCGATCAGGTCTGATAATTCCTCGAGCGCGAACTGAACGCTTGTGGCGCAGCTGAGCTGGGTGTCGCCGAGAAAATTCGCGCTCTTCAACCACACGACCTTTGTGCTGCCGAAGAAAGGCAACGTTTGCAACGCCTCGATTGTCGATCTTATGCGCGCCGCCGCCTGGTCGGCGTTTTCGGCCACGCCATCAACGATTTCCAATCCGAAATCGCCCGCCTCTGGCGGTGTCAGGCTGGTCGCGAGGTCGGAGGCCACGCGTTTGACTTCGCTTTCGTCCGAGCCCATCACCGCATAGAGATTGCCAGTTGCCGTTTTTGTTTTTGTTTTCGGCATTGGAGATTTCTTCGCACGCGGGGCGAGGATTACAAGATTGGGTCGTTCGAGCGCGGATTTGGGGAGCACAGGCTGCCAGCCTGTTGTCGATGGCGGCTTGCTGATGACTCCCTACGCGCCCCAGAAATTCAGACGCGCGAGCGCCGGCGGCCCGCGTTGCGCGTGTATTTCACCAGCCTTCGTTTCGGTTCGATCCTAGTGATGCCAGCGCCACTTTTCACTTCCATGATTTGATCCCGTAAAAGCGCCGCGCGCTCGAATTCGAGATTGGCCGACGCTCGCTGCATTTCATCCTCTAGTTCGCGCAGCAGCTCGGTTATGTTGAAATCGCCGCCGGCTTCCTGAATGACGGAAGCGGCGATTTCGCGTCCGCGCAAAATTGTGTGCAAACTCTCTTGCACGGCGCGCCGAACGGTTTGCGGCGTGATGCCGTGCTTTTCGTTGTATTCCATCTGCCTGGCGCGTCGGTATTCCGATATCGACATCAGCGCTTCCATGCTTTGCGTGACCTGATCGGCGAAGAGCACGACTTCGCCGTTCACATGCCGCGCCGCGCGTCCCGCCGTCTGGATTAGGGAAGTTTGGCTGCGCAAGAAACCTTCCTTGTCCGCATCGAGAATGCAGACGAGCGAGACTTCTGGAAGATCGAGACCTTCGCGGAGCAAATTGATCCCGACTAGGATGTCGAAATCAGCCGCGCGCAGCCCACGCAAAATTTCGACGCGCTCTATCGTGTCGATGTCGCTGTGGAGATAGCGCACCTTCAATCCGACATCTCGCAGATAATCTGCCAGATCTTCGGCTGTTCGTTTCGTCAGCGTTGTCACGAGAACTCGCTGGTTCCTTTCGACACGCTGACGGCAGAGCTCGATTGTGTCGTCGATCTGATGCTTTAACGGCTTTAGCGTGATTTTTGGATCGAGCAGCCCGGTAGGACGAATGATCTGTTCGATCACGAGCGCCGCCCCCGCCGTGCGAACGTCGAATTTTCCCGGTGGCTCGTCGGTACGCGAGAGCACTTTTTCTGGGGAGCGCACGCGCCATCGCTTGCTGTTTGACGCGCCTCGCGTCAAACTCTCTTTTCTCGATTTATGCGCAGAAGGACCATCCGGGGAGGCGCCGGATGGAGTACGCGAGGGCGCATGCGCTCCCCGATCCGATTTTCCGGGCAGCACGAATGGAATGGGCTCATCTTGCCCGATCCGCTGTCGCTTGTGCGGAACGTAGCCCTCATTTTCGACCACGCTGTTTTGAATTTCGAATTCCGCCGGTGTGGCGCTCACGTAAATGAGCTGATTCGTCATCTTCATGAATTCGTCGAAATTGAGCGGCCGATTATCGAGCGCGCTAGGCAAACGAAATCCGTACTCGACCAGCACGGTTTTGCGCGAGCGATCGCCTTCGTACATGCCACCGATCTGCGGAATCGTGGCGTGCGATTCATCGATCACCACGAGAAAATCTTTCGGGAAGAAATCGATGATTGTGTATGGCTTCGATCCGGGTGGCCGTCCCGATAAATGCCGCGAATAGTTTTCAATCCCGTTGCAGAAGCCCATTTCCTGCAACATTTCGAGATCGTACTCCGTGCGCATTTTCAGCCGCTGGGCTTCGAGAAGTTTGTTCTGCGATTCCAGCACTTTGATTCGATCTTCCAGCTCCGCGCGAATCGTGCGCAGCGCTCGATTCAATTTGTCCGCCGGTGTCACGAATTGTTTCGCAGGATAGAACGTGATCACACTAAGCGATTCACGCGCGTGACCGGTTAAAGGATCGAAGCGCGTGATCGCATCGACTTCGTCGCCGAAGAACTCGATGCGGATCGCTTCCTCATCCGCGGTCGCCGGATAAATCTCGACGATATCGCCGCGAACACGGAACCTGCCGCGCGCAAAATTGATGTCGTTGCGCTCGTATAACATGTCAACCAAACGACCGAGCACGGCTTCGCGACTGATCTGCTTGCCCCGTTTTACTGTTAGCAGCATGTTCAAGTAATCTTCCGGCGATGTGATGCCGTAGATGCATGAGACGCTTGCTACCACGATCGTGTCACGGCGTGAAAGCAGCGCGCTGGTCGCGGCGAGCCGCAAACGCTCGATCTCTTCGTTAATCGACGAGTCTTTCTCGATGTAGGTGTCGGAGCGAGGAATGTAAGCTTCCGGCTGGTAATAATCGAAGTAGCTGACGAAATACTCGACCGCGTTGCGCGGGAAAAATTGCTTGAATTCGGAGTAAAGTTGCGCGGCGAGCGTTTTGTTGTGCGAAATAACAAGCGTCGGCCGATCAAGCTCCCGGATCACATTGGCGATCGTGAACGTTTTTCCAGAACCGGTCACGCCGAGCAATGTCTGGTGACGGTTCCCCGCTTCGACCGACTTGAGCAGCTTGGCGATCGCCTGGCCCTGGTCGCCCCGTGGCTTGTAATTCGATTCGAGGTGAAACGGCATCCATCATTCTAGCATAAGATCGGCAATGAAGTCCGACACCAGGGTGCGATTATCTTGCCGAATCCTCATATTGGACAATCGTGCCGGCAGTATGGCTGTATGTCGGAACCGATGGCGAAGGCGCTCGCCTTGTCGGGCTTTTTCATGCTATATGCCGGTGGACCGCTTGTGATCTCGAAGGAATTAGTGACAGAGCTAGCGCGATATGTCGGCTGAACTTCAGCCAGGCGTTCAATTGGAGATTGGTCACGTCTTGTTCATGGACGTGGTTGGTTATTCGAAACTGCTGCTCGACGAGCAGCGTGAGCTCCAACAACAACTGACTCAAATCGTCCGAAACACCGAGCAGGTCCGCGCTGCGGAATCGGCGGGCAAACTGATTCGGATTCCCACTGGAGATGGAATGGCGCTCGTTTTCTTTAACAGCCCGGAAACGCCAGTTCGCTGCGCGATCGAGATCGCCAAAAAGCTAAAAGAACATCCTGAGCTGAGACTGCGGATGGGTATTCACAGTGGACCGGTCAACGAGGTTCGAGATGTCAACGATCAGGTCAACATTGCTGGAGCCGGGATCAATACTGCGCAGCGGGTGATGGACTGCGGAGATGCAGGACACATTCTTCTCTCCCGACATGTCGCCGACGATCTGAAGCACTACCGACAATGGCAGCCGCAGCTGCATGACTTGGGCGAGTGCGCGGTCAAACACGGCGAGCGCGTCAATGTGGTCAATCTCTACAGTGGAGAACTGGGCAATCCACAATTACCGGAAAAATTCAGACGAGGCAAACGCTGGAAAATGCTGCGACCGAGGTCAACCTCCGGACGGGATGGGGGAGCGGCGATAGGCCGTTGGGCCTTTATTGCTGTGGCCGTTGCGATCATTGGCGCGGTTGCCGTTGGTGTTCCGCTTTTTTTTCACCGGCTAGCGATTAAATCGGAAAACGCTTCTCTTTCGAAGTCCTCTCCTTTTCCCGCGTCGGCGATTCCGGAGAAAAGTATTGCTGTGCTCCCATTCGAAAACCGGAGCGATGAAAAGCAGAACGCTTATTTTGCGGATGGAGTGCAGAACGAAATTCTGACCGATCTCGCCAAAATTGCAGATTTAAGAGTGATCAGTCGCACCAGCGTCATGCAATACAAAAGCGGGGCGGAGCGTAACGTCCGTGAGATTGGTCAACAACTTGGGGTGGCACATCTGCTGGAGGGAAGCGTTCAGCGATCCGGCAACCGCGTCAGAGTAACAGCTCAGCTCATCGATGCCCGGTCAGATGTGCAACAGTGGGCAGAGCGCTACGATCGTGATCTAGCTGATGTGTTCGCGATCCAAAGCGAAATTGCGAAGATGATTGCCGACCAGCTGCAAGCCAAACTCTCGCCGCAGGAAAAAGCGCGCGTCGAAGAGATACCGACAGCGAACACGGACGCATACGTGTTCTATTTGCGGGCGAACCAGATTGAGCGGAATCCGGACACGCTGCTCGAGGATTACAAAGCCGCCGAGCAACTTTACATGCAAGCGATTGAGCTCGATCCCAAGTTCGCGCTCGCCCACGCGCACCTTGCATCGACCTGCGCAGAGATTTTCCATTTTGACGAGCCGACCGAAGTTTGGAGAACGAAAGCCTACACCGAAGCGGAAATTGCTCTGCGCCTCCAACCGAACCTGCCAGAAGCACACTTTGCACTTGGTCAATGCATTTACTGGATGGATCAGGATTATGAGCGCGCTCTCGAACAATTCGAGATCGCTTCTCGCTTATCGCCGAGCAACGGAGACATTGGCCGGTTGATCGCGGCGATTAAACGCCGGCAGGGCAAATGGGAACAATCGCTCGAAGCGTACGAAAGGGTTGCGAAGATCGATCCGCAAAATCCGAATACCGTCCGCGAACTTTTCTTTACGCTCACGGCGATGCGTCGCTGGCCCGAAGCTGCCAAATGGGGCGAACGAATGCGCGCAATTGCTCCGGCGTCGCTCGTCGCCAAAATTCAAAGCGGTTATGTCGATTTCTGGTGGAAAGGCGACACGCGCCTGCTCAAATCATTACTCAGCCAGGTGCCGGCAGGAACTGATCCAGACGGCGTGATAACGTCGTGCCGGTGGGACGTGGCCATGATCGACCGCGATTTTGTCGCGGCGCGCACGGCTTTGCAAAGCTGCGGCCTGAACGAGGTCTCCTACACGACTGGGAGCGCAACACCGAAGAGTTTTCTCCAAGGCTTGATCGAGCTGGCCGAAGGCAAACAGGCGCAGGCTCAGAAATTCTTTGAATTAGCGCAGCCGAATTTTGAAAAAGCGGTCGAGGAGGCGCCCTTGAGCGCTGATCGTCACGCCAATCTCGGTTGGTTCTACGCGTTTGCAGGTCGAAAGGACGAAGCTATTCGCGAAGGGAAACGCGCAGTGGAATTAAAGCCTGAGTCGAAAGATGCCTTAGATGGCGCGATCATGAATTGCTACCTCGCGCTGATCTACGCTCGTGTCGGCGAAAACGATCTTGCGATTCCGGTTATCGAACGATTGCTAAAAACGCGGGGCGCGGTCGACAGTGCCGATTACAGCATCACGATTAACGACCTGAAATATCGTTGGGAATGGGACCCGATTCGGAAGGATCCGCGTTTTCAGAAATTGATTACGAACAACGCGCTGTAAGCAGGTGGCTGGCCGGGATGAATTATTATAGTTAGGGAATCGGAGTGAGATTGGCGTGGCAAATCCATTGCCAGCCGCTCGCTCCTTTTTTCCAGACACTCAAACGCGGCGCTGGCTTCGTCGGCAATCGCTCCAGATCGATCGTTTCCTGCGCCGAAATCATATACGTAACCACAATGTTGTCGCCGTTCACGGCCGATTTAAGATCGCTCAATGCCGTCTCGCCGACGTTCAAGTTCTTGATTAACGATATTTCCGCAGCCCGATCACGCGCGCCATCGGGATGAACGGACTGAAAACCGTCAGCGATTTTACTTTCCACCGCTTTCCAATTCTTCGCCTTGATGTCTTCCCACATCTGTTTTTCCATCTTTTCGCCGTCGTTGGTTGTTTGGTCCATTTTCGATCAGTACTATCGGGCTGCTGTACCTGTCAAACTTCAAATCTGTGGACTGCCAATCGCGGAGGAAATACGAGCCTTGATCCGACCGATTCCGTCGCCCAGCAGGAGTCCTGGCGTTCCATTGACCGCCGTTAGGGCAGTGCGATTCTGCGTAGGTTGATTTGATGGCCGCCAAGCTAAAAACCGATTCGCACCTTGAGATTGCTCACGTCTTGTTCATCGACGTGGTGGGCTACTCGAAGTTGCTCGTCAACGAGCAACGAGAAGTGGTTGAACAACTCAATCGAACTGTACGGAAAACTCCTCGGTTCCGGAAAAGTGAAGGGGGCGGCAAGCTAATTCGGATTCCGGTTGGCGACGGGATGGCCCTCGTCTTCTTCCAAACTCCGGAGGAGCCAGTGCAGTGTGCAATGGAAATTGCCAGGGCGCTGAAAAACCATCCGCAGATTCGGCTGCGGATGGGCGTCCACAGCGGCCCTGTCGATCAGGTCAAAGATGTCAATGACAGATCAAATGTCACTGGAGTGGGAATCAATATCGCGCAGCGAGTGATGGATTGCGGCGATGCTGGGCACATTCTGGTCTCCAAACGCGTGGCCGACGATCTCGCGCAAGACAGTCTTTGGCAGCCGCATCTGCACGAACTCGGTGACGTCGAGTTGAAACACGGTCAGAAGGTCGGAATCGTCAATCTTTACACTGAGGAACTCGGCAACCGAGAGTTGCCGCAGAAGTTCGCTTCGGCAAAGAAGCCGGAAGCGAAGCTCGAAAAAGCGCAGAGTGCTGATTCGAAGATCTGCCTGAGACGGTGGATTATCGGAATCGCCATCGGAACTGTTCTCGCGATCGCAGCGGCGAGATTTTATCGAATGGTAGGGACCGACCGCTGGGCCGTCCGCCCAAATGCTGTCGAACAAGGACGCCGCGGCGCGGCGTCCCTACCTGTTCCGAATAAATCGATTGCGGTGCTTCCGTTCGTGAACATGAGCGCGGACAAGAACGACGAGTATTTGAGTGATGGCGTCAGCGAAGAGTTGATCACCGCGCTCTCGAAGATCACTGGTTTGCAAGTCAAGGCCCGGACTTCATCGTTCGCGTTCAAGGGCAAGAACGAAGATATCGAGAAAATCGGCGAGCTACTGCACGTCAGTCATTTGCTCGAAGGCAGCGTCGCCAGGGCTGGCAATAAATTGCGCATCACAGCGCAGCTCATCCAGGCCTCGGACGGCAACCATCTTTGGTCGGACACGTACGACCGCGAGATGCAGGACATCTTTGCGGTCCGCAGCGAAGTGGCGCAGCAGGTGGCGGCGACCTTGAAAATCCGTCTGCTCGGCGAGGAGAAGAAGCGCTTGGACCAGAAGCCGACGGAGAATATCGAAGCTTACAATCTCTACCGACAAGGACGCTACTACGCCGACAAATTTTCCCAAGACGGTTTCAAAAAGGCGATCGGTTTCTATCAGCAGGCTATCGAGAAAGATCCTCGCTTCGCGCTCGCTTACGCCGGAATGGCCGACACTTACGTGCTGGCTGCGGATTTTTACATCCCGCCGCGGGAAGCGTTTTCAAAAGCAAAAGAGGCCGCGCTCAAAGCCATCGAAGTCGATGAGACTCTGGCTGAGGCCCATGCTTCACTTGGGTTCGTTCACTTCCATTACGACTGGGACTGGGCCGCAGCGGAAAAAGAGTTCAAGCGCGCGTTGACTCTCAATCCTCAATCAGCGCAGGCGCATTTACTCTATACGGAGTATTTGGCGGGAATGGGACGATACGACGAAGCATACAGTCAGGGTCGGCGAGCGCTGGAGCTTGACCCGCTTTCAATTTCAGCACGCTGGTCGCTGGGCTGGGCATCCCTGCATGCCGGTCGCAGCGATGACGCGATTCAGCAATTTTCCAAGGCGGCGGAACTTGATCCGAACAACGCTTGGGTGCGGCTATACTTAGGGCGCGCGTACCTGAGCAAAGGAATGGGGCAACGCGGTATCGAAGAAATGGAAACCGCCCAACGTCTCGAGCCCGACCATCCGATGGTGCTGGCTTTCCTCGGTTACGGCTACGCGGTCACAGGCCGACGCGCCGACGCGTTGAAGTCACTTCAGACTTTGGACGAAATAGAAAAGAAACATTACGTCTCGCGCATCTCCCGTGTTTACGTTTACGCTGGACTCGGAGACAAGGACAAGGCGTTTGAGTGGCTGGAGAAAGCTTACCAGGAACGCTCGGACTTGCTGGCGTGGTTTCGCAAAGACCCGGAATCGAAAAACCTTCAATCCGATCCGCGCTTCGCTGCGTTGATGCGGAAGATTGGATTTACAGAACCGTGAGCGTCGCATCTTCTTCGGAGTACGCTCAGTGAAACTTCGCAGCTTCTTCGCCGAGCTAAAGCAGCGCAACGTTTGTAAAGTTGCGATCGCGTACGCGATCGGCGCGTGGCTGCTCATTCAGTTCGTGCCGCAGAATGCATCGTCGCAATGAATTCAAGGAATTTTTTTGCCGAGCTAAAGCGGAGAAAAGTTTATAGCGTCGCGGTCACCTACGCAGTCGTTGGCTGGCTGCTGATCCAAGTCGTCACTCAGGTTTTTCCACCGTTCGAAATACCGAACTGGGCTGAGCGGCTCGTCATACTTGCAATCATCATCGGTTTCCCAGTTGCGTTGGTTCTGGGGTGGCTTTTCGATTTCACGCGACACGGAATTATTCGAACAGCGGATCTATCTTCCGACGCCCGGATCGAAGTCTCCCCGCCGGCGGATTCGAGAGAGAAATCGATCGCCGTTTTGCCTTTCAACGATTTGAGCCCGGCAAAGGATCACGATTATTTCAGCGATGGTATTGCAGAGGAGCTTCTGGGAGCTCTGGCCAAAGTCGATGGGCTGCGGGTAGCAGCGCGGCGGTCTTCATTCTGGTTTAAGGACAAAGAGGCCGAGCTCAACGAAATCGCATCGAAGTTAAATGTGGGACACGTGCTAGAAGGCAGTGTTCGGCGCGATGGCAATCGTGTACGCGTCATGGCGGAACTGATCGACGCGTGCGACGGATTTACACTTTGGTCGGAAACGTACGAGCGCGAAATGCATGGGATTTTTGCGCTACAAGATGAGATTACGCGTTCCATTGTCGATGCGCTAAAGCTGAACCTCGATATTTCACCGCCACCTGCATCACGTAGCACCGAAGCTTACGATGCTTATTTGCACGGTCTCTTTTATTCGGACAAGAGCACCGAGGACGCATTGCGCAGAAGCCTCGAATTTTTTGAGCGCGCGCTGGAGAGAGATCCCAAGTTTAGTCGAGCGTGGACTGGAATCGCAAAGGCGTGGCTATGGTTGGCGGACGCTTACCTGCCGCCGCTCGAAGCTTATCCAAAAGTCCGTGATGCCGCTGTTCGCGCCTTGCAGCTAAACGATGAGGAGGCCGAAGCGCACGTATATCTCGCCGAGAGCAAACGCATTCTCGACTGGGACCTCGATGGCGCCGAAGCGGAATTTAATCGCGCTGTCGAGATAGACCCGAATTCGACGCCGTCGAATTACTTCATCGCTGCTCTCTACGCTGCACGCGGCGACCGCGACAAAGCGCTGGCCTACCTGCAGCGTACGTCGAAGATCGATCCGGCTTCACTCTGGGTCAGCAACTTTGCCTGCGAGCTTTACCGTTACTTCGGTCTTTACGATGAAGCGATCGCGGCCGGCGAACGCGCGCTGCAACTTGATCCGACATTTGCCCATTATGGCGAGCCGGCCCTGGCAGCGCTTTATCGCGAGATAGGACGCTTCGATGATGCGATTGCACTCTATAAAAAGGCACATGATTTGACGGGCAGACCAGGGTTCGGTCTGGCGATCACCTACGCGCGCATGAGCCGCCGCAAGGAAGCGCTGGAAACCCTCGAAGGGGCCATCGCGGGCTGGGGCTATCGCCCGGGCGATGCAATTGCGCATGTGCATGTCGCACTGGGAGCGTATGATGACGCAATTCGCGACCTCGAACGTGCGTGCGAGCAGCGCTCGTCATCGTTGCACAGCGTGGGCATCGCGCCTGAATTCGTACCCCTTCGTTCGGATAAACGTTTCCTGTCGATCCTGAAAAGAATCGGGATCGAACCGGAGAAAGTCTTTGCGGCGACAGCGTCTCGATTATTGCACAATCGCGTCTCGTCCGTGGCCGTGGGAACGCACACCGTATTTGTTTAGATCCTGCTGCGCCACGTGCATTCCAAAGAGCAACACCGCAATCAGACCAAAGTACAAGATCGACATTGTCCAACGCTGCGATGGCGTGACTTCGAAGTACCGTTGCTCTTCCTCCGTTCGTTTGCGGAAGAGCGAGTAAATCCGGGGCAGCGACAAAAGTATGATCAACCAGACAATAAAATTCGGATACTTCCACCCGAACCAAAGGAGCAGGGCGAACCCGGGCAACCAAAGCCAGCGGGACAACGCGGTTACGATGCGTCCGCCATCCAGCATTCCAACCGGCGTCAGATTAAACAGATTAAGAAAATACCCGAACCAAGCGAGCGCGATGAACAGCGGTGCGGCGAACATTTCGCCCAAGGCGTTGCAGACCAATGCGCCAAAGCTGCCCAGCATTGGGCCGCCTATTCCCACGCATGCCTCCATCCAAGCGTTGCGCGGCGCTTCCTTGAGCGCGATGAACGCGCCCATGAACGGAATAAAAACAGGCGCGCCGACCTTGAGTCCGAATTTTTTCGCGACAAGCAAATGACCGGATTCGTGCACGAACAAGAGCAGGACAAATCCGAGCGCGAATTGCCAGCCCCAGAGCCGAGTGTAAACCCAGACCATCAGCAGCATGGTGCCGCCCGACTTGAGCAGGATTGGCAGGAACTTGAGGAGCGGCAGCAGAACAAACTTCAATTTCGCGAAAAACTTTGCGATCACGACGCCAACTACTGCAATTGGGCCAAACGCTTTTTTCACCCGGCTCCAAGCGGTCTCGGTGGATGGCGCCTTGTATTCCTCGGTTTTTTCGGTTTGAAGATTCACTGGAGAAAATTAGACCGTCACGCTGTGCAATTCATTAAACGCGTCGCCCAGATGATCGAGAACATCGCGAGGCAATAATGATTGCTCACTTTCGCTACCATTAAAAATCGCGATCTCCGCAGCGCGCCCGCATACCCACGCGCCGAGTCGCGCCGCATCGTAAAGAGATAGACCCTGTCCCACCAAACCGGCGCAGACGCCGGTGAGAATATCGCCCATTCCGCCGGTGGCCATTCCCGGATTGCCGGTTGTGTTATAGCTCAATGGGCGATCACGTTCAGCGACGATCGTTCGACTGCCTTTCAACAAAAGCGTCACCGGAAAACGGTGACAGAATTTCGTAGCCGTTTTAGCCCGCGGCTCTTTCTGGCTTGGAAAAAGGCGTTTCATCTCGCCCGGATGCGGCGTGAGTAGCCGTTCGCCTTTGCAACGCCTGAGCACTGAGGTTTTTTCTGACAAAATGTTGAGCCCGTCGGCATCAAGCACCATCGGTTGCTTTGCTTTTTCGATCAGCTCGAGAATTTGGGCAGCGCGTGATTTTCCAAGACCAGGCCCAAGCGCCCAGACGTCGGGTTTTTCCTTGAGCAAGTCGTCGTAGGATTTAACTGGCTTCACCATCGCTTCCAGGGGTGCGGTGCTGGCAACGACCTCGTAGATTTCTTCCGGCACAAAAACTTCAACCAGACCTGCGCCTGCTCGCAACGCGCCCTGCGACGTCATCAGAGCTGCGCCGACGAATCCCTTGGAGCCAGCTACTACGCCAATGCGACCAAATTGATTTTTGTATGCGCTGAATTTCCGACGGGGCAAAAGTGGCCCAAGAGAATGCGGGGCGGCGATCAGTTCATTCGACGCGCCTTCTGCCGTGAGATCGGGAAGTGGAACTACCTCTAGGCGACCGATGAGATCGAGCGCATTATCTACAACCAGGCCGCGCTTCGCGAAACCGATCGTGACGGTGAAATCGGCGATAATGCAGTCGCGATCGGCTTTGCCAGATTCGCCATCGAGACCGGTCGGAAGATCCACCGCGAAAACATAAGCGCCACTTTTCCGGCGTAGCTCGCTGATGTACCGGCAGGCTGTGCGCACGGGTTCGCGGAGGGGCGGTTTGGCGCCCAACCCAAGCAAGCCGTCGAGAACGATGATCGGAGAAGCGTTGCCCAGATATGTTTCTTCCGCCACGGCGTCCTGTGCAGCCGACGACTGATCGGCGACCTCTGCCCAAAGCTCGACAAGGGTGATGCCGAAGTCTACACCTTCCTGTGGTCGCGCACCCAAAATCTCGGTTGGCCTGCGACGCAAGCTTTCCAGCTTTTTGCGCATGAGGCCGCTGCAATCGCTCTCTTTGAAGGCAAGGCGGACTTCGATTTTCCATCCGCTGCGTCGCAAGCATTGCGCGGCGACCAGCGCATCGCCTGCGTTATGACCTTTTCCGGCGAAAACGATGCACGTCCCGGGGCTGGGAAAAAATTTGCGGACTGCTCGCGCGACGCCCGCGCCTGCTTGATCCATTAACGCTTCGACTCCGACGCCCCGCGCGAAAGCCGCCTTTTCCGCATCTCGCATTTGCGCCGAAGTTAGAATTGGCGAGTCCAATCAGCCCTCCCCCTCTTTCGGCGTTGCGCTCGACTTGGAGTCGACTGGTTTCGATGATTTCTTCTTCTTCGACGACTTAGAGCTTGAGCGTTTCTTGTGTGAACGTTTTGATCGAGAGCGCTCGGAGCCACGCACGTTCGTTTGATCGATGTACGATTGGAGTGGAATACTTTCAGCAGTGGCCACTCGTGTCGCGCTCAACGCACTGGTCACCGAAAAACGCCCGCGGACTCCGGCAGCAATCTCTTCGGCGAGTTTTTGTCGGTAGGTGGCATTCTGGGCGTATGCCGCTTCGGTTGGGTTGGTAAGGAAGCCGCACTCCACGAGTACTGCCGGGACCTTTGTCTTTCGCAAAACATAGTAACCGCGGCGCCGCACTCCGCGATTCGGCGAAGGCGCGCCGCCTGCGACAAAATAATGGACGGCTGAGGCGAGCGGCAGGCTGTCGCGGCTGTAAAAATATGTCTCGATGCCATCTGCACCCGCCCGTTTTGTCGAATTGAAATGGATACAAACGAAAATGGCGTTGCGATACGAGTTCGCGATCGCAACCCGCGTCGGCAAGGGGACAAAGACATCGCTCTCCCGGGTCATGACGACGCGATAGCCATTGGCCGTAAGAACGCTTTTGAGTCGCCGCGCGACGTCAAGCGTCATCTCCTTTTCTGGGATCTTCTGGCCGGGAATACCACCGCGGTCGAAACCGCCGTGGCCGGCATCGATCACCACAATCGTGGACGAGCCGCCGCCTTGAGAATCACGGCTTGCCTGTGCCGCGGAGGAAGTGCCGCAGGTCAGGATCACAATCGACAAACCGGCAATAAGTAAACGCAATCGGCAAAATTTTGTTGGCATTACCGGTCATCTTTGGGCAACCCAGGCGGGCGGTCCGAAAGTTTCGGCGTCGTGCCGCGTGCGGTTTGCGCGGCCGGCGCCTCGATCACACCGCCGCGCACCGCTACGTCGCCATTAGCGGCGTGCACAAGACGTGGGCGCGTTTTTGTTTCCATGAAAGAAGAGTGCGCAAGCAGTTCACCGTTTAAGCCAATGCGCGAATAGGACCAGGCGCGTGGCGCCGCGCAATGGAGAACATGCAATTGATTCGCGCGATCGATTTCTGCCTGTGGTTCCTCGAAAGCGATGGTCCGGCCCAACGAATAAGTCGCATAGACGGTTCCGCTGTCCCTGTCCTGCACGCGTACATACAAAGAGGTATGGTCCGGAAAGCGGTTTGTGAGTAGCGCGTAGGTGCGCGCGTTCCCGGGCGCGGCAACGCCGTCGGGAATACCGACTGTCTGCTGCCAGATCGGCCGCGCATCGGTCACTTCGAAAACGCGCGTTCCCGAATAAAAAAATTTCTCCAAATCCGCGAAATAAATATGCGCACGAACGTGATAGGTGCCGAAATCGTGCACCGGATAAAGCGGAGTAAGATTGATCCGCTGTGTCACCTTTTGCCCGGCTTCAATTTTCAAGGGCGGTTGCGCGTTATCTGTCGCGATGGGCGGAATCGGCTGACCTTCGCTTCCAGTCACCTCGAATCCAAACCACGATTGCCCATCGGCATCGTGAAGGTCCACATCGCGTCCGGCCAGATTGGTAATGGCAAGTGTGGCTACCACCGGCTCGTAAGCGATGTACTGCAATCGCTTGAATTTCAGGTCCACCTGAATTTGCGCTTCTCCTGTGACCGCAAAGAGGAAAACGCATACAACCAGCAGGATATATTTTATCACGCGGTAAAATAACGCAATTGGTAGCATAAAAAATTGGCGCCCGTTCTGGCTTGGTCGCTTCGCCACCGCGTTCCCTCGCAACCCGCAATCGTTGCCTGTTGTATTCTTTCGCCGTCGCACCAGTTGTTTGCTGATGTCGCGTCGCGGTGCATGCTGAGCATTACATCACGGTGACGAGGTACTCTCTGTAGGAGGAAAAAGCTGCAGCAGCCGTGCCGGTTCCGCCTGAACGGCTTGCAATTTATCATTGTAATAAACCAAAATCCTGTACCCCAAATACCTTCGCTCACCAGCTCCTGCCAAAGAACCTGCCTTCGCCGTCCGACTCTTCTGTCCCGGTTTGACCGCTGACGCCGTCTCAGAAAGTGCTGCCTCAGATGAGACGCCCCTCATTTTCGGGCGCAGATAATTCACAGAGAGTATCTCCGGGTTTGTGTCCGTCCAATCGTGCTTCGGTGTTACCCATTCGTAGTTCACGTCAGCGTCAGTCAGCTTAATATCTTTGTCATTTACAGTGTCGTAAAAGAACACCTGAATTTTCACTTTGGTGTGATCAATTGCGGTATTGGGCTGTTTTCTTATGCCGATCCGGAGCGTCAGGTTAGTCTCTGTGTCGGGTTCGGGCGTTTCCGTCGTTTTGACTTCGGTAATTCCGAAGGTGGAACCCTCCGGGATGCCGGCAACATCCTTGCGTGAGGCGGTGGTCCCGAGTACCGCGCTCGTCATACCAGCTTCGGCTGGAGCTGGAGTGGGCACCCCCAGCTTCAAGCGCCGATCTGCCAATTCATACGCCGCGCCAGCCGACGGGCCCATTTCCTGAAGCTTGCGCCACATCTCATTCGAACGGTCGAAGAGTTGCATTGATTCATAGGTCTTGGCTGTTTCCTCGAGCACTGTTGCGTTGTTTGGCTCGCTTTCCAATGCTTCCTGCAAGCGGGCCAGCGCATTTGTCGTGTCGCCCCGGTCGCGTAGTTCGACGCCTTCTCGCAGCAGCTGATCAACCAGCGACGGGGCCGGGGTCGGGGCCGCCGCTTTCGACGAAAACTCTGACTGCGGTACCGGTGCCGGTGTTGCAGAAGCGGCAGAAGCCGGAGGGCGGACCACAGTTGCAGTGATTGCCTGTGTCGATGTTCGAGCAGCGCGAACCCCGCCAACGTAGTAAAAGGTTGCGGCGAGGATCTCCGCTACCGCCAGAATCACGATCAAGCCGAGCCCAACGCTGAAACTCGGATCGACCTGCGTAGCGCGTGAGAGAAGACTTCGCATGGGGCGGTAGACCCGTTTCTGTAAACGCGCTTTCGCAAAGCTGTCAACTCCTGCAGTCACGGAATGTCGGTGCGATGGAGAGATGAATGAATGATCATTACTCCATCGTCGTGGAGCTACGCCTACCGGGAAATATCGTTCTGACTCAACATTTTGAATCCTTCGCCCATCAGCACTGAAGAAGCGCATTCCGTATCGTCGACATGCAGGGCGATCGCGGCAAAGCCGCGCGGCCGTATGAGCAAGGAATACGTGAAATGCACATTGACTTCGGCCATCACCAACGCGGCGAGCAGCTTCACCAGCTGTGTGGCCACTTCTCGCACTTCAACCACCACCACCTCGCAAACACCGAAAGCAACGTTTTTTTCCCGAAACAATTTCTCTACGCGACCTGGGTCGCTCACGATAATCCGGGCGATGGCCGAGTCGGTTGACTCAGACACGCTCAGGGCCACTACGTGAGTATTCTGCGTATTGAGCAGCTTCACAACCTCCAGCATAGCTCCCACCTTGTTCGGCAGAAAAACGGAGAACTGCTTTACCAGCGGCCCTCCCATCTTCGAAGTTGTTTCCGGTAAATCGACAGGCATGTGAGTGGCACGGCGCCGATGAAAAATCGGCGTAGCGCTCCGGCAACTATCTCATTGTCAGTCTTTCCTTGGCAAACCGAATGTGAACGTAATTCGTTAAAAGTTACATCGTTACATCGTTTTAACTTTTGTAACTTTATAACCCTGTAACGCTTTCCAGCCTCTTTCAGGCTGTTCATTTCGGCGCGGCGCTTTACATTCGCTCGCCGACGATGGACGAAGAGAATGAGCTGATCGCGCTGCGGCGCAAAAAACTCGACGCGCTTCGCTCGAAAGGGGTCGAACCATTCGGGGCTGGTTTCGAACCAAGCGGATCTATCGCGGAGGTGCGCGAAAAATTTAAAGAACGCGAGACCCTTCGCGCGGCTGGCCGCATCACTGCGCATCGCGACATGGGCAAAAGCCACTTTCTCGACCTGCGCGACGCCACCGGACGGATTCAAATTTATATTCACGCGAAAGAAGTTGGCGCTGAGCTGGTCGATCTTTTTCGCCTGCTCGATATCGGGGATCTCGTCGGCATCGAGGGCACATGCTTTCTCACGAAAAGCGGGGAACCGACGATCAAGGTGCGCACCCTCCGGATGCTCGCGAAAGCTCTGCGGCCGCTGCCTGAAAAATGGCACGGGTTGCAAGCCATCGAGGTCCGCTACCGACAGCGTTATCTCGATCTTCTTACGAACGAGCGTTCCCGCTTCGTGTTCGAAAAGCGGATCGCGATTGTCCGTGAAACCCGGCGCTTCTTTGAGGAGCGCGGCTTTTTGGAAGTGGAGACGCCGATTTTGCAGACCATTGCCGGCGGCGCCGCGGCCGAACCGTTTTACACCCATCACAAGGCGCTCGGCCTCGATCTGTATCTGCGCATCGCGCCAGAGCTTTATTTGAAGCGTTTGCTCGTAGGCGGGTTTAACAAGGTCTTCGAGATCAGCCGCAACTTCCGGAACGAAGGCATCTCCCGAAAACACAACCCGGAATTTACCATGCTCGAAGCTTACTGGGCATATGCCGATTTTGAGAAGATGGCGAATTTGGTCGAGGAACTAATTACTCATCTGGCGCAAGTCGTCTGCGGTTCCCTGCAAATCGAACATGGAGATGGCGATGGAAAAATCACCTGCACGATCAACTTGAAACGGCCTTGGCGGCGCGCGCGCTACTACGATTTAGTGCGCGAAGCTGCAGGAAAAGATTGGTTCAAGCTATCGAGCAAACAGCGACGCGAACGCGCCATCCGCGAATTCAAATTAGAAATTTTGCCGCAACTCGCCGATTTCGAAGTGACCCAGCATGTCTTCGAAAAATTAGTCGAAGAGGCGACGGTCGATCCGCTCTTCGTCACGCATTGCCCGAAAGAGCTAGTGCCGCTGGCGAAACAAAACGCGGAGGACAATTCGCTCGTCGACGTTTTTGAGCTCATCATCAACGGCACGGAGATCGCCCCTGGTTACAGCGAGTTGAACGATCCGCTTCTGCAACGTCAGCGTTTGCTCGAACAAGCAGGTGAAGAGACGCAAAAGATCGACGAAGAATTTCTGCTCGCGCTCGAGTATGGTATGCCGCCGGCCGGCGGCTTTGGCATCGGCATTGATCGGCTCACCATGCTGCTCACCGGCGCAGAATCGATCCGTGACGTTATTCTCTTCCCGCTGCTCAGGCCGAAGAAATAACGAAACGTAATTCGTTAAGAAGTTACATCGTCACGTCGGCTCCGGTTCAACGGTTCACATCAAGCGCCGCGTTCCAAATCGAACGTGACTTTAGCGTTGATGCGATAATTGCTCACTTTCCCGTTGTCCACTTCGGCGGTGAATTCCTTGATGTAAATCGAGCGAATATTCCGCAATGTTTTCGAGGCTTCGTTCACCGCGCCCTGCGCGGCGTCTTCCCAGCTCTTGGACGATTGTGACATCAGTTCGATGACTTTAACGACTTTGGCCATGGTAATAATTCTCCTCCGTTTATCTATCGCGGATCGGAGGTAGATCGCGTGTTCCATGGCGCGACGATTCTTTTTCGACCGCGGTGTCAGCGGGGTCACGTCACGGGCAATCAAAATGATTCGTTGAAACGATGAAGGGGTGAAGCGACGAAGCGTTGGCTTCGCCACGTCAAGTCGTTGAATCGTAAATCGTAAATCCAATGTAACGATGTAACGTTTTAACGTTGGAACACATAACTATGAAACCTTTCCAAATCGCCGGATTGCCGCCCGACGAATTGACCAGTTTTCTCACCGGAACACATTCCGATCCGTTCCGCATTTTGGGACCACACCGAGTCGGGGACGATTTGGAGGTCCGTGTTTTCCGGCCCGACGCGCGAAAGATCGACATCGTCCTAAATCAACAGCTAAAAGAGCCGATTGCGGCGGAGAGAATTCACCGCGACGGTTTCTTCTGCGCAACTGTGCTGGGAGCTAGGCGCGACCTTGATTACCATCTGCGCCTCACAGCGTGGGACGGGTCGGAGTCTCTGACGCGCGATCCGTATCAGTACGGCCCGATCATGGGCGAGGTTGATCAACATTTGTTCGGCGAAGGACAGCACTGGCAGATTTACGAAAAGTTTGGCGCACACCTGCGCACTATCGGCGATGCCGCGGGCGCTTACTTCGCGGTTTGGGCGCCCAACGCGCAGCGGGTCAGTGTGACAGGCGATTTCAACGGTTGGGACGGCCGCGTCAATCCGATGCGCAAACTCCTTGGCGGCGGCGTCTGGGAATTATTTTTGCCCGGCGTTCTTGAAGGCGCGCACTACAAATTCGAAATTCGCACCCAGACGGGCGCGCTTTTGCTCAAGAGCGATCCGTTCGCCTTTTTTAATCAGCACGGATTATCGACCAGTTCTCTCGTTTACAATCTCGACCGTTATCAATGGAGCGACGCCGAGTGGATGGAATCGCGGCGGAGACGGGATTGGCCGAAGACTCCGGTCAGCATTTACGAAGTACACCTCGGCTCATGGCGTCGTCACGCGGATGAAGGACGCCAGTTCAGTTATCTCGAACTGTCCGAGACTCTGGTGCCATACGTGCTGGAGATGGGTTACACTCACATCGAGTTGCTGCCCATCGCCGAGCATCCGTTCGAAGGCTCCTGGGGTTATCAAGTCACCAATTATTACGCTCCCACCAGCCGCTTCGGCTCGCCCGATGAATTCCGTCATTTCATCGACGCATGTCACCGAGCCGGGATTGGCGTCATCATGGACTGGGTGCCGGCGCATTTCCCGAAAGATGCGTACGCCCTGGCCGAGTTCGACGGCACCGATCTCTACGAACACATGGACCCGCGCCAGGGTGAGCACCAGGATTGGGGGACGCTCATTTTTAATTATGGCCGCCCCGAAGTCCGCAATTTCCTTATCGGCAACGCCCTCTTCTGGCTGGACAAATATCACATCGACGGTCTGCGCGTGGACGCGGTGGCCTCGATGCTTTACCTCGATTATTCGAGACAACCAGGGCAATGGATCCCAAATGTTTATGGCGGCCGCGAAAATCTCGACGCGATCTATTTTTTGAAACGCTTCAATGAAGTTTGCTATGAGCGTTTCCCCGGGATCATGACCATCGCCGAGGAATCAACCGCATGGCCCGGCGTGTCGCGCCCGACTTACCTGGGCGGGCTCGGGTTCGGTTTCAAATGGAACATGGGCTGGATGCACGACTTCCTCCAGTACATGAGCCTCGATCCGGTTTACCGGCGCTATCATCACGGGAATATCACCTTCTCGCTGCTCTACGCGTTCCAGGAGAATTTCATTCTAGTCCTCAGCCACGACGAAGTAGTTTACGGCAAGCGTTCGCTATTATCGAAGATGCCCGGCGACGAATGGCAAAAGTTCGCCAATCTCCGGATGTTTCTGGCGTGGATGTACGGGCATCCCGGCAAAAAACTGCTCTTTATGGGCGGCGAATTCGGCCAGCGCAACGAATGGAACCACGACGTAAGTCTCGACTGGGATTTGGTGCAGTTGCCTCGCCACGACGGATTGCGCCGTCTTGTTCAGCATCTCAATCACACCTACAAAAACGAGCCCGCCTTATGGGACCAAGACGACACCAATGAAGGGTTTGACTGGATCGATTTTCACGATGCCGACAACAGCGTAGTAGCGTTCCTGAGAAAATCGCGCGACGGCGACATGATCGCGTTCGTGGTAAATGCTACGCCGGTGGTGCATCATAATTACCGCCTCGGCGTTCCCGAGTGCGGATTCTGGCGCGAGATCATCAATACCGACGCCGAGACCTACGGCGGCAGCAACCTTGGCAATTACGGCGGCGTGCAGAGCGAAGATCGGCAATGGATGGGTCGCCAGCATTCGATTCTGATCCATCTGCCGCCTCTGGCAACCGTGGCATTCAAGCTGGAAAGATGATTTGTTAGTCTCGCTAAATCTTGATCACGTTGTGTCAATAGTAAGGACTTCTCTGAAAGCTAGTGTCAAGCGGTGAGGCGGTGAGGTGGTTAGTAGTGGTGGTTCGACACGCTCGAGCCGATCGTAGATCGCCTGCCAGTTCCAGCATGCCTCAATCACCACCCGGCTCTTGCCGCCCAACGAGCGAAAAAATTGAGCGAAACCAGCAGCCAGATTGCCCTCGATGCG
>Ga0209376_1000803_pt1 | contig 33585 bp, 32 predicted proteins | sample GraSoiAngelo_134_FD_185891 | JGI IMG/M metagenome (GOLD analysis project Ga0209376, IMG submission 185891) | Grasslands soil microbial communities from the Angelo Coastal Reserve, California, USA - 14_0929_05_30cm (SPAdes) (version 2) | ecosystem: Environmental > Terrestrial > Soil > Grasslands ...
CAACCACGGATACACGCACTGCGTGCTGCGCGACCGGCTCTTCCGGCCCCGTCTCTTCGGCGGCAACCGTGAGTTCCATCGCGAGTTCCACGACTGGCTGCCGCCGGCGACCCACCGCGAGCACGTGGCGCGCGCGCAGTCGATTCTCCAGGAGTGCTTCGGTCAGAGCGTCGTGACCTTCGTGCCGCCCGGCAACGTGTTCTCGCGCGCGACGCTGGACGCGGCGGCTGGCTGCGGCGTCCGGTACGTGTCGTGCCTCGACCCCGGGCGCTTCGGCCCCGTGGACGGCCTCACGTGGGTGGCGGACCGCGACGTCGTCGCGCTCCACGACCGCGACGTCGTGCTCGGCGGGCTCGCCGCGCTCGAGCGAGTGCTGCGCGGGTCCGCGACCAAGCTCGTCACCGTGCGCGAAGCCGGCGAGCGGCTGGGCCGGAGCGGGCGGTGACGCCGCGCTGGCCCCGTCCGCTGGTGGTCGCCGTCGACGCGGTGAATCGCCGCGGCAAGGCGGTGGGCGTGCGGCTCGTCCGGTACACGGGCAAGAGCCCCCATCTGATCCATCCCAAGCACCTGGTGGACGCGCCGTGGCACGACTGGTACGTAGAGCACCTCCGCGAGACTGACGTCGTCCTCGACGTGGGCTGCGCGAACGGGGCGCACACCCTCAAGGCGGCGCAGCGTGCGCACCGGGTCTTCGGCATGGACTACGACGTGGCGCAACTCCGCGTGGCCGTGGCGGACCGGCGCAAGCTCGGCCTTGCGAACGTGCACCTCTTCGCATGGGACCTGACGCGGCGGTTCCCGTTTCCCTCCGGGTCCTTCGACTCCGTCCTGTTCCTCGACGTGATCGAGCATCTCCATCCGCGCGTCGAGGTGCTCCGCGAGATCCGGCGCGTGCTCAAGCCGTCCGGCCGCCTGCTGGTCTCCGGCCCGAACAGCGAGACCGCGTGGCGGCAGCGCCTGCGCACCGCGGGGCTCTTCGCGTTCTCCGATCCCGACCACAAGATCGAGTACACGCAGGCGGAGTTCGTCGCCGAGCTCGCCGCCGGCGGCTTCGAGCCCGTCGGACGGATCATGCCCGTCGTCTACGACACGCCGTGGGCGGGCGTGATCGACGCCGTCGGCGGCGTGTCGCTCGGTCTCTATGCGCGGCTCAGCCGATGGAAGCGCGACGTGGCGCTGAGTCGCCCCCGCGAGTCCACCGGCTTCCGCGTCGTCGCGCGCGTCACGTCGTGAACGTCTGCTTCGTCAACGAGTACTTTCCGCCGTTCGCGCCAGGTGGGGCCGAGTGGAGCCTCGCCGCGCTTGCCGGCGCGCTCGCCGTGCGCGGCCACCGGGTGACGGTGGTGACGCCGAACTGGGGGGGGCCGTCGCGCGAGGAGCAGCACGGCGTCCGGATCGTCCGATTTCCGTTCCCGCGCCGGCTGGCGCCCGGACGGCAGCTGGCGCCGGCCAAGTGGCTGGCGAATCCTTTCTTCTCCCTGTGGGCGACGATCGCCGTCTGGCGCGTGGCCAAGCGCGAGCGCGCGGACGTGATCCACGCCCAGAACAAGCACTCCCTGATCCCCGCGACGCTCGCCGGTCGCCTGCTGGGGATCCCGGTGTTCTTCACGATCCGCGACGGCTCGATCATCGACGCGGCGCCCATGTGCCTCCACCATCACGACGGCATGCCGGATGACTGCGGCGTGCGCAAGCTCTGGGGCGAGTGCTCCGAGGAATACTTCCGGCTCTACGTCCGGAACCCCCGCCGGAAGCTCCGCTCGAAGCTCGCGTTCCTCTACCTCTGGCTCGACAGCCGGCTCAAGCAGCGGTTTCTCCGGCACGTCGACTGCGTCATCGGCGTGAGCCAGGGAATCCTCGACATCTATCGGCGCTCGGGGCTCCTCGAGCGCGTGCGGCGCGTCGAGGCGATCTACAACGTGCCGCCCGTCGCCGTGCCTCCATCACCGACGCGGCTGGCCGCGCTGCGCGAGCGCCTCGACGTCGCCGGCCGCCGGATCGTGCTCTACGTCGGCAAGCTTTCGCCGGGGAAGGGGACGCCGGATCTGGTCGCGGCCGCGCGCGAAGTCGCCGCGAGCTGCCCCGAGGTGCTGTTCCTGCTCGTCGGCGACGGCGAGGTAGACGCGAGCGCGTCGTGGATGCGTCGGCTCGGTCCGTTGCCGAATCAGGAGGTTCTGGCGTTGTACCCGCTCGCCGAGCTGGTCGTGGTCCCGTCGGTGATCCCCGACGCGCTGAGCCGCGTGATCCTCGAAGCGATGTCGGCCGGCCGGCCCGTCGTCGCGACGCGCGTCGGCGGCACACCCGAGCTCGTCATCGACGGCAAGACCGGGATGCTCGTCGAGCGCGGCGCGCCCGGCGAGCTGGCGCGCGCGATCGTGGCGCTGCTGCGCGACGAGGGATTGCGAACGGTCCTGGGCGCCGGCGCCCGTCGTCACGTGGCCGAGCGCCTGCGCGCGGAGGACAGCGTGGACCGGCTCCTCGCCGTCTATGAGGCCGCGCGCCGCTGATGGTGCTCGGGCTCCTGCCGGCGATTCGCGGCGGCCTCGGCGAGCTCGCGAGGACCGGCCAGCACGCCCGACTCATCGACGGCTACTTCAGACCGTACGCGCGCGCCTTCGAGGCGGTCCACTACTTCAGCTACCTCGACGAGACGCTCGATGACTTCACGAAGGATCCGGAGGTCACGGCGCGCGTGCGTCTTCACCGCGGGGGTGATTGGCACCCATGGGCGTACGGGTTCCTGATGCCGCTTCGGTACGCCCGCGAGCTCCGGCAGTGCTCGATCCTCCGTGTGTTCCAGGTGACGGGCACGCTGCCGGCGGTGATCGCGAAGCAACGCTTCGGCGTGCCGTTCGTGACGACCTACGGCTTCTGGTACGGACGGCTCGCGCGCTCGGCCGCGACGAGCGCGCTCCGCCGTGGCGTCGAGACCCTCGGGCTCCGGGCCGCCGCCGGTGTGATCGTGACCACGCCGGAGCTCGGCGCCCACGTCGCCGCGCGTGTCGGCGCCGCGAAGGTGCACCTGATCCCGAACGGTGTCGACACCACGCGCTTCGCGCCCGCGCCCCGAGCCGCCCGGCAAGCGCGCAACGTGCTCTACGTCGGCCGGCTCTCCTCGGAAAAGAACCTCGGCTCGATCGTGGACGCGGCCGCCCGGCTCGCCAGCCGCGTCGAGCTGCAGCTCACGTTCGTCGGCGACGGCCCCGCGCGCGCCGCGCTCGAGGCGGAAGCGCGCCGGCGCAACGTCGCCGCCGAGTTCGTCCCGGTCGTCGAGCACGGGCGCGTGCCCGAGTTTCTGACCGCCGCCGACGCGTTCGTGCTGCCGTCACACACCGAAGGGCATCCCAAGATCCTGCTCGAGGCCATGAGCGCGGGCGTGCCGTGCATCGCCTCCGACGTGGGCGGCAACCGCTCGATCATCGAGCCTGGCGTGACGGGGCTCCTGTTCGACCTCGGTGATCCCGGAGCGCTCGCGGGAGCGCTGGCGCGGGTCCTGGACGACCCGGCGAGGGCGCGTGAGCTCGGCGAGCGGGCCCGGGCGCGCGCCGTCGAGCGCTACGACCTGACGCGGCTCGTCGCCGAGGAGATCGAGCTCCTCAAGCGGCTGGCCGGCTCGGACCGCTGATGCTGCCGCTCGGGCTCAGCTACCGCCGGGCGCTCCTCGACGCCGAGCTGGGACGGCTCGCGGCCGGGATCGCCGGCGTCGTCCTCGAGATCGGCGCGAAGCGGATCTCGCGCGGGCGCTGGGAGCCGCCGCGCGGGCGCGTGCGGCGCTGGATCCGGCTGAATCTCGAGCCCGGCGAGCGCCCCGACGTCGTCGCCGACGCGCAGTTCCTGCCGCTCGACGGCGCGAGCGTGGACTGGGTCGTGTGCGTCGAGGTGCTCCAGTATGTCGTCGCCCCCGAGATCGCCATGCGGGAGATCGCGCGCGTCCTCGTCCCCGGCGGCGGCGCGGTGATCGCGGTGCCCTTCCTCCATCGCGCGGACGGCCCGACCGACCGGCACCGGTTCACCGAGGTCAGCCTGCTCGAGCTGGTCGAGCGCTCGGGCCTTCGGGTCCTCTCGCTGAGCGCCCAGGCTCGCTTCTTCGGAACGCTGGCGAACCACCTCCGCCAGGCGGTGGCGAACATCCGATCGCGGCCCGTGCGATGGCTCACGGCCGCGCCCACGTTGCCGCTCTCGGCGCTGCTGATCGCGCTCGACGGGCTCGGCCCAGTGCGGCGCTCGGCGTTCCTGGCGAGCTACGCGACCGGGTTCGTCGCGCTCGCCCGCAAGGGCTGACCGTGCTCGCGTATTACTCGGTCGCGGCCCCACAGGAATTCTGGACCGATCACTGGGGCCGGCACTCGGTCGAGGAGCTGCTGGCGATCGCCCGGCGCTCGCCGCTGACGGGGCTGATCACGCAGGCGCTGCCCGACGACGGCGTGATCCTCGAGGCGGGCTGCGGCCTCGGTCAGTACGTGCTGCTCCTCCGCGAGCGGGGCTGGCGTGTGGCGGGGGTGGACTGGAGCCTCGAGGCGCTCGCCGCCTGCCGGCGCGCGGCGCCGGCACCGCTCGCGCTCATGGAGCTTCGAGGTCTCGCCATCGCCGACGGCGCGCTCTCCGGCTACATCTCGCTCGGAGTGATCGAGCACGACCCGGACGGCCCGGATGCCCTCCTCGTCGAGGCGCATCGCGTCCTCGCGCCCGGCGGCGTGCTCGTCGTCTCGGTGCCGTACGTGAACGGCGTGCGCCGGCTCGCGGCGGGCTGGATCCGGCGGCGCAATCGCGAGATCGCCCGGCGCGGCGGCGCCTTCTACCAGAGCGCCTTCTCGCGCGCCGAGCTCGCGGCGGCGCTCGACCGCTGCGGCTTCTCGGTGCGCGCCGCGCATCCTTACGATCCCGCCCGGATCCTCCGCCAGGCCCTCCGGCCGCTCATTCCTCGCGGGCGGCGAGATGCGAGCGCGGCCGCCGGGGACGCGTCCCCGGCGGGAGCGTCGCGGCGGCGACGGCCACTGATCACGCTCGCCAAGCGTTTGCTCTACACCGAGCCGGCGCTGCGGCTGCTCGGCCACATGCTGCTCGTCGTCGCCCGGAAGACCTGACGCTATACTCTCGGCGATGGCCGATCTGGAGTATCGCATCGACGATTTCGGTGATCGGCGCGTGCTCACGCTGCAGGGGCGCACCTACCCGCCGACGCGCTACAGCAAGCGCGTGATCGAGATGCTCGTCGAGCGCAAGCAGGAGCGGGCGCCGCTCTATTTCTCCTTCAAGGAGACGCGCGGTCCGCTGTACCTCGACCCGCTCTTCCGCTGGCTCCGCGCGCGCGGCGCCCGCGACCTCGCCGTGCTGGAGGTCGGCTGCTCCTTCGGCCACATGACGGAGTACCTGGCCGAGCAACGCGAGATCGCGACGATCCACGCCTTCGACGCCGACCCCCAGTTCGTCGAGATCGCCCGCGCGAACGTCGACGAGCTTCGGCTCGGCCGCGTGCGGGACGTGCGGCTCTTCTCCAACGACGAGACGCGGCGGCTGCCGTGGCCGGACGGCGCGTTCGATCTCGTGCTGGCGATCGGCGTGATCGAACACCTGCCGCGGGATCGCCGCGCGCAGGTGGACGAGTACTATCGGGTCCTGGCCCCCGGCGGCCACATCGCGATCCTCGACACGCCGAACCGCTTCTTTCCGCTGGAGACGCACTCGATCGGGCTCCCGCTCGTGCAGTGGATGACGCCGTCGGTGGCGTACCGCTACGCACGTCTCTGTCGGCCGCGGAAGTTCGGCAACCTCGAGTACGTCGACTTCGTCGCCGACGGCACCGGCTGGCGCAACGCCTCGCTCGCCGAGTGTCTACCTTCCTCGGGATGGGCGGGGCTCGAAGACCTGACCGAGGCGGCCGGCTACGGCTGGCGCTTCTTCCGTGCCACGGCCCGCTCGCGGACGCGCCGGGCGCTGTTGCCGCTGTTCGCGCCGCTCTGCGCGGCGCTGGCCGCGGCGGGCCGGCCGCCGTCCCTCGCGTTACCGTACTTCAACCTCCTCTTCCGCAAGCGTCCGGCGACGCGGGGCGCGTGAGCGCACCGGTCGTCTCGGTGTTGATGTCCGTACGCGACGGCGCGCCGTGGGTGCGCGAGGCCGTCCAGTCGCTGCTCGCCCAGACCCTGACCGATCTCGAGGTGATCGTCATCGACGACGGCTCGACCGACGCGACGGCGGACGTGCTGGCGTCGCTTCGCGACCCGCGGCTGGTGATCGAGCGGCGCCCGCACGCCGGGCTGACGCGCTCGCTGAACCGGGCGCTCGAGCTGTCGAAGGCGGCGCTGGTGGCGCGCCTCGATGCCGACGACGTCGCGCTGCCCGATCGCCTGGCGCGCCAGCGCGCGTTCCTCGGCGTCCATCCCGACGTCGGGCTGCTCGGCACCGGCGCGCGCGAGGTCGACGTGACCGGCCGCGAGCTGGCCGTCGTCCGGCCGGCGGGGGACGACGCGACGATCCGTCGTGCGCTCATCCGCGCCAACCCGTTCGTGCATTCGTCCGTGATGATGCGGCGGACGGTCGTGGAGCTCGCCGGCGGCTACGACGAGTCGCTGCCGGTGGCTCAGGACTACGATCTCTGGATGCGGATGAGCCGTCTCACGCGTCTCGCGAACCTGCCGGAGCCGCTCGTGATCCGCCGGCTGGCCCCCGGCCGCGTGTCCGCCGTGCGTGACGACGACCGGTTGCGCGCCGAGGCGCGGGTGCGCTGGCGGGCGGTGCGAGGCGGCGCCTACCCCTGGTGGTGCGCGGCATTCGCCGCCCGGCCGCTCCTGGCGCTGGCCCTGCCCGGCGGCTGGCGGCGGGGTCTCCGACGGGCCACGCGCAAGCGAGGTCAGCCGCGGACGGTGTAGTACTATGTTCCGCGTGCGAATTCTGATCACGGGGATCACCGGATTCGTCGGAAGCCACCTCACAGAATTCGCGCTCGCGCGCGGCGCCGCGGTGATCGGCGCGCTGCGCTGGCGAAGCAAGACCGAGCACATCGAGCGGATCCGCGACCAGCTGACCCTCGTCGAGTCCGACCTGCGCGACATCCTTTCGGTGCGGACGGTGCTGGAGCAGGCCCAGCCCGACTACATCATCCACCTCGCGGCGCAGAGCTTCGTGGCCGCCTCCTGGCAGACGCCCGGCGAGACGTTCCACACGAACGTCAACTGCCAGGTGAATCTCTTCGAGGCGATGCGGCAGCTCAAGTCCTCGGCGCGGTTCCTGGTGATCGGCTCGAGCGAAGAATACGGCCTCGTCCACCCGAACGAGCTGCCGATCCGCGAGACGAATCCGCTGCGCCCGCTCTCGCCCTACGCGGTCAGCAAGGTCACCCAGGATCTGATGGGCTACCAGTACTACAAGAGCTACGGCATGCACATCGTGCGGGCGCGCGCGTTCAACCACACGGGGCCCCGTCGCGGCGAGACCTTCTCCGAGTCCAACTTCGCCAGGCAGATCGCCGAGATGGAGGCCGGGCTGCGCGAGCCCGTCGTCCACGTGGGCGATCTCAATCCCACGCGCGACTTCTCCGACGTGCGCGACATCGTGCGCGGCTACTGGATGTTGCTCGAGCGCGGCACGCCCGGTGACGTCTACAACCTCTGCTCCGGCGTCGACTGGTCGATCGAGCGCGTCCTGAAGTTCCTGATCGGCAAGTCGACGCTGCCCCGCATCGAAATCCGCCACGATCCGGCCCGGCTTCGACCCTCCGACGTGCCGATCTTGCGCGGCAGCCGGGAGAAGATCGAGACGGAGGTCGGATGGCGCGGGACGATTCCGCTCGAGCAGACGTTCACCGACCTGCTCGAGTATTGGCGACAGCGCATCGCCGCGCGCCCGCGCTAGCGGGAGCGGACGTGATCTCGGGCGCGCGCGTCGCCCTCGTCCACGACTGGCTGACGGGAATGCGGGGTGGCGAGCGCTGCCTCGAGGTGCTCTGCGAGCTCTTTCCCGACGCGCCGCTCTTCACGCTGGTGCACGTGCCCGGCAGCGTCAGCCCCGTCATCGAGCGACGGCGCATCATCACGTCGTTCATCCAGCGGTTACCGCCGGCCACTGCGGAGTACCGTTCAGAGGCATCACTGGGTCTCAAGCGCTACTACCTGCCGGCGTTCCCATTGGCGATCCAGCGTCTGGATCTGCGCGGCTACGACCTGGTGCTCTCGATGAGCCACTGCGTGGCAAAAGGCGCACCCGTAGCTCCCGGCGCCCTTCATCTGTGCTATTGCTTTTCTCCGATGCGGTATTTGTGGGACATGTACGGCGAATACGTCGGACGGCGCCGCGGTATGGTGCGCCTGCTCGCCGGTCCGGTGGCGAAGAGGCTCCGGTCGTGGGACCGTCGCACCAACGGCGTCCACGAGTTCGTCGCGATCTCCAACTACATCGCCGAGCGGATCCGGCGCATCTACGACCGCTCGGCGGAGGTGATCTATCCGCCGGTCGACGTTTCGCGCTTCGAGATCGCCGACGCGACCGACGACTATTATCTCGTCGTGTCGGCGCTGATCCCGTACAAGCGCATCGATCTCGCGGTCGAGGCGGCGACGCGCCTCGACCGTCGGCTTGTCGTCGTTGGGACCGGCCCAGAGGAGTCGCGGCTTCGCGCGCTGGCCGGACCCAGCGTGACGTTCCTCGGCTACCGCTCGGACACGGAAGTGGCCGAGCTCTACAGACGCTGCCGCGCGCTCGTGTTCCCGGTCGTCGAGGATTTCGGGATCGCCCCGCTCGAGGCGGCGGCGGCGGGGCGGCCGACGATCGCGCTCCGCAAGGGCGGCGCGGTCGAGACGATGGTAGGGCTCGACGACGGCGACGGGCCGCCGACGGCGCTCTTCTTCACCGAACAGTCGGTCGACGCGCTCGTGGACGCGATGCTCAGATTCGAGCGCGCGCGGGATCGATTCGATCCCAAGGCGCTGCGGGCCCGCGCCGAGCAGTTCGACCGGCCGATCTTCAAGCAGCGGCTCCGCGAATGGATCGAGCGCCGCTGGCGCGAGCACCAGACGAGGCGAGCGTGCTGAAGGCCCACTCGCGGTTGTTCGAGCACCTCACGCTGGCCTTCGATCTCGTGCTGATCGCCGTCTGCTGGATGCTGGCGTACGGGATTCGCTTCCATCTCCTCCGCTACGTCGGCGACCTGCCCCCGTTCTCGAATTATGCGCTCCAGCTGCTTCCGATCCTCGTCGTCTGGGGCTTCGCGTTTCGCGCGTTCGACCTGTACCGGCCGAGCCGCCTGGGCTCGCGGGTGGCGGAGTGGCTCGACGTCGCCAAGGCCTCGACCCTCGGCGTGCTGATGCTCGTCGCGATCATGACGTTCGCTTTCCGCGGGTACGACTACTCGCGCCTCGTCATTCTCATCTTCTGGGCCGAGTCGGTCGTCGCGGTCAGCTTTTCGCGCGCGGTGTTCCGCGAAGCGATGCGCGTGGCGCGACGTCACGGGTACAACCAGCGCTACGCGATCGTCGTCGGCGGCGGCGAGCCGGCCGCCGAGGTCTTGCGGGTGCTGCGCCGGCGGCCGGACGTCGGTATTCGGGTGCTCGGGATGCTGAGCGACAAGAGCGAGGTCCCCGAGGGCGTCCGCTGGCTCGGCGGCATCGACGACGTCCGCGCGATCCTCGACCGGCATTCGGTCGACGTCGTGTTCATCGCGCTTCCGCACGCCGACTACTCGCGGCTGACCAGCGTGCTCACCGGCGTCGGCGACGATCCGGTCGCCATCCACCTCGTGCCCGACGTCTTCGGCCTGGCGTCGCTGCGCGGCGGCGTCGAAGAGTTCGAGACGGTGCCGTTCATCCACCTCCGCGAGTCGCCACTCTACGGGTGGAACCGTGTCCTCAAGCGATCCTTCGACCTGGTCTTCGGCGCGCTCGCGCTGGTGCTGGCCGGGCCGGCCATGCTGGCGATCGCCGCCGCGCTCAAGCTCACCTCGTCCGGGCCCGTGCTCTTCCACCAGGAGCGCATGGGCGTCGACGGGCGACGCTTCCACATGCTGAAGTTCCGGACCATGGAGGTCGACGCCGAGGCGCACACCGGCCCGGTGTGGGCGCGCCCCGACGATCCGCGCCGCACGCGGCTGGGCGCCTTCCTCCGGCGCTGGAGCTTCGACGAGCTGCCGCAGTTCTTCAACGTGCTCCGGGGCGAGATGAGCCTCGTCGGGCCGCGCCCCGAGCGCCCGAGCTCCGTCGAGGAGTTCCGGCGGCGCGTGCCCGGCTACATGCTGCGCCACAAGGTGAAGGCCGGCATCACCGGCTGGGCCCAGATCAACGGCTGGCGGGGTAACACGTCGATCGAGCGCCGGATCGAGTGCGACTTGTACTACATCGAGCGGTGGAGCCTCGCCTTCGACCTGAAGATCCTGGTTCAGACGCTTTGGTACTTCCGTAACCGCAACGCGTATTGAACGGCGTCCGCGGCACCCTGCTCGTGGCGCTCGTGGCGGGCCTGGCCGCGTCCATCACGCTCGCCGAGACGACGCTCGTCGTCCTCGCCCTCTGGCTCGTGTTCGGCCCTCGACCGGCGGGAACCCTGCGTGTCCGCTGGCCGCTGCTCGGGCCCTTCGTCGCCTTCGCGGTCTGGACCCTCGTCGCCGCGCTCGCCTCTGACCGGCCGCGCGAGAGCCTGCTGTCCTCGCGCGGGCTCCTCACGCTGGGCGCGTTCTACGTCGTGCTGCACGCGCTCCCGAACGGTCACGTCGCGCGGCGCTTCGCGGAGGGCCTGTTCATCGCCGTTTCGGTGGTGGCGCTCGTGTCGATCGTCCAGGTCTCGTTCTGTCCCGCCGGGGGCACCGTCGAGTCGGGCGGGGCGCTCGTCCGGCTGGTCTTCAGAAAATGCGGCCGCGCCCGCGGCTTCTTCTCGATCTACATGACGCTGGCCGGCGTCCTCACGCTCGTGCTGGTGAGCGCGCTGCCGCGCCTGGTGCGCGGCGGGCGCGCGCTCGTCTGGGCGCTGCCGGCGTGGCTCGCGTCCGTGTTGGCGCTCGGGCTCAGCTCGGTGCGCGGCGCGTGGGTTGGTTTCGCGGTCGGCGGCGTCGGATGCACGCTGGGGCTTCGCCGGCGCTGGCTGGCGCTGGCGGCGCTGGTGCTGGTGGTGGCCGGCGCGATCGCGGTGGAGCCGCGCACGCTGAAGCGGCTGCGCAGCGTGGGCGACTTCAACGACGACACGACGCGGGACCGGCTGGCGATGCTCGAAACGGGGCTGCGCGTCGCCGGCGCGCACCTGATCACCGGGATCGGGCCCGGCCAGATCAAAAACGTCTACCCGATCGTCGCGTCGCCGGAGGCGCTGCGGCGCTCGACCAGCCACCTGCACGACACGCCGCTGCAGATCGCGGCCGAGCGCGGGATCCCGGGCCTGGCCGCGTGGGTCGCGATCTGGGTGGCCTTCTTCGGCGCCTCGGGTCGTGTGCTCAGGCGCATCCCGCCGGAGGATGAGGAGGCGAGGGGGCTCGTGCTGGGCTCGATGGCCGCGATCGCGGCCTTTCTCGTCGCGGGGCTCTTCGAATACAACTTCGGCGACACCGAGGTCCTGCTCGTCGCGCTGACCCTGATGACCGTCCCGTTCGTCCAGCGCGCCCGCCTACGAACGGTTGTAACGAGCGCGATCGTGGCGGCCCAGCACCTGCGCGAGCGTCTCGGCCTGGATGAGCCCCTGCGACTTCATCGCCTGGAACACCTCGTTCCAGGTCTTGCCGCTCCGCTTTTCCTGCGCGATCCGCTCCAGCGTCATCGACTGCGCGTGCTGAGCGGTCGGCCTCTGAGACTCGAAGAGAGCGACCGCGATCCTTCTATTCCCCGGTGAGAGCGAGGCGAACGGGCTCGGCGTATTGGCCGACGCGATCGCCGGCGGAGGCGCCGGCCTCGACGGCGGCTCCGCGGCCGCCGTGGATGCCATCGCGAGCATGAGTACGCCGAGGCCGTGCACGATCCTTCGCTTCATGGGGCGCTCCGTTCAGTTGGCGTTACTGGTGATTTTCGTGCCGTTTTCGACGATCTGTCCGGTCTTGGCGATGATCTCGCCCGCCGTCGCTCGATCGCGGAAGAAGATCCCCTGCTTGACGACCACACGCATGCGCGTGGCCTTCGTGGTGAGCCGCTCGAGCTCGATCTCCACGCTGCGATCGATTGCCTGGGCGACGATCTTCCGTCCCTCGTCGGTGCTGGCGTCGGCTTTCACGGTGATGGCCATACGGCGGAGGGTTGTCAGGACCGCGCCGCGCAGCTGGTCGTGCCCTGCAGTGAACGTCCGGGTCGCGGCGCCGTTCATGGTGTAGTCGATCCCGGCGCTGCCGCCCACACTGGCCCCTGCGCTCAGGAGCGTCAACGCCACGGCCGCGCAGCCCTGCAGATTCACGAGCAGCGCCACCGCGATCATCACCCGTACCACTTGCCTTCTCATGGCTGACTCACTCTCTCTCCCGCAAGCTCACCAGTGCACGGCGGGTGCCATCGGGCTTTGCGGCCGACTAGGCGCGGTTTCTCAGGGACTTGGCGGGGCCGGAAACCGAAGGGCCCTGGTCAGAGACTGGACAAGGTGGCGCAGTCTTTTCCGGAGGCTGACAGAATACGGCCATCGATTTCGGAGGCTCAGACGCGCTCGATATCCGCCTCCCCGAAGAGGCCGTAGGGACGCGCGAAGAGCACGCCGATCAGCACGAGGTACGACGCGATGTTGCTGAAGCCGCCGCCGAGCACCGGATCGACGTAGCCTCCGTCCGAGCCTCCCGATGACTGCCGCATCGGATAATATCGCCTGCCAGGAGGATCCTCATGACCGCGACGCGGAGAGAGCCGCCGCGCTACCTGGCCACGAGCCCATGACGCGCATGCGGGCCGTGATCTGTCGCGCGTTCGGCGACGTCGAGGGCCTGAAGGTCGAGGAGGTCACGGCGCCCACGCCGAAGCCGGGCGAGGTGCTGATCGCCGTGAAGGCGACGGCGGTCAACTACGCGGACGCGCTCATGACCGCCGGGCGCTACCAGACGAAGCCGGATCCGCCGTTCAGCCCGGGGCTCGAGACGGCTGGCGTCGTCGCCGCGTGCGGCCAGGGCGTGACGCGGCTGAAGCCCGGCGACCGCGTGATGGCGATTCTCGCCTACGGCGGGCTCGCCGAGATGGCCGTGGCGCCCGAGTCCGAGACGTACGCCATTCCGTCCGGAATGAGCTTCGAGGAGGCGGGCGCGTTTCCGGTCGCGTACATTTCGAGCCACGTGGCCATCCGCTGGCAGGGGAGGCTCGAGGCCGGCGAGACGCTGCTCGTGCTGGGCGCCGCGGGTGGCGTCGGGCTCACCGCGGTCGAGATCGGCAACGCCATGGGCGCGCGGGTGATCGCGGGCGCCAGCACGCCGGAGAAGCTCGCGGTGGCCCGCGAGCACGGCGCGGACGCGCTCGTCAACTACGCGACCGAGAACCTGACCGAGCGGGTGATGGCGCTGACCGATAGCAAGGGCGCGGACGTGTGCTTCGATCCGGTCGGCGGCGATCTCTTCGACGCGGCGCTGTCCGCGCTCGGCTGGGGCGGCCGCATCCTGATCGTCGGCTTCGTCGGCGGCGTGCAGCAGATCCCGGCGAACCGGCTCCTGGTGAAGAACCGCGCGGCGCTCGGCTGCTCGCTGCGCTACTTCCGCTGGAACGCACCGGACAAGCTCCACCGGTCGGTCGACGAGCTGCTGCGCTGGTACGAGGAAGGCAAGCTCCGGCCATGCATCTCGCATCGCCTGCCGCTCGAGCGGAGCGTCGAGGCGATCCGCCTCCTGACCGACCGCAAGGCCCACGGCAAGGTCGTCGTCGTCCCGGACCTGCGCTGATCGATGGAGATCAAGGTTCGCGAGCACGGTCGACACGTCGCCGTCGTGACCATCGACAACCAGCCCCGTCTCAATGCGATGTCGCGCGCGATGATGGAAGACCTCGGGCGGCTCTGGGACGAGCTGGAGCGCGCGAGCTGCCGCTGCATCGTGCTCACCGGTGCCGGCGAGCGCGCCTTCAGCGCCGGCGCCGACATGAGCGGCGATCTCTCGGCGTCGCCCGACATCGCGCGCATCGTCAACCACGCCCTGCTGAAGCACCACGTGTACTCCAAGCCCATCGTCGCTGCCGTCAACGGCGACTGCGTCGGCGGCGGCGTGGAGCTGCTCCTCTCCACCGACGTCCGCGCGGCGGCGCCGCACGCTCGGTTCGGGCTCCCGGAGGTCCGTTGGTCGGTCTACCCGTTCGGCGGCGCGACCGTGAAGCTCGTCCAGCAGATCGGCCACGTCCACGCCATGGACTTCCTGCTGACCGGCAAGCTCGTCGACGCTCACGAGGCCGCCCGCCTCGGGCTCGTCAACCGGGTGGTGGAGGCCGACGCGCTCATGGCGTGGGCGCTCGAGACCGCCGAGCTGATCGCCGCCAACAGTCCGTCGGCCGTCCAGGCGGTGAAGCAGCAGATCAGCGCGACGATCGCCGAGCACGCGCTCGCGCGCGAGCCGCTGGAGCAGGAGCTCGGCGACCGGGTGCGGGCCAGCGCGCACTTCCGGGAGGGCGTCGCGGCGTTTCGCGAGAAGCGCCGGCCCCGCTACGAGTGAGCCGGGCGCGAGCGGAGCCCCCGCGCGCCGAAGGCGAGGAGCGCGGCCGCCGCCCAGGCGAGCACGCCGTCGAAGACGAAGGCCCCGGGGATGCTGACGGCCGCGATGGCGCCGGTCACCAGCGGGCTCGCCGCGGTGCCCACCTGGAGCCCCATCCCGAGCCAGCCGAACGCCGCGCCGCGATGCTCGGCGGGCACCACCATCGCGCCGAGCGCGTAGGTGAGCGTGATCGCCGCACCGAGACAGAGCGCGACGAGCGTCCGCAGCACGAGGAGTGTGACCCAGCCGCGTGGCAGCGCCATCGCGGCGCAGAGCGGCCCGCCGATCAGCAGGCCGATCAGGAGCAGCCGGGCCGAGGGAACGTCGCGCGAGAGCCGCGCGGCGACGTTGGCCGACGTGGTCGCCGCCACCGCCCCGATCGAGATGATCGCGCCCGAGACCGCGGCGATCGCCTGCACGCCCGGCAGATGAGCGACCTGCAGCGGGATCAGCAGCGCCAGTCCCCGGTCGAGGAACTGGGCCATCAGCAGGAGCCCGACCAGCACGCCGAAGTGCGGATACTCGAACACGCGCCGCAGCGGCAGCTGCGTCGCCGCCCGGGCGGCGCCCGGGGCCACGTCGGAGACTTCCTGGAACAGGACGATCAGCGCGATCAGCGCGAGCCCGCAGAGCCCCGCCGTCGCGAAGAACGCGTAGCGGATCCCGAAGTGCGAGGCGACGTAGCCGCCGATGGCCGGCCCCACCGCGACGCTCAGGAGCTGGGCGGATTGCACGAGCCCGATGGCCGACGGCACCTTGTCGCGCGGCGCCGAGACGCTGGCGAGCGCGATCACCATCGGCGTGAAGCCGGCGAAGAGCCCCATGAGCGCGCGGGCGAGAAAGAGCTGCCAGACCGACGTGACGAGCCCCATCAGGGCCACGATCACGACGAAGCCGATCAGCGACCGGATCAGCATCATCTTGCGGCCGAAGCGATCGGCGAGGCGGCCGAAGAGGGGCGACAGGAGTCCCGACATCGCCGGCGTGACCGCCGCGATGAGGCCGGCCCACAGCGCGATCCGCGACGGCTCCGTGACGCCGAGCTCGCGGATGTAGAGAGGCAGGAACGGGGTGAAGAACTGGAAGCCGACGAAGGCCACGAAGACCGTCAGCGTGAGCGCCCAGACGTTGCGCCGCCAGTCGTTCGGGAGAGGGCTCCTCATGCGCCCGCGGCGTCGCGCGCGCGGGCGAGCATCTCGGCCAGGCGGAACTTCTGCACCTTGCCGGTGGCGGTGACGGGCAGCTCGTCCCGTCGCAGCAGGCGGAACTCCTGCGGCACCTTGAAGGCGGCCAGCGCTTTTTTGCAGAAAGCCCGCAGCGTGTCGGGCCCGGCGTCGGCGCCGTCCCGCAGCACCACCACGGCGGCGAGGATCTCGTCCTTGCGAGGATCGGGAAGACCGACCACGTAGGCCTGCTCGACGGCGGGATGGCCGAGCAGGACCTCCTCGATCTCGAGCGGCGCCACGTTGATGCCGCCGGTCTTCACCATCTCCTTGAGGCGACCGCGGAACTGGAGCCGGCCGTCGTCCCCGATGGCGCCCAGATCGCCCGTCAGCAGGAAGCCGTCGCGGTCGAAGGCCGCCGCGTTCTTCTCCGGGTCTTTGTAGTAGCCGGGCGTCAGGTAGCCGCGGACCAGGATCTCCCCGACCTCACCCGCCGGCAGCGGACGCCGCGTCTCGCGATGGACGATCCGGAGCTCCATGCCCGGCAGCGGATAGCCGACCGTCGCGCAACGCACGGCCGCGGGATCGTGGGCGTCGGTGACCGTGCAGTTGCCGTAGCATTCGGTCAGGCCGTACACGTTGCAGATCTCGCGGGCGCCGAGCTCCATCACCATCCGCATCGCGGGCGGGGGACCGATGGCGGCGCCCGTCCGCAGCGACGAAAGGTCGCGCCGCGCCCGGTCGGGATGCTCCGTGAGCGCCAGCGCGATGTTGGGCGTGCCGTAGTACACCGTGCACCGCTCGCGCTCGATCAGCGCCAGCGCGGCGCCCGCGTCGAGCGATTCCTGCAGCACGATCGTGCCGCCATGGGTCATGACGGCCAGCAGCGCGTTCGCGCAGCCGAAGCTCCAGAAGAGCGAGATGCCCATCCACATGCGGTCGTCGGCGGTCAGGTGCTGGCGCTCGCCGATGTTCCACATGTTCTCCACGAGCCCGCGATGCTGGAGCTGGACGCCCTTGGGCGTCGACGTCGTGCCGGACGTGTAGAGGATGCAGGCCACGTCGTCGGGAGCGACGGCGCGCTGCGCGGCGTCGAGCTCGGCATCATCGACGGTCGCGCCCAGGTCCCAGAGCGCGCCCAGCTCGCGTCCGAGGGTGACGACGCGGCCGAGCGTGGGGAGGTGCTGCGACCCTGGACCGCCGAGCTCGGCCAGCATGGCGAGATAGTCCTGGCCGGCGAAGCGCTCGAGCGTGATCAGCGTCGTCGCGTCGCAGTGGTCGAGGACGTACGCGAGCTCGCGCGCCCGCGACCACGTGCTGATCGGTACCAGGGTGGCGCCGAGCATCGTCACCGCGAAGTCGACGAGCAGCCACTCCGGACGGTTGCTCATCAAGAGGGCAACCTTGTCGCCGCGCTTCACGCCGAGCCGCCGCAACCCCTTCGCGAGCTGGCGGGCGCGGCCGCGCGTCTCGCCGTAGCTCAGGCGCTCGGGGCCGGCCACGATGAACTCGCGGGCAGGGTCGCGGGCGGTGATCTCGTCGAGCAGGTCGGGCAGGGTGCGGCTCCGCGGCTGGGCCACATCTCATCATAAGCTGGGGCGCGCGCGCTTTGTGTAGAACGGGACGGACGGTTTACGACGCTACGCATCGACGCGCGATCGGCGGCCAGTGCGCCGTCCGTTCAGTTGGGGGATAATGCCATTCGTGTCCACGCTTCACCGATCACCACGCGAGCCGAGCAGGGTCTGCGTCCCTCGCCGATGAGAAGGAGCACCCCATGACGACGAAGAAGGGCACCGGGCTCTTGATGGTCTGGACCGATGTGCCGTCGGACAAAGAGAAGGAATTCAACCGCTGGTACAACGAGGAGCACCTGGCCGAGCGGCTCTCGATTCCCGGCTTCCTGAACGCCGCGCGCTACGAGGCCGTCAAGGGCGGGCCGAAGCACCTGGCGATCTACGAGCTCGAGAACGCCGCGGTGATGGAGAGCGCGGCGTACAAGAAAGTGTCGAACAACCCGACGCCGTGGACCCAGCGCACGGGGCCGCAAGCCGTCGGCACCAATTTCATCCGCAATATTTACACGATGATCCATCCGCGCGCGCTCTCGCCGGCGGCCGCGGCGAGCGGGATGGCCCCGGCGCTGCAGATCGGGCGCATGGACGTCCCGCCGGAGGTCGACGCGGCGTTCAACGACTGGTACGACACGATCTACGTGCCGAACTACGAGAAGGTGCCGGGCGTGATCCGCGGCCGGCGCTATCGCGCGGTGGTCGGCTCGCCGACGTACCTCACGCTCTACGAGTTCGAGCATCCCAAGGTGTCCGAGAGCGCCGAGTGGCTCGCCCAGCGCGACGCCTCGCCCGTGACCGAGCGCATCCGGCCGCACATGCGCCACACCAAGGGCTCGCCGGGCGTCTGGGTGAAGACGTTCGAGCTGAAGTAGGACATGCGGCTCAAAGACAAGGTCGTCATCGTCACGGGCGGCGCCCGAGGCCTCGGGCGCGCCTACGGTCTGGCCGTGGCCGCGGAGGGGGCCAAGGTCGTGGTGGCGGACGTCGCCGACGGCAAACCCGCCCTCAAGGAGATCGAAGGCCTCGGCGCCCAGGCGCTGGTGGTCGAGTGCGACGTGTCGCGCGAGGCGGACACGCTGCGACTGGCCACCGAGACGCTCGCCCAGTTCGGTCGCATCGACGTGCTGGTGAACAACGCGGCGGTCTATGGCTCGCTCAAGCGCCGGCCGTTCATGGAGATCCCGATCGAGGAGTGGGACCGGGTCATGGCGGTCAACCTGCGCGGGCTCTTCCTGTGCGCGCGGGCGGTGTTCCCGGCGATGAAGGCGCAGGGCAAGGGCAAGATCATCAACATCGCGTCAGGGACGTTCTTCAAGGGCGTGCCGCACTACATCCACTACACGACCTCCAAGGGCGGGGTGGTCGGGTTCACGCGCTCGCTCGCCCGCGAGCTCGGGGACTTCGGCATCCGCGTGAACGCGATCGCTCCCGGGTTCACGCCGAGCGGCGAGAACGAGAAGAACATGCCGGAGGCAGGGCGCGAGGCGAACGTCCGCATGCGGATGCTGAAGCGCGCCGAGGTGCCGGGCGACGTCGTGGGGACGCTGGTCTTCCTCGCGTCCGACGACAGCGACTTCATCACCGGCCAGACCATCGTCGTCGACGGCGGCGGCGTCGTTCACTAGGGGGGCCTCGAAGGGCTCCCCTGGCCCCGGGCGCTCGGAAGCGCGGACTTACTGGGCCGGGACGGGGTCGGTGGCGCGGCGGACGCGGACGAAGTAGTCCTTGAAGCGCTCCGCGTCCTCCGCGGAGACCATGTCGGACACCAGGAAGCACGCCAGGTCGCCCTGCCGCCACACCCAGGTCGAGAATCCTTCGTCACGCAGGAGCGCCGGGCGATACCGGCTCTGACCCCGCTCGATTGGAACGCGCCAGCGGTCGAGGATCGCCATGCCGGGGAACGGCAGCACGACGTAGGTCAGCAGGTGGCCGTCGCCGTCGCGGTAGTAGAGCGCCATCCCGCGGCGGTCGTCGAGGTACACCGGCTCCGCGCCCAGGAACACCAGAGTGTCGTCGCCGGCGAAGACCTGCCGCAGACCGATGCCCGACTCTTGCGTGAGCCAGGGGAGCGCCGCGGGGATGACCTGCGAATGCCGGGAGCCCCACATGAGCGTGCGCGTGTGCTCGGCCACGACCGAGCGCACGAGCTGCTCCGTCGGGTGGACGAACCGCGGCAGCATCGGCATGAACACGAGCCCGAGCACCAGCGCGGTGGCGGCCGCGGCCAGGACGGGCGCCAGCCACGGCGTCGGGCGTCGCGCGGGAGCGGACGCCCGCGCGACGGCGGCGCGCACGTGCGCGGGCGCTGCGTGGCGCGACAGCTCCGCGCGAAGGCGGGCGCCCAGGGTCTCGTCGGACTCGTAGGGAGGCGTGGTCATTCTTTCTTGTAGTCGCCCAGCAGCCCACGCAACCGCTCCTTGGCCCTGAAGATCCGCGACTTGACCGTCCCGACCGGACAGGCCAGCACGCGAGCGACGTCCTCGAGCGCCATACCCTCGACTTCGGCGAGCAGGAGCACCGTGCGGAACTCTTCGGGAAGGCGCCGCAGCGCGCGCTCGAGGTCGGTGTGGGCTTCCACGGCCCCGCTCGATTCCTCGGGCGCGTCGTGAAACATCGGAACGTCCCAGGTGGGAACGCCGTCCTCGGCGAGCGCGGATTCCCGCTCGCGAAGCCGATAGAACGTCAAGAATGTGTTCCTCAGAATTTGAAACAGCCAGGCCCGGAGGTGGGTTCCCGGCTGGAAGCGGTGGGAAAACCGGAAAGCCCGGAGATACGTTTCCTGGACGAGGTCGTCCGCCTCCGGCGGATTCCGGGTCAAGTACATCGCGAAATTGTAGAGGGCGTCGAGATGCTCGAGCGCCGCGCGCTGGAAGTCGTCGGAGGCCACGGCCTCGCTCAACCCTCGAACCACCGTGCCGGGTAGTCGCCCGGGCGCACGTCGTGCTCGTCGACCAGCTCGGCCAGCAGCTCACGCACCGAGCGATAGAGCGCCGGGTGCTCCAGCTCGGGCGCCAGATCCGCCAGCGGGCGCAGGACGAAGCCACGCTCGGCCAGGAGCAGGTGGGGAATGTGCAGGTCGTCGCCCGCGCTCACGATCTGGTCGGCGTAGAACAGGATGTCGATGTCGAGCGTGCGGGCCGCGAACCGCTGGGCCTCCGGCGTCCCCCGCGGCCGCGTCCGGCCGAGGGCGGTCTCGATGGTCTGCATCTCGGCCAGCAGCGCCCGCGGCGCCAGCGTCGTTTCGACCGCGACCACGCAGTTGAGGTACCAGGACTGCTCGCCGGCGCTCCGGCCCGGCTCGATTTCCCAAGGCTCGGAGTCGTAGAGCGGGGATGCGTCGAGGAACCGGACCGCCGCGAGCTCGTGGAGCCGCTGCACCGCGGCCTTCAGGACGGCCAGCCGATCGCCGGCGTTCGAGCCCAGCGACAGATAGACGCGCGCCATCACCGGCCCCGCACGAGCTCGACCGCCGGCGTGCCCACGAGGCCTTCGAGCGGCGGCGTGAGCTTCCGCACGCGCACGCGCACCTGCTGCGCTGGGAACTCGCGCAGCATCGCCTCCACGATCAGGCCGGCCAGTCGCTCGATCAGGTTCACGCGGTTCTTGGTGCCGATCTCGACGATGCGCCGGGCCACCAGACCGTAGTCGACGGTCGCCGCCACCTGGTCCGATACCATCGCGGACGAGAGGTCCACCGCCAGCTCCACGTCGACCGAGAACCAGGCGCCCACCACCTGCTCGGCGCGCGTCAGCCCGTGCTGCCCGTAGAAGCGCACGTCCTCGAGCAGGAGCTTGTCGGCCATCAGAGCCTCACGACGCTGTTTTTTAGAATTCCGATCCCCTCGATCCGGATCTCCACCCGGTCGCCCGGCTCGAGCGGGCCCGCGCCGGCCGGGGTACCAGTCGCGATCACGTCGCCCGGCAAGAGCGTCATGATCCGGGTGAGACTGGCCACGATCTCCTCGACCGGAACGACCAGCTCCTTCGTCGACGACGCCTGGCGCAACTCACCGTTGACGTACGCCTCGATCGCCACCGCGTCGGGGTCGATGTCCGTCGCGATGCACGGCCCGATCGGACAGAAGGTGTCGAAGCCCTTGGCGCGCATGGGTTGTCCCCGGGCTTCGAGATCGCGGGCGGTGACGTCGTTGAGGCAGGTGTAGCCAAGCACGTAGTCGCGCGCCCGCTGCGCATGCACGTTGCGGCACCGGCGCTTGATGACGACGGCGAGCTCGGCCTGGTGCTCGACCCGTCGGCTATCAGGCGGATAGATGATCGGATCGTCCGGTCCGACGAGCGCGCTGGCCGGCTTCAAGAAGAAGCCGGCCTCCTCCGGCGCGGACCGGCCCAGCTCCGCCGCGCGGTCGTGGTAGTTGAACGACACCCCCACGATCTTGGACGGGAGGGTCGGCGCAAGCAGCACCGCGTGCTTGACGGGAACCCGGCGGCGGCCGCGGCGGAAGAGGGTCCACGGCGTGCCCGAGTACTCGACGACGTTCGACCCTTCGAGCACACCGTAACGCGTCCGGTCATCGACCTTGAAGCGCACGATCTGCATGGCGGCGCTTCACGCCAGGCCGAGGACGTCCGCCATCGAATAAAGGCCCGGCGCGCGCCCGGCCACGAAGCGGGCGCCCCGCAGCGCGCCCCGCGCGAAGGTGTCGCGGCTGTGGGCCTTGAGCACCAGCTCGATGCGCTCGCCCAGGGTGCCGAACGAGACGGTGTGCTCGCCGACGACGTCGCCCGAGCGCAGCGAGAGGATGCCGATCTCCTGCTTTGGCCGCTCGCCCGGCACTCCCTGGCGGCCGTAGACGGCCACCCGACCGAGGTCGCGCCCCAGCGCGCCGGCGACGATCTCGGCCATGTGGAGCGCCGTGCCGCTGGGCGCGTCCTTCTTGAAGCGGTGGTGGGTCTCGGTGATCTCGACGTCGTACTCGTCCCCGAGCGCCCGGGCCATGCTGGCGAGGAGCTCGAACGCGACGTTCGTCGCGACCGACATGTTCGGCGAGAGCACGATCGCGGTTCGGCGGGCCAGGTCGGCGATCTCGGCGCGCTGCGCCGCGCTGAAGCCGGTGGTGCCGATGACCGCGCGGGCGCCGCTGTGCGCGGCTAGCCGCAGGTGCGCCAGCGAGGCCTCGGGCACGGAGAACTCGATCAGGATCCGGTCGCGCGTGACCGCCAGGCCGGCGTCGTCGCCGACGGCGACGCCGAGCTTCCCCACGCCCGCGAGCTCGCCGGCGTCGCGCCCGAGCGACGCGTGGCCGGGCGCCTCGAGGGCGGCGACCAGCCTGAGCTCCGGCGTGTCGGCCAGGCACGCGATGATGCGGCCGCCCATGCGCCCAGCCGCGCCGGCAACGACGAGGTCGGCCGTGGGGCGCGGTGACGCGCCCCTGCTCGGGGATGTGTCCCCGCCGGCAACCATCATGGGGTGCGGCTACGTGACGAGGGCGTACGCCTTGAGGATCGCGCGAAGCTGCGCGCGATTGGCGTCGCTCATGCGGCACATCGGGAGCCGGAACTCCGGCTCGATCATGCCGGCCATCGCCATCGCCTCTTTGATCGGGATGGGATTGGTCTCGAGGAACGCCGCCCGCGCGAGCGGGAAGAGCCGGTAGTGCAGATCGCGCGCCCGCTTCCAGTCACCGTCGAGCGCCGCGTGCACCATGTCGGATGTCTCGCGCGGCAGGATGTTCGCGATGACCGAGATGACGCCGCTGCCCCCGATGGCCAGCAGCGGGAGGGTGATGTTGTCGTCGCCGGAAAGCACCGAGAAGTCGGGCCCGCACGCCAGGATCACCTGGCTCATCTGATCGAGCGAGCCGGACGCCTCCTTCACGCCGACGATGTTCCGGACGTCGCGGGCGAGACGGGCGAGCGTATCGGGTTCCACGTTCACCGCGGTGCGGCTCTGGATGTTGTAGGCGACGATCGGGATCGTGACCGACTCGGCCACCGCGCGGTAGTGGCGGTAGAGCCCTTCCTGCGTCGGCTTGTTGTAGTACGGGTTGACGACCAGGGCGCCGTTCGCGCCCGCGCGCTCCGCGTGCTTCGTGAGGTCGATCGCCTCGCTCGTCGAGTTGGAGCCGGTGCCGGCGACGACCTTGATCCGACCGCGCGCGGCCTCGATGACGGTCTCGACCACTCGCTTGTGCTCGTCGTGGCTCAGCGTCGGGGACTCGCCGGTGGTCCCGCAGGGAACGAGGCCGTCGGTCCCGTGCGTGACGTGGAACTCGACCAGCTCCCGGAGCTTCGCCTCGTCGACCTTGCCGTCCCGGAACGGCGTGACCATCGCGACGAACGAACCCTGGAATGTCTGGCTCATAGGGTGGTCTCCCCCGCCACCAGGTCCTCGTACGTTTCCCGGCGGCGCACGATCGTGTAGCGACTGCCGTCCACGAGCACTTCGGCGGCCCGCGGCCGCGTGTTGTAGTTGGAAGCCATCGCGAACCCGTAGGCGCCCGCGCTCATCAGCGCCACGAGGTCGTCTTCCTCGACCTTCGGCAGCTCGCGATCCTTGGCCAGGAAGTCGCCCGACTCGCAGATCGGCCCCACCACGTCGACCTTCTCGGTGGGCGCCGCCCGGCGCCGCTCGTCGAGGGGCACGATGTCGTGGTGCGCGTCGTAGAGCGAGGGCCGGATCAGATCGTTCATGGCCGCGTCGATCACCACGAACTTCTTGGTGCCGGTGTCCTTGCGATACAGCACGCGCGAGAGGAGCGCGCCGGCGTTGCCGACGATGGACCGGCCGGGCTCCAGGAGGACGGTGACGCCGACCTCGCGGAGCGCGGGCAGCAGGAGCATCGCGTACTGCTCCTGCGTCGGCGGCGTCTCGTCGCGGTAGCGGATGCCGAGGCCGCCCCCCACGTCGATCATCCGGACCTCGATCCTGCGCTCGCGCAAGCTCTTCACGAGCCCGACCACGCGCGCAACGGCGTCGGCGACCGGCGTGGCCTTGGTGAGCTGCGAGCCGATGTGCATGTCGGCGCCGATGACCGACAGGCCCTTCAGCGCCGCGGCTTCTTCGTAGACCTGGAGGGCGTCGGCGTACGGGATGCCGAACTTGGAGGTCTTGAGCCCGGTGGCGATGTAGGGATGCGTCTGGGGGTCGACGTCCGGGTTCACGCGGAGCGCGACCGGCGCGCGCACGCCCATCTCACGCGCGACCTCGTCGAGCACGCGGAGCTCGCTCCGCGACTCGACGTTGAACATGAGGATCTCGGCCTTCAGCGCGTCGCGGAGCTCGTCGCGGCTCTTGCCGACGCCGGAGAAGATGATCTTCTTCGCCGGCACGCCAGCGCGGAGCGCGCGGAACAGCTCGCCGCCCGACACGATGTCCGCGCCCGCACCGGCCTTGGCCAGCACCGAGAGGACGCCGAGGTTCGAGTTGGCCTTGACCGAGTAGCAGACGACGTGCGGCACGTCACGGAACGCGCGGTCGTACGCGGCGAGGCTCTCGAGCAGCGCCGCCTTCGAGTACACGTAGGCCGGCGTGCCGACTTCGGCCGCCAGCTTGCCGAGGTCGACCTGCTCGCAGCAGAGATGCCCGTCACGGTAGTCGAAATGGGCCATGTATCCGTTGTTGGTAACATTCGAGCCAGGTGAAGTCAAGGTACGGTGACCCTGACTTCATTCGAGCGCCGGCTCTCGTTGGGCCGCGCGGCCGTGTCCTCGGCGGTCACCGCGTAGCGATACGTCCCGCGGGTGACGCCGCGGTCGAGGAACGTGGTCGCCGGCGCCCGCGTCGTGCCGATGCGCTCGAACGCGCCCGATTCGGTCGCGCGGTAGATCACGTAGCCGGCGACGTCGCTCTCCGGGCTGGCGCCCCACGAGAGTCGCACGGCCCCCTCCGAGGGAATCGCCGCCAGGGTCGTGGGCGACGAGGGCGGCGTCACGTCTCGTGGCGTCGCCGCGACGCGGGGCGACGCCGCGCTGTAGACGGTCGTCGCGCCCTCCACGCGCAGCGCGCGGATCGCATAGTAGTAGGTGTGATCGTTCTCCACATTTCGGTCGGTCAGCGCCAGCTGTCCCGGCGGCGTGCGCGTCAGGGGAGTCGCCGCGGCGTCGGGCGACGGCGCGCGCAGGACTTCGTACGTGAGGGTCTCCGGCGCGGCGCCCCCGTCGAGCAGCCGGGCCGGGGCGCGCCAGCGCAAGCGCACCTCGCGCTCACCGGCCTCGGCGACGACATCGCCGGGCGCCTCGGCGGCGGCCACGTAAGTCACGGAGACTCGCGGCGAGGGCGGACCGATGCGGCCGTGCGAATCGCCGGCGACGAGCACGTACGTGTAGCGCCGACCGTAGGCGAGGTCCCGGCGATCGGTGTATAAAATGCGCGCGCCTTGCGCCACGGCCGGCGCCGGGTCGGCGGCCCGGATCGTCGCGATCTCCGCGTATCCCCTGACCATGCCGTCGACGAGCATCGCGGACCTGGGCTCGCCGGTTCCCGCGTCCTCGACGCGAAAGATGCGCGTGAGCTCGAGATCGCGCAGCCGGGTGCGATCCATCCGTCGGCCCGGCGGCGACCAGGTGAGCTCGATCGCCGACTCGCGCACCGCGGCGGTGAGGTCGGTGATCGTCTGGGGCGCGCGCATCTCGGGCGCGACCGGCGGCGCCTTCTTGCCGCAGGCGGCGAGGGCCAGCGCGGCGAGCCCGACACCGGCGGCGAGCCGGCGCCCCCGCCTCATCCGCGCGCGACGAGCGTGCGCGCGAGCGCGAGCGACCGGCGGACGGCCACCGGCGCGGTGCCGCCGGTGACCGCGCGGGCACGCAGCGACGCGTCCACCGTCAGCGCGTCCTTGACGTCGTCGGCGAAGAGCGGCGAGAAGCGCCGGAGCTCGGTGAGGCCGAGGCCCTCCAGCGACTTCCGCTCGGTCTCGCAGAAACGGACCACTCCGCCCACCACCTCGTGGGCCTGCCGGAAGGGTAGACCCTTGCGCACCAGATAGTCGGCGAGGTCCGTCGCGGTCGCGAAGTTCTCGCCGGCCGCGCGGCGCATGCGATCGGTGCGGAACACCAGCGACGCGAGCATCGGCGGCAGGACGGGCAGGATCGCGTCGAGGGTGTCGACCGAGTCGAAGAACGGCTCCTTGTCCTCCTGCATGTCGGAGTTGTACGCGAGCGGCAGCCCTTTCATCGTCGTGAGCACCGCCATCAGATTGCCGTAGAGCCGGCCGCTCTTGCCGCGGATCAGCTCGGCCACGTCGGGGTTCTTCTTCTGGGGCATGATCGACGAGCCAGTCGCGAACGCGTCGGAGAATTCGACGAACCCGAACTCCGCGGTCGCCCACAGCGTCAAGTCGGCGGCGAGCCGCGAGAGGTGCATGCCGGTGATGGCCGCCGCCGACAGGAACTCGAGCAAGCCGTCACGGTCGCTGACCGCGTCGAGGCTGTTCGGCGACACCGCGGCGAAGCCGAGGTCCTTGGCGAGCGCCTCGCGGTCGATCGGAAACGCGGTGCCGGCGAGCGCGGCGGCGCCGAGCACCAGCGTGTCGGCGCGGCCGCCGCAATCGCCGAACCGCTCGCGGTCGCGTTGCAGCATGAAGACGTAGGCGAGCAGATGGTGCGCGAGGACGATCGGCTGGGCGCGCTGCAGGTGCGTGTAGCCCGGCATCGGCGTCTCGACGGTCTCGGCGGCGCGGGCGACTAACGCGGCCTGCACCGCGCGGAGAGACTCGCGGACGCGCGCGATTACCTCGCGGAGATAGAGACGCTCGTCGAGCGCGATCTGATCGTTGCGCGACCGTCCGGTGTGGAGCTTGCCGCCGACGTCGCCGACCAGCTCTTGAAGCCGGCGCTCGACGTTGGTGTGGATGTCCTCGAGCTCCGGGCGGAACGGAAACGTGCCGTTCTCGAGCTCCGCCCGCACGGCGTCGAGACCCTTCACGAGCGTGTCCCGCTCGGAGGCCGACACGAGGCCGGCGCGCGCGAGCGCCTTCGTCCACGCGACGCTGCCCGCGATGTCGTGGGGCCACAGGCGCCGGTCGAAGGCGAGCGACCCGGTGAACCGCTCGGCGGCCGGGTCCGCGGACTGGCTGAAGCGTCCGCCCCAGAGCTTCACGGGCCGCGGCCGGCGAGTCTTCGCGCCTCGCCGCGGTCTCGGCCGCGGCTTCACGGCAGGAGCGCGGCGATGTCGTCCATGATTCGCCGGGTGACGAACAGCCGCGCGTTCCGCCGATCGTTGGTCCCGTCCTCGATGGGTAGCCTCGCCTCAGCGGGCGAGGCCCCGACCCCGCGACGGCTGGCGGCACGCACGACGGAGAATCGTCGCGCTGGCCCGAACCGAACGCCCAGCGGCACCCGTCGCGGGATGTAGCCCCGGCGGCCCTCCAGCGCCTCGAACGTACCGCGGATGCCGGCGGGCACCACGGGCACGCCGGAGCGGAGCGCCAGGAGCGCGACACCCGGCAGGCCGGGCTCGAGCCGACCGCGCACGCTGAATGGTCCCTCCGGGAAGATCCCGACCACGCCGCCGTCCTGCAGGAGGTGCAGCGCGCGGCGGAGCGCGCCAACATCAGGTCGCTCGAGGTTGATGGGGATCGATCCGACGTGGCGATGAAAGATCGGATGGAGCGGCGTCGCCCGCCAGACGCGCGGCATGACGAGGAACGAGATCGGCTCCGGCGTCGCCACGCCGAGCACGATGCCGTCCAGATAGTTGTGGTGATTCGCCGCGAGGAGATAGGGGCCGCTCGAGGGGAGATTCTCGAGCCCATCGATCTGGAGATCGAACCAGCGCGCGAGCGCTTTGCGTACGGGCCCGCGAAGCGTCCGATAGAGCCACGGCAGGGGCGAGGACTCGCGCGTGAAGCGTTCGTTCGCGGACAGGGCGGTGGGGCCCGTCATGTCCGGGCTTTATAGCACGTTCACCGAGCGCGGGCGAGCCGGTACCGGGCGACTGCGGCGTTGTGCTGCTCGATCGTGTACGAGAAGAAGTGACGGTGCTCGTCGATGGCGACGAAGTAGAGATACTTCACTGGCGCCGGGTCGAGCGCGGCCTCGACCGCGGCGAGCCCGGGGCTGGCGATCGGTCCCGGCGGCAGCCCCGACCGGCGATAGGTGTTGTACGGATGGTCGAGCTGGAGGTCGGCGCGGGTGAGCGTGCGCCGTTCCTTGCCGGCCGCGTACTGGACGGTTGGATCGGCCTGCAGCGGCATGTCGACCTTGAGCCGGTTCCAGAACACCGCGGAGATCGTCCGCATCTCCTCGCGGTCGACCGCCTCGCGCTCGATGATCGACGCGAGCGTGAGGAGCTGGTGCACGGTGAAGCCTCGCGCCCTGGCGCGCGCGGCGATGTCGGCCCCGAGCTTCGAGCGCATGCGCAGGACCATGCGCGTCAGGATCTCCTCGGGCGTCATCCCGCGCACGAGCTGATAGGTGTCGGGGAACAAATAGCCCTCGAGGCTCGGCCCGTCGATGGACAGGGTCTTGAGGAAGGCGGCGTCGGTCGACAGGCGCGCGACGTCGCGGGCGGTCGTCAACCGGTCGGCCTCGAGCCCGCGGGCGAGCTCGGTCACGGTGGCGCCTTCGGGGTGCAGGATCGCGTGCTGCTTGACCCTCCCGGACTCGATCAGGGTCAGCACGTCGAGCGTCGTCGCCCCCCGCTCGAGCTCGTACTCGCCGGCTTTGAGCGACCGCGAGCTCCCGCGCGCCATGGTCAGCAGGACGAACCCCGCGCGGCTCCGGATCGCGTCCGCCCGCTGGAGCCGGTTGGCGATGTCCAGGACCCCATCGTGGGCCGGGAGCTCCACGACCAGGGATCCGGCCTCGAGCCGGGCGGCCGGAGTCACGACCTCGTAGGCCAGGAACCCCAGGGCCAGGGCGCCGAGGAGCGACATCAGGCTGGTGGCGGTGCGCAACCGCATGATCTACCAGTGTAACATCCGGGCTTTGGTATACTGTGTTGCCTTGGGGCTGGGCCACACCACCGATTTCACGCACGGTCGTCTCTAGGGGGTCTCATGCTGGAGCTTCAACTTCCCACGCGTCACGACTGGACTGTCCAGGACAAGAACTACGGCAAGCTGGCCATCGAGGCGTTCGAGCCCGGCTTCGCCCTCGCGGTCGGCATCGCCTACCGGCGGGTGCTCCTCTCGGCGATCCACGGCGCGGCGCCGACCTGGGTCAAGATCGAGAACGTCCTCCACGAGTTCTCGTATCTGCCGGGCGTCATGGACGACACGCTCGACATCATGATGAACCTCCGAAAGGTCGTGTTTTCCTTGCACGTCAACCGGCCCAAGATCCTCCGGCTGAAGGCCCAGGGCGGCTCGGTCGTCAAGGCCGGTGACTTCGAGGCGGACGCCGACGTCGAGATCCTCACGCCCGACGTCGTGCTGGCCACGCTCGACAAGGACGGTGTGCTGGAGATGGAGGTCTGCGTGGAGCGCGGCCGCGGCTACGTCCCGGCCGAGAAGCGTGAGCCGGAGGCGCTGCCGATCAACGCGATCCTGCTCGACGCCGACTTCTCGCCCGTCAAGCGCGTGAACTTCCACATCGAGCCGGTCGGCACCGAGGGCCGCGAGCGGCTCGTGCTCGAGCTGTGGACCGACGGCAGCGTCAACGCGACCACCGCGGTCGGCGAAGCGTCGCGGCTGCTCGAGGACCACTTCGACCTGCTCACGAACTTCCCGGAGTCGACGCCCCAGGAAGAGGCCGCCGAGCGCGACGAGGCGCGTCCGCGCACCGAGCTCAACGAGAACCTCTTCCGTAACGTCGACGAGCTCGAGCTGTCCGTGCGCGCGTCGAATTGCCTCAAGACCGCGAACATCCGGACGATCGCCGATCTGGTGCAGAAGAGCGAGGCCGAGCTGCTGAAGACCAAGAACTTCGGCAAGAAGTCGCTGAACGAGATCAAGACGATCCTCGGCGAGATGGGGCTGGCCCTGGGGATGCGGCTCGACCCCGAGGAGCTGGAGCGCCTGCGCTCGCAGTACGAGCGCGCCTACGAGGCCTAGCGCTTCAGCCGGTTCTTGATGCGCTCGACCGCTTCCTCGGTCTGCTCGCGCCCGCCGAACGCCGTCAGCCGGAAGTAACCCTCGCCGCTCGGCCCGAAGCCCGCGCCCGGCGTGCCGACCACGTGCGCGTCGGCCAGCAGCTTGTCGAAAAACCCCCACGAGTCGAGCCCGGCCGGCGTCTTCACCCAGATGTACGGCGCGTTGCGCGCCCCGTACACCGTGAGCCCGGCCGTCTCGAGCCCCTGCCGGATGATCCGCGCGTTCTCCATGTAGTAGTCCACGACCGCGCGCACCTGCTGGCGCCCTTCGTCGGTATACGTCGCCGCGGCGGCGCGCTGGATCACGTAGGCCACACCGTTGAACTTGGTGGACTGCCGCCGTACCCAGAGCGCGTTGAGGCTCACCGGCTCGCCCGACGCCGACCGTCCCTGGAGCTCCTTCGGCACCACCGTGTAGGCGCAGCGTACGCCCGTGAACCCCGCGGTCTTCGAGAAGGAGCGGAACTCGATCGCGACCTCGCGCGCGCCCTCGACCTCGTAGATCGAGTGCGGGATGTCGGGCTCGCGGATGTACGCCTCGTAGGCCGCGTCGTACAGGATGACGGCGCCTCGCTCACGCGCGTAGTCGACCCACGTCTTGAGCGTCGCGCGCGTCATCACGGCGCCGGTCGGGTTGTTGGGGTAGCAGAGGAAGATGAGGTCCACCGGCCGCTCCGGGAGCCGCGGCTGGAAGTTGTTCTCGGCGGTGCACGGGAGGTACACGATGCGATCGTAACGCCCGCCGGTGTCGGCGCTGCCCGCGCGCCCGCCCATGACCGTCACGTCGAGATAGGCGGGATACACCGGGTCGCTGAGCGCGACGACGCAGTCCGGCCCGAAGATCTCCTGGATGTTCCCGGTGTCGCTCTTGGCGCCATCGCTCACGACGATCTCGTCCGGCGTGAGCTTGATGCCGCGCTCGCCGTAGTCGTGGCGGACGATCGCGTCGAGCAGGAAGTCCCAGCCCGTCTCGGGCGGGTAGCCCCGGAAGGTCTCTACCCGGGACATGTCGTCCACCGCCACGTGCATCGCCGTGATCACCGCGGGCGGCAACGGCCGCGTCACGTCGCCGATGCCGAGACGGATGAGCTTCGCGTCGGGGTGCGCCGCCTGGAACTCGCGCGTGCGCCGGCCGGTCTCGCTGAAGAGGTAGCTGGCGCGGAGCTTGAGGTAGTGATCGTTGACTCTCGCCATGGCGCCCGATTCTAACAGATCGCTTCGGGGTCGACGCAGATGCGGTCGACGCGACGGCTCGCCCACCGCGTGACGATGAGCGTGTGACCGTCGGTCTCGAGGATCACCGCGCCATCGCGATCGGTCCGGTAGATCCGTGCGCCGGCCTCGGCGAGCCGCGCGAGCACACCGGGATCGGGATGACCGTAGGCGTTGCGCGGACCGACCGAGATCACGGCGACCGCCGGACGGACGGCGCGGACGAACTCGGCGGTGCTCGACGAGCGCGAGCCGTGGTGAGCCACCTTGAGTACCGTCGTCGCCAGGGGAAGACCGGCATCCACCAGCTCGCGCTCGCGGGCCGCCTCGATGTCCGACGCGAGCAGGAACGACACCCGCCCGACCTCGACTCGCAACACGAGGCCGCCGTCGTTGCGCCGTCCGCCCGTTGCCAGCCGCGGGAGCGCCGTCACCACCACGCCGCCGAACGCACGTGGCGTCGCCGGCGGGTCGAGCCTGGTCCACCGCTCGTCGACGCGAAGCAGCCGCCGCACCGCCGGCATGCCGCCGGCGTGATCGCTGTCGTCGTGGGTCACGATCGCGCCGGCCAGACGGAGAAAGCCGCGGTTCCACAGAAACGGCGCGACGACCCGCTCGCCCGCATCGAGGCGCCTGGCGCCGCCCGAGCCGGCGTCGACGAGGATCGCGCGGCCGTCGGGCATCTCGGCGACGATGGCGTCGCCCTGGCCGACGTCGAGCACCGTCACGCGCAGGCGAGCGTCGGGCGGCCGCACGAGCGGCCACGCCCCGGCGCCGAGGGCGACGGCGAGCAGGATCGCGGCGGCGAGAGGCCTCCGGAAGACCAGGAGCGCCAACCCCCCGACGTAGCTGGCCACCGCGAGCGGCGGGGGAGTCGGCAAATGCACGACGGCGCCCGGCATCGCGGCGGCCAGCGCCACGATCCCGCGCAACGCCAGCAGCAGGGGCCACACCGCGTCGAACGCCACCGCCGCGACCGCCTCGCTGAAGAGCGAGAGGGCGACCGCCACGAGGCCCAGGACGGTCGCGGCGCCCGCGAGCGGGACCACACCGAGGTTGGCGATGAGGCCCACCGTCGAGAGCTGGTTGAAGTGCGCGAGCGTGATTGGCAGGACCGCGAGCTGCGCGGCGGCGCTCGCGCCGAGCGCGCCGAGCACGACGCCTCTGGGCAGCGGCGCCACGACGATTCCGAGGGTGGCGGCGAACGAGAGCTGGAAGCCCGGATCGAAAAGGTCGCCCGGCCTGACGGCGAGGATCGCCAGCGCGGCGAGCGCCAGGCTGTTCGTCACCGACGGGTCGCGCTCGAGCAGCACCGAGGCCAGCACCAGTACGGCCATGACCGCGGCGCGCAGGACTGACGGCTGAGGCCCGACGACCAACGCGAACCCGATCACGACGACGATCGCGACGATCGCGGCAAGCCGCCGGCCCACGCGTGCGAGGCTGCACAGCGCCCAGACCGCGGCGGCGAGCAGCGCCACGTTGAAGCCCGAGACGGCCAGCACGTGGTAAACGCCGGCGCGCCGGAAGGCCTCGTCGATGTCCGGTGGCAGGCCGGTGCGCTCGCCGAGCAGCAGGCCGCCGAGCAGCGCGGCCGACGCCGGCGGCAGCGCGTGTCCGACGGCCGCGACCGCCTGGCGCTTCACCAGCGCCGGCCACGGTACCGGTGGATCGTCCAGCGGCGTGATCGACTCGGCTCGTACGGTGGCGATCACGTGAATCCCCTCGCGTGCCAGGTACTCGCCGTAGTCGAACGTCCCCGGGTTGCGGAAGCCCGTGGCCGGATGAAGCCGCAGCGGCGCGGCGATCCGCTGGCCCACCGTGAGCGCGGGCGGCACGCCGTACGCGGTCACCTGAATGCGCCCCGAGGCGGGCGCCTCGTCCGCCCGCAGCGCATCGACCCAGAGCCGCACGCGGTCCGGCGCCCAGTATCTCGGCTCGGCGGCGAGCCGGCCCTCGATGTGCGCGATCGTCGGCAGCGGCAGGCGGCGGACGTGATCGGGTGCCAGCGGGGCCTCGGCGGCGCGAAGCGCGCCGAGGGCCGCG
>Ga0209376_1000809_pt1 | contig 33435 bp, 36 predicted proteins | sample GraSoiAngelo_134_FD_185891 | JGI IMG/M metagenome (GOLD analysis project Ga0209376, IMG submission 185891) | Grasslands soil microbial communities from the Angelo Coastal Reserve, California, USA - 14_0929_05_30cm (SPAdes) (version 2) | ecosystem: Environmental > Terrestrial > Soil > Grasslands ...
ATTGACGCTTGGCGTGGTAGGAGCTGCGCACCAGCGGACCCGACTCCACGTGCCGGAAGCCGAGCTCCCGACCGATCACGGCCAGCTCCGCGAACTCATCGGGGTGGTAGTACTTCTCGACCGGCAGATGGCGGGCCGAGGGCCGGAGATACTGGCCGAGCGTGAGGATCGCGACGTCCACCTCGCGCAGGTCGCGCATCGTCGCCACGAGCTCGTCGCGCGTCTCACCGAGCCCGAGGATGATCCCCGACTTCCGCGGCAGCGCCGGCGCCACCGAACGCGCGTGACGGAAGAGCGCGAGCGTCCGCTCGTAGCGTCCGCCGTGGCGGGCGACCTTGTAGAGCCGCGGCACCGTCTCGGTGTTGTGGTTGAGGATGTCCGGGCCGGCGGCGATCACCGCCTCGAGCGACGCGGCGCGCCCCTGGAAATCCGGAATGAGGACTTCCACCCGGCACCGCGGCGCGTGCCGCCGCGCCGCGCGCACCGTCGCCGCCCAGTGCGCCGCGCCGCCATCGGCCAAGTCGTCGCGGTTCACTGACGTGATCACCACGTATTCGAGGCCGAGATCGGCCACGGCCCGGCCGATGCGCTCGGGCTCCTCGCGATCCTCCCAGACGGGCTTGCCGTGGGTCACCGCGCAGTAGCCGCAGTTGCGCGTGCACACGTCGCCCAGGATCATGAAGGTCGCGGTCGCGTCTTCCCAGCACTCTCCGATGTTGGGGCAGCGCGCCTCTTCGCAGACCGAGTGCAAGTTCCACTCGCGCAGCCGGCCTTTGAGCCGCATGTAGTTCGGGCCGCCGGGCGCCCGCACCTTGAGCCACGCCGGCTTTCGGCCGAGGAGCGACGGGTTATCGGGCTGGATCACCGGAAGTGAGTGCATCATGGGCACAGCCGTTCCGTTCTTTTCAACCGGGTCATTATGCCACACGGACCCCGGCCGCCGGAGCGACCGGTCAGGGCCCGCTCACGCGAGCCTTCCTCGCGACGAGCCGGTCCACGCTGTGGCGATGGCGCGTGCCGTCCTGGGCACAGGTGATGAGCCCCGATTCGCACTCAAGAACCGCCCAGCCGGCGTACACGCGCCGCAGCTCCCCGATGGTGAAGTAGTCGATCTGCTCGCGCATCTCCACGTGGACTCGGCGATCGGTGAAGACGACGTGCGCGTGGTGACCACCGGGCCTCGTCACTGCCGCGAGGCGATCGAAGAGGCCCGGCCGCCGGTCACGCGGGACGTAGTGAAGGGCGCCACACGAGTAGACGAAATCAAACGGGCCGTCCGGAATGTCACTTGCGGCATCACCGCACACCCATCGAACCCTCACCCCGTGCGCGCTCGCGAGCCGCTCCGCCTTGCGCAGGCCAGCCGCCGACACGTCCAGGCTGGTCACGTCGCAGCCGCGCGTGGCGAAGAACACGCTGTCACGGCCCTCCCCGCAGCCGACCTCGAGGACGCGCGCGCCTGGCGAGAGGAGCTCCCGGATCGAGGAGGCGAACTCGGACGGCTGGGTACCCAGGACGTATTCGTGGGGGGTGCGCTCGTACTCGCGCGCCCACGGGCTGTGCGTCATGGCGAGCACGCGACCGGGCCCTGATCCATGATTTCCTCCAGGTCGTCCAATGCTCACGCGCCTGTCGCGCGCCGTCAAGCGGCGAACGCCGGCGTCGTGCGCGAGCAAGGACGATCAGAGGGACTGCTGGAAGGATGGTGCCGAAGGGGGGACTCGAACCCCCACGGGTTGCCCCACACGCCCCTCAAACGTGCGCGTCTGCCAGTTCCGCCACTTCGGCGCGAGGATGGAGTATAGCGTCATCGCGCGCGGCTGACAATTCGCCCGGCGCTCTGGCGGAGCCGCGGGTCGAGCGCGTCGCGGATACCCTCACCGAGCAGGTTGTACGAGAGCACGGTGACGAGGATGGCGACGCCGGGATAGGCCGAGAGCCACCAGCCGATCTCGATCGCGTCCTTGCCCTCGTTCAGGATGTTGCCCCAGCTGGCGTGTGGCGGCTGAACGCCGAGTCCGAGGAACGACAGCCCCGACTCGGTGAGGATCGCCGCCGGGATCCCGAGCGTCATCGCCACCAGCACCGGCGCCATCGCGTTCGGCAGGATGTGGCGCCAGATGATCCGGAAGGCGCTGGCGCCGATCGACTGCGACCACAGGACGAACTCACGCTCCCGGAGCGACAGGAACTCGGCGCGGACGAGCCGGGCGACGCTCATCCAGCCGGTGAGGCCGATCACCACCATGATCGTCCAGATCGACGGGCGCAGGAACGCCAGCACCGCCAGGAGCAGGAAGAAGCGCGGGAAGACCAGCATCAGGTCGACGAGCCGCATCACCATCGCGTCGACCGTTCCACCGTGGTAGCCGGCCACCGCTCCCAGCGCGATGCCGATCAGCGTCGCGATCCCGACCGACACGAAGCCGACGGCGAGCGAGACGCGCGCGCCGTAGAGCATGCGCGAGAGGACGTCGCGTCCGAGCTGATCGGTGCCGAGCGGGTGGCTCTTCGAGGGCGGGTCGAGGATCTTCTTGATGTCGGGTCGGTTCGGGTCCCACGGCGCGATCAGTGGCGCCAGGATGGCCAGCGTGGCCAGGCAGACCACGACCACTCCGCCGAACAGTGCGAGCTGGTTTCGTCTCAACGCACGCCAGAATGCCCTCACGCGCTCACCGGCGGGCCCGGCGGGCGGACACGCGTATTCGCGGATCGACCAGGCTGTACGTGAGATCGGCGAGCAGGTTCGCGACCAGCGTGAGCGTCGCCACGATGACGAGGTTGCCCATGATCACCGGGTAGTCGCGCTCGAACACCGCCTGGACCATGAGCTGGCCCATGCCGGGGATGGCGAAGATCGACTCGACGATCACGCTGCCGCCGATGAGGCCCGGCAGCGAGAGTCCCAGCACCGTCACGATCGGCAGCAGCGCGTTGCGGAGCGCGTGCTTGCCGATCACCACCGACTCGGCGAGCCCCTTGGCGCGCGCGGACTGGATGTAGTCCTGGCGGACGACCTCGAGCATCGATTGCCGCATGTAGCGCGAGAAGCCGGCCAGCCCGCCGAACGTCGCGACCAGGATCGGCAGGAGCAGGTGGCCCACGAAGTCCCACTGCTGGCGCCAGAACGAGAGGTACTCCCACGTGGGCGAGCGCAGGCCCGAGATCGGGAGCCAGCCGAGCTGGACGCCGAACAGGATCATGAGCATCAGGGCCAGCCAGAAGTCCGGCGTGGCGAACCCGACGAACACGAAGACCGTCGTGACCTTGTCGAACTTGGAGTACTGGCGCGTGGCCGACAGGACGCCGATGGGAATCGCGAACGCGACGATGATGATCATCTCGGCGATGTTGAGGAGCAGCGTGACCGGCATCCGCTCGCCGATCTTCTGCAGCACCGGGCGCGCGTCCGGCGAGAACGATCGGCCGAAGTCGAGCCGGACCAGCCGGGTCAGCCAGTTCCAGTACTGCACGTGCAGCGGCTTGTCGAGGCCATAGATCTCCGTCAACCGCTGGCGAAGTTCCCGATCCGACTGGGTGCTGCTCTCACCTCCGGTGGTCTCGACCGGCTCGCCGGGCGCCAGGTGGATCACCAGGAACGAAACGAACGTGATTCCGATCAAGAGCGGGATGGCCAGGACGAGACGCCGTAGCGCGTAGCCGAGCATGGCGCGCTATTCTAGCGCGGCGAGCCCGATCTACCCGGCGGTATAGCGGTGTAGCTGCCTCGGGACGAACCACTCGTTGAAGTTGTACATGATGCCGATCGGCGCCGGCATGATGCCGCGCACCCGGGACGAGACGACGGGCAATCCGTCGCGGAAGTAGAGGAAGACGATCGGCTGATCCTCGGCGAGCACTTCCTGCAGGCGGTCGTAGTACTTCTTCCGCTCGGCCTCGATGCAGGTGCTCCGCCCTTTCTCCAAGAGGTCGTCGACCTCAGGATTGGCGTAGCCGATCCGGTTCAGCTCGTCGGGCGAGGTCTTGGACGAGTGCCAGATGTCGAACTGATCGGGGTCAGGCGTGATGCCCCAGGCGAGGATCACCGCCTCGAAGTTCCGCTTCTTGATGTACTCCTTCAGGAGCGCCGCCCATTCGATGACCCGGATCTCCACCTGGACGCCGAGATCCTTGAACGCCGCCTGGATGATCTCGGCGACCTTCCGCCCTTCGTCACTCCCCTGGGCGCTCAGCAGCTCGATCTTGAACGGCTGGCCGTTCTTGACGAGGACGCCGTCCGGATTCATCTCCGTCCATCCGGCCTCGGCCAGCAGCGCCCGCGCCTTCTTCACGTCGTAGGGATAGGTCTTGACGTTCGGGTTGTAGGGCCACGTGCCGGGTTTGTACGGCCCCGTCGCCTCGCGCGCCAGGCCCAGACGGACGCCCTCGATCAGCTCGCGCTTGTTGATCGCGTGGGCGAACGCCTGCCGCACCCGTCGATCAGCGAACCGCGGGTCTCTCAGGTTCAGCCCGAGGTAGACGTAGACGTTCGCGGCGTACTGGTACTTGGTGTACGCCTTGCGGAACGCCGGGTACTCGGTCTGGCGCTTGAACTGGAGCGCGGTGAGCTTGGCGCCGTCGACGCCCTTGGCCTTCAGCTCGAGGAACGTCGTCGCCGAGCTGGGGATGATCCGGTAGACGACCCGCGAGATGTACGGCCGGCCCTCGAAGTAGTCGGGGTTGGCGATCAGGACCACCTTCTCGCCCGACCTCCACTCCTTGAGCTTGTACGGACCCGTCCCCACCGGCGCGGTGCGGTTCTGGGGGGACTCGCGTAGCTTGCCCTCGAGCATGGGCTTCTGGAGCAGGTGCTTGGGCAGCATCCAGATGCCCCAGCTCTGCAGCGCCCTGGCGTGGGGATGCTTGTAGTGGACGTGGATCGTGTAGGGATCGACCGCCGTCACCGACGCCACCGGTTTGAAGTCGCCGGCGTAGGCGGTGGGAGTCTTGGGGTTGACCATCGTGTCGTACGTGAACACGACGTCATCAGCGGTGAACGGCTGGTTGTCGTGCCAGCGCACGTTGCGTCGAAGCTTGAACGTGAGGTCCAGACAGTCGCGGCTGAACTGCCAGGACTCGGCCAGCTCCGGCACGAGGTTGACGTCTTTGTCGTGCTTGACCAGGCCGTTGTAGATCAACGAGCCGACCTCGAACGAGGGCCCGTCGCTGAGGACGTTGGGGATCAGGCCCGAGATGTTGCCCTGCAGCGCCTCGATGTAGGTATCGCCGTACGCCGGCTTGCCGGCGAGCTGGCCGGTTCCCGGATCCACGGCGCTATCGGCCTCGCCGCCGCACCCGGCGGCGACGAGCAAGAGGAGCGGAGCGAGGAGGCGCGGCAGGTCGGCCCGCCTCATCACGATCAGCGCGGCTGGCCCGGCGTGGGTGACGCCGGCGCCGCCGGCGCGGTGTGGGCGGATTCGGCGGGGGCGGATCCGGCGGGCGCCGGCGCGGCGGCGGGCGCCGGGGCCGGTTCGCGCACGACCGAGCTCGCGCGCTCGCCGCCCAGAATCGCCAGCGTGAACGACGTGATCGTGAAGACGACCGCGATGCCGGTCGTGATCTTGCCGAGCAGCGTGGGCGTTCCCATCGACCCAAACACCGCCTGGCTGCCGGCGCCGCCGAACGCCGAGCCGATGTCGGCGCCCTTGCCGGATTGCAGCAGGACGATCCCGATGATGGCGAAGCACGCGAGGACGTGCAGGATGGTCAGGGCAATGTACATCCGCTCACTCCTTCGTCGCGGTGCCGATGCGCGCCGCCTTGCGAACGATCCCGATGAACCCCTGCGCGTTGAGGCTGGCGCCGCCGACGAGGGCTCCGTCCACCTCGGGCTCCGCCAGCAGCGCGTCGGCGTTCTCGGCCTTGACGCTGCCGCCATACAGGATACGGACGGTCTGCGCGATTTCCTTCGACGAGAGCTCGGACAGGAGCCCGCGAAGGTACGCTTGCACCTCGGCGGCCTGCGCGGGTGTCGCGTTGACGCCCGTGCCGATCGCCCACACCGGCTCGTAGGCGAGGATGGTCTTGGCGATCTCGTCGGCCCCGAGCCCGGCCAGGCCGGCGCGCAGCTGTCCCTCGACGGTCGTGAACGTCAACCCCTGGCGTCGCTCGTCCGAGGTCTCGCCGACGCAGAGCACGGGTGTCATCCCGTTGGCGAGAACGGCGCGAAGCTTTCGGTTGATCAGCTCGTCCGACTCGCCGATCTCCTTTCGCCGCTCCGAATGGCCCACCAGCACCCAGCGGCAGCCGAGCTCGGCGAGCATCGGCGGCGAGATCTCACCGGTATGGGCACCGGCCGCGTCGTGGTGGCAGGTCTGCGCGCCGAGCTGGATCGGGGTGCCGGCCAGGATCTCCGACACCGCGGCGAGCGCGGTGAACGGCGGGCAGACGGCAACCTGGACACCCCGCGGTCGCTTGAGCCCGTCGCGGATTCCGGCGGCCAGGGCCCGCGCCTCGACCAGTGTGCCGTGCATCTTCCAGTTGCCGATCACGAGCGGTGCGCGCATCAGCCAGCCTCCGTGAGCGCCTCGACGCCCGGCAGTGTCCGTCCCTCGAGGAATTCGAGAAACGCGCCGCCGGCCGTCGAGAGGTAACCGATCCGGTCCGCGACACCCGCCTGCGCGACCGCGGCCAGCGTATCGCCGCCGCCGACGACCGAGAACGCGGACGACTCCGCGACGGCGCGCGCGAGCGCGATCGTCCCGGCCGCGAACGGCGCGCGCTCGAAGACGCCCATCGGACCGTTCCATACGATCGTGCGGGCGCTGGTGAGCGCGGCGGAGAATCGCTCGATCGTGCGGGGCCCGATGTCGAGCCCCATCTGTGTCGAGGGAATCGCGCGCAGCGGGACGGCGCGCCCCTGCGGGCTGTCCAGACCATCCGCCACGACGGCGTCGACCGGCAGCACCAGTCCGACGCCGCGGCGCCGGGCGGCCTCGAGCGCCTTCCGCGCGGTCTCGATCCGGTCGGCCTCGACCAGCGAGCGGCCGACATCGTGGCCGAGCGCTCGCAGGAACGTGAAGGCCATGCCGCCGCCGATCAGCAGCGCGTCCACCCGCTCGAGCAGATGCTCGACCAGCGCCAGCTTGTCGGAGACCTTGGCGCCGCCCAGGATCGCGACGAGCGGTCGCGCCGGCGATTCGAGGATGCGGCCGAGGGCCGACAGCTCCTGCTGCATCAGCAAGCCGGCCGCCGCCGGCTTCAGGTGTTTGGTGATCGCGGCGATCGAGGCGTGCGCCCGATGCGCCGCGGCGAACGCGTCGTTCACGTAACAGTCGGCGAGCGCGGCCAGCGCGCGAGCGAAGCCGTCGTCGTTGGCCTCCTCCTCGGCGTGGAAGCGCAGGTTCTCGAGCAGGAGCACCTCGCCGGGCTGCAGCGCGTGGGCACGCGCGCTCGTCTCCGGCCCCACGCAGTCGGGCGCGAGCTCGACATGCTGACCCAGCAACGCGTCGAGCCGCTCGGCGACGGGACGCAGCGAGAACTCGGGAGCGACGCGGCCCTTGGGCCGGCCGAGGTGGGAGGCCAGGACGACGGCGGCGCCGGCTTTGAGCACGTGCTGGATCGTCGGCACCACCGCGCGGAGTCGCGTGTCGTCGGTGACGGCGCCGTGATCGAGCGGCACGTTGAGGTCGGCGCGTACGAAGACGCGCTTCCGCACGAGGTCCAGTTGCTCGATCGCCAGCTTCGACAATTACAGTGTCTTGGCGACGAACCGGATCAGATCACGCACGCGCGACGAGTAACCCCACTCGTTGTCGTACCAGGCCAGGACCTTGACCAGATTGCCGTCGATCAGCGCCGTCGACGGGAGGTCGACGATGGACGAGTGCGGGTTGCCGTTGAAGTCGCACGACACCAGCTCTTCCGAGGTGGCGTCCAGGATGCCCCGCAGCCGGCCGGACGCCGCCTCGCGGTACGCGTCGTTCACCGCGGCGACCGAGGCCGGCTTCTCGAGCTCGGCGACCAGGTCCACCACCGACACGTTGATCGTGGGCACCCGAATCGCGATGCCGTCGAGCTTGCCCTTGAGCTTCGGCAGCACGAGGCCGACCGCGGTCGCGGCGCCGGTCGTGGTGGGGATCATGCTGACGGCGGCGGCGCGGGCCCTTCTCAGATCTTTGTGCGGGAAGTCGTGCACCGGCTGATCGTTGGTGTAGGAGTGCACCGTGGAGGCGAAGCCGCGCTTGATCCCGAACGTGTCGTCGAGCACCTTGGCGATCGTCGCCAGGCAGTTGGTCGTGCAGGACGCGTTGGAGATGATGCGGTGCCGCGTCGGCTCGTACGCCTGCTCGTTCACGCCCAGCACCAGCGTGACGTCTGGATCCTTGGCCGGCGCGGTGATGATGACCTTCTTGGCCCCCGCCTGCAGGTGCTTCGAGGTGGACGCGGTGTCGCGGAACACGCCGGTCGACTCGACGACGACGTCGACCCCCAGCTCCCTCCACGGCAGCATCGCGGGATCCTTGAGCGCGCAGACCCGGATCTCGCGGCCGTCTACGAAGATCGCCTCGCCCTTCGCGGTGACCTCGGCCCGCAGCACGCCGTGCACCGAGTCGTATTTCAGCAGGTGCGCCAGGGTCTTCGCGTCGGCCAGGTCGTTGACGCCGACGACCTCGATGTCCTTCGATTCGAGGGCGGTGCGGAAGAAGACGCGCCCGATCCGGCCGAATCCGTTGACGCCGACGCGAACACTCATGGGAGCACTCCTTAGTGGGCGTGGGGCCTACCAGCGTTAGCAAATTATACGGCGGCGTGCAGGACGCGGGCAACTGTTAGGACCCCGATACGCCGCGCCCCGGCGCCACGCAGCGCCCGCGCGCACGCACCCAGGGTCGCGCCGGTCGTCAGGACGTCGTCCACGACGAGGACGTGGCGCCCCGCCACGCGGCCGGCGGCCCGGAACGCGCCGCGAACATTGGCCTGGCGCTCGGCGGCCGCGAGATCGCTTTGCGGCCGCGTGGCGCGGACGCGTCCGAGCCATCCGGGAATCGCCGGAATTCCGAGCGGCCGCGCGAGGCGTTCGGCGAGCAGCGCCGCCTGGTTGAAGCCGCGCTCACGCTCGCGCTCGTACGCGAGCGGCACCGGAATCAGCGCCTCGATGTCGTGTGGGAGAAAGGCTCGGCACTGCTCGATGGCCAGATCACCGAGCGGCCGCGCCAGCGCGCGCTTCCCCGAAAACTTGAAGGCGTGCAGCGCCTCTCGCAGGGTGCCCTCGTAGGCCGCGGCCGATCGCGCGTAGTCGTAGTCCGGCGGGCTCGTCGTGCACGCCCAGCAGACACGCCGCGCATCGGGAGCCCGTGGTCGCGCGAAGTCCGCGCGGAGCGTCGACGGCGCGCCACAGACGTCGCAGTCGGGCGGAGGGAGCCGGTCGATCGCGCCCCAGCAACGGCCACAGAGGGGGTCGCGGCGGCCGGCGCCGAGCGCCGCATCGCAGACCGGGCACAGGGCGGGAAAGACGAGGTCGAGCGCCGCGACGGCCCAGCCCGCGTCCATCGCTGCGCGGGGACTACATGCGGACCGGGCGAAGCGTGTTCCAGCGCTGGCAGTGCGCGCAGCGGTCTTGCCAGGTCGGCGCCGGCGCCGCGCACACGTCGCATCGGTGCGGCCAGTCGAACGCGTGGCCGAGCTGCAGCGCGCGGCGATATTCCTCGAAGGCCTCGCGGGTCTCGCCGCGCCGCTCGAAGACCGCGCCGAGGAGCGCGTGGATCGCCGGCAAGCCGGGCGCGCGGACCTCGACCTTTTCGAACTGGTCGGCGGCCTCGTCGAGCATCTCCAGCTCGAGAAAGACCCGGCCGAGTGCCACGGCCAGCGCGAGATCGTCGGGGGCGCGATCGATCGCCTCCCGATAGAGCGCGATCATGCGGCTTGGTCGTCCATCCTGGCGATACGCGCGCTCGAGCCGCGCGAGCAGCGGGAGGGCGGGCGCGACCTCGGCGGCGCGCTCCCAGACGCGAAGCGCCTCCCGGTGGTCTCCGAGCGTCTCGCACGCGTCGCCCAGCGCCAACGCCGCCGGGAGGAAGGACCGGTCGGTTCGCACGGCGTTTCGGAAGTGCGCCAGGGCGCCGCCCGGATTGGAGTGGCCGAGCTCGACCCGGCCGAGCTCGTAATAGATGACGGCCAGCCACTCGGTCTCCGGCGATCGCTCGGTGGAGCCGACCGCGCCGATGATCCGCTTCTGCGCGTCGAGCGCGTCCGGCCAGCGTCCGGTCTCGGCGGCCAGGTCGCGGAGGCCCCGCAGCGCCCCACGGTGGTTCCGATGTGTCTGCAGAACCTGACGGAAAAGCGTCGCGGCCTCGTCCCGGCGGCCGACCCGCCGCGCCTCCTGGGCACGGCGCACCAGATCGGTGGTCGGCGCGTCGTCCTCACTGGACGGGATCGCACGATCGAAGAGGCGCTTGAGCGCCAGACCGAGAGACAGGGCGCTTCGGATCGCGGCGGGCAGGGTCACGGAGAGGGGGCGACGGGGCGGTGCACGGCTAGCCGGTGGCCATCCGTTCCTCTTCCTCGATGACCCGCTGGCAGTCGATGCAGTGGCGGGCGAACGGAAGCGCCTCGAGTCGCTTCTCGGAGATCGGTTCGTTGCAGCGCTCGCAGGAGCCAAACGCACCGTCGTCCAGCTTCTGGAGCGCCGACACGACATCGCGCAGAAGTCGGCGGTCACCGTTCCCCAGCTCGAAGAAGAACTCCCGCGTGTAGGCCGTGTTCGCCTGGTCGCCGAGGTCCTTGATCGAGTCGTCTTCCTGATCTTTCCCGTACAGAGCGGTGCGCCCGACCTCTTCGGTCAACTGACGCTGCTTTTCCACCAGCCGCTTCCGGAAGTGTGCGAGGCGATCCTTGCGCATCAGAACCTCCCTCCCACCCGACGATCACGCGTATTCAAGAAATCAACGCTAGCATGCGCTCCGAGACCGCGCAACATCTTCACGGTCCGCGCGCTATGCGCCGTCGAGCGGCACGCTCGGGGCGTCGCCCCACAAGCGCTCGAGCGCGTAGTAGGCGCGCGTCTCCTCGAGGAACACGTGCATCAGCACGTCGCCGTAGTCGAGGAGGATCCATCCGCTCTCGGCCACGCCCTCCGCGTGGAGCGGGCGCACGCCCTCGTCCTTGAGCTCGGCCCGGATAGCCTCCGTGATCGTCTGCAGATGGGTCGTCGACTTGCCGCTGCATACCAGGAAGTAGTCGGTCACCGTCGACACCCGCTGCACGTCGAGCACGACGAGGTCCCCCGCCCGCTTGTCCTGCGCGGCCCGCGCCGCGCGGCGCGCTTTCCACTCCGCGGACGGCGGGGTCACGACCATTCGCCTCGGTAGAGGCGCCTGGCCCGGATGTAGTCGCCGACCGCCGGGGGCAGCCGATACGCGAGGGACCGCGCCTCGCGGGCCCGGCGGCGGAGGTCCGACGCCGAGATCGGCAGCGAGGTCGCGTGAACGACGAGCGGTTCCTGGCCGATGTCGTGCACGACCTTCCGGACCGCCGCGCCCTCCGGATCGAAGACGCTGCCGAGGCGCGGCACGACGACGAGCTGCGCCAGGCTGGCCACGCGCTGGGGCGCCCGCCAGGCGAGGAGGTCGAGGAACGTCTCCGACCCCATGATCAGGAAGAGCTCCGGCCGCGGAAGTCGGATCGCTTCGAGCGTGTCCACGGTGTACGACGGCCCGGACCGACGCAGCTCGATGTCGGACACCACGAACTTCGGATGACCCGCCACCGCGAGCTCGACCATCGCGTAGCGATCCGGCGCGGGCGCGAGCTGGGCCGCGGGCTTGTGCGGGGGCGCCGCGGCGGGCACGAACAGCACACGATCGAGGCTCAACGCCTCGGCGACCTCGTCGGCGAGCAGCAGGTGGCCGTAGTGGATCGGGTTGAACGAGCCACCGAAGACGGCCGTGCGGGCCACGCTAGTCCAGAACCAACTGCGGGCGGCGCCGCACCTAGTCCCGCACCTGCCCGTCGCCCTGCACGACGAACTTGGTCGTCGTCAGCTCGCGCACCCCCACCGGCCCTCGCGCGTGCACCCGGGACGTCGAGATGCCCATCTCGGCGCCCATCCCGAACTGGCTGCCGTCCACCAGCCGCGTCGACGCGTTGACGAGCACCGCCGCGGCGTCGACCTCGCGGGTGAACCGGCGCGCATGCGCGCGGTCGTTGGTCACGATCGTCTCCGCGAGGCCCGTCCCGTGACGCTGGATGTGGGCGAGCGCGGTGTCGAGGTCGTCGACCACGCGGATCGAGAGCGTCAGATCCAGATACTCGGTGTCCCAGTCGGCGTCCGTCGCCGGGCTCGCCGCGGGCAGCAGCGCGAGCGTGCCCGGACAGCCGCGGACCGCCACGCCGACTTGGGCCAGGCGCGCGCCCAGCGCCGGCAGGAGCCGGGGCGCGATCTCGCGATGGACCAGGAGCGTCTCGAGCGCGTTGCACACGCTCGGGCGCTGCGCCTTCGCGTTGACCACGATCGCCACCGCCATCGCGACGTCGGCGTCGGCGTCCACGTAGGCATGGACCAGGCCCTTGTCGTGCTTCAACACCGGCACGCGCGACCGCTCGCTCACCCAGCGCACGAATTCCTCGCCGCCGCGTGGGATGATCAGGTCCACGAGCCGGTCGAGCTCCAGCAGCGCCGCGACCGCGGCCCGGTCCGTCGTGTCGACGTGCTGGACCGCGTCGGCGGGCGCGCCCACCTTCTCGAGCGCCCGGGCCAGCACCGCCGCGATCGCGGTGTTGGACTCGATCGCCTCGCTGCCGCCCCGGAGCACGACCGCGTTGCCGGATTTGATACAGAGCCCCGCGGCGTCGGCGGTGACGTTGGGCCGGGACTCGTAGATGAACCCGATGACGCCCAGCGGGACGCGCACCCGTGAGATCTCGATCCCGTTGGGGCGACGCCACGACTCGACGACGGCGCCGACCGGGTCGGGCAGCGCGGCGATCTCGCGCAGCCCTTGCGCCATCTCCTCGATGCGCGCCTCGGTGAGCATCAGGCGATCGAGGAAGGCCGGCGCCACCCGCCCGCGCGCCCGCTCGACGTCGCCCCGGTTCGCCTCCAGCAGCGTCTCGGTCTTCTCCACGAGCCCGCGCGCCATCTGCATGAGCGCGTCGTTCTTCGTCTTGGTGGGGCAGAGCGCGAGCGCACGGGCGGCCTCGCGCGCCGCGCGCGCCCGGGTCTCGATGAGAGCGCGGGCATCCATTGGCATCCTCAGTCTATCGCCGCGCCTCCGGCGGAGCCCCGGCCCCGCGACGGCCTGCAGCGTGCACTACAAGATCACCAGGTTGTCACGATGGATCACTTCGTCGAAGCTCTTGTAGCCCAAGCGCTGCTCGATCTCCTGTGTCTTCGCCCCACGGATCTTGCGGAGCTCGGCCGCGTCGAAGTTCACGACCCCGCGCGCGAACTCCCGCCCCCCGGCGCCCCCCAGCAGGGCCACCACCTCGCCCGAGGCGAAGTCGCCCTGGATCTCGACGATACCCGAGGGCAGGAGGCTCTTGCCCCGCTGAGTTAACGCTGCCAGCGCGCCCGCGTCAACCGTGAGCCGCCCTTGCGGCGGAACGGCGAACGCGATCCAGCGCTTCCGGGCCCCCAGGCGGTCCGCCTTCGGGGCGAAGTAGGTGCCCACGGGCTCCCCGTCGAGGATCCGTCGCAGCATGCCTGGCTCGCGGCCGCTGGCGATGATCATCGGCACCCCGGCGGCCGCGGCCTTCCGCGCCGCCTGGAGCTTGGTCGCCATTCCGCCGACGGAGATGGGATCCCCGCGGTCGCGCGCGAGCCGCGCGATCTCGTCGGTGACGGCGTCCACGGTGTCGAGCTTGCGGGCCCCCGTGTTCACGCTGGGGTCGTCGGTGTAGAGCCCGTCGACGTCGGTGAGGAGCACGAGCAGGTCAGCGTCGATCAGCGAGGCGACCAGCGCGCTCAGGTTGTCGTTGTCGCCGACCTTGATCTCCTCCACCGCCACCGTATCGTTCTCGTTGACGATCGGAAGGACACCGAACTGCAGCAGCGCCAGCAGCGTATTCTTCGCGTTGAGATAGCGCGCGCGGTCGCTGATGTCCTGCGCCGTCAGCAGCACCTGGCCCACCTGGATCTGATGCCGACCGAAGGCCGCCTCGTATTGCCACATCAGCGCGGATTGGCCCACCGCCGCCGCCGCCTGCTTCTCGGGAATCGACCGGGGCCGCTCGGGAAGCCCGAGGCGCGCGGTGCCGGTCGCGATCGCGCCCGAGCTCACCAGCACGATCCGACGTCCCTCGCGGATCGCCGCGATGTCGGCCGCGAGGGCCCCGATCCGCTCGGGCGCGGCGCCGACGCCCGCGGCGGTCACGAGACCGCTGCCGACCTTCACGACGAGCCGGCGCACCCGCCCCAGCTTGCGCGCCGCGTTCACGAGGCGCTCGAGGCCGGCGGCGACGACATGGAGGTGTCGCCGGGCGAGGACTCGGGAGCCGAGATGAGCGGCGGGACGGTGTCCAGCCGCGCGGCGATCGCCCGCACGAGCTCGGTGAGGCCGGCTCCGGTGGCCGCGGAGATCACGCGCAGCGCGAGCGCATTCTCGGCGCAGAACCGCTCGACACGCGCGCGGTTTTCGACGGCGTCGGGCAGATCCGCCTTGTTCGCGACGATCAGCTGGGGGCGGCGGGCGAGCTCGGCCGAATACCCCGCCAGCTCGTCGTCGATGGCGCGAAGGTCGTCGACCGGATCCCGGCCGGACTGAGGATCGAGATCGAGCATGTGCAGGAGAAGGCGCGTGCGCTCCGTGTGGCGCAGGAACTGGTGGCCGAGTCCCTTACCCTGGGCGGCGCCCGGGATCAGCCCGGGAAGATCCGCGATCACGAACGATCGATCGCCGTCCGCCCGCACGATACCGAGCGTCGGCTCGAGCGTGGTGAACGGGTAGTCGGCAATCTTGGGCTTCGCCGCCGAGAGCCGCGAGACCAGCGTGGACTTCCCCGCGTTGGGGAAGCCGATGACGCCGACGTCGGCGAGGAGTCTCAGCTCGAGGTGGAGCCACCGCTCGGGACCGCGTCGACCGAGGTCGGCGCGGCGCGGCGCCCGATTGGTCGAGGTGGCGAATCGCGCGTTGCCCCGGCCGCCGTGCGCGCCCCGGATCGCAAGCTCACGTTGGCCGTGCGTCGTCAGGTCGGCGAGGCGCTCGCCGGTGTCGCGATCGCTCACCACGGTGCCGAGGGGGACCTTCAGGACCAAGTCGGAGCCGCTGGCGCCGTGACGATTCGAGCCCTCGCCGTGGGTACCGCGCTCTGCGTGATAGTGGCGCTTGTAGTGGAAGTCGAGCAGCGTCGTCAGCGCGGCACTGGCCTCGAGCCAGATGCTGCCGCCATCGCCGCCGTCGCCACCGTCGGGACCGCCGTACGGGACGAACTTCTCACGGCGGAAGCTGACGCAGCCGGCGCCCCCGTCGCCGCCCTTGACGAACACATCGATCTCGTCGACGAACATGCCGTACACCCGCGGGCCCGGGGGAGCCCGCTGGACGTCACACCGCGCCGGTGGCGATGCTCACGTAACGCGAGTCTCCTCGGCGCTCGAACCGCACGACGCCGTCGATCTTTGCGAAGATCGTGTCGTCCGAGCCGCGCCCGACGTTGAGCCCGGGCTTGAACCGCGTGCCGCGCTGACGGACGATGATGGACCCGCCCGTCACGAACTGACCCGCGAACCGCTTCACGCCGAGTCTCTGTGAGTTGGAATCGCGACCGTTCCGCGAGCTGCCGACACCCTTCTTGTGAGCCATACCGCGTCAGACCTCGATCTTGGTGATGCGGACCGTCGTCGCCGACTGACGGTGACCGCGGTTTCGGCGATAGTTCTTCCGCCGCTTGAACTTCACGACCATCACCTTCCGGCGCCGTCCTTGACCCACGACCTCGCCCGAGACTTTTGCCCGGCCGAGCGCCTTCTCGCCGGCGATCACCTCGCCGTCGCGCGTGACCAGCAGGACGGAGCGGAACTCCACGGCCGATCCCTTGTCGCCCGGCACCTTCTCGATCGAGATCACCTGCCCGGGCGCTACACGGTACTGCTTGCCTCCGGTCGCGATCACCGCTTCCATGTACCAGACCTTTCTAAAACGTCAGCTAGGACGAGCCCTTATCTGACCACAGGCCGACGCCGTGCGTCAACCCGACAGATGTGCGCGCTGCAGAGTCTCGCGGGGCCGGAGCCTCGCCGGCCGAGGCGCGGCGATGAACAGGTGGGCTCAGACGGTCTTCATGTAGTCGGCGAGCTGCTTGCGCACGAAGAGGCGCGACCGGTGCACGCGTGACTTCACGGCCGGCAGGCTGATGCCGAGCGTCTCCGCGATGTCTGGGTTCGACAGACCCTCGACGTCGTGCAGGACCAGCGCGGTGCGGTAGTCGGGTGGGAGCCCGTCGATCGCGTCGCTGAGCACGCGGCGGAGCTCGCCCTGCAGCGCCTGCTCGTCCACGCGATCGGACCAGTCGGCCATGGGCTCGAAGTGGCGCCCGTCGTCGTCAAGCGTGGGGAGCACGTCGTCCATGCCGATCTCGCGCGACTTCGCCTTCCGGGCCCGCAGCTTCTGGTACGCCGCGTTCGCGGCGATGCGGTAGAGCCAGCTGCCGAACGCGGACTCGCCCTTGAACGTGCCGATCTTCCGCGCGGCCGTCCAGAGCGCGTCCTGCGCCGCTTCCTCCGCGTCCTCGTTCGACCCGGTGATGCGGAGGGCGAGCCGGTACACGCGGTCGCCGAACGTCTCGACGAGCTGCTCGGGAGCCTCGGGGTCCTCGCGCCGGAGCGCCTCGACCAGCGCCGCGTCGCCATCGGTCTTCGTCGTGTTCATGACGGTCAAATCCTCGGCTCGAACAACGACAGATACCGCTTCATCTCCACCACGCACTGCTCCATGACCGCGATGTCCTTCGTCAGCTTCGTTAGCAGAATCGCTCCCTCCAGGGAGGCGACGAGAAAGTCCGCGACGGCTTCGGGCCGACACGCGGCGGAGACTTCGCCGCCGCTCTGCGCCCGGCGGAGCACCAGCGTCAGCCGCTCCCGCCACGTGGAGAACACCGACGCCAGCCTCGCGCGGAACCCCTCGTGGACGTCGGACAGCTCCAGGACCATGTTGCCCAGCGGGCAGCCACCGACGCAGTTGCGCTCCCGCTGAGATTCCAGGACGCGATCGAAGAAGCAGCGGATCTGCGCCAGCGCCCGTCCGTCGGGGTCCGAGAAGCACGGTTCGAGCGTCCGTTCGAGGAACGACGTGATCATCTGATCGAGGATGGCGTAGCCGAGCTCTTCCTTGCTCTTGAAGTGGTAGTAGAAATTGCCCTTGCCCACGCCGCTCTCACGCAGCACGTCATCGAGTGCCGTGTGGTTGTACCCGTGGACGTGGATCAGCCGGGTCGCCGCCTCGAGGATCGCCTCGCGGGTGGACCGGCCGTCTCGGACTTTGACTCCACCCTCAGTCGTCTTGGTAGTCATGTGTACTGACCAGTTGGTACAGAGAGTAGCCTCCGTTACGCTCTGCGTCAAGATATTTCTGGAACTAGCATCATTCCCGGTACTTATCGAGTCGTCAGCCAGCTGGAGCCAGCCGTCGAGGGTTCCCAAAGGTGGACGGCTCACGGCTCAAGGCTCAGGGCGCTCAGCCGCTCAGGGCGCTCAGGGCTCAGGGGGCTTTGCCGGCTCGGCTCATCGCTGAAGAACCCGGGGGCAGCGTTTTGAGAAATCGTCGAGTCGAAAACTTGCCTGGGGAGGACCGTCCGCCTTGCCGTCGGAGACGACGAGAGAGAACCGGCTCCCTTAGAAGAGGGGGGCAGCGACTCGAAGCGCCGCCATGACGACCGGCTTGGGGTAGACGCCGAGCGCCACGACGCCGAGCGCGCAGAGGATCACCGCCAGCGCGAGCGAGCGCGAGAGCTGGATCCGCCCGGCCGACGCCGGCGGCTCGATGTACATCCGCTTGGCGACGACCAGATAGTAGAAGAGCGCGACGACCGTCAGGACCGCGCCGACCAGCACCAGCCAGTAGAGCCCCGCCGACGCGGCCGCCCAGAAGACGTAGAGCTTGGCCCAGAACCCGGCCACGAACGGAATGCCGCCCAGCGAGAGCAGGAACAGCAGCATCGCGAGGGCCAGGAGTGGCGAGCGCTGGGCCAGACCGCGCAGCGCGGCGGTCGCCTCCGAGCCCTCGCTGCGCGCGACGGCCTCGACGACCAGGAACGCGCCCATGTTCCCGAAGACGTAGGCGACGAGGTAGAAGAGCACCATCGCCGTCCCCGAGGCCGACGCCGCCGCGAACCCCACGAGCATGTAGCCGATGTGGGCGATCCCCGAGTACGCGAGGAGCCGCTTCGTGTTCTGTTGCGGCAACGCCATCAGGTTGCCGGCGACGATCGTAATCGTCGCGAGGCCCGCGGCGATCGGTACCCACGCCGCCGCCCGCTCGCCCATGCCCTCGAAGTACACGCGGAAGAGCGCCACGAAGCCGGCGGCCTTCGGCGCGACCGACAGCCAGGCCACGAACGGCGTGGACGCGGCCTCGTAGGTGTCGGGCACCCACATGTGGAACGGGAACGCGGCGATCTTGAACGCGAAGCCAGCGAACACGGCGAGCAAGCCGAGCGTCAGGAGCGGCTGACCCCGCGTGAACGTCTGCGCGACCCGCGCCAGATCGGTCGTGCCGGCGGCGCCGTACACGAACGAGAGCCCGTAGACCATGACCGCCGAGGACACGCTACCGACCAGGAAGAACTTGAGCGCGGCCTCGACCGCGACGTCTTCCCGCTTGAGGAATCCGGCGAGCACGTAGAGCGGGATCGACATCAGCTCGAACGCCACGAAGAGGAGAATCAGGTCGCGCGCCGACGCGAGCACCAGCATCCCGAGCAGCGACGACAGGATCAGCAAATGGTACTCGCCGGCGCGCCGGCCGCACGCCGCGCCCTCCCTGGAGATGCCGGCCAGGAGCCCGATGAACGTCGCGGTCAGGAACAGTCGCTTGGCGAAGATCGCGAGCCCATCCTGAACGAACATGCCGCCGAGGGCCGGCCGCGTCGGCGCCACGAACATGCTGACGATCCCGAGGACCAGTACGCCGCCCGTCGCGAGCCAGGCGATCCAGCGGCGGTCGGACCCGCGGGCGCCCAGGCTCGCGCCGAAGACCAGGAGCGCCACGACGGCGAGACCGAGCTCGAGGATGAACGCGCTCATGGGCCGACGATCCGGGCGAGCAGCGGGACCGTCGCCGTGTCCACCGGCGCGATCGCAAGACCCGGCGCCATGCCGAACAGCACGAGCACGAGCACGAGCACGACCAGGGCGACCCACTCGGGCCCCCGCGCGTCCTCCAGATGCTGGAACTGCGGCGAGGGCGGGCCCCAGAAGATCTGCTTGGCGACCCGCAGGACGTAGATCGCCGTCAGGAACGTGCCGGCGACGGCTGGGAAGAGCCACCAGCGATGGCCCGAGCGCCAGGTGCCGAGGAAGGTCAGCAGCTCCGCGACGAAGCCCGCGGTGGCCGGCAGGCCGAGCGAGGACAGACTACCGATCGTGAACGCCGTGGCGATGCCGGGCATCGCGTTCCCGAATCCGCCCATCTTGCCGATCTCGCGCGAGTGGGCCTTCTCGTAGACGAGGCCGACCAGCGCGAAGAAGAGACCGGTCATCACGCCGTGGGCGAACATCTGGAAGACCGAGCCGTTGAGCCCCGCCTCGGTCAGGGTCGCGGCGCCGAGCATCACGATCCCCATGTGGGAGACGGACGAGTAGGCGATCACGTACTTGAGGTCCGTCTGCGCCATTGCGGAGAGCGCGCCGTAGACGATGTTGATGCACGCGATCCCGCCGACCAGCCACACGAGATCGGCCGCGCCCTCCGGCAGGAGCCCCATCCCCACGCGCACGACCCCGTAGGCGCCGAGCTTCATCAGGACGCCGGCGTGCAGCATCGAGACCGCCGTCGGCGCCGAGGCGTGCCCGTCGGGCGACCAGGTGTGGAGCGGCCAGATCCCGGCGAGGATGCCGAACCCGACGTAGAAGGCGAGGAAGACCCAGCGCTGGAGCCCCAGCGGGAACACGGCGGCCTCGAGCTCGAGGAAGGAAAACGACGCGGCGCCGGCGCTCACGTAGAGCGCGAAGATCCCGACCAGGATGAACGCCGAGCCGAAGAGCAGGTAGAGCGTCAGCTTCATCGCCGCGTACTCTTTCGTCCCGACGCCCGTCTCCCGGTAGGCCCACGCGAAGATCCCCCGGGGCCGCACGTCGCCCGTCGAGCCCCAGATCCCGATCAGCAGGTACATCGGGAGGACGGCCAGCTCGTAGAAGAGGAACAGGACGAAGAGGTCGAGCGACGCGAAGACGCCGTACACGCCCGTCACGAGCGCCAGCAACAGCGCGTAGAACTCCTGGCTCCGGACCGCCACGGTCCACGACGCGAAGACGCCCGCGGAGATGATGATCGACGTCAGCAGCACCATCAGCAGGCTGATCCCGTCGACGCCGAGCTCGTAGGAGATGCCCAGCGGCGGGACCAGCGGGACCTTCTCGTAGAACTGGAACCCGGCCGCCTCGTGGTTGTAGGTGGCGTAGGCGTAGATCGACAACAGCGTCGAGATGCCGGTCGTCACCACGGCGATCCACCGCACCGCGCGTGGGCGATGGCGCGCCGTGAACATGATGAGCAGCGCGCCGACGAACGGCAACCACGTGATGACCGACAGGATCGGCAGGGTGAGGGGGCCTACCGCCATAGCTGCGCCCACACGAAGAGGAGCAGCACGCCGAACGCCACGCCGTAGACGTAGTCCTGGGCACGCCCGCTCTGGATTCCCCGGAGGCCGGCGCCGGCGCGCAGCGTGAGCGCGCTCAGCACGTTCAGCACGCCGTCCACGAGGTAACGGTCGATCCAGCCGATCAGGCGTGCGAATCCCAGGACCAGCGCGCGGTAGAGACCAGCGTACAGCGCGTCGATTCCGTACCGCCGCCGCGCGAGGAAGTCGAACGGCGCCAGCGCCGTCGAGAACGTGGCCGGATCGACGAGGCCTCGCTGGTACATGGCCCACGCGAGCGCGAACCCGACGAACGCTGACGCGAGCGAGAGCGGCACGAGCCACCCGGGCGCCTCGTGCTCGCCGCCGCCCACGGCGAGACGGATGCCCACGGCGACGGTGAGCGCGGCCAAGAGCCAGAGCGGCCCACGCATCAACCACGGCGCCTCGTGCGGATGGCCGGCCTCGAACGCGCGCCCGAAGAACGTGATGAAGACGACGCGGAACATGTAGAACGCCGTCAGCAGCACGGTCAGCGCCAGCATCAGGAAGGGGACGGTGAGGTGCGCCTCCCAGACGCCGCTCAGGACCGCCTCCTTGGAGAAGAATCCGGCCAGCGGTGGCACGCCGGCCAGCGCCAGGGTCCCGACGATGAACACGATGCCGGTCTGCGGCATGGCCCGGAACAACCCGCCCATCCGGAAGATGTCGTTGGTGCCGACGGCGTGGATGACGGCGCCGGCCGCGAGGAAGAGCAACGCCTTGAAGAGGCCGTGCGTCAACAGGTGGAGGAAGCCCGCGTCGGCGGCGCCGGCGCCGGCGGCCGCCATCATGTAGCCGAGCTGCGAGACCGTCGAGTACGCGAGCACACGCTTGATGTCGCTCTCCACGCACGCCATCGTCGCGGCCAGCAGCGCCGTGAACGCGCCGACCCAGCCGATCAGGATCAGCACGTCGGGAACCAGCGCGAAGAGCGGCTGCGCCCGGGTCACCATGAAGACGCCGGCCGTGACCATCGTCGCCGCGTGGATGAGCGCGGAGACCGGCGTGGGCCCTTCCATCGCGTCGGGGAGCCAGACGTGCAAGGGGAATTGCGCCGACTTACCGACCGCGCCGAGATAGATCAGGAACATGATCGTGCCGAGCCCATCGATCGCCAGCGCGTGCTCCTGCGCTTTCGCGAAGAGCTCGCCGAAGTCGAACGTCCCGGTGGCCGACCACAAGAGCACGATGCCGATCACGAACCCGACGTCTCCGAGCTTCGTGATCCAGAACGCCTTCACCGCCGCGCGCGCGGCGGCCGGCCGCTGGTACCAGTAGCCGATCAGCAAGTACGAGCAGAGCCCCACCAGCTCCCAGAACACGAACATCTGGAGGAAGCCCGGCGAGAGCACGAGGCCGAGCATCGAGAAGGCGAAGAGCGACTGATAGGTGTAGTAGCGGCCGAGCGAGGCAGGCGGCTCGTCGCCGAGATAGGCGAGCGAGTAGACCTGGACGAGCAGCGACACCAGCGTCACCAGCACCAGCATCGCGTTGCTCAGCGGGTCGACCAGGACGCCGACCGTCGCGATCGGACCGCCGTCGGACGGAATCCACGACCACGTCGCCTCGCCGCGGAAGCCCTCGACCCAGGCGACGAGCGCGGCCATGAACGCCACCGACATCGCGGCGATCGACAGGAGACCGGCGCGCGCGCCGGCGCGGCGCAGGGGCGCCACCACCGCCAGCACCACGAAGGCCGCGAAGGGCAAGAGCAGGACGAGCAGCGGCAGCCGGGTCGGCAGCGTCATCGCGCTAGCCCCGGAGCAGGTTGAGACGGTCGGCCTCGACCGTCCGCCGTACCCGGAAGATCGCGATGACGATGGCCAGGCCCACTGCGACCTCGGCCACCGTGATGGAGATCGTGAACAGCGTGAAGACCACGCCGGCCAGATCGCCGTTGAACCGCGCGAACGCCACGAGGTTGATGTTGACCGCGTTCAGCATCAGCTCGATTCCGAGGAGGATCCCGACCGCGTTGCGGCGCGTGAGCACGCCGAAGAGTCCGATCGCGAACACCAGCGCCGCCAGCACGAGGTACGCCTGGAGGCCGATCACTCCTCGCTCCGCGCGAAGTACACGGCGCCGAGCAGCGCCGCCACCAGCAGGACGCCCAGCAGCTCGAGCGTGACCGCGAAGGGTCCCACCAGCGCGCGGCCGAGCGCCGCCGTGGTATCGCCGGCCGGCGCCGGGGCCGTAGCCCGCACGGGCGCCTGGATCAGGAATCCCACGATGCCCGCGAAGACCGCGGCCGCGACGATGGCGCCGTTGATGGGGTGACGGCTCGCCTGCCCGATGCGGTCGCCCACCAGTCGCTCGGTGAGCATGATCGCGAACACGACGATCGTCACCACGCCGCCCGCGTAGAGCAGGAGCTGGACGGCGAAGAGGAACGGCTGCTCGAGCAGGAGGAAGACCACGCCGGTCAGGACGAGCGCGGCCGCCAGGTACAGCACGGAGTGGAACAGGTTGGGGGTGAGGACGACGGCGAGACTCGAGGCCAGCAGCAGGGCGGCGACCACCCCGAACCCCACCGTCTCGAGCGTCACGCGGCCGGCTCCTTCGCTTCTCCCTTGGCGTCCGCCTTGGCCGCGGTTCGGGCCGGTTTCGGGGGCGCCTGCATGTCGCGCAGCCGGTTGCCGGTCGCCCACGACGGCTCGAACGAGAGCCCCAGGGCGTGGAGTCTGTCCTTGTCGAGCAGGAGGTCGCGGCGGTCCGCCGCGGCGAGGTCGAACGACTTCATCATGACGATCGCGTCGGTCGGGCACACCTGCACGCACAGCTCGCAGAACTCGCACGCGTAGAGCTCGAGCGTGAAGGTCTTGGCGTAGTTCCGCTTCTCCGCCTTCAGCATCTCGACCTTGATGACCTGCGGCGGGCAGACGTACTCGCAGAGGCGGCAGCCGATGCACGCCTCCTCACCGGTGTCCTTCTCGTAGACGAGCGCGAGGAGGCCTCGGAAGCGGTCCGGGTACGGCCGCTGGACGTCCGGGTACTGGACGGTCACCGGCTTGCGGAAGAGGTTCCGCAGCGTCACGCCCATCGCCCGGCCGACGGCGCCGACCAGCTGCCCGGACTCGGTCCAGAAGCCGGGTCCGGCGCCGTTAAGCCCCACCGGGGCCTCGTAGGGCGACCACGAGCCCGGTCGCCAGCAGCAGGACGAGCGTCGCCGGCAGCAGCAGCTTCCACGAGATCGCCAGGATTTGGTCCACCCGGATCCGCACGAAGGACCAGCGCACCCAGGTGACGACCAGGAAGATCAGGAGCGCCTTGAGCACGAACCACAGCGGCCCGAGCGCCGCCGGGCCGGGCCCGAGCCAGCCGCCCAGGAACAGGAGGGCGCCGAGGAAGCTCGTCCCGAGCATGTGCGCGTACTCGGCCAGCTGGATGAGGGCGAACTTCATGCCGCTGTACTCGACGCGAAAGCCCGCGACCAGCTCCGACTCCGCCTCGAGGATGTCGAACGGCACGCGGTTCTCGGCGGCGAGCGTCGCGATCAGGAACGCGAGGAACGCGAGCTGCCCGATGACGGGATAGGCGACGAACCAGAGCCCCTGCTGCGCGGCGACGATCGCCGACATCTGCATCGAGCCGGCGAGCAATACGGGCACCAGCGCCGCGAAGACGAACGGCAGGTCGTACGAGATGATCTGGTTGACCGCGCGCATCGCGGAGAGCAGCGCGTACTTGTTGTTCGAGCCCCAGCCGCCCATGAAGAGCCCGACGATCTCGAGCGCCGAGACGGCCAGGAAGAACAGCACGCCGATGTTCAGGTCGGCCACGCCCAGCTCGGGAGCGAACGGGATCGTCGCGAAGATCAGGAGGCACGGGACCAGGAAGACGATCGGCGCCAGGTTGTACACCCAGCGATCGGCGGCGGTCGGCACGATGTCCTCCTTCAGCAACAGCTTGATCGCGTCGGCGACCGGCTGGAGCCAGCCGTGCGGACGGCCCACGTAGTACGGACCGATGCGCGACTGCATCCGGGCGGCGAACTTGCGCTCGAGCAGCGTCATGTACGCGACCATGATTAAGACGGCGTTGAGGACGACGAACGCCGCGATCATTGTAGCGGGGGCCTCGAGGCCGGCTTGGACCGAGGGTGGCCTGATATAGTGGCGAGCCGGCTCCGACACGCCCGTTCTACCGGCGGGGCGAGCCGGCTCCGACACGCCCGTTCTGCCCGTCGCGGAGCAGTCGTCATCGGTCGACCTCGCCGAACACCGGGTCGACGGAGCCCATGATCGCGACGACGTCCGCCACCTTGTGGCCGGGGACGATGTACGGCAGCACCGCGAGGTTCGAGAAGGAGGCGCCCCGCCACTTGAGGCGATAGGGCTTCGGGCCGCCGTCGCTGACGAGGTAGCAGCCGACCTCGCCGCGCGCGCCTTCCACCCGCGCGTAGCCTTCGCCCTTCGGCACTCGCACCTGACCGACCGACTTCACGCCGGGCCGCGACGAGATCGGCCCCTCGGGCAGGCCGTCGAGCCCCTGCCGGACGATCCGGATCGACTGCCGGAATTCGACCATGCGCACGCGATAGCGCGCGTAGCAGTCACCGGCGGTCTCCACCGGCACGAGGAAGTCGAAATCCTCGTACGACGAATACGGCTCGGCGCGGCGTACGTCGTAACCGATCCCCGAGCCGCGGATGAGCGGGCCGGATACCCCGACCGCCTGCGCGAGCTCGCGCGAGATCACGCCCACGCCCTGCGTGCGGACGCGGAAGAACGCGTTGGCGTCGAGCATCGCCTCGTACTCGTCGAGCCGCGCCTCGATGACGTCCAGGGTCTCGCGGACTTTCTTGTCCCACCCCGCCGGCACGTCGTAGCGGATGCCGCCGACTTGGTGGAAGCCGTAGAGGAGCCGCGCGCCGGTCAGCTCCTCGAAGCGATCGAGGACCATCTCGCGCTCGCGGATGCAGTAGAGGAACACGGTGGCGCCGCCGCCGAGCGCGCCACCCATGTCCATGCACCAGGTGCCGAGCCAGAGGCAGTGCGACGCGATCCGCTGCAATTCGGCCGCGATCACTCTCAGGTATTGCGCCCGCCGAGGCACCTCGAACTTCGCGACCTTCTCGACGGCCGAGACGTACGCGAGCTCCGCGGTCATGGCCGCGACGTAGTCCGTCTTCGACGCGATCGACGGGTACTGGACGTACGTGAGGGTCTCGCCAAGCTTCTCGTGGCAGCGGTGGAGATAGCCGATCACCGCGTCGACGGCGACGACCGTCTCGCCCTCGAGGGTGAGGATCATCCGGAAGACGCCGTGCGACGACGGGTGCTGCGGCCCCATGTTCATCATGAGCCGCTCGTTGCCGCCGTAGCCGACCTCGACGACCTGCCGCGTCTCCGGCATGGGTCTCAGCGTACCGTCGGGGCGCCGGCGTCGGGCCGCCGGCGCCCGATGTGCGATTCGGTGGTGAGCCCGCTCATTTCATGGGGGACGACGGCGCCGGAACGAGGGCGAGCGAGCGCATCTCGAGGAGCAGCGGCGTCGCCTTGCCGAGGAACGCCTGCCACTCGGGATCCTGCATCGTCTTGCCGCGTACCGCCGCCCGGTCGTTGAGGTCGCGGTACGCCCACAGGTGCACGACCTCGTTGAGCTGCGCGACCTCCGTCTGGAAGAGACCGACGTTCTTCGAGTACTTCTCGCGCACCGGCATGATCGCCTTGAAGTGGCCGAGCCACTCGCCCGCGCGTCCGACCTGCGTGCGGTAGGTCCGCAGCTCGTAGATGTGACCGCCGTCGGCCGGCGGCTTCAGCGGCAGCTGCGCCGAGAGAATCTTGTTCTCCTGGGCCAGGAGCAGCGGCCGGATCTTCGAGACGTAGTCGCGGCTCCACGCGTCGTTCTTCGCGAGCTCGCCCCGCAGACGCTCGCGCTCGACGAGGTCGGCGTAGGCCCAGAGGTGGACGTACTGGTTCAGCGTCCCGAACTCGGTCGTCCACGAGCCCTCGAGCTTCCCGTACTTGTCGCCCCGGATCGGGCGGCCGATCTCGGAGTTGAGCTTGAGGTACTCGCCCTGCTTGCCCGGCATCAGCGTGTAGGTCCGCAGCTCGTAGATCATCGGCCGGATCTCCTCAATGAGTCGCCGCGCGCGATGCGTCAGCGTTCATCGGTACGGAGCCAGTGGCGTGTCGACCGCGTAGTCCTTCCGCAGCGGGTAGCCTTCCCAGTCGTCCGAGAGAAGGATGCGCCGCAGGTCGGGATGGCCCTCGAAGACCACGCCGAACATGTCGAAGCACTCGCGCTCCATCCAGTCGGCGCCCTGATAGAGGCCGGTCAGCGTGGGACAGCGCGTCTCGCCGGCCGGAAGGCGCGTGCGCATCGTCACGACCAGCGGCGCGTCGAGGTTCTCGACTCGGCAGAGCACCTCGAACCCCTGGTCCTTCCAGTCGACCGCGGAGAGCCAGTTGAAGTACCGACAGCCCAGCTCGTCGCGCGCGAAGCGCGCGAACTCCTCCCAGCGCTGGCTCGGCAGAGTGACGCCCAGCCCGCCGTCGGCGACTGCGTCGATCCCGAACCTTTCTCGGATCAGCGCGCTCGCGTCGGCGGCCGTCATGCTCCCCTGGAGTCGGACGTCGCGGAGCGCTTGCCGGTCTTCTGGAACTCGTCGACCTGGGCTTGGAGCTTGAGGAGCCCGTACATGAGGGATTCGGGGGTGGGAGGACATCCCGGGACGTAGACGTCGACGGGGACGACGCGGTCGACGCCTTTCACGACGTGATAACCGTGGCGGAATGGGCCGCCGGAGTTCGCGCACGAGCCCATCGAGATCACCCACTTGGGGTCAGGCATCTGGTCGTAGATCCGCTTGAGCATCGGCGCCATCTTGATGGTAACGGTTCCCGAGACGATCATCAGATCGGAGTGCCGCGGCGAGGCCCAGGGCACCATGCCGAAGCGCTCCACGTCGAAGCGCGAGGCGAAGGTGGCCATCATCTCGATCGCGCAGCACGCGAGACCGAACGTCACCGGCCAGATCGACGACTTGCGCGCCCAGTTGAAGATCTTCTCGGTGGACGTCGTGACGATCCAGCCGCCCGGCATATGATGGATCGCGTCGGCGATCGCGGCGAGCGCGTTCGAGGTCTTGTCATCGTCGGCCCGGGTCTGGTGGTACTTCTCCCACTCCTGCAGATCCTTGAACTCGCCCCAGACCGGCGGTGGGATCTGCGGGACGGGCGGCTTCACTTCCATTCGAGCACGCCTTCCCGGTACGCGTAGAGCCAGCCGAGCCCCAGCGTCGCCACGAACGCGGCCATCACCCAGAAGGCCGGCAGGCCGGCGGCGCGGAGGATCAAGGCCCACGGGAACAGGAACACCGCGAGCGCGTCGAAGACGATGAAGACGAGCGCCACGAGGTAGAAGCCGGCGGGGAACTGCACCCACGCCGGGCCGATCGGCTCGGCGCCGCACTCGTAGTTCATGAGCTTGACGGAATCGGGACGGCTGGGGCGCAGGACGCGCGCCACCGCGAGCGACACGACGCCGAAGCCAACGATCAGCGCGGCGAAGATGAGCACGGGCTGGTAGCTCGACAAGGTACTCCTCCCTCGAAAATCGACCCGGGAAGTCAGTATAGCATGCTGGTCTGACCACACCTGGCACCCCGGCCCGTCGTAGGATGCACTACCTATCGTGCTAGACTCGAACGCAGATGCGAGTGCTGGTTGTCGAGGACCAGATCGACCTCGGCGATGTGTTCCGCGACTTCCTGCTGGAGCTCGGTCACCAGCCCGTGGTCGTCCACACCGCCGAAGCCGCGCTCTCCCGGCTCGCGAGCGACCGCCCGGACGCCATCCTCCTCGACGTGCAGCTCCCCGGCATGAGCGGTCTCGACTTCTTGCAGCTGCGTCCGGTCCGAGACCTCGGTGTCCCGATCGTCGCGGTCTCCGGCGTCGTCAACGAGACCCAGGCGCGGGAGTGTCTGAGGCTCGGCGCCGCGGACTTCATGGGCAAGCCGGTGATGCTGGAGCGCTTGAACGAAGTGCTGATGTTCCTCGAGCCCCACGCGATGAGCCGCGTCGCGGAGCGCGCCGCCGCCCCCGATCGCCGCCACTCGTCGCGTGCGCGGCTGGCCGTTCCCCTTCGCGTGCACGAATACAACGGCCGCGAGCACGAGGGGATGCTCGTCGAGGTCGGTGTGTCCGGGCTCAAGGCGCGGCTGGGCGCGACGCTCGAGAAGGACACCGTGGGCCGCGTCGTCTTCACGCTGCCCGACGGCGGCCCGCCGATCAACGTCATGTCGATCCTGACGCGGGTGGACCGGGACGGTCACGCCTTCACCTTCGTCCACCTCGGAGCGGACGAGAGCGAGCGGCTTCGCGCCCTGGTCCGCCGCGCGGCGGTGAGCTAAGCGTCCGCCGCCAGGGCCGCGGCCTTGGCCTCCGACTCCGGTCCCTGCAGGACGAGCGCCCGGTAGCGAGCGGCGAGCTCGCGGGCCGCCGCGAAATCCCCGCCGTTCTCGGCCGCGCGCGCGCCCGCCTTCGTCGCGGCCTCGAGCAGGCGGTCGAAGTGTCCGGTCATCCGCCGGCGGACGTCGCCGTAGCCCTTCACCAGCTGCGCCGCGCGCGCGACCTCGCACGCGAGCACGCCGTCCCACGCGTGACACCGCGCGATCGCCGCGAGCCACCGGTCGATCCGCGCGTGCTCCTCGTGGGCGCGGTAGGAGATGGGGCGCAGCGGCCGGAGCAGCGTGAGCAGCCAGACGCGCAGGTACCCGCTCACCGTCGTCGTCTTCACGTGCTGACCCAGCGCCGGCCGTCCGTACGGCCAGCGGCGCTCGGCCCATCGCGCGAACCACGCGACCAGGCGATACGGCAAGACACCGTAGATCTCATCGAGATCGGGCTTGAGGAAGTCAGTGACGACGATCTCGCCGTCGCTCGCCCCCTTTTCCTTCCGGATTCGCTCGAACCGGCTCATCCGCGTCTTGAGCTCCGCCACCCGCACCGCATCCTCGTAACTCATCCACACCGCAAGATGCCGCGCCACGATCCGCCCGAGCTCGGGATCGCCCTCGTCGACGAACGGGCGGAGACGCCCGAGGTAGCGCTCAGCGTAGGCGCGGTCCTGATAGTCGATGAGCCTCGCCACGCCGTGACGCAGGACCGGTCGCAAGCCTTCAGGAAACCCGCCGATCATGCGTTCTATGTCCGGGCTTGAGAGCGCCTGGCCGCCGGCGGCGGGGGAAGGGCCCGCGGCGAGTGGGGTTGTTCCGAAGCCCCGCGACCCCTCCCCCGCCCCCGTCGCATCCGCCGCGCGGGTAGCGACCGCGAGCCCGGCCTCGAAGCCGCGGAGGTTGGCGTCCACCTGAACGTTCTTGGCCCGGATTGCGTGCCGATAGGCGTCGGCAGTGATAGGAAGCGCACCGGAACCGGCCAGGGCCCCGAGGAGCACGGCATTGGCCTCAGTGCCGTGCTCGCGCGCGAGGGCGAGCGCGTCGAACGCGATCAGCTTGCGCGCGAAGGCGCGGGCCGCGGCGTCGAGGCGCTCGATCGGATAGATCCCGCGGCCCGTCGCGATCTTCTCGTGGATCGAGAAGAGACGATGCGTGCTCGCGATGATCGTCGTGCACGCCGCAGACGGGAACCCGAGCTCGATCGAGCGCCCCACTTCCAGGAACTCGGGGGCCAGGAGCACGTCGAGCGCTCCCGGCACCGGGTAAAGGGAGAAGATCGGCGGCGGGTCGTCAGCCGATGCGCCGCGTTCGGTGGAGAGCTCGACGTAGTAGGTCGTCGATCCGGTGCGCTGGGCGACACCCGGGATCGAGGTGCCGTGGACCGGATAGCCGTCGGCGATGGCCGCGTCCACGATCCACTCGAGGAGCACGCCCCCGCCCTGGCCGCCGACGGCGGGGATCAGGAGACTCAGGAGCCGCGCGTCGGTCACGCCGTGACGGCCGCGAGCCGGCGGATGACGGCCTGCCGCACGCGGCTCACGAGCCACGTCCACCGGGTCGGGTTCGCGATCACCGTGACCTCGTAGAACGACGGACAGAGCACCGCCGCGTGGGCGACCTCGCCGCAGACGCCGCAGCCGACGCACGTCTCGTCCACGTGGGCGATCGGGTCCTCGCGCAGCGGATCCGGATTCTCACGAAGGGTCAGCGAGGGGCAGCCGTTCAGCCGCATGCACGAGTGATCGCCGGTGCACACGTCGGGGTCCACGCCGAAGCGTGGCTGGACGACCTGGTGGCCTTCGGCGACGAGCCGCCGCACCTGCGGCCGCTCGCGGCGCTGGCGCTCGAGCATGCACTCGTTCCTGGCGATGATGACCTTGAGGCCGGGGACGCGCGTCGTCAGCGCCTCGCGGAACGTCCCCATGACCTCGGCGATCCGGTAGGAGTTCACGGTGCGGATCCACTTCACGCCGAGGCCCTTCAGCGCGGCGGGGATCGTCATCGGCAAGGGCTCGTTGCGGGCGTTCTTCCCGGTCGACGGCACGTGGTGCTGGCCGGTCGCCGCGGCGTAGAAGTTGTCGAGGATCACCAGCACCGAGTCCTGCTTGTTGTACATGGCGTTGGCGACACCGTTGGTGAGGCCGTTGTGCCAGAAGCCGCCGTCGCCCATCACCGAGATCGTCCGCTTGCCGAAGAGCGGCGAGACCGCGCTCGACGACGCGAGCCCCATGCCGTAGCCGAGGACGGAGTTGCCCACGTTGAACGGCGCCTGCGTCGAGAACGTCGAGCACCCGATGTCGGCGGCGACGTGGGTGTCGCCGATCGCCGGCTCGCGCGTCCGGAGTATTTTCAGCGCGCTGAACACCGGCCGCTCCGGGCAGCCCGTGCAGAACGACGGCGGGCGCTTGGCGACCGGCTCCGACAGCACCGCGCCGACCTTCTCGCGATGCGCGGTGAGCGCCTGGTAGCGGTCCTCGATGGCCGTGGACGACTGCGACGTGAGGCCGGCCGACGTGAAGAAGCGGCGCAAGCCGCCCACCACGAGGTGCGGAACGTACTCGCCGTGCGGCGAGAAGACGTCCTTCCCCTGGATCTCGACGGGCAGTCGCGCCTCGTGGGCGAGCGCCTTCAGCTCACGCTCGATGTAGTTCGGCATCCCCTCTTCCACGACCAGGACGCGCTTCTTGCCGCGCAGAAATGGGATCAGCTCCTCGGGCACGAGCGGGTGGATGGCATTGAGGACCAGCAGCGGCACCGGCGTACGGCCGCGCGTGTCGGCGAGCCCGAGCACGTGCAGGCCGCGCAGCGTCGTGTTCCAGAGCCCGCCCTGCATCACGACGCCCAGATGGTCCTCGTCGCCGCGGAAGTGCTCGTTGAGGCCGTGCTCGACGATGTAGCGCTGCGCCGCCGGCAGACGCTTCTCGAACTTCTGCGCTTCCATCTGGTACGTGAACGGCGGCAGGTTGATCCGGTCGATGCTGAAGCTCGGCGCGCCGAGCGGCGACAGCATGCTGATCGCCGGCTTCACGTTGTCCCGGCAGCGTAGCGTGCCCCGCATGTGGCAGGCGCGGATGCGGATCGAGAAGAACACCGGCTCGTTGCACGCCTCCGAGAGCCCGTACCCTTCGCCCACGAAGCGGGCGAAGGCGTCGAGGCTGTTGCGCGGATCGAGGAGCGGAATGGATGACTTGAGCGCGGTGGAATGCGTGCGCTCTTGCAGGATCGAGGCGCCCTCGCCGTAATCCTCGCCGATCACGATCACCGAGCCGCCGATGACGCCGGCCGACGCGACGTGCGAGAGCGCGTCGGACGCCACGTTCGTACCGACGACGGATTTCCAGGTAACGGCGCCGCGCATCGGGTAGTTGATCGACGCGCCGAGCAGCGCCGCGGCAGCGGCCTCACTGCCCGACTGCTCGAAGTAGATGCCGAGCGGCTTGAGGAGCGGCTCGTTCGCGTCAGCCAGGACGTCGATGAGGTACGAGACCGGCGCGCCCGGGTAGCCGCCGACGTAGCTCACGCCGGACTGGAGCAGCGCCTTGGTGATCGCGAGAATCCCCTCGCCGCGCAGGATCTCGCCCTCGCCGTACCCGAGCTGCTTGACGTCCTCCGCGAACGACCGCTCACCCATGCCGCGTCTCGGCGTCCTCGCTACTTCTTCTTCGCGGTATCTTGCTTGGCGGTGATCTGATCCTTGATCTTGTCGTAGGTGGCCTGCGGGATGATCTTCTTCTTCGGCAGCTCGTCCTTCCGCGCGTACGGGCGGCCCTCGACGATCTTCTTCGCGTACGCGTCACCGACGCCGGGCAGCGCCTTGAGCTGATCCTCCGACGCGCTGTTGATGTCGACCTTCTTCTTGGCGGGCTCCGCCTTCTTCTCCGCCGGCGCGGCCGGGGCTGGAGCGGGTGCGGCCGGCGCGGGTTTGGTCTGCGCCAGCAACGGCGCGGCACCGAGCGCCACGACGGCGAACACGATGGCGGTCAGCATGGCAACGAGTCTGGTCATCGGCGGCCTCCTCGCGAGTGGGTGAACGGCGATTCAGCGTCAATTCTGTTTATATCACAGGATTTCAATGCTTTGCCGGACGTCTTGGAATCGATACGCGTCTGAAAGGGTGGGCGTTGACGTGGGGTGCGTACACGCTCGAGCCTTGAAGACAGCTGCGTATGCGCCACACCCTCACTGCGATCAATGCGGACCAACTGCGACAGCTCTACGTGGAAGAGCAGCTCACTTCGACCGGCGTCGCCACACGATTC
>Ga0209376_1000811_pt1 | contig 33395 bp, 34 predicted proteins | sample GraSoiAngelo_134_FD_185891 | JGI IMG/M metagenome (GOLD analysis project Ga0209376, IMG submission 185891) | Grasslands soil microbial communities from the Angelo Coastal Reserve, California, USA - 14_0929_05_30cm (SPAdes) (version 2) | ecosystem: Environmental > Terrestrial > Soil > Grasslands ...
AGACTCGGCGGCGCCTATTGGAAGTGAACAAGTAACTAACCGCATAGCTTAACCATGTAGGCCAACGCTCCAGGAGAGCTTCGAATACGGGACGCTCCGGCGGACGCAGTTCCAAAACAAGCACCGTGATCAGCACCGCAAATATCGCATCGGAGGAAAAGCTCAGTCGTTCCGGCGTCGTCTTCGGGATCATGCCTCTACTTCTTCAAATCAGACGCAATTTGAAACTCGTTCGCTGCCCGCGCTCTCTCGCTCCTACCCTCCTCACTTCGCCAGTCCGGCTCGGACCTTCCATGTCGCTCATCCCGTTCGCTCCATTCAGCGAATTGGGCAACTCCGAAAGCATTCGCGAGAAATGTGCGGCTTGAAGGTCTTCGACTATTTCGACGGCGATGATGTCTGGATCCTTTCAGCTTTTCAGCGTTTCAGTTTTTTAGAAACGGATTTCGTCTTTGAGCCAAGAAAGGCGTAGAAGTGTCAAAGAATTTAGACTTGACCCCAATTCTCCTTTCCAGGCGCGCATTGCGAGGAATATGGCGCAATTATTTAGCCTAACGAGTCACAAGATCAGCGACCGCGCCCGAGAGCGTGCGTGGCTGCAAGCTGGACGAGCTACTACACGGCAGTTACGCATCGGAGCGGGCGCGCGCTTCGCTGCATCGCTTGGTGGACCCTTCATCCTCTACTCAAGGTGCGTGAAAGATAAAGGCCGTCGGCTCCCAACTACGAATTGAAATCTGCCGTCTTTCTTGCCGATTATGTAGTGTGTTTCGACGATCATCCGATGACCTTCTTCCTTGCCTGAAAAGTATCGAACATTGAAAACCGACACCGGCTTAATATTCGGGTGTTTAAGAGGCCCATTTACCCTCGCTTCTATCGCATACGGATAGATCGCGATCGCATCAATGGGGTACCGGATACTCTCGCGCAAAGCCTCTCGCATGTCCTTTCTCATTTTGGATGTAGTGCCGTCCCAACAAACCAGGCGTTCCATTTCAGCCGGCTGATGCGAGTCATGGGCACGTCGAAATGCCTGCTCGAAGCCTTTCAAGCTCGTGAGATCATCCGAGCCAAAAGCAGTTGCCGCGCTGCCGTAGATCGCCAATGCGACGACGATACCAGCATAGCTCATATATAATCTTTAGGTCTAACTCGTCTTAGATGAAGGTTCGTATTACGCCACAAAAGTTTTCGTATAACAAGGCGAAAAGGGGCACCGCTGATCGATCAAGCGATGTGCCTCTTTTATTAAGAAGGTTTTGTGCAAAAAGTGAGAACTGATCCCCCATTCTCTTTATTCTCTGACCTCGGACTTCTGATTTCTGGCTTCTGCCTAGTTAACTATTAACAGATAAGTGATAACTTCGCGGCTTTCCCTCGTCTATTTCAGCGTCTTAGCGTCTGAGCGTTTCAAGCGTTGGCTTCCCGCTCCCTGTCCGTCGTTCGGACGGACTCGCCGTGGCGAGCTCTCCGCTCCTGGCTTTTAGCTGATAACCGCGGGCTTTGCTCGCTCTAAGTCTCGCTCGGGCGCGGCGGTAGAAGAATCATTAGAGCAAATTGCAAAGTGCCGATGGCCAGCGGAAAAATGATGGCGACATAAAAGAGCCAGAAAACGCCCGAGACCAGAGCATTGTAAAACTGCGAGAGAACCATCGCTGTGCCCAGGATGCCAAGCATATAAAAAAGATAGCGATAGGCTCCCATATTCTTGATTACCGTCGACCCTAGTTTTGATAGGCGTCGCCAGCTCGAAAGACCAAAAGGAAAACTCAAAAGGAGCGAGAACCCGCTGCACCAGTGCCAGATGGAAAGCGGCGTTGGGTTGATCGCAAGCAAGAGCATGCCGAGCAAACAATCGAAAAGGGGGACGAGGGCATTGCCGAGCAAGAGCCACAAGCGAAACTGTTCCCTCGGCGACCACTCGTGCAGCGACTTGCTGCGAAACGCCACGACGACTCCGGCAAATCCGGCCAGCGCCACCGCAATTTGAGCGGCGGTCGTCAGGGCTTCACCTGGTTCCATCGCTTTGGATTAGATAGGATTCAGCTGGCGCGAACAAACACGAATTTCGGGAGGGTTGGTTGTCTGGAGAGGTTTCGCTCGCTGGTTGCTGGTCTCGGCGTCGACTTTTCCAGCGCCTGTTTCCAATCATCATGCGTGTATATACATCTATGATGCTTTGCCCCACTGCGAGCCACAATTTGCCATGAAGGTCTAGCGCGCGCGAGCTGCTACGCTGGCTAGGAGCCGGAGGAAAATTGATCCTCTTTCTTCTTGAACAGAATATTGAACGTGGTCAGCGAGCCATAGCAGCGAGTGATATATTGCTGGAGCTCGAACTTATCTGCATCATTCAGTTTATCGCTCGCGTTTACCTTCTGCTCGAGCACGCGCAGGTTATTGCGGATCATAACGATCTTGTGAAAGAACGTCTCCAACGGCACTTCCTTCGCCTGCACTGACGCATCCGCCGGACGCAGCACAAGCGTCCCGTTTTGCCACCGATTCGCTATGCCATGCACGATCGTCTCATCTTTCTCCAGCCCGAGCGCGTCCACCACCGCGTGCGCAGTTTCGCGGATGAAATTGGTCAGCGGCACCTGCAGCTCCGACACTGCTGCCGTGGGTTCTGCCGGTGTGAGTTCGCTCGACGCGGGAGCGATCGTCCGGCGCGCATCATCGAAGGAGATATCAGCGGTGAGCTCGCTGAGTGCTTTCACCACTCCGACGCCGTATTGCGGGTGCCGCACTTCCATCCCAATATGAAGACTCTGAATTAGCATCGACATGGCTCAATCTGCACCAGCCCTGCGAACTCCGCCATGTGCCAGCGCCCTACCGCCTCAGATCCGAAGTGATGTCGGCGAACGGAGCGAATGGGATGAGCGACCGCCTTCGCGAATACTACGGCGTGGCAGGCATAGAAGGCTCCGGGCCGGATTGGTATTAGCTGCGAGGGAAGCAGTGAGCAAGTGTGTGAACGAGCGAATTTCAATTGGGCGTGGGCGGCTCGAATCTGATAACGAACAACTGTTAACTGATAACCGCGAGCGTTGCTCGTGGGCTTGTGCAAAAAGTGAGGACTGCCCCTTCTTTTCCCCAGTTGTGCAAACTTGACTGGTTTAACCAGTCGAGTCTTACGGCGCGCGCTTGAAATTAAAGGTTGTCCAGGAACAGCTCCCCGATGTCAGCTGTCGAATCAAATCTCAAATGCAATGCTCGCGAATGCTCCGGCTCGCGAAAACTTTCGGAGTTCGGAGTTAAGACGCGAACCCCGTCTGCTTCCCCTAATCGGACGGCGCTGCTTCGGCTGCTTCGCGCATCAGTTGCGACTGCGTCGCGAGGTTGATCATGCGTTGAGGATCGGCCTCGGCACGCGCGGAATTGTTCACGCTCCGCTCTATGTCCAGCAGCGTTGCGCGTTGCTCGGGGTTGAGATGGCTACCCCACACCATTGCTTCTTCCGTGCTGACAAAAGCTGGAATGATCAGGTTTCGGATCCGCCTTAACAGAGCAAGATCCGAAATTGAAATCGCCACGTTCCCGGCCGTATCGATGAGCCAGGTGGCGATCGCATCTTTGCTTCTAAGGATTGGAGTAATCATATGAACCTCTCATTTTGCGCAGAAGGGGAAAGGCCGGCACCGGCGCGGTCGGTCGACGCTGCGATTGCTTAACTACCAAGCTACAGCCGATAGTAACAACCGCCTAATGATATTTCAATCAAGGCATACTGCTCATAAATTCGTTGAGCAAGCGAAATAGCTTGCTTAGTGACAAGGATCGAGTATCTAGGTAATTGATTACGTCACTCGACGTTTCAACGCATCTTTAGCCGAGCTTAAGCTCCTTGCTCCCAGCTTCTACTAGTTCGATCTCGCGTTACACGCTGTTGTGTCGATTTTGTTCTGCCTCTAAGAGAGCGCTCAGATGCCGGCGTTGGGCTTCGTATTCACGCCGTCGCTTTTGCTCGGCCGAGTGTGGCCGAGTTGGCGATGGCTGCATCGCTGCGCCAAAGGCTGAGAGCACACGAGCGTCGATTTTGTCCGTCTTGCTCAGGATCCCAGCCGCACGAGCATAATTGCCGAACCCGATTAGCCTGCACCAAAGTGACCTTGCGCTCACTTTGCTCCAAGCTTTTGAGTAACCCTTGCTCGTAGCCCATCACTGGCTTCGCAGAATTAGCTGCACGGCCGTGACACTTTGTTTGATCCACGCCACTAAAGCGGCTCGGCCCCTTTTGTCGTTATCAAAACGACGCGACCGCTTCTCCCAAGCCACGTCCAGATGCGCCTTCGCCACATCAACACCGATATAGACAACGCTTTGCTTCATAGGTTAAATAACTCCTGCTTGTAAGTGCGAGCTGGTCAGGCTGTCTGTCCCCACCCGGAACCCAGCCTGGTCGCTCCAGTAACTGTTCGATTTTAGATACCAAAGGGCAGGTGCGGATCGAACTACGGCGCGCTCTTTGGTTTAAATCCAACGAGCAGCCTTGGACGAGGATCTCGCACCTACCCTCTTTTGCCAAAAGGGAGACAGAAATTAAAGATACAAGCCTTGGCGAAGGCGGCTGACTTCTGTCCTCTGATAATGCGGCTCCCGCTCCGCTCCTAGCTTCCAAGTACCCGTGAGGACCGACCCCTTTTCTTTCTCCTATGCGGCGGATTTTCTACCGCTAACAATTAATGCCTCCGCGGGAAAATTCATTTTCCCGCTTACGAAGTATCTCTGGGCCGCATCGGCAGCAGCCTGCTTTATCGTTAGTAATTGAGCGGGCCTAAGGCCAGCCATTTTTTCGCGTAAACTTTCGGACATTTCAGTGCGCAACTGCCAGAACTGCTCAAATGACATTGCAGCTTCAATCTGAAAATTCAGCTGACGTTCAATTACATTTTCGGCGCCGGCGTTTTTCAGGATTGCAGCCAGTTTACCGGGAGCGGCAAAACGGAATGCATCTGGCGCATCCGGATCTTCCGTCGAAGACTCCACAAACCGGTCGAACACGTCGTTAACGCTCGTAAAGAACGGATTAGCCTCCTCCGGACCCCAAACGATAAACGAGACGTATCCACTCTTAACAATCACTCTCAGCGCCTCTCGGACAGCGGTAACCGGATCGCCGAAAAACATTGCTGATAATCTGCTCACGACGACATCAAATGTGCTGTCCGGGAAAGGCAGGGCATCGGCCGAACATTTGCGGAACTCGATATTGGTTAGGCCGCGACTGGCTGCTTCCGCCTGAGCAGTTTCGACCATACCAGCTACAGGATCTGTGTACATTACTGATCCTGTTGGCCCAACAATGCATGAGATCGTGAGCGACGGCTCGCCGCTTCCGCCACCAATATCGAGCACATTGTGACCAACCCCAATCTGCGCTTCTTCGATTAGACCCGTTGTTATGGGTGCGAACATCTGGGTGATAAGCGCGCGATACTTGTCCCAATAGGGCGCAGAAGTTTGCCACGCCTGGAGCACTTTGTTCTGTTCTTCGGGATTCATTCTGGTTACCCCATTCTCCTCCCTTTCCGTGTTTCGCCCCGCTTAAATCTCAAGCATACAGAGGTAACCCGGTTCTGCCTACCCCACGCCGACGTCCCACCACCGGGAGCCGGTTATGAAAAAGTGCAAAAGGTGAGGACTACCGCATTTTTTAGCCCCGAGTTGCGCAAACTTGACTGGTTTAACCAGTCGACTCTTACGACACACTTGAAATTAAAGGTTGTCCAGGAACTTCCTTTGCGACAGCAGCTGTCGAATCAAATCTCAAATGCAGTGCTCGCGAATGCTCCGGCTCGCGAAAACTTTCGGAGTTCGGAGTTAAGAAGCAACCCCGTCTGCTTCTCCTAACGCGCAGCTGAAGCCGTTTCAGGCGCTTCATCCTTGCCGATAACGATGTCGCCATAGGTGCTCTGCACAATCGCCTTCAACTCCGTCTGTTCCGCAGAAGGAACGTTAAACCGATCGAGTGACTGCTGAAGATCATCCATGAAAGCTTCCCACTCTTTGGGTGTGATCTTCAGATGTTCGTGCGACTCACGCATGGGGCGGCCGGTATACACCTGCGGTCCGCCACTTGCCCAACCCACCATTTCGGTGACCAGATACTTAAACCCTGGTGGCGGCACTTTATGGTGGGCCTCGTTTACCGCCGGGTTGGCATTGAGTCGGGCATCTGTCATGACCCGGTCGATCAGATCGTCGACCACGCAAGAAATGCTATAAATCCCACCGAGTCGTTCATACAGGCTGGGTTTCTGCGGTTCCGCTGGCATAGTGCGAATGGCCAAATCTGAGGCGAATACATTCCCTTGTCGAGCAGAAAGGAGTCATAGGTTTCGCGTCGCGCCGACTTGCTTGCCGTGCCGTAGTCTGACGAAGGCAGGTCACGTCGTAGCTTTCTTGACGCGCCGTAGCTTCGGCGAAGGACGATCAACTTTTCAGTTTTCAGCATTTCAAACAGGCGCTGTCTCCCATCTCTTAGCTCCTAGCTTCCAAGTAGTGGTGAGAACTGACCCCGATTCTCACCGCAAATAAAGTTGTTGACCAGAGCGAAAGTGGCTCCCTACGTTGCGGACGTTGATTGTCCTGGCTGTTGTTCGCGGACCTGAGTGGGGACGGGAATGACTCGCAGCTACAATCATAGCTCAGTGAAGGAACCTATATGAAAATCGTCACCTTAATACTCGCAGTAACTGTCTTGGCCTTGCCCGCGCTCGCCCAGGAAAAAAAGATGGCAGCCAAACCAGCCAAAGGCGCCAGCGTCGAAGCCACCGTGAAAGGGCTGGAGGACGGCTGGGAAGCAGCCATCGTGAAGCACGACACGAAACCCATCGACGAAGTGGTGGCGTCTGACTTTGCCGGCGTGGGGCATGACGGCAAGCTACTCAACAAGGCGGGTCTGCTGCAGGAGCAAGTGAAGAACAACCACGATACCTACACCTCGGCTACCCTTAGCCACGTGATCGTGCGCCCTTACGGCTCGAACATCGCGGTGGTCATCGGCGATGCGCGCGAGAAAGGCACCGGGAAAGACGGCAAAGCCTTCGATCGCACCTACCGTTTCACCGACACCTGGGTCGAACGCAACGGGAAATGGGAGTGCGTCGCCGAACAGGTCGCGCAGGTCTCAAGCAAGTAAACGCTGAGAGCGCACGCGCCCTGTCTCGGTAGCCGGCTCTGATCTCTCACTTCTGTTCTCCGATCTCTGATATCTGTTCTCTGTTCTCTGTTCTCTGTTCTCTGGTTATGCCGCTCCCCGCTCCGTGCTCCCTGTCCGCCGTTCGGACGGACTCGCCGTGGCGAGCTCCTTGCTCCCCGCCCCCCGCTCGTCGCTAGTAAAGGCGTAGATCCTGCTTGCTAAGCGTATCAAAAATGATACAGTCATTGTGGTGGACCGCCCTTTTCCCGCAGTCTCCTGACCTCTGACCTCTCACCGATCACCCTTTGCCCTCTGACATCTGGCCTCTCGGCATGCCGCTGGTTCGCAAAAAGGATCGGCTCTTTGGGAAATCCGCAGTGCATTGCCAAACCGAATCGCGCGTACATTATTTTTTGTATAGGTACATGAAGGAGAAACCGTTCTTCTGCATGGGTTCATCAAGAAAACCAGAAAAACTCCAACGGAAGACAGGGCATTGGCTCTGCAGCGAAAAAATGCGTACCTCAAAACCAGCTAAGACTAAAAACAAACATCGAGGCAGCAGCTTCCGGCAATTCCTCAGGGATGACGGAATGCTCGAGGAAGTTCAAGCCCTGGCGCTCAAACGAGCGGTGGCGTTGAAAGTTTATGACTTGATGAAGAAAAAGAAGCTGAGCAAAAGCGCCCTAGCGGCAGAAATGCGAACATCCCGGGCGGCAATTCATCGACTGCTCGATCCGCAGAACACTTCTGTCACCCTCGCTACTCTTAATCGTGCTGCTCGCTCGCTCGGCCAAAAGGTCAAAATCGAGTTAGTCGCCGCTTAAAGGCTTTCGCCCCACCTGGTCTCCGATCTCTAGTCTCTGGTCTCTAACTTTTGACCTCTGACCGTTGTTCTCCGACCTGTGATCTCTGACTCGTTTGGGGAGCACGCTGCCTGCCCGCCGGTGTGCGGGCCCCCTTGCCGCGCCGTAGCGTTGCGAAGGCTGGGTCGCGAACTCATACCAGTACGGCTCGGACTGATTGCGCCTCGCGATCGCGAACTTTCTGCGCTTCCTCCGCGGGTTAGCTGCAATGCGGCGAACTGCTGAAGCAGTTTCTAAACGTCCACAATCTCTGCCGCAATCACATCAAGATCAGGAAGATTAGCAGCGGGTTCAAGCCGCGGTCTGTTGCGGGCTGGAGTTCAGCTCCTGTTGAACAAGGCTGGCGAGATCCTCAAACCGCTGAAGGGTCGCGGCGGGAAACTGGCGTGGACGGGTATCGATCAGGCACAACGTGCCCAGGCAACTGCCATCGGTGTAAAAAATAGGAAACCCGGCATAGAAGCGGACTCGCGGTTCGCCGGTGACCAGCGGATTGTCGGCAAACCGGTCGTCCAGAAGCGTGTCAGGCACGATCACGGGCGCACGAGTCAAGACAACGTGGCCGCAGAAGGAGAGTTCGCGCGAGGTTTCTGTCACGCTTAGGCCGTGGCAGGATTTGAACCACTGCCGGTCGTGATCCACCAGTGAAACCAGGGCGATGGGCACATCGCCGACAGCGGCGGCGACGCGGGTGATGCGGTCGAACCGCTCTTCGGATTGAGTGTCGAGGATGGACAATCCACGCAGCGCGGCCAGGCGCTTCTCCTCATCGGCCGGCAGAGCGGCGCGGATCCACCGGCAGGCGGAACGCCAAAGCCACGCCTGTATTTGTGCTCTCGCGTATTGGACCGAAAATGGGGTGATCAACCATTGGGTTACCCCGGCAGCCATTCCTTCGGTGGTTCTTTCGCGAGCCGCCACCATGACGATAGGCACCTGCTTCAGACGCAGGTCTTGCTCCGAACGCAAGCTCCGGCAGACACCCAAACCATCAATTCCCGCCGGTTGGTCCTCCAAAAGAATCAGCCCCGGTCGAGCAGACTTCGCCATTCGCACGGTGGAGGCTGCATCCAAGGCATGAGTGGTTCGCACGCCTTCCACACGCGCCGCCTCCGTCAGCACAAGCGCCAATCCCGCATCGGAAACGCCCATGAGCACCGACGAATCTTTCACCGCTGGAGCGGTGGCGGGCGTGGCAGAGAATTTGCCGCGCGAGATTTTCGGTCTCGTGGCGCTGGAGACGTCCAGTTCGATCACCTGGCCATCGGCGGCTGCGAAGAGGTGCATGGGAGATTCTTTCTCCTTCAGATCGCTCCGAATGGATTCGACGATTTGGTCGAGTGCAACATCGGTTCGTCCGGGATCGTGATGCGAGAGAGCCATCCGTTTGACGCCAGCCAGTTGGCCGATCTCAGAAACGTATTCCACCGGACTGTGGCCCCAGCCCTTGTGGTTAGCATATTCTTTATCCGTGAATTGGGCGTCATGAATCACCAGATCCGCATTCGCGAGAAATTCGCTGTGACGCCGGTCGAGTTCATGCATCTGCGCCTTCTGGCCGGGAAGTCGCGAGTGAGGTTCGTGGTCACAAGCATAGACCACGCAGGCGCTGCCCATCTCCAGCCGATAGCCGAGGGTGAGGGCCGGATGGTTCAGGTAGCGCGTGGTGATGCGGATATCATCGATCTCGAAACTACCCTCGACGAGGTCATGAAAAAGGATGCTGGCACCGAGCTCATCGAGTGTGACCGGGAAGTAAATATGCTCCATCTGTCCGGCAAGCGTGTCGCGAAGCGATTGGCTGAGACCGGCTGGTCCATAGATATCCCAGTGACCTCCGGGAACAAACACCGGCGCAAAAAAAGGAAATCCCTGGATGTGATCCCAATGCGTGTGACTGAACAGGATGCTGCCACGCAGAGGTCCTCTGGCTTCAGCCAGCATTGATCGGCCAAGGTCATGCGCGCCAGTGCCGCAATCGATGACCACCAAGGAGCCTTTTGGGGAGGTCACCTGAACGCAGGAGGTGTCGCCACCATAACGAAGTGTGTTTCGCCCGGGTCTGGCAAGCGAGCCCCGGGTTCCCCAGAACTGGACTTGCACACGCGACGTATTAACGCTCATAGCGCTTGTTCGCACATGCCAAGCCCGGCCACTACCGATGTTGGTGTGCGGACCGATTCAACCTTCTTACTTTCTTCTCCGTTTGTCCATCCCGTTTGCAGAGCGCCGGCGCGCGAATGGAGCGAATGGGATGAGCGAAATAGACGGGTCCGAGCCGGACTGGCATTGTCTGTGAGGGTAGCAGGCGAGCTTCGGAGACTGGCGAGTCAATGGCGCACGCGTGGTATTGCAATCAGAGTCTCCGAGCAATTCCGAATTTTCCATGTTACACTAGTGGCATTCTCTGTAGAATGCTGGTGAGTTCAGACATCCCCCGTACCGCCTGAATCTCAAGGCTTATGGAACGCCGCCTCACCGCTATTCTTGCCGCTGACGTCGTCGGTTACAGCCGATTGATGGGCGCGAACGAGTCCGGCACGGTCACCGCCTTGGAAACGCTGCGGAGTGATTTCATTAATCCCAAGATAGGCGAGCATCAGGGGCGAATCGTTAAGGACGCCGGCCATCGGAAAACGAGATTTATGTCTGGAACGAATTCATGCGGAAACGCGGCTGGAACGATGAAATCACCGAGACCTTGAAACGCCGCAAGAAAGAAGCGGGTATGGCCGACCGTTCCGAAATAGACACAATGTTCGCATTTATCGACATCGACGAAGGCCGCTCAGCAACCACCAATTATTCCTAGGCCGGTAGCACAGCCATCTTGGCTGTCGGGCCAACGGGCATCTTGCCCGTTTATCAGTATCGCGAACGCTTCCCGCCGCTACGGTTTCGCTGCCGGGGTAGGAATGCGGTTAGGCGGTGGCGGCGGTGTCATCCGCCAATCGATAAATTTCCAGACCAAGAGGATGAGCAACGCTGTGATGATAGCGGCGACGATTTGTCGGGTGCGCGTTTCGCGCACAGGGCTACTCCGAAAGGGTGTCGATTCGCTCCGCCAGCGCAAAATCGAGATCGGTCAGGCCACCCTTGCTATGAGTCGAAAGCACCAGGCGCACCTTGTTAAAGCGAATGTCGATATCCGGATGGTGCTCTTCTTCCTCCGCTACCTCGGCCACTGCATTCACAAAATCAATCGCATCCGTGAAATCGTCGAACTCGAACGTCCGCTCGATGTGCTTTTTCTCCAGCTCCCACTCGGGCACTTTTTTCAACCGCATTTTTGCTTCATCGGCCTTGATCAAATCCGCCATATCGGCCAATGAGTAACACCCGAAAATTGTTTTGCAAACGGCGATTCATGCTTCGCCAAAAATCAGGCCGGTGCTGGTGGGAGGCCGAGGATTTTCCGCAGATTCCTTTCCGAATCAAAGAGTTCGACCGCGACCGAGCGGGATTGTCGAGAAAGCGACGCCCAATCCGAAATAATCTCGGTGACGGCGTCACTGGCCGATTCGAGATCATCCACGAAACGAAATCCGCATTTCTGCGGCAGGTATTTTGACCCTCCGGTATCTTCGGTAATAACGGGACGCCCCATCGCCAGAAAGGTCGCGGCGCGATCGCTCAGCCAGCCGGTTTGCCACGCCACATCGACGCCTTTGATCGCCGTGAATTCTGCGCTGGCCGATGCCACGTAACTCCGATAACGCGCCGGTGTTTTTGCCACGCGATGAGGATCGACCAAGTGCCAGCCACGCTTGCTCAAACGTGCCCGCTCGGGATCGCTCTTGCCAATATTCATTGCCAGCTCGAAGCGCGTTTTTTTCACTCGCGCGGGCAGTTCGAGATATTTCTCGAACGCCATCTTTTTTGAAAGGTCGGGAAACTGGCCGTCCACCTCGACCGCTCCGCCCCAATACCATTGGCCAATAGTGGTGAATTTGCAGCGTGCGGGCGCCGCCTGCGGCTGAATCAATTTCGTGTCAACCAGCGGGAAAAATGTGCGCCACGGAAGGCGCGACTGCGGCAATCGACAATCCGGTGCGTGGGCATTCAGTCCAATTGTCCAGAACTCGTGGTGATACGACTGGCCCATCTCCATTTTTGTCATCCAATAAAAAATTTCGCTGGGATCAAGATCGCAAAAGATTCGACGCTCAAACTGCAAAAGCAGCGGCGGATGAATGGAGTAGCTGAGATTCAGGAGCGCGTTCGGGCCAGCCAGCCGTGCGCGCAGATCGTCTTCGCTAATGCCCAGGCAACGCATCCCGCCCAATTCGTGTGCATCACTCGCTTGTGGCTGATAAAGCAAACAGTAATTCTGAGCGAGTCCGTGGCTTCGAAGGTGCGTTTTGAAACTGCGGATCGCTCGTCTGTCCGCGATCTCATTTCCGGTTCCGGGAAAAATTTCCAGCCAGATCGCGTCGAACTTTAGTCGTTTCAAGCCAAGCATCCATTGCAACGGGACGGAGAATACTCCCCCACCCTCGCGGTATTTCGCTGCAAATCCGCACCCCAGAAATATCGTCACGCGAGAAAATTGACGCTTTTTGCCACAAGCGCGACTGCTTTACTCGGAGAAATGTGGCAGCGGGATCCTGCCGATGAGGCGTTGGATTGAGATTGAACGAGGGATGGAATAAGGCCTGAAGAACGTAGTTATCAATATTCTTACGCTACAGTCGTGAATAGAAGCAACATATTTTTGCATCACCAGGTCCGCGTACCGAAAGCCAACCCTTACACTTTCGGGAGCAAACGCGAAATCAGAAGCAATAGCGCGGCGACAACAATTCCAAGCGCTCCCCAAAAAATGTAGCGAGCAGAGCCACTCAACGTTTCCGTGACCCGTTCCGATTTGAGAGTTTCTTGCGGCCCGAGCGCAACCGCCGTTCGTTCGGAGCGTAACAATTGCGCAGCGATGAGCTTCGCATCATATCGCGGCGCGGCGGCTTCATCGTTTCCGTAGTAAAGCGCGATCGGTTGTAATCTGTTTAATGCAAAAATGACGCGCGTGGCCGGATAGTATCCTCGAAATTCATGCAACTCGATTGGCGAATTATCTCCGTTATCGGTTTCTATCAGGATCGTGTCGCTTCTGGGCGGACGTTCGAAAGACGCGGCTAGTTGCTTGGCGGGCTGATTGGGCACTCGACGCCACGTTGCCTGCGCCAGCTCTGCTGGATATTTATTGCCACGTTCATCCGTCAATTCTTCCCAAACGCGAAAGATCCGCTCAAATAACCGGGAATCGGAAGCGCAAATAATGCGGGTGATGGGTATTGCCGCCTGCGGCAATTTTAATTGCCAGCGCGAAATTGTCGGACGTTCGCGATCATTCGCGCTAGCGGCGGTGAGATTGACAGTGCGGTCAATCGAGGTGCGCTCAATCAAATATGGAAGCTGGACGTTTTCGCTAACGACTCGAAGATCGCGAAGGTCCGGCATCGCGCGCGCTAAAACATCGGGATCCAGTTCCAGCTGTTGCGCACCCGCCTTCGCGATTTGAACTGGTTTGCGGAATTTCCACGGCGCGATATCAACCTTTGCACCGGTGGCAAAGCCTTGCGGCAAATTCGCCGCCGTATCGTACCCGGGATTCAACACTGGCGGACTCACGTGTCCTTCCGCGGCTAGAGCACGGCGCAATTGATCACCCAATTGACTGAGATCGTAATGAGGGGGATCGCACTGGCTGTTTCCGGAAAGCAAACTGTAGGAACCAGCTGCGCGCGCGAAAAAGAGGAGGCGGGTCATCCGTCGCTCAGCGCGAACCTCGGAAATCAGAAGCGGCGGGCTGTCGCCGTTATCGATCGACAGGACCAGGTCGCGCCCGGAAACTTGTTTCTCAATTGGAATGTCGAGGCGCGCTTCGATTTTTCCGTTCAGATCAACCCGATACAAAACCTCGTTGCTCAAAGTTTGTTCGTGCAATTTCTCTTCTGATAACTCCGGCGCCGCTGCAGTAACGGCACGGGTGAAGACCGGTTCGGACGTTCCAATTTGAATTGACGCGATCCGCAGGTTCGCCGCCCCGAGGTCGAGCCCGAGCCGCGTCATCCCCGGATTTTCATCGCGCGATTTGATCGTGACTGAAACGGGCTCCGTCGGAGCTGGTGAACCGGCGATGATCAACCGCGCGCCGGTCCAAGGCACAGGCGGCATGCGACCATCATCAACGACGACGCGCAGGAACTGCCATTTGCCTTCCGGAAATTGGACGCGCAGTTTCGCCGCGCCGTTGCCCATGCTAAAAACCGGATCGCCTGAGGTCAGCGTTCGCCAATTTTTTTGATCACTTGATCCTTCCACCCGCACTGACTTGATGAAGCTCGCTCCGGCCGGTGTTTCGAGTCCGATGCCGGCGATGATCAAATCTGTGCCGGTTGTGATAAGCAACCGGGTTCCGGCGGAGACGATTTCGGCGTGAAAATCTTTCGGTCGCACAGTTGATTCCGCACGCGGCATCGGTTGATCGATTAGAAACGGAACTTCCTTTTCGTCAGCGTCGACAATTCGCAGGTCGCTGAGATCGGGACGGGCGATGTTGATGGTTTCTGCCGAAAGATTCACCTGTACCAGTCCAGGCGCCGGCACCTCAATCGCTTGATGAAACTGCCATTGGTTTGGCGTCAACGCGTAAAGCGCGCCACTCGAAAAAATGATCAGCAATGAAATGATGCCGTGATTCATTGCGTCCCGGGCTTCTCGGGTTGACCGAGAAAACGTTGATACAAGAATGACGCCAAAATTGCGATGATGGCTACAATGATCAGCGCAGCGATGCGGTACAGTTGTTGGAGTTGCGATAGATCGTGGAAAAAGAGCTTCAAGAGGACGAAGCCTAGTAAGCCGAGACTGGCGTATCGGGCAGCCTTGTTGCGTTTGCGAATCCCAACGATCAATAGCAGCAATGCGAAGAGTGCCCAGGCGATGCTGTAACTCATATCGCGGGCGAAGTTCCCGCTGAAGTGAAACGTGAGCTCGTAGGCACCCGGCGTGGTGAAGTAATCCGCAATCTCGATGTTCAATAAAACGAACGCTAGAATTGTTCCGAGGGAGTTGAGGAGCGGCGGCGCATTTTTGTTTAACACCAGATTACGCGGGGGCGCCAGCAATCTGGCCGCGACGAACAGGCAGACGGCAACGATCCCGTAGGTGTAGAGATACCAATTAAAGATCGGCGTCGCTACTCGAGGGTGATAGGCAAGCACAGCAGGATTACAAACGAGCCGCGCAAATGAAATCAGGAGCAGCCCGATTCCGGCGATGCGCAGGCCAGGATGCGGCACGCGATGAAACAGCCAGCACAACGCCGCGCCTTCCAACGCCCAACCAAGCGTGATCCATTGCCGATCGAATTGAATCGGAAAAATCAATGTAATGAAAAACAAGGCCGCCCCGCCAAAAAGCGCGAGTTGAGCGTTTCGCGCTGGACTTTCTTTCGGAGTGAGTCGCAGCAGCGCCACCAGCCCGAGCAGTGAAGGAATGGCAAACGCGGCCGGCACCAAGCCAAGCATTCCGCTGCTCGGATGCGTCGTGTGAACGACATTGTAAACGAGATAGAAATGAAGCGGCGCAGCCAGTGCCGCGCTCGCCCAAACCGTACTCTTGCGAGCGAACTGGCGATGAAAAATAAATGGGAAAATTGTGAAAATGGCGGTGAACCCGAGATACCAAAGAATCGGAATGCCGGTGTTTTCTTTTTTGAAATGAGCAAAGTGCCAGGCGTGTTCGAGCAGGATGGTGGAACCGAGCGCGAGGCAGGCGAGCAGATCGAGCGAAAATATTTTGGTGAGGCCGAGCAGTAACGCCACCAGAAGAAGCGCAAGTCCGAAGACCGGTGACGGATTTGCCAGGGGTAATCGCAGCGTTGCCATGACCAACAGGAGAAATGGAAGGGTTGCGGCGAGAGCTGGAAGCTGAACGGCGAAGTTCGCGGGGGCGGCAAATTCGCCGAAAATGTTTTCAGGTTCTCCCGGCCTCTCCGTTTGCGGAAGTCGCCGCGATACCCATGCCGCAGCCGCGACAAAGAGAATTGAAAACCCAGCGAGCAGGAAAAGTGACGTCGACAAACCGGTGAGCGCGGGCGGAATTTGAAGTATCCAAGCGCCGAGTGCGACCAGAGTGAGCACCAAAACGATCGCTACGGCTGCGATCATTCCCGTCATCGCGGCCGCCAACAGCGCGATAACATCAACGCACAACACTAGCGGCCAAACCAGGAACGAGGCGGTTGCCAATTTGAAAATCGGTAGCAGCACCAGCAATAGCGTGGCCGCCGGAAAAAGGTGGGCCGACCACGGCGGTGTGGCTTTGCCGAGTCTTTGCATCGCGATTGGAAGTGACGAATGCAACAGCGCGAAAACGAAATACGCACCCAGCGCAATGTAGAGGTTGTGCGCAGTGAGATAATCGTTTGTCCAAAGCGCGAGAAAAATGAAGGCGGCAATCCCGACGGCTGCGATCAGGCGCGCAAAATATTCTTTGGCGATAGCCAGCCCGAGCAAAGCCGCATCGACCAGAAAGAGATAGCTCAGAATCAATACCGGCCGCGTCCCGATCGCGGCGAAGGAAAAAAAGTAAAACGCCCAGAACATGGCGAATCCGCCAACCCCGAGGGCAGCGCCTGAGATCGCATTGTCCAATTTTCCCGCCCGCTTGCTTGTAAGTGCAGCGAGCAAGAACAGAATTTCGAAGCCAAGAAACACCGCCATTGGAATCAATGTTTTGTTTCCGGCGAAGTACTTTCCCTCGAGAAAGAAATTGCCGACCCACGCGATTTGCATGAGCACGGTGCCAACAGCGCCCAGGATCGGAAGCGAACTCCATTCTTTGCGCCGCGCGACGGCAAGCAAACCGATATCGAGCAACGCGATGTATCCGAAAAGTCCAAGTGGATTGTCCTGTCCGGTGGACAAAAGGACCGGGGTCAGAAAGCCGCCACCAATTCCGAGAATCGTGACCACGAGCGCATCCAATTGCACTGCGAGGAGAAACGCCGCTGCCGTGATTAGCGACATCAGCGCGAAGGTTGGAACTAGTCCGAAAAACGGGAAGTGGTAGAACGATCGGCACGCGAAGGTAACCGCATAGAGAATGAGAATGCCGGTCGCGCACAAGGTTTGCGCGGTAACGACATTTTCCTTGCGTTTCAATGCCACGCCGCCACCGACCAACGCGATGCCGGCAAGAAATCCGATCGCAACGCGTAGCTCCGGCGGAATGAGGTTGTGCTCGAACGAATATTTAACGAAGAAGGCGACGCCGAGGAAAAGGGCGAATCCACCAATCCAGGCGAACATTTTCGCACCCATGAATTGCTCCCAATCAATGGTGCGCTTGGGCGGAGCCGCGGTCTGCATCGTTACCTCTTCAACCGGCGTGATCGGTTTCGTCTCAGGTATCGGCGGTGGAACTGGGGTAACGGGCAGAGGTGGCGGCATTGAGACCGGTGGAATGACTGGCGCCTCCGGCTTTGGTTGCGCCACTATTTCAGGCCGCTCTGTCGGCACACCTCCCCGATGCAAGCGCGCCTCGAGCATGAGCAACCGCTGTCTAAGTTCTTCGATTGCTCGCAGGGCCCGACTGGCCTTGGCCAGCGCCACTGCCGGAACAACAAACACCATTACGATAACAATTAAAAACAGCAGAATAAAACCGCCCATAAGATGTCTTGTTGCAGAAGCCTGTTATGATGCGCCAACGGCGGCGCAATCGTGAATCGATAAATTCGCCGGTAAACATCGAATTACTCGATTATGAACATTCATCATCTCGAGCTTTTCTATTATGTCGCCCGTCATGGCGGAATCGTGCCCGCCGTTCGTAATATGCCGTACGGGATCCAGCAACCGGCGGTCAGCGGCCAAATCGCCCGCCTGGAAGAATCTCTCGGCACCAAATTGTTTAATCGCCGTCCGTTCGCTCTCTTGCCCTCGGGCATGGAGCTGTACGAATTCATTCGACCCTTCTTCGACGAGATAGATCACGTTGGCGAGGCAATTCGCGGCGGCTCCGCTCATCAACTGCGGGTGGCCGCGCCCGCGATCGTTCTGCACGATTACCTTCCGGAAATTTTGCGGCGCGTCCGAAAACATTTTCCAGCCTTCCGGCTCACTCTCCATGAAGCAGCCCGCGCCGAAGCCGAACGACTTCTGCAAGCGGCCGAAATTGATTTGGCCGTTACCGTGATTGAACACAAAAAAGCAAGCGGAGTTCGTTCACGCGCATTGCTCGAATTGCCATTAATCCTGTTGGTTAAGGCCACGCAGCGTCTCACTCGCGCTGAAGAATTGTGGGGTCGCGATAAAATTGAGGAAACGTTAATTACTTTTCGGCGCAGCGATCCTGTCTCTGTTCATTTTCAACTTGGTCTCCAGCAACTCGGCGTGGAATGGTTTCCTGGAATCGAGGTCAACTCCGCGCGGTTGATCGAATGCTATGTCGCACATGGCTACGGCATTGGATTAAGCGTGGCGACGCCAGGCTTCCGAGCCCCGAAAGGAATTCGCGCGCTGAAATTACCGAACTTTCCCAAAGTCATGATCGGCGCCGCTTGGACAGGCAAGCTTTCAGCGATCGCGCAGCAATTTCTCGCCGAAGTCGAAGTCGAAGCTAGGGTCGTAAAACGCAGCACAAAATTGCGCTAATCCTCCGGCGAGCAGGCTCGCTAAAAAGGATCGTCGCCTCGCTCCATTTCGCGGCAAAACCGCTTCCTAGAAAAATCGTCACGCGAGCAGAATGGTCATTCTGCTCGCGTGCTCAAGCACGAAGCGGTCGCGATCTTAGAAGATGCGGCCGTGCGGTAGATGCGGTTGGCCATGATTTTGATGGCCGGTGCAAAATCCGCCGTTCGGGATCGGGATAATCGAGCCGAGGAATTGCGGCTGCTGCCGCACATTTAACGCCTGCTCCAACGCGTAGCCGAAGCCGATTAGCTGCGGTTCATGCAGGAAAGTGCTGTACATCAGCATGCCCGCCGGCCGGCCGCTATCGCGAATGCCCACCGGTATCGATAAATTTGGATAACCCGCCACTGCGGGTCCGGTCGAGTTAGTCAAGTGCGGAGCGACGATCGCATCGACACCCGAGTTGATTACACTATCAATGCCAGAGCGCGCGGCAGTGCGGGCATGCGTTCGCGCGGCGATGTAGGCGGGATCGTTCGGATAACCTGGGAACTGCTCCGCCAATAAGAATACGTCCTGGTCGTAGTAGGGCATCTCTTGCACACAATGCGCGTTGTTGAACGCAATCAGGTCGGCCAACGTGTGCATATCGGTGTGCGTGAGCGTCGCGAGGTAGTCCGCGATTTGCGCTCTAAATTCATACAGCAACGCAGTGAACTCGTCATTGGTGTAAGCGAATACGTCCCCCGTATCAACGTTAACGACAGTCGCACCGAGGCTTTCCATCACGCTCAGCGCATTTTCCGCAAACGCGACGGTCAGCTCATCACCCGGAATGCCGCTGCCGTAGTAGCTGTAATCGAAAAAGCGCACATCGCGTCCGATCACTGCGCCATCGAGTGCGTTCGGATCGAGAAATTGCGTGTAATCGCTGGGCAACTGATGTCCAAGCACTTCACCAAACGGCGACTGCAACACTCCAAGCAGGATCGCGACATCAGTGACGCTGCGCGCCATCGGTCCAGCCGTGTCCTGCTCGTGAGCGATCGGAATGATTCCGTCTTGCGATACAAGACCGAGTGTCGGCTTCAGACCGACGATGTTTTCAACGGCCGACGGTCCTGTGATTGATCCATCGGTCTCCGTGCCAATCGCCGCCGCGCAGAGATTCGCCGCAGCACCATTAGCGGAACCAGAGCTTGAGCCCCACGATGTGTAACTCAAGTCGTAGGCATTGTTCGTACTCCCACCGCGCGCGCTCCAACCGACTGCTAGAGGATAGGTCTCAGCCTCATCGTCCCGGAAATTTGCCCATTCGCCCAGGTTCGATTTGCCAAGAATGATGGCGCCGGCTGCGCGCAATTGCTGAATGATCACCGAGTCTGCCGGCACATGGTTGCCGTAAATCGCGAGGGATCCAGCTGTGGTCTGCATTTGGTCATCAGTTGCGATGTTGTCCTTGACGAGAAGCGGAATGCCATGGAGCGGACCACGAACTTGTCCTCGGCGGCGTTCGTTATCGAGACCGGCGGCGATCGCAATGGCATTTGGATTTACTTCGATGACTGAGTGCAGCAGCGGATTAAGCGATTGCATGCGTCTGATGTAACCCTGCGTCAGTTGCCGGCTTGTCAGTTGGCCGGAAGCCATCAAGGCTTGAAGCTGAGGAATCGTGGCTTCAATAAATGGTTCGTCGCTTAGTGGCGCTTTTTTTGCCAGCAGCGAAGGCAGTGAGGCCAGTCCTCCCGTCAGCAGCGCCGCGCTGCCAACGGCGGTCGCGCCGAGAAATTTTCGACGCGTTATGCCGGGGTTGAGGTCAAGACGATTCGGGCTTTGCTCATTCATAGTTATTCTCCGGTTGTGCTGTTTTCGCGAGCGAACAGACCTGGGCTTATAATTTGGTGACCTGTATCGGAAGCAATCCGGTTCGGTCGGTTTTGACTGTAGGGTGGTTGTGTTCGCGAGATCAACTCCATAGCCCTGCGGCAGCTAATCGATTCTGAACTCAAAAGCGGTCTTGAATTTTTTTCATTTTTCGCGCTTTGTTTGACCGTTCCGCCTTCCTCCGCAAATTAGCGCTTCCCGGGCGCCCGTAGCTCAACTGGATAGAGCATCTGACTACGGATCAGAAGGTTTGAGGTTCGAATCCCCACGGGCGCGCATTTCTAAACCATCGAATCGTTCTTATTGAAGAAACCGCAAGACCAGACGATGTCTCCAATGACGAGGCGCCAACTATCTGGCGCGGGCGGGGAACACGGTAGTCCCCCGCCGCTTGGCGAAAATGTCACCTCTAATGCGCGAATATTTCGAACTGACGATCTAAAAGTCAGTGTCGGTGCCCGGATGATGCCCTGGTGGTTTGCCGAGCTACTCGGGCGGATTGCTGGAAGCAGGCAACGTCATATTGGCTCACTGACTTCGGATTTTTCGAGTTTACCGATTTTTCACCGGCATAATTCATTCCTGCGATCCCGCTCGGGTTGAAGGCCGAGCCACGAGCCGTGGAAGATTTTCCCGGCGTCGTCATGGTTTGTGGGTTCTCACAGGACTGATTTGGTTGTCCCTTAACACCCGACGTATGCGGATCTCCGGCCAGCGTTACGCCCGTGAGCGCAACTGAGACCCCTAATGCGATCATTGATTTTGGTATCATTATATAGTTCACCTCCTATAAATATTCGTATTTATCCCAATTTTCGGATGGCTCAATACCGCCAAGACCAAGCTTCAAATTAGAGGCGCCAGCCCTCCCTATTCCACGCTCCGAGCTTTTTGGCTCTTTAGCCCTATCTTTTAAGGATGCGATTCGTCCTCGCCTTGATCGGCACCATGTTCGCTCTCGACATCTTTTGGTGGGCGATCTCGGCGCGAATCGCTAAAGCGACCTTTGCGCGCATTGGGGTTACCATTTTTGCTCTGGCGCAATTAGCGGGACTGATCTGGCTGCTGACCCAGCGCTTTGCTCACGCAGAATCAATGGCCCTGTTTTCAAAGTTCGCGATGGCAACGGTTTTCATCTGGCACATGATTTTCCTGCCACTCCTCTTGCTGCTGGCAATTGCACTTTCGCCGATTCTCGCAATGGCGGCTCTTATCCGAATCGCTCGGCGCCTACGTAATTCCAACCCGGCGTCCGTGGATGCAAACGTTGCATTGAGCCGGCGCCAGTTTCTCGGAGTCGCCCTCGCAGCCGCGCCGCCCCTCTTCAACCTCAGTTTCGCTACCATTGCGATGCGACAGCTCGATCAATTTCGCGTTCGCCGCTTCGTTCTACCGATCGTTGGTTTGCCAAGCGATCTTCACGGGCTAACCATCACCCAAATCAGCGATATGCATGTCGGCCGGTTCACCTCCGGCCGCGTCTTGCGCGAGGTGGTCCGGGTTGTTAACGAATTACGCGCCGATCTCGTTCTTCTTACCGGCGACTTGATTAATGACGCTATCGCGGATCTTGACCACGGTCTCGATCTCGTTAGATCCATGCAGGCCAGCCACGGCGTTTACCTGATCGAAGGTAATCACGATTTGATCGAGAATGGTCCCGAGTTCGAACGCCGGATGAAAGATTCGGGCATTCCATTTCTTCTCGATGAATCGGTCGTGATCACTGTCCGCGGCACGGCGCTACAACTGCTTGGCTTAAGTTGGACGAGAGCCCGCGAGAACAGGGATGTGGCTATCGCCGCCGCGGTGCGCCAGCTCCTCAACCAGCGCCAGCCGGAAAGTTTTCCGATCCTTCTGGCGCATCATCCGCATGCCTTCGATGCGGCGGCGGCAGCATCGGTTCCTCTCACCCTCGCCGGCCATACCCATGGCGGACAGCTTATGTTAAACGAGCAATATGGGTTTGGGCCGGCGTTGTTTCGCTACTGGTCCGGCCTTTATACCAAGGGAGCGAGCAAGTTGATCGTCTCAAATGGAGTAGGCAATTGGTTTCCCTTGCGATTACGCGCGCCCGCGGAACTTCTGCATCTTACGCTTCGGCGTCCTTAATTGTTCCCGGCTCTTCACTTGCTATTAACTTGAGAGGCAGCACCTCGCGTACACTAAGCGCGCCGAGATTGCTCTCGGCGCGAAGTTTTAATCTAAATTGCCGATTGAACGGCTTAACGATTTAACTCAGGTCTGGGTCTTATCTTTGTCGCTCTTCTTGCATTCGGCTTCGAACTTCGCGTACTGCTCCTGGGTCAGGATTGCTTTTGCCTCCCGCATGTATTTAGCCTCGCTCGCTTCGGTGCAGCCCTCTTTCTCATGCTGAGCCATCACCGTATCCATCTTTGTCTTCTGCTCGGGTGTGAGGTTGAGACTGGCCAATGAAACCTCACAAGCCATCTTCCCTTGCTTGTTTCCAACTTGCTTTGTGCAATCGCCGTGTTCGCCCGCGAACATCGTGCCCGCCACAAAGAGTCCTGCCACTGCTAACGCAATCAGTTTAGTCATAGTGGGAACCTAGACGGCTCAGCCGCCGTTGTCGTTCAAAATTTGCTACGCGCCCTCTCCTGGCGGCTCATTGGGTCGTGGCAGAAGAACCAGTCGCATAAACTGCAACATTGCGGCGATGAGATGGACGACGATCCCGGCGAAGAACGGCCAAAACCAATTCCAGACCGCAATGTTGTAGAGCTGCAGCAAAATCGTAGCGATTCCGATGGCAAAGAGCGGAAAGAACAACAACTTGTTTAGGCCTTTGAATTCAACTGCGCTAAACTTGCGCACGGTGGTGAAATTAAAAATCGCAAACGGGAGCTGACAAAGCGTGGCCACCGCGCTGCACCACCGCCAGATCGATGCCGGCGGCGGCCTCATCGCGAGCAGAAAAATCCCGATGACAGCGTAGGCCAGAGGCAGGATTGAATTATTGAGCAACAGCCGGAGACGAAACCTGTCTACGTTGGACCATTGATGCACTGAGTGTGGGCGAAAAACCACTACCACACCCGCAAACCCGGCCAGCGTTACCGCCACCTGAGCCGCCAAGCCGAGGGCCTCGCCCGGTTCCATAGACGTCATCGTTACGACTGCGATTAAGAATGAAACCCGCGTCGCAAATCAATGCCTAATCGTATCGCTAGCCACCGCGGCATAACGCATCTATTTTCCTGCCGAAATCCCGCACCTTCCTTGGATGAAACCGAACATCGATAACAAAGGCCGTGTCGCCCGCGGTGGAATCGCTGTCATTTTCCTCCTTGCCGGTGCCTGTCTGATCTCGGAAGCATCTGTGCTCGCGGCGATTTTTGTTCTGATAGGGCTATTCTGTGCCTTTGAGGCTTGGATTGGTTGGTGCGCCGTCCGGGCCTGCGGCGTTAAAACGCCATTATAAACTTCGTCCCGATCCAGACAAAACCGGTCCTCAGCGGCGTCTGATTAATGAGATTAGCATAAATTTTATCGGAAATCTTGAATCCGACTGGCTGGGTTGCTGCATCTCATAGACAAAAGGAGACACAATTATGAAAACAATCTCTACTAATCCGGAAGCATTCGAATCTACCTATGCGCTTCTCGTGCGCTCGGAGGAAAAACAACGCGTTGAAACCCTGATCTACACGCTCCTCATCGTCAGTACCATCTTTGCGGTCCTGCAATTTGGGCGTCAAGCCGCGATGATGCCGTCGAGCATCGCGCACGTGTCGACGACCGTCTCTGGTACCGTGTAACGGCGCCTGACTAAAGGAAGTCCCGAGCTTCAGCGTCTCAGCGCTATGCTGAACGAGACAATGACCGTGAACGCGACGAGCAGGCCGCGCTGTCCGCGATCAAATCCTTTCAGCTTTACTGATTCTCAGCGACCAGTCGTGTCCCATTTTTTTCAAACAAAGATCCTTTTAAACTCGACGGTAAATTTCCAATTGACGGCTTCAACGCGTCGAGTTTCTAAAGGCAGGGGGTAAGTAAATCGGAAAAACTGGCATGTGGAGATCAGTTTCGGTGAATCGAGCTGATCTCTGACATCTGATCGCTGAACTCAATTCGGTCGGGCGCCGTCTTACCGGTGATTCAATCTTTCGATCAAGGCCTGAGCCACTCGGAAGAGCGAATCACACGAAATAGGGCCAGACCACGACTGAGCAACCGTGTTGGCCGCCACAATCGCTAAGTCAAGCACGCGAAACCTCTCCCTAATCCGAATACTATAGATGTATGAACATTGTTGATCACCCCGCGACGGGTTCCTTCGGGAAGGGAAGGGCAACCAGACGGGTGAGACCGATTCTTTCGGTTCTTCTCCTCTGTATTGCCTGCGGAGCAGGGGGATGTGCCGATTACTATGGCGCATACCCGGCCTACGGGTCCGGCTACGGCTACGGCGCAGGTTACTCGGGATATGGTCCCGGCTACGGGTACGGCTATCCCGGCTATGGCTACCCAGGCTCCGTCTCAGTGGAGATTGGCGATCGGCCATACTATACGCGTGGCGCTGGTTATTACGTAGGCCGTGCCTATTATGTTTGGAGGCCGGGACATTGGATATGGCGGCATGGGCGTAAAGTTTGGATTCACGGTCAGTACGTGCTAAGGCGATAATAGAAGCTGGCGTATCCAGGTGCGCCGCCTGCGCGTGGTTCTTGGGGCCGGAATGGCACTTGCGGCTATCGCGACTGCGAAGTTAACGAAGAAGGTAAGCGAGCGGCGACGCTATGTGTCACGATGTTCGTTTAGCCAGTCAACAACAGCTTCACAACTTTGGGATCGAACGGAGCTTCCTCGCCATGAAAGGCGTCGGTGAAACTCAGGTAATGCTGAAAGGTGTGTCCCATCTCGGGAACTTCGACAAAACGCTCCTCCCGGGCGGTTCGCGTTCACATACTGCGCGATTAATTCGTGATCTTCACGGGTCATGATCCAGTCGAACTGGCCGTGCAAGATGAGAGCCGGCACTTTTACCCGCGCCCAGGCAGCGGCGAGATTCAGCTTTTGTAACTGCAGATAGAATGCGAGCGGACGCCCATAGAGATGAGCATGGTCTTTTCCTTCAGGCCAAAGTTCAGCAAGCTCGGCCTTGTCTCGTAGAATGACGTCGATGGCTTTGTTCTTGATCAGCCAGTCATGATAATGAGTAGCGGCGAGCTTCATTCGATCGTTTACTTCTCCCGGCGATTTGCCCATTAAAGCAAAGCGGCGCCGCTCAATCTCGAGCATATGCTCGAACCATGTCTTTACCCAGCCGCGGACCACGATGTAACCGCCTACCTGGCTTTGTTCGGTGTCCGCTTCCGGAACCAGTGGCGCGAATCCACCACCGTTGCTGATTCCCAGGATATAGGTCTTACTTGGATCTATGAAGTCGTATTTCCTCAGCGACCGAAACGCCGCGCGATAGCCTGCAAGTTCAGATTCAAAATCGTTTTCGGCGCAACCACCTTCGCTGTCGCCGACGCCTTCTTTATCCACCCGGAATAAACAAAAGTCGCGTAGCTGCGCGAGCTCTCGAAATGCCAGACCCGCCGTATCCTTTGTCCCTTCCGGCGCTTCAACCGAATCGCAGCTAAGCCAGCCAGCTACAAAGATCGCCGGCAATTTCCCCGTCGCGTCATGCGGCTTGGTGATGATGGTTCTTAGTCGCTTGCCGTCTGGCGCAGTAACGAAGTCATAAATAACGTCGACGTCTGAGTAGCTCTCGCGCGGCATTTTTGTTTTCCGTGGAAGCTCATCAGCCGACACGGTAAGCGCAATACCTGTCAGGCAAGCGATGAACAAAGATAGCTGTCGTGCGCCAGTCATTGCTCCGGACATTTGCTTACCTGTGAAGGAGTGAACGGACATCGTCCCAAAACATCCAGTGGCCATTCAGATAGTGAGCACCGTGTTTCGAATAAAAACATTCGGTACGGATTTCCCGATGCGATCCCGACGCACAATTTATAGGCCCTTTTCTCAATAAGGTGAGTTCAACGATTACCGCTTGTGAGCAGAGCCCTCTACATACATTTTGAACTTATCTGGAGTACTAGGCGGAGCTATTTCGAATTTGATGCCGAGCGTGTCATCCGGATTCTTAACGTACGTCAAGCGAAAGCTGGGTTGTGAAGGCGCTGGGTCACTGACGAACGTTAAGGTTCGGCCATCTGGGGTAAAGCTGGCGGTATAGCGAATTACATGGCCCTCGTTGTCAAAATAATCAGCGCGAAATGTATGAGCTGCTTCGTCAGCATAAACCACCATCAGATCATCATGTGAAAACGCGGGCCGCCCTTCTGCAGACGGATAATCCGTATGACTCTTCCGCACGAGCACTTTGTTCTGCAGATCGAACGCAAAAGAGAAGCTTCCCTCGCCCTCGCCCGGGCTTCCCTTTCCGGCGGCTTGCCACTCTCCCACAAGCGGGCGCCACTGATCCCACGAGGTCGCAGCCGGTTGGGCAATCGCTGAAGTTTGCCCAAAGACGAATACACTTCCGATAATTGCGATTAGGAACTTCCAGTTCATTTTCATATTTAGGTATTCGTCAACATTTCCTCCTAACAGTCAAAATTGTTTCGATCCAACGAGACGGAGATAAGCCACGGGGTGGGGTGAGTGGCAACGTTGTTCGCGTTCATTCGCTCCGGGGCCGTTGGCTCATCGATTGGCTAGATTTCTTCATGTTCGTCACGGGACTCGTTAGGTGCGGCGACTCCCTTCACAATGAGCCACGGGGCAAACATCAATTCGAAGATAAGCGAAGGCAGCCATATATAGAAGGCCATCGTGCCCTTACAATCTGGAGTGGTTCCAGCGGGATCGCTATGACTAAGAGCACTGAGGAAAGCACGCCGAAGTATGCAAGCAGCCCCGGAACACTGCGGGCTCGCGCCAAGACATAATAATAGAGTGCGCTGCCTACGCCGAACACCGGCGCGCTAACAATCACGCTCCAGCCTTGGAGTCTTAACAAAGAGCTACCGAGTGCGTTTGAGGCTGCCGCCTCCGAACCAGTTGCGGTGGAAGCCTGCGGTGCGACCGACAGCAGTGCGAGCATCGCGGTAGCCGGAACGGCGTTGAGCATCCCCTCAACAACACGACACGTCAGCGCGAGCAGTGCAAGGCCAGCATCTTCATCCCGCGTAAGCGCGTATAGCGCAACCGCCAGGATCAGTGCCGCGAAGATAGTGAGCAGTGTAAGTATAAAGCATAGGCCCATCTGCGGACGGTGTGCCGCAATGTTTGCCAACTTTGCGGCAATTCCGTCACCCTTCGTTATTCGGGCGAAGAGATTTGTGCCAACGATGCTGGCCGAAATGTAGAAGAGAAACGTAAAGCCGCCTAGCCGTGCGACAGTTGTGCGAGCCATTTTGCCTTGTTCCTGAACCGTTACACCCGCGTTTTTGCCGCGGTTCGCCCTTGCGCTGCCTTCATCCAGCAGGTGCTTCTGGATCACGGATTCTCCAGCCCATAAACAACAGCCAGAGCATGAAAACAAGTTCGCCGAAAGTCCCAATAAAGATCCAACCAATATTGGCAGTCGGCCAAAAGTAAGGCCGCAGCTCGATAGCCATCAAGCAAAGTGCGTCCACGGCTATGATAAGGCCGAGAATTTTCGGTACGTAACCGGAGCGATAAACCAGCACGGCAATGAGAAAGAGATGGAGGGCAAAAATCACCAGACCCATTGTCCAGACATAACGAAACGAATGCAGCAGGAGGTCAATCTGTGCGTGGGACGCCGCGGAACCAAAGGCGTTCACGTAGTCTGGCGTAATTATCATGCGATACGCAGTCACCAGATTGAACAGGCCGACCAGAGCGACCGTCGTGTAGACCAATCTAAACCACGCGGCGAGCAATGAGACGGCACGGTTTACTGGCGCAAGCAGGATAAACAGGCCCACGGCAGCTATGATATCCCCGATGAAGTTGATCAGATAACCGAAAATTGCTGCAAGGAAGAGGCCGTGATGCGACCCGATATTTGCCACGGTTTGTTCGATGTGGCCTCGAATAACCAACTGCGGATAAATGAAAAACTCGATGAAGAAAACTGGCGTGGTGAGCAAATAGCCGAAGCCAGCTAGCAATGCCGCTTGCCGCAGCGTCAATCCCTCTCTGTTTACCATAATATCTCGACTCTGATTGTGTTAGTCGGAAGCGAGACAGCGATTTCGTTCATCTAACATAGTATTCGGCGGAAAAATTCCATATAACCCTGGTTCGGCATCACTCCGTTTGCGGAAGGGACCCAAAAATCTTAACGCGGCTTCTCATCCAGCTTCTGGAGTGTCCGCTCGGCACTGCGACGAATCTCACCACGCCGCTGCTCGGTATCGGACCAGGATGACAGTGGTGCTGCATGAGAATCCAGAAGCGCCAATGCCTTCTCGGCATATTGCCGGGCAAGCTCTTTTTGTCCATCGGCCAAATAAGCATCTGCAAGATTGTAATGTGCGTCGGCAGAATCGGGATAAGCCAGCAGGTTGAGCTTGAAGATCTCGATCGCCGTCTTCGCATCGCCTTCGCGCAAATGGCCCGAGGCTAGGATGTCGACCGTAATTTCCGGGAACAACTGCACCTGGGGATCTTTTCGGCGGGCTTCCATCAGTTGCTGCGTGACTTGGGCGACGCCGCCGGGCATCTCGATTTGATTGAGGATCGCCGCGGATGCTACGGTATCGGCCGGCGCGTGTCCCGGCGTTTTGATCAGCGTGGTCACAAACCAGTCCACGATGATGCCGGGAAGTTCCGGATGAGGTTTGAACAAGTCGGTCCCGTGACCGCCGTTGGCGGGAACTTTGCCGATATCGAAGGGTTCATACCAAAGCCAGGGCGCTTCGTGCGACGCGGAGTAGTGCACGAATTTCCTGCTTGGGCTTGAGGCAGTGATGTAGAGCAATTCCATCCCTTCCACGATGGGAGGATATTCGTCGTCGTCGGCCACGACGAACAGCTCTGGCAGTTGCGACGCCTGCCGCAGGAAGTCGAGACCTTCGCGAAGGGTCTCGCCGGAAAGCAAGACCAGCGACTTCACCTCGGCGGAATGGCGGCGTGCCGTTTCGACGGAATTTTCAACGCCGATTACGCCTGCGCCTCCGATGCCTATTACATCGCGCTTTACTCCCGGCTGAGAGATCAAGTATTGAAACGCCGCGTCAAGGTCGAGAGGCCATTGCTTCTTTCTTGCCTCGCCGCGGCCTTCTTGCCCACCGCTTTCGCCATGCCCGCGAACATCCACGGTCAACGTGTTGATTCCCGCCGCCGCGAGCTGGCGGGCGACCATATCCCACTCCTTACGCGTCCGGTTGCTCTGATGATACAACAAAACAGCAGGACCGGGTTTCGCTGCAGGAAAATAGGTGCCTTTCAAAACTGTGCCGTCGTACGACTTGAGATCTACTGCGCGGCCGCTGCTAGTTCTGTCCTTTCCAAACGCGATAACAGCAAAGATGAGTGCCGCCAAAAAAAGTGAGATCTGCATTTGTTTCATTGCAAATGATTCTCCTTATTGAGTCGTTTCTGTCACTCGCATGGTTGAGACATTGGAGCAGCCGCTTGCTTGTCCTCATTAAAGCCAATCACGCGAGCGAACTTCCAAGAGCCGTCTGTCTGTCGCTTCATAACTCTCAACACCTTTCCTCGCATCGGCTTTGGATTGGACGAATCCTTGTAGGAGAAATAGCCCCATTCGAATGCCCAATCACCGACAATCTGGACGTCTTTTATTTCTGATTTGTAGCAAAGCGTCTTTGGTCTATCCGCTTTGGATTCCCACCGCTTATCGTTCGCGTAAATCTCTGGTTTGCCGACTTCCGCGGCCCGGCCGGGTTCAATGCGAACCGCTTCGCTGTCCCACAACTTGGCTAACTCATCAGCTTTATCAGACAAAGTTGCTTCGACATCCAACTGATGTAGCTGCTCGATTCCGATCCGCGTTTGCTCGGCCGAATTATTTTGGTAGGCGAGTGCTGCAATTGCAGCACTGGCGGCTAGTGAACCAACTATAGCCATAGTCTTTCCAGGTATCTGTTTCATTCAAGTGACTCCTCTCAATTCAATTGAACATAATACCGCTTATTTCTGTGACAGTGATTTCTTACTTTGGTCGTAGACCTCGCGGATGGCGTTGATCACGGTCTGCGGCTCATCGAACTGGATATATTCCGAGCTATTGCGGGCGAAGATCTGTTTAGCGTTCGAAGACAGACCGAGCCATCGCGCCTGGGCCAGCGTGGTCTCCTGCTCATATTTGAGGTGCTCCGGCGTGTCCGGAGGCTTTCGCTCCAAGTGGCCGACACCGTGGTTTCCGGAAGTGAGCACGCGGATGGGCCGGGAGCCGAATGACCGGCGGTGTTGTTGCAGATAGGCTTCGTCCGACGGTGTCTCTTCCATTTCCGAAAGAAACGCGTCATACATGGCAACCTTGGTTTGCGCGATCTCCAGCAGCTTGGCGTTTAATTCTGGAGACCACGCTGTCTCCGGCAGACCCCGAAAAAACTGCTGAGCACAGGTCCGTTGCGGCTGGCCAGGACGTGACGGTAGCGCCGGCAACGGCTTGTGGTCGGCAATTGCGTTACGACAATCGCGCAACTGAGAAATGATCCCCGCATGTCCTCGATGTGTCTCTTCCTGCATCTCCTTCGGTTCGAGATCGTCGGGATCGGCGTCAACCAGTACCAGTCCCGCAACTTCGCCCATGTACAAGTCCGCAAACGTGCGTACGTTGTCGCCGCCGAAGGCGCTTCCCACCAGAATGTAGGGCCCGGGGATGCCGGCGTTGTGCAGCGCACTGTGCAGTTCCTCGGCGATGCGCACGCTGGTGCGCGGCATCGGGCCGGCATCACTGAATCCCACGCCGGCCCGGTCATAGCTGCAGGCGCGCGTGAATTTGGCGACCTCTGGCTGCACCTTCGACCACGCTGGCGCCCAGTCTTCCCATCCGGAATCGAAGACGACGGTGGGCGAGCCGCTCCCCATGCAGTAGAGATTCAATCGAGTGCCATCCTCCGCCGAAACTAACTGTCCGGGACGTGCATAGACTGCGTCTCCAGCAGTGGGGCTCGCGTCCGCGGCGCTTTTTGTGTCCTGTCCGAATCCGGTCACAGCAAAGATGAGGCCTGCTGACAAAAGGAAGATTGCTATTTGTTTCATTTGAGTGATTCGTGGCTTTGTTTGAAAGCGGTGCGCGAAATGATGTTTGCCTAACGAGATACGCGTGATGAATTGATCGAGACCGCTGACTGGTTCCCGAACCGCCACACGCTGAAGGAAATCGGGAGCCCGACGGTAATCATGTGTACACCAATGCCGAGAAGCAGGTCGTGAAGTTTGTAAGGACCACGCGCCTGCAGAGCCGAGAGCGGCAAAACGATTAGCGTCATTACTTGATCGATTGCGGCGCCGTAGAACAAGCCACAGATCAACCAATGCTCTTTCAAAAAAGCCAGCCAGCGGCTCGCCACGTAGTAAACAGTTGCCGCTGACGTCGCGATAAAAAAATGCAGGAAAATACCGAGCGCATAAACGGCAACACCGCCTGCATGAGCCGCTGGGCGGCCGATTAACCCTGCGGCGATGCCTAAAGGGACTCTTGTTCCAAATAAAACCAAAGCCTGCGCGAGATCGATCAGGCCTGCGCTCAAACCGCCAATTGCGATCGCAAGAAAAGCATTTCGTTTCATATTTAGCGTGCGCCATCCTCGTTCTTGATTACTTCGCCGTTCTTCATTACGAATCGAACTCGCTCCAGCTCGGTAATGTCGGCGATTGGATCTCCAGCAACGGCTACGAGATCAGCAAATTTCCCGGGTTCAACCGCGCCCACCTTGTCCTGCCAGCCCAACATTTCCGCGGCATTCGTGGTGATGGCACGAATCACGTCGAGGGAGGGCATCCCGGCTTTATGCAAAGTCGGAAATCTTGATATCGACGCCTCGCCGCGTGTTTTTCCGGGGTAGAACCAGCCCATGTCGGATCCCGCCGCAAACTTCACGCCCGACTTCATCACCCGCTGAACCAAGCTGTCGTACACCCGATCCCTGCTCTCATCGGACGCGTCTGGAAATTCCGCTCCCTTCAAAAGCTGCTGCGCCAGATCGTTGTACCGCTGCCGGGTGCGCTCATCGGAACCTCGACGCTCAGGTCGCAGCTTTAGAGACATCGCAATAGTTCCATCGAAAATTTTTGTAAAAAAGTCGCCATAGGAAGTGGGTGTGAAGTCGAAAAAGATGCCTTTGTCGTGCATCTGCTTGAGTTGCGCGTCGGTTGCCTCGTTGCCATGCTCGATGGAATCTGCGCCGGCATCGATCGAGGTCTGTATGCTGGTCTTGTCGACGGCATGGACGGCGACCTTGAGGTGCTTGCGGTGCGCTTCTTCAATAACCGCCCCAAGTTCAGGAACCGTGAGATTTTCATCAGCCGCAACCTTGATCACGTCGACGTTTTGGAACTCGTTCTGCCGGACTGCCTGACGCGCGCGGTCTGTTCCGTCAATTAGTAAGAACTCCTGCTCAAGGATCGCGTCGGCCAGAGCGGGATTGAGGTTCTGAACGTAGTCACTTCGCGTGATGAGCTTGCGTCCAGAAGCCAGGATCCTTGGGCCAACGACGCGGCCGGCGTTGATCGCATCACGCAATTCAGTATCACCATCAATGCCAGAGTGACCAAGATTTCGAACGGTCGTAATGCCACTCTCCAGATCCTCCCGAGCCGCCTGCGCGCCCATCAATACTCGTTTGCTTGGCGATTCGACAATCGCCAGCAAGAGCCCCGGCAGAAAGGCGCCGTTATAGTGACGCGCCCACTCGACTTCCGCTGGGCCGATCG
>Ga0209376_1000812_pt1 | contig 33390 bp, 33 predicted proteins | sample GraSoiAngelo_134_FD_185891 | JGI IMG/M metagenome (GOLD analysis project Ga0209376, IMG submission 185891) | Grasslands soil microbial communities from the Angelo Coastal Reserve, California, USA - 14_0929_05_30cm (SPAdes) (version 2) | ecosystem: Environmental > Terrestrial > Soil > Grasslands ...
CGGGTGCCAGTCGAGGAACCGGTCCTTGGGCCAGACACTGAACGAGATCTGCGTCGTCTGAAGTCCCTTGAGCCAGTCAGCCTTCTGCTCGATGTCGATCGGCTCGACGTGCGACTGGCCATCGGGGCCCGTGTACAGCCGCCAGGTCTTCTTCATCGCGAGCGTCCTCCCAGCTCGAAGCCGTAGAGCCGCGCGGCGTTCTCGCAGACGATCTTGCGTCGCACGTCGGCGGGGAGGTGCCCCATCTCGCGCTGCACGTACTCGCGCGAATCCGGCCAGACGCCGTCGGGGTGCGGGAAGTCCGAGCCCCACATGATGCGGTCGGCGCCCAGCTCGTCGAGGAGCTTGATGCCGATGGGATCCGTCTGGTAGGTCGCCCAGCACTGGCGCTTCCAGTACTCGCTGGGCGGCATCGTGAGCGAGAGGTCTCTGAACTGATCCTCCCACTCGGCGTCCATGCGCCAGAGGATGTACGGGATCCAGCCGATCCCCGACTCGCCGAGGACGAGACGCAGCCCGCGATAACGCTCGAGCGCGCCCGAGAAGATCACGGAGGCCAGGATGTTCGCCATGTTCACCTGGAACTGCGTGATGCTGGTGGCGAACGCCGCGCGGGCGACGGGAAGCTCGACGGCGGGCGCGTCGGGCAGCGCGGCGCGCGACGGATCGCTGCCGACGAACACGATCTTCCGGATGTGGTCGGGCACGTAGCCGCCCACGGTGTGGAAGTGCAGCGGCAGCCCCGAGGCGTTGACGACCTCCCAGAGCGGATTCCAGTACGGGTCCCACAGCGGCTTCAGATCGGGCGAGTTGGCGATGTCGAGGCCGCGCAGCGCCCCGCGCTTGGCCACGCGCTCGATCTCGGTGATGGCGGCCTCGAGCGGGTTGTTCGGGATCGAGGCGAGGCCCGCGTAGCGCTCGGGATGCGTCGAGCAGAAGTCGGCGAGCCACTCGTTGTAGATGCGCATGACCTCGACCGTCGCGTCCGGATCGTTCATGCGCCCGGTGGCGCCGAGGATGCCGTAGAGCACCTCGGCCTGCACGCCGTCGCGGTCCTGGTCCTTGATCCGCAGATCGGGATCGCTGAGCCGGCGGATGCCCTTCTTGCCGTCCTCGTACAGCCCGGTGGCCGCCATGCGGTCGGCGCGGTGGATGCGGCCCGGGACGTACTCGCGTCCCGCGGAGCCCATGCCGTTGACGAGGCCGAGGTTCGCGCCCTTCTTCGTCAGCCAACGCTTGCCCTTCGGCCCGTCCTCCACGTACGGCATGCGGTCGCGCATCTCGGCCGACGCCTGCGTGACGAAGAGGTCGGTGGGCAGCCAGCAGAGGTCGAGGTGGCAGTCGGCGGAGATCATCTCGTAACGCATGGGCCCTCCACGGGGGCTACTCATACACCCTCTCCTAGAGTCCGCGCCAGTACCGCCGGCCCTCCAGGCGCACGATCCGGCCGAAGCCGGGCGCCTGGAAGTGTCCGGCCGCCACCACGATCCGCTCGTGCTCCAGCCGGTCCAGCAGCGCGCGCCGCGTCTTGCGCGTGAGCTCGGGATCCATGTCGGCGCGCGAGACCCAGTCCGGCTCCTGCAATTGCACCGGGCTGTGGGCGGCGTCGCCCAGCACGAGCGCGCGCTCGCCGCGCGAGGTGACGAGGATCGACATGTGGCCCGGCGTGTGGCCGGGCGTCGGCACCGCCGTCAGTGTGCGCGTGAGGCTCGACTCGCCCGGCATGAACTCGACGAGCCCGAGGTCCGCGAGCGGCCACACGCACGTCGGCGCGTTGGGAAAGCGTGTGGGCTGCACGTCGGGCGAGTGGCACGCGTCCCAGTCCTTCGTGCTGACCCAGTAGCGCGCCCTCGGGAACGTCGGCACCCAGCGGCCGCCGGCGTCGGTGAGGTTCCAGCCGACGTGGTCGCGATGCAGATGCGTCATCACGACCATGTCCACCTCGTCCGGGCGCACGCCGTTGGCCGCGAAGTCGCGCAGCAGCTCGCCCCACGGCACGTCGGGCGTGTCCTTGGGCCGTGGGCCGAGCCCCGTGTCCACGAGGATCGTGCGCCCGTCGGCGCGGATCAGGTAGGAGCCGAGGTTGAAGCGGACCTTGTGCGCCTCGGTCAGGTGGGCGCCGTACGGCTGCCACTCGTCCTCGGGGATCGTCGGGAAGAAGTTGCAGAGGTCGAACTCGAGCGAGCCGTCGGAGAGCGCCAGGATCTCGACGTCGCCGACGCGGATCACGTTGTCGGGCATGGTGGCCCGGAAGCGTACCACACGCTGTTACACTACCGGCGGACCCGCCGGTCCCCCAGTGGAGGAGAGGTCATGTCGAAGCCGATCGCGCTCGTGCTCGCCGCGCTGCTGGGCGGCCTCGCCGCCGTCCCGTCCGCGCTGGCGCAGACCACCACGCTCACGATGTCCTCCTGGGTGTCGCCGCAGCACCATCTCACCGCCAACGTGCTGGTGGGGTGGGCCAACGAGGTCGAGAAGGCCACCAACGGCCGCGTGAAATTCACGATGCTCCCGAAGCACCCCTCCGCGCCGCCCGGCACCTTCGACGCCGTGCGCGACGGGCTCGTCGATCTCTCCTACGTCACCGCGTCCTACACGCCGGCGCGCCACATCCTGCCGCTCATGGCGGAGCTGCCGGGCAGTGGCGACACCTCGCTCGTCAACTCCGTCGCGTACTCGCGCATCTACTGGAAGCACTTCCACAAGGTCGGTGAGTACAAGGGCGTGAAGCTGCTCGGCGTGTTCACGCACGGCCCCGGGCAGATGTTCACGAAGAGGCCGGTGCGGTCCATCGCCGACGTGCAGGGCCTCAAGATCCGCACGGGCGGCGGCGTGGCCGAGCAGGTGGCCAAGGCGCTGGGCGCCTCGGCGTTCGTGAAGCCGGCCCCGGAGTCGTACGAGCTGCTGTCGAGCGGCGTCGCCGATGGCGTGTTCTTCCCGCTGGAGTCGATCATCTCCTTCAAGCTCGACACCGTGCTCGAGCAGGCGACGCTGTTCCCGGGCGGCATGTACTCCTCGTCGTTCGGCTTCTTCATGAACGAGGACAAGTGGAACAAGCTCCCCAGGCAGGACCAGGAGGCGATCGAGAAGATCTCGGGCGAGCACATCGCGCGGCTGGCCGGCAAGTCCTGGGACGACGCCGACGCCAAAGGCATGGAGGCGCTGAAGAAGTCCGGCGTGAAGATCGTCAACGCGGATCCCGAGCTCGTCGCCGAGGTCCGGAAGCGCTCCGCGCCGATCATCGAGGACTGGATCGCGAAGGCCAGGGCCAAGGGCGTGGACGCCGCGAAGATCCTCGCGGAGTTTCGCGAGGAGCTGAAGAAGGTCGCCGCGGGCAAGTGACGGTCCCCGTCGGCCTCAACGTCTGGTCGCGTCTCGTCGAGGCGACGTTTCCCTACTTCGACCGGACGGTGGGGCCGTTCGACTCGCTGTGGCTGCCGGATCACGTCCAGTACGACGGTCACAAGGTGGCCGAGGGCTGGACGCTGCTCACGTGGGCGCTCGCGCGCTATCCGGACAAGAAGGCCGGCCACGAGGTCCTCTGCAACAGCTTCCGCAACCCCGCGCACACCGCGAAGATGGTCGCCACCGCGCAGGCGCTCTCCGGCGGGCGGGCGATCCTCGGGATCGGCGCCGGCTGGAACAAGGAGGAATATCTCGCCTACGGCTGGCCGTTTCCGCCCACGCCGGTGCGCATCGCCCAGCTCGAGGAGGCCATCGAGCTGATCCGTCGCATGTGGACCGACGCGCCGGCGTCGTACCAGGGCGCGCACTACCGGATCGCGAACGCCCACTGCGAGCCGCGGCCGGACCCGATTCCGCCGATCATGCTCGGCGGCCACGGTGAGAAATATCTGCTGCGCGCCGTCGCGCGGCACGCCGACTGGTGGAACTACGGCTTCCGCGAGCACGATCTCTACACGCACAAGCAGGAAGTGCTCAAGGCGCACTGTCGCGAGGCGAAGCGCGACTACGACGCGATCGTTCAGGTCGTCCGCGTCGGCATCCTGGTCGCCGAGACCGAGCGTGACGTCGAGCGGCTCAAGACGGCGCCGCACATCCGGCCGATGGCCGACATCAGCCTGGCCGGCACGCCGGCGCAGGTGACCGAGACGCTCCAGCGCATCGTCCGCCGGGGCGCGCATCGGCTCACCGTGAACTTCGCCGACGCGCCCCGGCCCGACGGGACCCTGCTCTTCTCGCAGACGGTCCTTCCGTGGCTCTAGCCGAGCAGACGTGGAAGCGCCGCGCCGACGCGCTGCTCGGCGTCGCCGCCTCCGCGATCCTCCTGGCCATGATGCTGCTGACCGTGGTGGACGTGGTCGCGCGCTACGTCTTCAGCCGTCCCGTGCGCGGCGCCTTCGAGATCACCGAGCTGATGCTGGTCGTGCTGATCTTCGCCGGGCTGCCCCTCGTGTCGTTCTCCGACGAGCACGCGGTCATGGACTTCATCGACCGCGTCCTGGGCCCTCGCACGCAGCGCGCGCTCGGGCGCGCCGTGCAGGCGACGAGCGCGGCGTTCATGTTCTTGATGGCGTGGCTCACCTGGCTCAAGGCCGACCGCATCTGGGCCTATCGCGACGCCACCGACGTGCTCCGTGTCGTGTACGGCCCGTTCGTCTACTTCATGGCGGGCACCCTCGCGCTCGCCGGCGTCATCCACCTCTACAAGGTCGTGGAGCGCCGGTGATCGAGGGGCTCGTCGGCCTCACCGTGATGATGCTGCTCTGCTGCCTGCGCGTGCCCATCTCGTTCGCCATGGCCATCGTCGGCATCGCCGGCTACGCCTACATGCGCGACTGGAACTGGACGGTCGCCTTCGCGATGACGCAGACGAAGCTCTACGAGACGGGTCGGAACTACACGCTCTCGGTCGTCCCGCTCTTCATCCTGATGGGCAACTTCGTCACGCGCGCCGGGATGTCGCAGGAGCTGTTCCGCGCCGCCTACGCGTTCATCGGCCACCTGCGCGGGGGGCTGGCCATGGCCACCATCTGGGCGTCGGCCGGCTTCGGCGGGATCTGCGGCTCGTCCATCGCCACCGCGGCGACCTTCGCGAAGGTCGCGTACCCGTCGATGAAGAAGTTCGGCTACTCCGACCGCCTCGCCGCCGGCGTGGTGGCGGGAGGCGGCACGCTGGGCATCATGATCCCTCCGTCGACCATCATGGTCATCTACGGGATCTTCACCGAGACCAACATCGGCAAGCTGTTCGCCGCCGGCATCCTTCCGGGGATCGTGGGCGCCATCTTGCTGTGCGGCGCCGTGCAGTACATGACGTGGCGCGATCCGGGCTCCGGCCCGCCGGGCGGGCGCTCCGCCTGGCGCGAGCGCTTCCTGGCGCTGAAGGACGTGTGGGCGGTGGCCGTGCTCTTCTTCTTCGTCATGGGCGGGATCTACGTCGGCTTCTTCACGGCCACCGAGGGCGCGGCCATGGGCGCCTTCGGGGCCATGATCTTCGCGCTGTGGCGCCGCGCGCTCACGTGGCGGACGCTCTACGCGGCCTTGTTGGAGTCCGCGCGCACGACGTCGATGCTGTTCATGATCCTGATCGGCGCGCTGATCTTCGCGGAGTTCGTCAACATCACGACGATGCCGGCGGACCTCAGGGCGTGGGTCACGCACTTCAACGTGAGCCCCACCGTGGTGGTGGCGGCGATTTGCGCGGTGTACGTCGTGCTCGGAACGGCCATGGAAGAGCTGTCGATGATCCTGCTCACCATCCCGGTGTTCTTCCCGGTCATCGTGCACCTGGGCTTCGATCCGATCTGGTTCGGCATCATCATCGTGTGCGTGGTCGAGATCGGCCTCATCAGCCCGCCGGTGGGCATGAACATGTTCGTGCTCCGCACGCTGATCCCCGAGGTGAGCACGGCGACCATCTTCAGCGGCGTGCTGCCGTTCATGTGGGCCGACGTCCTGCGCCTGGCCATCCTCGTCGCGTTTCCGTGGCTCTCGCTCTGGCTCCCGAGCATGATGCGATGAAGGGCGGCCGCCTCGACCGCCTGAGCGACTGGCTGGTGGCCCTGCTCGTGGCCGAGGTCGTGGTCATCGCGTTCTTCCCCGCCTTCCGCGCCGGCTTCGTCTCCTGGGACGACGACACGTACTTCCTCAACAATCCCTACTACCGCGGCCTCGGCCCGGCGCAGCTCAGGTGGATGTTCACGGTGACCTCCGGGCACTACATGCCGCTGACGTGGCTGACGCACGGGCTCGACTACGTTCTGTGGGGGATGCGGCCGGCCGGCTATCACGTCATGAACGTGGTGCTGCACGCGCTCGCTGCCGCCGCCGCCTACGTCGTCGCGCTGCGCGTGCTGGCGGCCGCGGTGGCGCCGGAGCCGCTCGGCGCGCGGCGGCTCGCGGCGGCGGTGGCGGCGCTGCTCTTCGCCGTGCATCCGCTGCGCGTGGAGTCGGTGGCGTGGATCACCGAGCGCCGCGACGTGCTCTGCGGCCTCTTCTTCCTCCTCGCCGTCGTCTGCTACCTCCGCGCCGTCGAGGGCGACACCCGCCCGCGGCGGGGCTGGTACTGGTCGGCGGTGGCCCTGGCCGCGCTGGCGCTCCTGTCCAAGGCGATGGCGGTGACGCTGCCGCTCGTGCTCCTGCTGCTCGACGTCTATCCGTTCCGGCGTCTCGGGCCCTGGCGCTGGACGCGGCGCGACGTCTGGCTCGAGAAGATTCAATTCTTCGTGCTCAGCGCGGCGGCGGCCGTGATGGCCATCGTCGCCCAGCGCTCCGTCGGCACGCTCAGCGACCTGCGCGCACTCGGCGTCTTCGAGCGGCTCGGCCTCGCGGCGTACGGGCTCGTGTTTTACGCCGACAAGACGCTCGTTCCGTTCAGACTCGCGCCGCTCTACGAGGCGCCCTACGACTACGCCACCCTCACCGCGTGGTTCGCCGGCAGCGCCGTCGTCGTCGTCGCGGCCGCGGTCGCGCTCGTCCGCGTTCGACGACGCTGGCCGGGCGTGGTGGCGGCCGCCGCCGCGTTCGTCGTCATGCTGCTGCCCGTGCTCGGTCTCGTGCACTTCGGTCTGCACGTCGCCGCCGACCGCAACACGTACTTCGCCGGCCTGGCGCCCGCGATGCTGGCGGGCGGCGTCGTGCTGCGCGGGCTGCGCGGCGCGTCGTCGCCCGGCGCCGCGCGCGCGACGGGGGCGGTGGCCCTTGCCGTCGTCGTCGTCCTCGCCGCCCTCACGTGGCGCCAGAGCACGGTCTGGCACGACTCGCGAACGCTCTGGGACCACGCGCTTCGCGTGAGCCCATCGTCGATCGCCCACGCGAAGGTCGGCGTGCTGCTCGACGAGGAAGGCCGGACCGAGGAGGCGATCGTGCACTTCCGCGAGGCCGTGCGCCTGAATCCCGACAACGCCTATGCCCACAACAACTGGGGCATCGCGCTCGGGAGCGTCTGGCGCTTCGACGAGGCGATCGCCCACTTCGAGGCGGCGCTGGGGGTCAAGCCGACGTACGCCGAGGCGCAGCAGAACCTGGCGCTGACCCGTCTGCGCCTCACGAACCCGCTCGGCTACCTCGAAGCACAGCGCGCCAAGCGCGAGAGCCTCGTGCGCGGGAGGGCGCAATGATCCGAGGCGCGCCGACGCTCGCCACCCTGCTCCTGCTGCTGTCCGCCGCCGCGGCCGCGCCCGTCGCCGCGCAGGCGCCGACGATCCGCTGGAGCATGGCCAACGAGTATCCCGCCACCTCGATCCAGGGCGAGGCCGACGCCCGCTTCGCGCGCGAGGTGAGCGAGCGCTCGGGCGGCCGCCTCCAGATCGCGCACCAGTACGACGCGGCGAGCGGCTTCAGGTCGAAGGACATGGTGGAGGCGATCGGCCGCGGGGCCGTCCTCATCGGCAATACGTACATGGGCGCGCTCGGCGGGCTGGATCCCGTGTTCCTGCTGCCGTCGCTGCCGTTTCTCGCCACGACGGCAGAGCAGGCCCGGGCGCTCGCGGAGGTCGCGCGCGCCGCGTACGAGCAGGCGCTGGCGCGGCACAATCAGAGGCTGCTGTTCCTCTCGCCGTGGCCGCCGGCCGGCCTCTGGGCGAAGGGGCCGGTGACGAGCGCCGAGGCGCTGAAGGGGCTGCGCATCCGCACGGCGGACGCCAACGGCGTGCTCGCCTTCAGGGCGGCGGGCGCCGTGCCCGTGCAGATCTCGTTCTCGGACGCGATTCCGAAGCTGAAGGCCGGTGAGCTCGACGCCGTACTCTCGTCGGGCGATGGCGGCGCGGGCGCGCGGCTGGCGGAGGTGCTGAAGCACTTCACCGCCATCGAGTACGCGGTGACGATGAGCATGGTCACGATCAACGCCGACGCGTGGCGCGCGCTCGATCCGGAATCACAGACGGCGGTGCTGGCCGCGGCGGCGGCGACCGAGGCGCGTCAGTGGGAGGTCATGAAGACGCGCGTGGCCGCGAACTACGCCCAGATGCGGGCGGCCGGCGTCGGCATCAGCACCGACCTGTCACCCGAGTACCGCCGCGCGCTGCGCGAGGCCGGCCAGGTCGCCGTCGACGACTGGCTGCAGAAGACGGGACCGGCCGGCGCGCAGATCATCGAGCGGTACCGCAAGCGTCTCGTGCGCTCGTCCGCCGATCAGTCCTCGGCCTTGGGGGCGAAGCTCGGCGTGCCGACCCAGCCGCTCTCGGAGACGTCGACGGTGACGCCGTCGGGGCCGGTGTACTTCACCTCGACGTTGCCGTAGCGCTTCTCGGCGCCGCCGCCGTGGCCGCCCACGCCGAGCGCCGCGTTGATGTCGTCGCGCCGCGGCGCGCCGGCGTCCGCGAGCCGCTCGGTGATGTCCTCGAGGCTGTCCACCTGGAAGCCGAAGTGGTGGATGCCGGACCAGTCCTTGCCGCGCTCGACGCCGGCCACCGCGTCGTTCTTGAACTTCAGGATGGCCAGGTTGAGGTCGCCGTCGGTGAGGTAGTAGCCGCTGGTGTTCGGATTGTCGATCCGGCCGACCTGCTTCATGCCGAACACGTCGACGTAGAACTTTGCCGTCGCCTCGGGATCCTGCGTGGACAGCGCGATGTGCTTGATCTTCGCCATGGCTCCTCCTCGGCGCGTGGGACTTGCCGCATAGCATACCGCGGCGGGGCCGATCGTGTAGAGTGTCCCGGCCGGACGAGGCTCCGGGGGAGGCGACGATGGGCAACTGGCGGGTGACGGCGTGCGTGTCCCTACTCCTGGTCGCGGGGCTCGCCCCTCCGGCCCCGGGCCAGACCCTCAACGTCTATACGGCGTGGCCGGAGTCGCTCTCCCAGCCGATCTTCAGGGCCTACACCGCCAAGACAGGCGTGCCGATCAACTTCATCCGGCTCTCAACGGGCGAGCTGGTCGCCCGCGCGACGGCGGAGAAGAGCAACCCGCGCGCCGACGTCATCTGGGGCGCGCCCGGCGACGGCTTCGCGGCGGCCAAGGAGGCCGGCATCCTCGAGCCGTACCGGGCGCCGACGTGGGACCGCATTCCCGCCGAGCTGAAGGACCGCGAGGCGTACTTCACCGCGGTCGCGAAGAACACGCTGGTCTTCATGTCGAACGCCAAGCTGCTCAAGGAAAAGGGCCTCAAGCCGCCGACCTCGTGGAACGACCTGCTCGACCCCGCCTACAAGGGACAGATCCAGACCGCGGACGCGCGCACGTCCGGCACCGCGCTCACGCGGATCCTGTCCATCTACTACGCCTTCGGCAAGGACGAGGACAGGGCGTTCGACTACCAGAAGAAGCTGCACGGCAACGTGCAGGTCTACACGAAGAGCGGGGGCGGCTGCACGATCCCCGCCGCGCTCGGCCAGGCCATCGTCTGCATCGCCCACATGCCCGACGCGATGGAGGCCAAGAAGAAGGGCTACGACATGGTCGTCACGTTCCCCAGGGAGGGCGTGGCCGCCGTCATCGAGGCGGTGGCGCTGGTGAAGGGCGCGAAGAACCGCGAGCTGGCCGCGAAGTTCATCGACTGGACGTTCAGCAAGGACATGCAGGACCTCCTCGACAAGAACCAGGTCTACATGCTGCCGACGCTGCCGGGCGCCACCATCGAGCCGGCCGTGCAGAGCCTCATGAAGGAGGCCAGGCTGCTGCCCGTGGATCTCGACTGGGTCGGCAAGAGCCGCAAGCGGCTCGTCGAGCGCTGGGTGAACGAGGTGATCAAGGAGTGAAGCGCGATCCGGTCATCGCCCCTGCCGTCGTGCTGATCTGGGGGGCGGTGGCCTTGTTCGTTCTCTACCCGCTGGGCCGCCTGCTCCTGCTGACCTTCTGGAACGGAGGGCCGAGCCTCGACGCCGTGCGCGGCCTGCTCGGCGACTGGACGCACCGCGCGGCGCTCGTCAACAGCCTGCTCCTCGCGGCGCTGGTGGGGATCGCGGGCACCGCGCTCGGCTTCGCGTTCGCGCTGCTGGCCGTGCGCGCCAACCTCCCGCGCTGGTTCGGGCGCGCGCTCGACGCCGTCGTGCTGCTGCCGCTGATCTCGCCGCCCTTCACCGCCGCCATCGCGCTGATCTTCGCGCTCGGGCCGCGCGGGCTGATCTCGTACCACGTGTTCGGGCTCACCAGGGTCAACATCTACGGGCTCGCGGGCACGCTGCTCTCGGAGACGCTGACCTACTTCCCGATCGCGTATCTCACGCTCAAGGCCGTTCTCGCCAACGTCGACGCGAACCTCGAGGACTCCGCGTTCAGCCTCGGGGCGCGCCGCTGGCGCGTGTTCCGGACGGTCACCTTGCCGCTCACGACGCCCGGCGTGGCCAACGCCTTCCTGCTCGTGTCGGCGGCGTCGCTCGCTGACTTCGCCACGCCGCTCATCCTGGGCGGCACGCGGTTCCCCGTGCTGCCGACGCAGGCGTTTCTGCAGATCACCGGGCTCTACGACATGCGCGGCGGCGCCGCCCTCTGCTTCCTGCTGCTGGTGCCCGCGCTCGCCGTCTTCGCCGGCCAGCGCTGGTTCACCGAGCGGCGCGGCGGCTCGTTCGTCACCGTCACCGGCAAGGTCGGCGCGGCGACGCGCGTCAAGAGCCTGTCGCCGGCGGCGGTCCTGGGCCTCGCCGTCGTGTGCGGGCTCGTCGTCGCGCTGGTGCTCGTCTGCTACCTGCTGATCTTCGCCGCCTCGATCGTGCGCGGACTCGGCGCCGACAACAGCCTCTCGCTGGCGCACTACGGCCACGTCTTCAGCGGCGGGCTCAAGGCGGTGCGCGACACCCTGATCGTCGCGGTGATCTGCATGCCGGTGGGGGGGCTCTTTGCCGTCGTCCTCGGCTTCCTCGTGTCGCGCACGCGGTTCCCCGGCCGCCGCGCGCTGGAGTTCGCCGCGATGATGAACTACGCGCTGCCGGGGACGATCGTCGGCATCGCCTACCTCGTCGCCTTCAACGATCCGCCGCTGGCGCTGACGGGCACCGCCTTCATCCTCGTCGTCTGCTACGTGTTCCGCTACAGCCTCGCGGGCACGCGCGCCACCAGCGCGGTGCTGGCTCAGATCGATCCGAGCATCGAGGAGGCGTCGGCGAGCCTCGGGGCGCGGCGCGACGTGACCTTCCGCCGCGTGGTGCTGCCGCTGATCCGGCCGGCGCTGCTGGCCGGCATGACCGTCCTCTTCATCCGCGCGATGACGGCGATCAGCGCGACGATCTTTCTCGTCTCCCTCTCCTGGTCGCTCGTCACCGTGCGCATCCTCGAGGGCATCACCAACCTCGAGCTGGGGCAGGCCTCCGCCTTCTCGATGCTCGTGATCCTGCTCGTCTACGCGGCGGTCGCCGTCGCGAGCCTCGCGATGCGGCGGCTCAACGCCGGCAGCCTCGGCCAGGCCGGCACCCTGCTGGGCGGGTAGACGGAGATGGCGACCACGGCCGAGCGCGGGCGGCGGCTCGAGCTGCAGCACGTGTCCAAGCGCTTCACGCGCGAGGGCCAGGCGGCGCTCGCCGCCGTGAACGACGTGAGCCTCACCGTGGAGCCGGGCGAGCTGCTGACGCTGCTCGGCCCCTCGGGCTGCGGCAAGACGACGACGCTCCGCATGGTGGCGGGCTTCGAGCAGCCGGATGCCGGCCGCATCTCCATCGGCGGTGACGACGTCACCGAGCTGATGGTCTATCGCCGCAGCATCGGCTTCGTCTTCCAGAACTACGCGCTGTTCCCGCACCTCACGGTCTTCGAGAACGTCGCCTACGGGCTGCGCGTGCGGCGGCTGCCGGAGGCGACGATCCGCGCGCGCGTCGGCCACGTGCTGGAGCTCGTCGGGTTGCCCGGCTACGAGCGCCGCTTTCCGAACCAGCTCTCGGGCGGCGAGCAGCAGCGCGTGGCCGTCGCGCGAGCCGTCGTCGTGGAGCCGGCCCTCCTGCTCTTCGACGAGCCGCTGTCGAACCTCGACGCCAAGCTCCGGGTCCAGATGCGCGCAGAGCTGTCGCGCCTGCAGCGCCAGCTGGCGATCACCACCGTCTACGTGACGCACGACCAGGAGGAGGCCATGGCCATCTCGGACCGCATCGCCGTGATGCACGAGGGCTCGATCGCCCAGGTCGGCACCGCGGAGGAGCTCTATCGCGCGCCGCGCTCCACCTTCGTCGCGCAGTTCATCGGCCGCGTGAACCTCGTGGAGAGCCGCGTGCTCGGCGCCATCGGTGGCCGCGTCGCCGTCGCGCTGTGGGATGCGTCGCTCAGCGTGCCGGCCGCCGACGGCTACGCGACGGGCCAGCGACTCTCGCTCCTGTTGCGCCCGGAGTCGCTGACGCTCGTGCCCGAGTCGGCGAAGGCCGCCGAGGGCGAGGTGGTCGTGCCCGGCGTCGTGCGCGCCCGGACCTTCCTGGGCGAGAAGGTCGAGTACGTCGTGGAGGCGGGCGGCGCCCTGCTCCAGGCGGTGACGTACGATCCCACGCGCCGCGGCGTCGTGGGGATCGGCGCGCGCGTCGGCGTGATGTGCGACGCGGCGGCGGTGCGGCTGCTGGCGGCCGAGCCATGATGCGGCTCCGCGCGACCCTGACCCTCGCGGCCGTCCTCGTCGCCGTCGTCGCTGGCGTCGCTCCGGCCGCGGCGCAGGCGTGTCGCGCGCCGCGCGCGCTCGTCGACACCATCGTCGGCATCAAGTACTGTGCCGATCCCACGTTCGACGCCGTCGTCGCCTCCCAGATCCAGAGAATCCGGGGTGACGTGCGCGCGGCGCGACAGGCGGGCCGCCTCGTGATCTACGCGAGCACGCCGATCAGCCCGCGGGGCGGCGGCGTCGAGAAAGTCAACGTCGAGATCGCGGCCTCGGTGAAGGCGCGGCTGGAGAAGGCCTACGGCGGCGGTGCCTGGGTCCTCGATCCCGGCGTGTACCAGTTGCCGAGCGTCGACGGCAAGGCGCCCGGCGGCGGCGACTACATGGTGATGTGGACGCGCGTGCTGGCGGGCGACGACGGCGCCGGCCGCGACTTCGACATGGCGCACTTCACGGGGCCGGGCGACATGCGCGCCTTCTTCGGCTGCGGCGCCGACGACCTCACCGGCTGCCTGGCGCGGTGGCTCGCCGGCCGCACGGCCGGAGACGCCGCCCTGCGTCGCGTCGCCGACGATGCCGAGGCGCGCCGCGCCTTCCTCCGCTACTATGCGATGCGCGCGTCCACGGCCTATTCGGCCGGCGCGCACGACGAGTGGAACATCGTCGTGCGGATCAATCGCAAGCGAACCCTGGGCGACCAGCTCGCAGTCTTCTTCGACGGCCGCGCCGTCTCGCCGGCCGCGATGGAGACGGAGATCTCCCCGGGCTACGAGGTGCGCTGATGCAGTTCAATCCGATGGATCCGGAGTTCGTCGCCGATCCCTATCCGATGTATCACCGGCTCCGCACCGAGGACCCGGTCCACCACAGCGCGCTGGGCTTCTGGGTGCTGACCCGCTACGAAGACGTGGTGGCGGCGCTGCGCGACCCGCGCCTGGCCAAGGAGGCGATCGCGTCGTTCGTGGCCGCGCGCTTCGGCGCGCCCGTGCCCGCCATGGGCCTCTCGATGCTCGATCGCGATCCGCCCGATCACACGCGGCTGCGCGGCCTGGTCAGCAAGGCGTTCACGCCGCGCGTGGTCGAGGGCCTGCGGCCGCGCATCCAGCAGATCGTCGACGGCCTCCTCGAGGGCGTCGCGGCGAAGCGATCGATGGATCTGATCGAGGAGTTCGCCTACCCGATCCCCGTCGCGGTGATCTGCGAGATGCTCGGCGTGCCCATCGAGGACCACGAGCGCTTCAAGGGCTGGAGCCTCGACATCGCGCGCGGGCTCGACCTCATCTGGCTCGGGCCCGACTCGGAGGTCGGCCGCCGCAGCGTCACCGCGCGGCAGGCGCTCGCCGAGTACTTCCGCGGGCTCATCGCCCAGCGCCGCGCGGCGCCGCGCAGCGACATGCTGTCGGGCCTGATCGCCGCCGAGGAGGCAGGCGACAAGCTCAACGAGACCGAGCTGCTCGCCACCTGCATCCTGCTGCTCATCGCCGGCCACGAGACGACCGTCAACCTGATCGGCAACGGCACGCTCGCGCTGCTGCGCCATCCCGACCAGCTCCGGCGGCTCCAGCAGGAGCCCGGGCTCATCGGCAGCGCCGTGGAGGAGCTGCTGCGCTACGACGGGCCCGTCCAGCGCACCGCGCGCATCCCGAGCGCCGACGTGACGATCGGCGGCCGGGCGATCGCCAAGGGCGAGATGGTGATGCCGTTCATCGGCGCCGCCGACCGCGACCCCGTGCAGTTCCCCGAGCCCGATCGTCTCGACATCGGCCGAACCGACAACCGCCACGTGGCCTTCGGGCTGGGCATCCACTTCTGTCTCGGCGCGCCGCTCGCGCGCATCGAGGGCCAGATCGCGATCAACACGCTTCTCAAGCGCCTGCCGAAGCTGGCGCTGGCCACCGACCGCCCGGAATATCGCCAGAGCCTCACGCTACGGGGGCTGAAGTCGCTGCCGGTGGCGTTCTGAGCGCGCGTCACGGTTAACACCTCAAAAGCGGCCCGGCCAATCCCCGCGCCAATCTAGCGCCCCGATCACGACAGCGCACGCCTACAGGTGCCACGAGTGACCGTTCCATGCAACGGGCGGGGTCGCAGTGCTGATTGTGACTATGGGGGACTCATTGCCCGTGCTGGGTTTTTGTTTCCGAGGAACCCTGACGACGATTTCTTCTAGTCGTTCAACTTGCCTTTTGCGGCGCTCAGGACGTGCGTGTTCACGCCTTGCTGACAATGCTGAGCGACGAGTTCGTCGTCCGAGAGATGCTTAAGTGGATTTCAGCACTCATCGCCCGCCGCCCCGCGGCCCCCCGGGTCCACGGTGTCGGGGAGCACTGTGTGCTCACGCCTTCACGCCGAACTGGTGGCACAGACCTCTGCATGTTCCGATCAAAGCGGAGTAGGCCATCTCAGCTTCACGGCAGGCTGACTCCGTCTGAAACGCGCGCTCGATCTGCCAAGAACCACCAGCCTTCATTTGGAACCACAACACCCACGCGCACTCGGCGTGGGCGGTCGCAGCCGTGGCGAGCAGGGAGAAGGCGAGGAGCAGTAAGGCCCTTGAGTCGAGTCGGCCCACCGGGTCAGCGAGGATTGACTTCACGAATGCGTCTAACGAAGAGTAGAAGGGTCAAGAGAATCACCACCGCGAAGATGCCCGCTTCATCCACGTCAACCTTATTGAGCATGACGAGCGCCATGAGGATAGCAACAAAGAAAAGTCTGCGTGGGTTCGAGAGACCGGCAAATCCAGGCACTCGAACAGAGTTGTGCGTCTGAGGCCCGATCACCCTAGGGCACCACTGCTCCAAGCGACGCCAGCGCCCCTTGGCCCCGAACATTGCTCGGCGCTTGTAGAAGTAGCCAAAGAAGGCCACTGTCATCAAGACAGTGGCGAGAGCCACGAAGAGTTTGTTCCGCCAATCACTCGCCACCAAAGCTATATACAGTCCGCCCCATCCTGGATAAAGGGCGACGGATGCAAGAAGGGCATACCAACTCCACGGTCTAACAATGGCCGCCGCTAGCCCTACGACCAGGTACGAACTCCTCAATACTAGGTCGAGCGGAAATCCGTACACCGCTAGCGCCGAGTTTGTGCTCATTGCTAGCGAGGTACACGCGACGTACCACCCGAACGCATAACCCTGTGGCCGATCCGCCATCGTCCCAGGACGTTCCGACCTGTTGCGCCTCGGCAACGAAGGGCCCTCGAAGTTATGGCCACAGTCGCAGCGTGTGGTTCCAGGCGGATTTATCAGTCCGCAGTGTGGGCAACTCCTGGGGGCCGTACTCATCGAGCCCTCCTCAACGTCTCCCACGCCGCCGCTGCACCGCCCGCCACGGTGTCGGCTCGAAGGCAGAGCCCGTCGCGCTCATCGCCGAATGCTCCGTCGCGCTCACGCCACCATCGCCTCTATTACGGTTGCCACTTCGGAGGCTCTGCGTCGGGCGTCATCTTGCCGTCCCTCCGCTGGTCTTGAAGGGCGTAATACATACAGGCATCCCAGTCGCGGTATTCACTCATGCTGCCGTATTGCACCCACACAAGCCCGTTCGTCTCAATTTTAGTCAACGAGACGCCTGGGAAATGATCGCACTGCTTCCACCGCTCCCACGCCAAGTCCTGAGCCCGCGTATTCTTCAGAACGCTACATCCGCTAACAATGAGCAAGGCGAGTGTCGCAGCTCGTAACATGGCGTCCCTCCGCTATGGCAGTGAATCAGTCATAACTCGGCTCCCTCGGGCGGCACGAGGGCGAAGCCAACGGCGGCACGGAGCAGCAGGTCGCGCTGATCGAGCATGGAATGAGTCTAAGGCCCGTCTCAACGTCGCGCTCGGTCTCGGCCGCCAGCGGGCGAGCGACGACCAGGCCGCCCTCGACCGGATCGAGCGGGAAGCCGAGCGTCTGAACTCGCTGATCGGTCAACTGCTCATGCTGGCCCGGATGGAGAGCGGAGTCGCCACGGTCGTGCGCGAGCCGATCGATCTCGTCGCGATCGTCCACGATGTCGTGGAGGATGCGGCGTTCGAGGCCAAGAGCCGCGGCCGGGCCGTGGAGATCACCGAGACCTGCGACGCCCGCGTGTCGGGCGATCCCGAGCTGCTGCACAGCGCCGTCGAGAACGTGGTGCGCAATGCGGTCCGCCACACGCGCGAGGGCACTGCGGTCGAGGTGAGCATGGGCCGCGCGGGAGCGGCTCGCGTGTGGATCCGGGTCCGCGACCACGGCGGCGGCGTTCCCGAGGAGGCGCTGCCGAACATCTTCCAGCCCTTCTACCGCGTCGGCGATGCCCGCGAGCGCGGCACCGGCGGCGTCGGCCTCGGCCTGACCATCGTGCATCGCACCATCCGGCTGCACGACGGCACGGTTCGCGCCGTCAACGTCCCCGGCGGCGGTGGTCTCGTGGTCGAACTGACACTGCCGGCGCTGCCCGCCTAGCCGCCGCCCCGCGTTCACACTTCTTGTCGAACTCTTAACGCCGAGGGCGATCTTTGCCCGGTACACCGGAGTGAGGAGGAACGCCCATGCGTATGAGACATCGATGCCTTCGGTTCGTAACGTTCTTGTCGGTGACGACGATGCTCGTCACGCCCGCGCTCGCGTCCGAGGAGCGCCCGGCCGCGAGTCCGGCGGCGGCCGACGACAGCGTCTGCATCTACCCGGGAGGCAGCGGCGATACTCCCGGCGTCGGTCCGCTGCCGTGCGACGCGTCCCGGCCATACATGATCGAACGGCGGGGATTCGGCAGTTCGAGGGTTCCATCCGCTTCGGAGTTCAACAACGGCCCGTTGTCGCACACCGAGGTGGGCGGCTCCGAGCCGGTCGAAGCGCCCTCGGCATCCCCGCCGGCGGCGGACGTGAACTCGAATCGGTCGATCGATATCCAGGCGCCATGACAGAGGCACGGGCGGGGGAGCGCCGTCCCCGCCCGTCCCCCCGGAAGCGAGGGGAACGCGCATGAGCCCGACGCACGCGGTCTTCACGCTCACGATGATCTCGCTCGTCGCGCTCGTCGGCGGTGTCGCGGATGCCGACGCGCCGGACGTCGACCACCGCGGCCAGGCGATCGGCACCATCCGCTCGATCGACCGTGCCGAGAACGTGGTCACGCTGGGCGACGGCCTGCGCCTTCGCGCCACCGACGCCCAGATACTCGACGAGCTGCGAGAGGGCGAGCTGGTGAAGGTGGACCCACGAGAGTGGCGGTTGGGTCATCCGGACGATCGAAGCGGCGGACGCGGACGCCGAGCCGACGGACCTGGACGGGGACTGAGCGCGTGCGGCGTACTTCCCACGGCGGCGATCGGGGTTGGTTATATGCGGTCGCGCTCCTCGGCGTCCCTGACGTCGTCCACGAGCGGCGGGTCGTCCGGAGCCCGCGCGTCGGCGACCGCGCCATCACCCCGAGGAGGGAGGTAAAAAACGAGCGGGGACGCGTGCCCCCGCCCATCCCGCCGGCGGTGTAGCATACGCTGGCCATGAAGATCACGCGCGTCGAGACGCTTGTCGTCAACCTGCCGATGGTCATCGAGGGGGCGACGCCGAAGCTGCGCGACCGCGCGGTGACCAGCATCGACGTGCTGCTGGTGCGCGTCGACACCGACGCCGGGGTCAGCGGCTGGGGCGAGTCGTTCGGCCACCGGATCTTCCACGCGACACGCGCGGCCATCGACACCGTGCTCGGCCCGATGTGCGTGGGCCGCGACCCGACGCAGATCTCCGAGATCCACGACGACCTCCAGCGCCTGCTGCACGGTGTCGGGCGCAACGGGCCGACCATCTACGCGCTCTCCGGCATCGACATCGCGCTCTGGGACATCGCCGGCAAGCTCGCGGGGCTGCCGCTCTACCGGCTGCTCGGCGGCGGTGCGCGCGCCGACCTGCCCGCGTACGCGAGCCTGCTGCGCTACGGCAAGGCGGACGCCGTCGCCTTCTACACCGAGCAGGCGCTCAAGCGCGGCTATCGCGACATCAAGCTGCACGAGATCACCGTGCCGGAGGTGAAGGCGGCGCGCGACGTCGCCGGTACCGGCGCGCGGATCATGCTCGACACGAACTGTCCGTGGACGGTCGTCGAGGCGATCGAGATGGCGCGCCGGCTGGCGCCGCTCGGCCTGCGCTGGCTGGAGGAGCCGGTGTTCCCGCCGGAGAACGTGGCCGGGCTCGCGGAGGTGCGGAACAAGGGCGGCATCCCCACCGCGGCCGGCGAGAACTACGGGACCGTCTGGGACTTCCGCCGCGCCTTCGAGGCCGGGGCCATCGACTACGCGCAGCCCAGCGTGACCAAGATCGGCGGCGTGAGCGAGCTGCGCCGGGTCACCGCGCTCGCCGAGACGTTCGGCGTCACCGTCGTGCCGCACTCGGCCTATTTCGGTCCGGGCCTCCTGGCGTCGATCCACTGCATCGCCGCGATGCCCGGCGAGACGCTGATCGAGCGCTTCTACTGCGACTTCGCGAAGAACCCGCTCGGCGACGCGATCAACCCGGTGAACGGGCGCATCGCCGTGCCGCAAGGCCCGGGGCTCGGCGTGGACCCCGATCCGCGGATGCTGTAGACACTCATGACGACCAAGCCGGCGGTGAGCCTCGTCGCCGTCGCGGGGCGGCGGCACGCGACGCTCGACCTCGCCCGGCGAATCGAGCAGGAAGGCTTCACGGGCATCTACTGCCCGAGCCCGGGCGACGGCCTGGCGCTCTGCGGGGCGCTGGCGCTCGTCACGCGCGAGATCCCGTTCGGCACCAGCATCGCGCACATCTACACGCGCCACGTGTTCGAGTGGGCGCAGACGGCGGCGGTCATCCACGAATTGTCGGGCGGCCGCTTCCGCTTCGGCGTCGGGGTGAGCCACGGTCCCGCCCACGCTCGGCTCGGCCTCAACCCGGGCAAACCGCTCGACGACGTGCGAAGGTTTGTCACGGAGCTGAAGACCTACGCGCCGCAGGTCGGCGCGCTGCCGCCGATCACGCTGGCGACGCTGCGCCGCAAGATGGTCGCGCTCGCGGGCGAGATCGCCGAGGGCGCGGTGTGGGCCAACGCCGCGCGCTCGCACATGGCGGAGTCGCTGCGCCATCTCTCGGACGCCAGGCGCAACGATCCGAGCTTCTTCGTGGGCAACATGCTTCCCACGTGCATCGACCCGGATCGCGCCGCCGCCGCGGCCGTGATGCGCAAGGCGCTCGCGCCCTACGTGAAGCTGCCGAACTACCAGAACTACTGGATCGAGGCGGGCTACGAGCGCGAGGAGATCGCGACGATGTCCGACCGCTGGCTGGGCGACGTCACGCTGTTCGGCAACGCCAAGGGGGTCCGCGACGGCGTCGAGGCCTGGCGGGCGACCGGCGTGAAGACCGTCATCCTCGTGCCCTCCTCCACGCGCGGCGGCCAGATGGTCGCCTTCGAGGAGCTGATCGCGGGTTTCAGGTGAGGTGTGTCGCCGACCGGCGCCCGCCTGGAGGGTCCAGGCGGGCCGTCGGCGTCAGCGCGAACCTAGCCCTTCTTCATCGGCACTCCGCAGCAGTTCGTGAACTTTGGCGACGTCTTTCCGCACTTCGTGCACTTGAACGGATCGGCCATCGGTCGTCACCTCCTCCCGCCACGCGCTCTGACGCACACATCGCATGGGGGGGTGAGGCGGGAGCATCTTTCGCGCCACGGCGATGAGCGGACGAACGGCATGCTCTCGGCGACTTTGGAGGCGCCTCTCGCGGATCGCCGTATCGTCCTGTCACGGGAGGCCGTGTCATGTTGAACCCGGGGGGGGCCGACATGGCCCCCCGTTTGTTCAAGCGAAGGGGGCTACGCCCCCCTCGGACTCCCCCGGCCCCCCTCGTCGCACCCCCGGCGAAGCCGTGACGCGCCTCGACGAGCTGCTAGCCCAGCTCGACCTCGCAGCTCATCGCCACGGTGCCCTCGGGGGTGACCGCCCAGCACTCGCAGCCGCGCTCGGTCGGGCGGCCGCGCAGCTCGAACGGCGCGGTGTCGAAGAGCGGCGCGCGCGCCTGCGTCGCGTAGGAGACGATCCGCCGCCCCCGGTTCGAATCGCGCGCGAAGTCCACGAGCAGCGTCGTCGTGAGCGGCCCGTGCACGACGAGGCCCGGATAGCCCTCGACGTCCATCGCCCACGCGCGGTCGTAGTGAATGCGGTGGCTGTTGAAGGTCAGCGCCGAGAAGCGGAAGAGCAGCACCGGGTCCGGCGTGACGCGCTTGCGCCACGGCACGTCGGCCGGCGCCGGCTCGCGCTTCGGCGCCTGGTTGCGCTCGCCCGCCTTCACCTCTTCGCGGAAGACCGTGCGGCGCTCGTCTTCCAGCGCGGCGGCGCCGTCGGCGCCCAGCACGCGGCTGCTCACCGTGGCGAAGACGAGCGTGCCGGTGCCGCCGCTCTTCACGGAGAGATCGGCCAGCACCGTCTCGCGCCGCACGCTCTCGCCGACGCGCAACGGCCGGAGGAAGCGCACGCGCTCGCCGGCGAACATGCGCCGGGGCAGCGGCATCGGCGGCACGACGCCGGTGTCGCGCGGGCTTCCGTCCGGCCGCAGCTCCGCCGTCGCGACGCGCGGCAGGAAGTAGAGCGCCTGCCACGCGGGCGGCAGGGGATCGCCGTCATGCAGCTCGGGCTCCGAACGGCCGAGGGCCAGCCGAAGGAGGTTGGCGGGGCCGGGAAGGAGCACGTCGGTCGCGGCCTGCTTGCGGCCGACGTGCGCCTTGAGGGCGTCGAGGTCGAGCGCGGTCGTGCTCATCGCTTCGGGCAGCTAATATTAGTCGGTGAGCGACCGGTAGATCTCGACCTCGGCCGGACCACCGGTCAGCCCTTCCTTCTCGCGGCGCTCGCGATAGGCGGCGAGGTGCGGCGCCTTGCGGTGGGCGTCGAAGGCCGCGTCGTCCTTGTACTGCTCGTAGAAGATGAAGAGGTCGGGGTCCTTCGTGGAGCGGTGCGGGCGATAGATGAGGCAGCCCGGCTCCGCCTTGCGCACGGCCGCCACCTGTTCCTTCAGCAACGCCGCCAGCGCGTCGCCCTTGCCCTTCGCGGCCCGGATCTTCGCCACCACCGTGAGCACGTCAGCCATCGTTGTCTCCTCGCTTGGGAGTGACTGCGTTACCCAGGCGGAGAGTGTACCCCCGCCCTCCTGTAGAATGCGCGTCGTGCCACGCGAGCCCCGGAAGCTCCAGGTCGTGACCGACGTGCCCGAGCGGGCGATGGTGGTGTTCGCGCATCCCGACGACGCCGAGATCGGCTCGGGCGGCGTCGTCGCCAAGTGGATCGCCGCCGGCTGCGAGGTCACGTACGTGCTGTGCACCAACGGCGATGCCGGCACCACCGAGCGCTCGCTCACCCCGGCCGCGCTCGCGGCCCAACGGGCCGAGGAGCAGCGCGCCGCCGCCGACTTCATGCGCGTCAAGCACCTGGTGATGCTCGGCTACCCCGACGGCTTCCTCGAGGACACGCGCGAGTTCCTGGGCGACGTCGTGCGCGCCATCCGGCAGTACCGGCCGCACACGGTCTTCGTGCACGACCCGTACCGCATCCGCAACTTCCAGCACCGTGATCACCGCAAGGCGGGACTGACCACGACCGACGCCGTCTATCCGTTTGCGCGCGACCACCTGCACTTCGCCGAGCAGATCACGCACGAGGGGCTGGCGCCGCACAAGGTCCGCGAGCTCTGGTACTGGGGCGCGGACGAGCCGGACGTCATCGTCGACGTCACGGAGTCGATCGACCGCCAGATCGCCGCGCTCGTGCGTCACGAGAGCCAGATGCGCGGCTTCAACGTGGCGACCGGGGAGACGATCGGCGAGCGCCTGAAGAAGGGCGCGGCCGCGCTCGCGGAGGACTACGGGTTCCAGTACGGCGCCGTGTTCCGGCGCCTGGTCGCGCGGCGGTGACGACATGAGCGCGCGCGTTGACTCGCCGACCGTCGAGCGGCGGAGCCCTGCGAAGCCGCTCCGACGGCAAATCCAATGACCGCGCGGGCCGTCGCCCTCGCCCTGGCCGCCCTCCTCGTCGCCGCGCCGGCCGCCGCGGCGCCGGACGGCGACGTGACGTGGGCGGTCCACATCTCACTGGCGCCCACGTGGTTCGATCCCGCCGAAACGCCCTCGGTCATCACGCCGTTCATGATGCTGTACGCGCTGCACGACGCGGTCGTGAAGCCGATGCCCGGCAACCCGATGGCCCCCAGCCTCGCTGAGTCGTGGACCGTGTCGAAGGACGGGCTCGCCTACGAGTTCGTGCTCCGCAAGGGCGTGAAGTTCCACAACGGCGATCCGGTCACGGCGGAGGACGTGAAGTTCTCACTCGAGCGGTACCGCGGCGGCGGCGCCTCCACGCTGAAGGCGCGCGTGGCCGGCGTGGACGTCGTCGATCCCCAGCGCGTCCGCATCCGGCTGAAGCAGCCGTGGCCGGACTTCATGACGTTCTACGGCACGCCGGCGACGGGCGCGGCGTGGGTCGTGCCGAAGAAGTACGTCGAGAGGGTCGGCGACGACGGCTTCAAGCGCGCGCCCGTCGGCGCCGGGCCGTACCGGTTCGTGTCGTTCAATCCCGGCGTGGAGCTGGTGCTCGAGGCCAACGAGGGCTACTGGCGCAAGCCGCCGAGCGTGAAGCGGCTGATCTTCCGCTCGGTGCCCGACGACACCACGCGCCTGGCCATGCTCAAGCGTGGCGAGGCCGACATCGCCTACGCCATCCGCGGGCCGCTCGCCGAGGAGGTTCGGCGCACGCCGGGCCTCACGCTCAAGGCGACCGTGCCGACCTTCACGGAATGGTTGGTGTTCGTCGAGCAGTTCGACCCGAAGTCGCCCTGGGCCGACCGGCGCGTCCGCCTCGCGGCGAACCTCGCCATGGATCGCAAAGCGTTGAACGAGTCCGAGTACCTCGGCTTCGCGCGCGCCGCCTCGAGCATCATCCCGCGCGACTTCCAGTTCTTCTGGGCGGCGCCGCCGTACCCGCACGATCCGGCGCGCGCGCGGCAGCTGCTGGCCGAGGCCGGCTACCCGCGCGGCTTCGACGCCGGCGACCTCACCACCGACGCCGTGTACGCGGCGACCGGTGAGGCCGTCATCAACGATCTTCGCGCGGTGGGCATTCGCGCGAAGCTGCGGCCGCTCGAGCGCGCGGCCTTCTACAAGGCCGACCAGGAAAAGAGCTTCCGGAACCTCGTGCGGCAAGGCAGCGCGGCGGCCGGCAACGCGTCGACCCGGATCGAAGCCTTCGTCGTCACGGGCGGCATCCGCGCCTACGGCGGCTACCCGGACATCGACGGCCTCTTCCGCGAGCAGGCCGTGGAGGTCGACCCGAAGCGGCGGCAGGCGATGCTGCATCGCATCCAGCAGCTCATGCACGAGCGTGTGATGTTCGCGCCGATCCTCGAGCCCGCGTTCCTGTCCGGAGTCGGGCCACGTGTCGAGCAGTCGGCGCTCGGCATGATCACCGGCCACGCGTTCGCGTATCCGTACGAGGAGATCCGGCTCAAGCCCCGACGACCGTAGGAGGTCGTATGACGCTACCCACCCACGGACGCTACGACTACTCCAACATCACGAAGCGGCCGGACTACACGTGGCCGAACGGCGCGCGCCTCGCCGTGTACGTCGCGGTCAACATCGAGGCGTTCGGCTTCGGCATGGGCAAGGGCGTCGCCATCGCGCCGCCCGACCAGGCGATGAGCGCCAGCGTCTATTCCTGGCGTGACTACGGCAACCGCGTCGGGGTCTGGCGGCTCTTCGACCTCTTCGACGAGCTCAACCTGCCGATCGAGGCGCAGATGAACGTCGAGGTCTACGAGGCCGCCCCCGACATCCCCGAGCGGCTGCGAAAGCGCGGCGACGAGATCGTCGGTCACGGCGTGACGAACTCCGAGGGCCAGGAGCACATGCCCGAGGACCAGGAGCGCGCCATGATCGCGCGCGTCACCACCACCATCGAGCGGCACGAGGGCCGGCGCCCCGTCGGCTGGATGAGCCCGTGGCTCTCGAACTCGCCGGTCACGCTCGACCTGCTCCAGGAGGCGGGCTACCGCTACACGATGGACTGGACGATGGACGATCAGCCCGTGTGGCTCAAGACCCGCGGCGGGCGGCTGCTCGCGATGCCCTATCCGATCGAGGTGAACGACACGCGCGGCATCGTCTGGTACAAGCACTCCGCGCGCGAGTTCGCCGACATGATCGTGGACCAGTTCGACGAGCTGCTCCGGCAATCGGCGCGCCAGTCGCTCGTGTGCCCGATCTCGCTGCACCCGTTCGTGATGGGCCGGCCGTATCGGCTGCCGCAGCTGCGGCGCGCGCTGGAACACATCGCGAGACACCGCGACCGCATCTGGCTCACGCGACCCGGCGAGATCTGCGCGCACGTCGAGCGGCTGCCGCGCGGCGTGGTCCCCGGCAGCGCGTAGGAGGCTGTCATGACGCTCAAGACCCTGATGCAGGGACCGCTGCCCGTCACCGCGCCGCTCGTCCTGAATCCGTTGATGGCGAAGATGGTCGAGGCGTCGGGGTTCTCCGCCGGGTATCTCGGCGGCGGCGCGACGGGCTACCTCAAGGTCGTGCTCGAGGCGAACCTGAACGTGAGCGAGATGTGCCAGGCCGCCCTCGACATCCGCGCCGTCTCCTCGCTGCCGCTCATCCTCGACGGCGCGTGCGGTTATGGCGATCCGATGCACATGCACCGCACCATCGGCATGGCCGAGGCCGCCGGCTTCGAGGCGATCGAGATCGAGGACCAGCTGGTCCCGAAGCGCGCGCACCATCACGTGGGCATCGAGCACATGATCCCGCTGGAGCTGATGGCGGCCAAGGTGAGAGAAGCCGTCGCGGCGCGCCGTCATCCGGACTTCCTGATCATCGGCCGCACCAACGCCGTGCGTGCCAGCACGATGGACGACGCGCTCCGTCGCGGCGAGGCGTATCGCAAGGCCGGCGCCGACCTCGTGCTGCTCTCGATGGCGCGCACGCCCGAGCAATTGCGGCTGATCGCCGAGCGCCTCGGCGCCCCGCTCATGTACCTGACGGGCCGCGGCGGGCTCGCGGCGCTCGGCATGAGCCTGAAAGACCTCGGCGCGCTCGGCTACAGGATCGTCGCCGACCCGTCCACGCCGCTGTGGGCCGGCTACGCCGCGTGGAAGAAGGTCTACGCGGACCTCGCCGACGATTTCGGCGCGAAGGCTCAGAAGACCGACTGGACGGCGGTCGAGCACGAGGTGCTCGGCGTGATCGACATCGAGAAGCTGCTCGCCGTCGAGCGCGCGACCGTCGAGAAGGGCAAGGGCTGAGGCTCGCGCGCCGGCCGTCACGGCGACGGGGCGCGGCTGGCGCCCGGGGCGCGGCATCGTCCTCGGGCACGCAAATCGACGACGCGTTCCGCGACGTTGACGAGCCACGATGAACGGCCGGGTCCGACGCAATGCCCAGAGGCTACGGCCCTCGGACGATGCCGCGCCCCGGGCGCCAGCCACGCCCCCGGCGCCCGCCGCGCCACCACGCGGGGCTTGGGCGCGAGCGACTATTGGGCTGATCGCGTTGGCGTTGACGGTGGGCGCCTGCAGCGTGCTGTCCGGTGTTGTTGCTCAGGTTCTCGACTACCGCGCGGCGGAGTTCGACGTCGCGATCGAGCGAGGCGTCGCGGTGGTGACGTCAGACGGCGTGCGACTGAGGAGCGACGTCTTTCTACCGAAGGGCGCCGCGCGCATCCCCACGATCCTCGTGCGCGTCCCCCTCGACAAGACGACGACCAACACGGCGTTCGCGACCACCGTCGGCCGGCTGTGGGCCGAGCGCGGCTACGCGGTGGTCATCCAGGGCACGCGCGGACACTATGGATCCGGGGGCCGGGCCGTTCCATTCCTGGACGAGCGCGCGGACGGGATCGAGACGCTGCGCTGGATCGAGCGGCAACCGTGGTACGACGGCCGCATCGGGATGTGGGGCGGCTCGTACTTCGGCTACACCCAGTGGGTGGTGGCCGACCAGGTAGAGCCCGGCCCCGCCGCGCTCTTCATCCAGCTCTGCAGCACGGATCTGCATCGGATGTTCTATCCCGGCGGCGCCTTCTCTCTGGAGACCGCGCTTTACTGGGCGCTCCGCAGCCGCGGCGATCGCGACGATCCACCGTCGGTGGCGATGCTGGAGCGCGCGGCCGCCGGCTTTCCGCTGCGCGCGGCCGCCGATCGCGCGGTCGAGGACGTGCCGGTGTTCAACGTATGGGTGGATCATCCCGAGCGCGACGCGTACTGGGCCGCCGTCGACGGCGAGTCGCGGCCGGAGCGCCTGCGGGCGCCGGTCCTCCTGATGGCGGGCTGGTACGATCCCTTCCTGCCCACGCAGCTCGAGGATTTCGTGCGGATCCGCGCCGGCGCGCCGCGACACGTCGCCGAAGCGTCGCGACTGATCGTCGGCCCGTGGGCGCATGCCGAGACGGTGACGCTGCCCGCTCACGGCACGCCCCGCAACTACCGGCTCGAGAGCCTCGCGCCGAGCCTGCCGTGGTTCGATCGCCACCTGCGCCCGTCGGCGCCGCGCGCCGGCAACGACCAGGCGGTCACGCTCTACGTGATGGGCGACAACGTCTGGCGCGACGAGGCGGAGTGGCCGCTGGCCCGCGCCCGCGCCACGCCGTACTACCTTCGCAGCGGAGGGCGCGCCAACGGCGCCGGCGGCGACGGCGTGCTGGCGCCGGCGCCGGCGACCTCGGCCGAGCCGCCCGACCGCTACCTCTACGATCCGCGTGATCCGGTGCCGAGCGCGGGCGGGGCGATGCTCGGGCCCCGGGCGGGCATCGCGTCGCAGCGCGCGGTGGAGCGGCGAGACGACGTCCTCGTCTACACCTCGGCGACGCTCGCCGCCGACGTGGAGGTGACGGGCCCGGTGACGCTCGTCCTCTACGTGTCCACCGCCGCGGCGCACACCGACTTCACCGGCAAGCTCGTCGACGTCCACCCCGATGGCTCGCCGTACAACGTGTCGGACGGCATCGTGCGCCGAGCGTACGCGCCGCGCAGCGGGCCGACGGAGATCCGGCTCGAGCTCTGGCCCACCAGCATGGTGTTCAAGCGCGGCCATCGGATCCGGCTCGAGGTCTCCAGCAGCAACTACCCGCGATTCGATCGCAACCCGAACACCGGGCGGCCGATCGCGACCGAGACCGAGCCCGTGGCCGCGCACCAGGCGATTCATCACGGCGGCGACACCCCGTCGCGGCTGATCCTGCCGATCGTTCCCCGCGCGGCGCGCGCGGGCTAGCGCAGGAAATCGAGCACGCGGCGCTGGGCCTCGACGAACTCGACGCTCAGCGGATCGCGGGGGCGCGGGAGCGGAACCTTCACCTCGGCTCGCACGGTGCCGGGGTGCGGCGTCAGCACGACGATGCGGTCGGCCAGGTACACCGCCTCCGCGACGTTGTGGGTGACGTAGACGACGGTCTTGCGCGTCTCGCGCCAGACGTCGACCAGGAAGCGCTGCATCTCGTCGCGCGTGAGCGCATCCAGCGCGGCGAACGGCTCGTCCATCAGCAGCACGGAAGGGTTGTACGCGAGCGCCCGTGCGATCGCCGCGCGCTGCTGCATTCCGCCCGACAGCTCGTGGGGATACGCGGCCGCGAAGGCCTCGAGGCCGACCAGACGCAGGAAGCCCCGCGCGGTCTCCACGCGCTCGGCGCGCGGCACGCCCTTCATCTCGAGACCGAACTCGACGTTGCGCTGGGCCGTCCGCCAGGGGAAGAGCTGGGCGAAGTCCTGGAAGACGATGCCGCGGTCGAGCCCCTTGCCGGTCACCGCCTTGCCGCCGATGCGCACCTCGCCGCGCGTCGGTCCGAGGAACCCGGCGAGGATGTTGAGCAGCGTCGTCTTGCCGCAGCCGCTCCGCCCCACCACGCAGACGAACTCGGAGGCGCCCACGCCGAACGTGATGTCCTGCAGCGCCGGCACCGCGCGTCCGCCGGCGTCGTACACGTAGCTGATCTGTCGGAGCTCGAGGTGAGAGATGGCCGCGCTCACGTCCGGGCGGTGCGCACCATGCCCCACCGGCCGACGGTGCGACGTTCCATCAGCTGGAACACGAGGCGCTCGAAGCCGAGGCCCAGCAGGCCGATCACGAGCAGGGTCGCGAGCATGACGTCCGCGTTGAGGTACTCCTTGGAGTCGAAGATGACCCAGCCGAGTCCCCAGTTGGTGGCGGCGATCATCTCCCCGCCGACGACGGCGATCCACGAGCGCGCGAAGGCCTGGCGGGCGCCGGCGATCACGAACGGCAAGGCGCCCGGCAGCACGATCTTGCGGAAGAGACGGCCGCGCTCCGCCCCCATGGCCTCGGCCGCGCGGATCCAGATCCGGTTGACCGAGCGCACGCCGGTCCACGTGTTGAGGATGAAGGGGAACGTCGCCGCGTAGAGGACGAGCGCGATCGAGGCCGCGTCGCCGAGCCCGAACCAGAGAATGAAGATCGGCACCCACGCCAGCGACGGGATCGGCGAGAGCACGCTCACCAGCGGAAGCACGAACCGCTCCGCCCAGCCGAAGCGGCCCATGAGCATCCCGATCGGAATGCCGATCACCGCGGCGAGGGCGAGCCCGAGCAGGATGCGATAGAGCGTGTAGAGCGTGTGGAGCAGCAGGGTGCCGTCCGCGAGCATCCGGCCGAGCGCGGGCACGATCGCCGCGAGCGACGGCGTGAGCGCCGTCGAGAACACGCCGCTCCGGGCGAAGACCTCCCAGACGGCCGCGGCCACCACGACGGAGGCCAGCGCCCCCAGCAGGCTGCGCGCGCTGCCGCGGCTCATGCCGTCATCATTCCCCACCGGACGACGGTGAAGCGCTCGAGGCGCTCGAAGACGAGCTTCTCGAGGCCGAGGCCGACGAGCCCGATGACGGCGATGCCCGCCAGCATCACGTCGGTGTTGAGGAACTCGCGGGCGCCGAAGATGAGCCAGCCCAGCCCGAGCCGGACCGACGTCAGCATCTCGACGGCGATCAGCACGCGCCAGGCGCGGGCCAGCCCCAGGCGCAGCCCGGTCAACAGATAGGGCAGCGCGCCGGGCAGCACGACCTTGCGAAAGAGCTGACGCTCGCCGGCGCCCATCGAGCGCGCGGCGCGGATCCAGATCTCCTTGACCGTCTTGACGCCGGTCCAGGTGTTGACGGCCACCGGAAAGGAGGCGGCGAAGCCGACGAGGAGGATCGCCGGCACGTCGCCGAGGCCGAACCAGATCACGAAGAGCGGCGCGTAGGCGAGACCGGGGATCGGGTTGCCGACGCTGACGATGGGCAGCAGGAGGTCCTCGGCCCAGCGCGAGCGGCCCATCGCCATCCCCACGGCCACGCCGAGGGCGGCGCCGAGGCCGAAGCCGACGACGAGACGCACGAGCGTCCAGAACGCGTGGACCGGCAGGATGCCGGTCACCATCAATCGCACGAACGCGCTGACGATCTTGTCGACGCCGGGGAAGAGCTTCGAGGGAAACGGACCCCACCACGCGAAGGCCTGCCAGAGCGTCGCCGCCACGAGGAAGGGCAGGACGAGCTGGATCGAACGTTTCAGCGGGACGCCGTGGCCTTTCGCAACAGATCCTTGTTCACGCCCCTGGCGAGATCGGGCATGGCCCGGATGCGATCGCCGGAGGCGGCCGCGAGCATGTCCCTGGCCATGTCGACGAGATAGCGGTCCATCGTCGGCGTGATCTCGGGCTCCCACCGCATGCGCCGCAGCGCCCGGTCGAGGACGGAGAGCGGGACCTCGCGGCCCAGCGTCTTGAGGTCGTCGAGGTAGACCTGCGCGGCCTTCTCCGGCTCCTCCTTGAGGAGCCGGACGGCGCGCAGCCAGCCGCGCAGATACGCGACGACGGAGGCGGGATTCTCCTGCACGATCCTGTTCGTCGCCGTCAGCATGAACGGCATCACGTCGTACCGGCAGAAGTCCTCGAGCGGGCGGATGAGGCCCTCGTGCTCGGCGATGGCGACGAAGGGATCGCCGAGCGCCGCCATGTCCACCGCCTTCGCCACCATGCTCGGCACGCGGTCCTTGGCGTCCGGGATGTTCGCGATCTGGAAATCGCTCGCCTTGAGGCCGTGGGCCGGCGCGACCTTGGACACGAAGATGAACTCGGTGATGGTGCCCTTGGGCAGGCCGATGCGCTTGCCCTTGAGCTGCGCGACGGTGTTGATGTCGGACGACTTGAGAACCACCAGGTGGTTCGAGCCACAGAAGAGCGAGTTGACGCCGATCGCCACGTAGGGCACGCCCTTGTCGAGGCCGATCAGGAACGGCGTGGGCGCCGTCGCGTTGAGGTCGATGGCGCCCGCGATCATCGCGTCGCGGCCTTCCTTGCCGAGCGCGAAGCGACGCCACTCGACGTCGAGGCCCTCCTGCTTGAAGTAGCCCTGGCGGACGGCGATGACGTCGGGCGCGCCCATGAGGGAGGTGTGGATGGCCAGGCGGACCGCGAGCGGCCGCGACTGCGCGGCGGCGGCGGTGGCGAGCGCGACGAGGAGGCCCGCGAGGACGACGGCGCGTCTCATGTGCGCGGATGATAGCATCGGGGCCGTCGTCAATCCCAGAGACAGGTGAGATCCGATGCCCACGATGCGGCTGCTCGCCCACCACCCCCTCGACGGCTTCGGCAACTGCGGCGAAGGCATGGCCATCCAGCTCACGCGCGACCGCCGGCGCGTGCTGTGGATCGCCCACGAGTCGCAACCGAAGAACGTCACCGCCGTCGACGTCACCAATCCGAAGAAGCCGAGCGTCATCGTGCAAACCGCCCTGCCGCACGACAAGATGCGCTCCAACTCGCTCGACCTCGTGGGCGACCTGCTCGTCGTCGCGTACCAGACGCGCGAGCCCGGCATGAAGCCCGCCGGCTTCGAGATCTTCGACGTCGCCGATCCCGCGAAGCCGAAGTCGGTGGTGCTCTTCGACGCCTCCGGGCCCGCCTCGCGCGGCGTGCATCACCTGTGGTGGGTGGACGGCGAGTACGTGCACATGGCGTCGGGCGCCGCCGACTTCACGCCGCGCAACCCGCGCGACGACCAGTGCTACCGCATCGTCGACGTGCGCCAGCCGACGCGGCCGCGCGAGGTCGGTCGCTGGTGGCTGCCCGGCACGCGCGAGGGCGACGCCGAGCCCGCGCTCCCGCGGCATCCGACCTTCGACACCGGCTACCGCGCGCACAACACCAACGTCTATCCGCGGCGGCCCGACCGCGCCTACGTCGGCTACATCGACGGCGGCGCGCTCGTGCTCGACGTCGCCGACAAGGCGCATCCGCGCCTGCTCGGCCGCTGGGACTATCAGCCGCCCTTCCCCGGCTTCTGCCACACCGTGGTGCCCTTGTTCGACAGGAACCTGCTCGTCGTCAGCGACGAGTCGGTGCGCGAGGCGGCCAAGGACTGGCCCAAGCTCGTGTGGATCGTCGACGCGCAGCGGGAGGACAAGCTGGTGCCGATCAGCACGTGCCCGCTGCCGCCCGTGAAGAAGTTCGCCGGGCGCGGCGGCCGCTTCGGCGCCCACAACCTGCACGAGAACCGCCCGGGCGGCTTCATCTCGGAGGACGTCGTCGTCGGCACCTTCTTCAACGGCGGCGTGCGCGCCTTCGACGTCCGGGATCCGTTCCAGCCGAAGGAGATCGCGGCGTTCGTGCCGCCGGGGCCGCGCAAGTCGCCGACCAGGGCCATCCAGCTCAACGACGTCCTGATCGACGAGCGCAGCATCCTCTACACCGTCGACCGGATCGTCGGCGGGCTCTATATCCTCGACTTCCGGGTCTGAGATGGGCGTCGAGTTCGGCGTGCTGATTCCGACGCGCGAGGTGGTGATGTCCGGTCGCCCCGAGACCGGCCCGCTGCTGGCGATGGCCGAGCGGGCCGAGGCCGCCGGCTTCGACTCCGTCTGGATCGGCGACTCGCTGACGGCGCGGCCGCGTCACGAGCCGCTCACGCTGATGTCCGCCGTCGCCGCGCGGACACGGCGGGTGCGTCTCGGCACCGGCGTGCTGCTGCCGGCGCTGCGCAACCCGGTCGTGCTCGCGCACGTCGTCGGCACCCTCGACCGCGTCGCCGAGGGCCGCGTCATCCTCGGCGTCGGCATCGCCGCCGACATGCCGGCCATCCGCAAGGAGTTCGCCGCGGCCGGCGTGCCCTGGGAGCGCCGGGTCGGGCGCTTTCTGGAGACGCTCGAGATCTGCCGCGCGCTGTGGAGCCGCGACCACGTCTCGTTTCACGGCAAGCACTTCACGCTGGACGACGTGACGATGGAGCCGAAGCCGCCGCGTGCGGGGGGGCCGCCGATCTGGATCGGCGGCAGCGGGCCGACGGCGCTGCGCGAGGCCGCGCGGTTCGACGCGTGGTTCCCGACCGGCCCGAGCGTCGAGTTCTTCGCCGAGCACTTCCCGCGGGTCCAGTCGGCGGCTCGCGCCGCAGGGAGGGCGCCTGACGCGGTCA